>Ga0075471_10000305_pt1 | contig 28618 bp, 27 predicted proteins | sample DEB19_08_DNA_2_FD_74787 | JGI IMG/M metagenome (GOLD analysis project Ga0075471, IMG submission 74787) | Aqueous microbial communities from the Delaware River and Bay under freshwater to marine salinity gradient to study organic matter... | ecosystem: Environmental > Aquatic > Marine > Coastal ...
AGGGCCGGTCTCGGAGAAGGGCTGGCCGCTGATGATCTTCGTGGATTCATCAATCACGAAGTCGTAGGCGAAGCGGGGAGGACGAACACCGGTCGTGGCGTTTTGCTTCGAGATCTCGATCAATTGCCGAAGCGCGCGACCGGTCTCGCCGATGCGGTTGATGTAGCCCTCCATGTCGGACACATCGTCGACGCGGTGGAAGGCGACGAGTAACTGAGGGAAGAACGAGTGGATCGCCGTCATCTGGTCGAAGATGTAGGCGTTGGTGCGGAACTTCGCGGCCGCCTCCGCCTGCTCGAGCTGATACAGCCAGATGTCGTACGACATCTGCGCCTCAGGCGTCAGCTTCGCGTAATCGAACGACTTGCGCATTTCAGCCGCCGCTGCGCGCTGCCACGCCAATTGCTTGTCCTGGGCCGCGATCGACATGTCGTCGATCCCGTTCGCCTTCTGGCCCATGAACGTCTGCTGGATGGGGCTGAGGGCGAGCTGTTCCTTGAACTTGGCTTCGAACCAGGCATTGATGCGGGCGGTCTCATCGGCGGCCTGCCCTGAGGGCCCCACGACTGGGAGGATGGCGAGCGCGCAAACCAGGAAGAAAAACGGCAATCGGGACATCCCTAAAATCTACCTTGGAACCCGGTCAGCCAACCCGCCCTTGGCACCAGTGATCTTTGGAACCCTTGGCGCCTCCAATTCGTCTGTGACCTGTATGCGCAAACTCTCCGTTCTTGCGGCAACCCTGGCATTTGGGCTGGCGACGGCCGCCTGTGACATCAAGACCACGGCTAGCGGCGATTTTTCGTTTGATATCGCCGGTGGGAAGGCCGAAGAGACCTGGACCCGCAGCTACAAGGTCGGCCCAGCCGGCCGCTTTGAGCTGATCAACGTGAACGGGCGCATTAGCGCCGAGCCGGCCGACGGCGCCGAGGTCGTGGTCGAGGGCCGGAAGACGGCCAAGGGCCGGTCGGACGAGGCCGCCAAGGAACTGCTCGCCAAGCTCGAGATTCGCGAGGAAGTCGGCGACTCAACCGTTCGCGTTGAATCCCGCCCGCCGCGCCTCAACGGTTTCTCCGGCCATCAGATTGAATGGACCATCAAGGTGCCGAAGGGTGTGGTCATCGACCTTCGCACCGTGAACGGCGGGGTCCGGCTGTCCGGCCTGGCCAATGAGATTCACGCCAAGACCACCAACGGTGGTATCAAGGGCGAGAATCTCGACGCCAGCGTCATCGAGGCCTCTGCTGTGAACGGCGGCGTCGAGATTGACCTGGGTGCCGCGCTCGAGGCGTCGGATTCGATCGAGCTCGAGACTGTCAACGGCGGCGTGACGCTCGGCATCACTGCCGACAGCAAGGCGACCATTGCCGCCCGCTGCGTCAATGGCGGCGTCAACGTTGAAGACTTGGACATCACCAGGGACGGCGACGAAGGCTCGAACGACTACGAGCGTAAGCGGCGGCTGAACGGCACCATGAACGGCGGAGGCGCCAAGGTGAGCCTGAACACGACCAACGGCGGCGTTCACCTCAACGGCGTGAAGGGGAAGAAGAGCACCTAGTAGCCGGTAGCCAGTAGCCGGTAGCCAGAAATTCGGTCGCAAGAATTTTCTGGATACTGGATACTGGCATCTGGCTACTGTCCAGTGAACGAAGACAAGTCCACCGTTTACCATCGCTTACGCCGGCGCGCCGACCTTATGGGGACGGCGGTTGCCGGCGTTGCTCTTTTGGGATTGTCGTTTGGCGGCGGGCACCGCATGCGCGAGCTTGCCGCGGCCGTCTCGCAGTGGGTGCCTGGGATCGAGGAACCCCTGACCGTTGCCGTAGTGACGACGATGGTGTTCCTGCTGCTGCAAGGCCTCGAACTGCCGTTCGCGTTCTACCAGGGTTACCAACTCGAACATCGTTACGGTCTGTCCAAGCAGACCCTGGGACACTGGCTCGCCGACCAGGCCAAGGGCGTGGTCCTCGGGGTGGTGCTTGCGATCGCCGGCATGTCTGTCGTCTACGCCGCGCTTCGCAGCTGGGAGCGTTCGTGGTGGTGGGTCTCCGCAGGGGTGTTTGCGGTCGCGATGATCGGCCTCGCGCGGCTCGCGCCCGTGGTGCTGCTGCCGATCTTCTACAAGTTCAAGCCGCTCGAGCGTCCCGCCCTGGTCGCGCGCTTGCTCGCGCTTGCGACCAAGGCGCGGACCGACGTCGTCGGCGTCTTCGAGTGGGTGCTGAGCGGCCACACCAACAAAGCGAACGCGGCCCTTGCCGGCATGGGCAAGACGCGCCGCATTCTGTTGTCGGACACGCTCCTGTCCGACTATTCCGAAGACGAAATCGAAGTGATTCTCGCGCACGAACTGGCGCACCACGTGCACCGGGATTTATGGCGCGGTATTGCGTTGCAGGCGGCAAGCCTGACCGCCGGTTTCTATGTGGCGGATATCGCCCTCCGCGCGCTCGAAGGGCCGCTTGAACTGCGGGGCCTTGCCGATCCCGCCGCGATCCCGATGCTATTGCTGATTGGCGGCATCTGGTCGTTCATCAGCCTGCCCCTGGCCAACGCGATGTCCCGGGCACAGGAGCGGGCCGCTGACCGCTACGCCTTGACCACCACGCGCAACGTGGACGCGTTCGTCACCGCGATGAAGCGGCTGTCACAGCAGAATCTGGCGGAGGAATATCCATCGACGCTGGTGCGCTGGTTGTTCTATTCGCATCCGCCGATTCGAGAGCGGATCGCTGCCGCGCGCGATTTCGCTCGCGAGCAGCAAGTCGCCTAGCGACGGTCTTCCGGTGCCGGCTGCGGCGGGCCCGAGTCGATCGGGCTTTGCCCGCGGCCAATGTCTGGAAAATGCTGGCGCCGGCAGTCTGGGCAAATGCCGTGCGTGAAGCTGAGTCCCGCGCGGGCGCGGAAATAGCTCACGATTTGCTGCCACGCGCCGGCTTCGGTGCGGATGTTCTTGCAGTATGCGCAGATCGGGATCAATTCCTGCAATTGCGTCAGGTCGGCGGTCGCCGAAGCCGCAGCTTGACGTGCGGCAATCTCCTTCTGCCAGGTATTCGCGAGTGTCTCTTCCAATGTGACGCGGCGCAGCACGAGCAGCGCACCGCCGATATTGAGCGCCGCAACGATCAGCAGATCGCTGGCAAGATCAACCATCGGCACATCGAGGCGGGCCAATCGAATGACCGCGATCGCGACGGACAAGCCGAGCGGCGGAGCAATCTGGCGAAACGGCGTGTTCGGCAGCAGCATGTACATCAGCGTCGGGGCGAGAAGTCGGCCGCGCAGAGGTACCGCTTCGCTGTCTGACCGCAACGCAGTGCTGGCTACCATGGTGCAGGCGAAGACGACGCCGAACCAGAAGAAGGCCAGGCGCTGAGTTTCCAGCGTCGACGCACGACGCAAGACCAGCAGACCGACGGCCGGAGCCTTGGCCGGAATCGTGCGCACCAACAGTCGGCCGGCGCCTGCGCCATTGGCGATGTCGAGCATCAGGTAATACGCCGGCGGTAACAGCAGCAGCCAGCAGAGCGATATGACCATCTTGCGCTCGGCCGCGGCCTGAAGGTGTTCGATACCGCTCACCACGCCATCACCGTGCCGAGGTTCGTGACAAACGAACCATCTGATCGAACGCCGCGTCGGTTGGTTCACCGAGCGCCCGCTTGGCGATGTATTCACCGATTACTGGTCCGTGCTTGAAGCCGTGCCCTGATCCACCACCGGCGATGAGCACGTTGTCGTAATCAGGGTGGCGATCGATGATGAAATGCTCGTCTGCCGTGTTCTCTAGCTGGCAGACGCGCGTCTCGATCACAGGCTGATCCTTCAGCGCTGGAAATCGCAGTGCCAGGTAGGCGCGCGCCCGTCGCACTTCGTGCGGCGTGACGATGCGCTCGTCCGTGTCGGGATCGAACGACGCGGCCCCGGTCGTCGTGCAGACCTTGAAGCCGCGCTCGTCGATGTTGGCGAATCCGTAGCAGCGATCCTCCGAGTAGTTAGGGAAGTTCGGGAAACTGAAACGCGTATCGCCTGCTGGCGTGCCGAAGTAAAGCACGTCTCGGCCAGGTACCTGAATCTTGCTGCCGAGCAAGGCCGGGAACAGCCGCGGCAACCACGGGCCGCACGCGAAGACGAACTGTTCGGCCGCAATCCGATCGCCTCCGGCGGTGTCGAGATCGAGCAGCTTGCGTCCCTGGCTGCGTCCGGGCGTGGCGCGAGCAATGGTGACCGTGCCGCCCTTACGCTTGAACGCTGCGGCGACGGCAAGGATGGCCTGCTTGGCGCGAAGCACGGACGCGCCGGGCTCCAACAAGCCGATGCCGACGCCTTCCGGGTTCATCTGCGGATAGCGCTTCCGCAAGTCATCGTGGGTGATCGCTTCGACGGCGACGCCCAGCTTGCCAAGTGTCGCTTGCGTCGCACGAAGGCCAGGCGTCCAATCCGGGGCCAGCTGCAGGCGCCCGGTCTGCATCATCAGCGACACGCCAAACTCCTCCTGGCGTGCCCGCCAGGCCGCAAAGGCGCGCAGCGCCGAGCGAGAGTAGAGTTCGCGGTCGCCATAGCCGCAGCGGATCTGCCGGGTCTCATCGCCCGAGGTGGCGCGCGAGTTGCCGGGACCGTAGGCATCGACGAGGGTGACGCGGTGCCCCATCTCGCGCAAGTGCAGTGCCGTCCAGGCGCCAAAGGCCCCGCCGCCAACGACGACCACGGGTGCCCGAGGAGTCGCCTGCGCGGCCGCGCCGATCGAGGTGCCGAGACCGAGCGCCGATGCCCCAACCGGCAATCCGGTGGCCTTGATGAACGTGCGTCTATCCACGAGAACCTGCTTTCCGGATGTAGGCGGCAAACATGCCACGCCGAGTTTACACGGCCTTGCATGCGCGCACGCCGCGACTTGCGGCATGCTACGCTGCGGAGAGGTTGGATATGCGCCTGAGAGCTGGAACGTGGGTCGTCGGACTGGGAGCGTGGGCCTTGATCATGAGCGTCACCGGTTCCGCACAGTACGCGAAGAAGACGCTGGTCGCGCATCGAGGCGCCTCTGCCTACGCCCCCGAGCACACGCTGGCCGCTTACCGGCTGGCGATCGAAATGGGCGCCGACTACGTCGAGCAGGATCTTGCCGTCACCAAGGACGGCGTGTTGATCTGCCTCCACGATGCGAGCCTTGAGCGCACGACCAACGTCGAGGAACTGTTTCCAACCCGCGTCAGCACGCAGACGATCGAAGGCAAGACGCGGCGAGCCTGGCTGGCCAATGACTTCACCTTGGCGGAGATCAAGACCCTCGACGCCGGATCCTGGTTCGACAAGAAGTTTGCCGGAGAGACGATCCCGACGTTCGATGAAGCCGTCGCGCTCGTGAAGGGCAAGGCTGGTCTGTTTCCGGAATTGAAGACGCCAGAGATCTACGTCGGCCGCAATGTCGACTTCGAAAAGCTCGTGGAGGCTGCGCTCGATAAGCACAACCTGCGCGGCCCGAAAGCTGGTCCAAAGACGCCGATCATCCTGCAGACGTTCGGGCCGGATTCTGCGCGCAAGCTGGCGCAGATGAAGATTGGTGTGCCGGTCGTGTTGCTGCTCGGCAGCGACAACGGTTTCAACACGGCCGATCAGTTGAAGGCGTGGAAGGGGATCGTGCAGGGCTTCGGCCCCGCCAAGAACATCGTGTTCCAGAATCCCGCGTTCGTCAGCTGGGCACACGAACTCGGCATGACCGTCACGCCGTATACGTTCAGGTCAGCGGATCCAAGCAAGTCTGGATTTAGGGACGTCACCGAGGAGATGACGCACTTCCTCTACAAACTGAACGTCGACGCGGTGTTTACGGACAATCCGGATAGGTTTCCCAGGAAATAGCCAGTAGCTACTTCTGCCTGACCGTCAGCACGCCCCGCATGTCCTTGCAACCGGCATCCCGTGTCAGGTTGCAGTAGAACGGGAACGTCCCAGCCTGGTCGGCGCGAAATTCAAACGTGATCGTGGACTGGCCAGGGACGCGCTTGGTGATCCGGTAGGCGTCGATCGCGAATCCGATCGGCACATCCTCGGATCGCAAGATGATTTTCACGAGGTCGTCCTGCGCGACATCCAGCTTGTTCGGGGTAAAGACGTGGTCCTTCGCGACGATCGTGAATTCGCGACGGTTCTGCGCGGGCTCCTGCGCAGACAGGACGGCCGCTGAAAGGGCGACGGCCGCGAGCATCGAACGCATGAACTGATTGTACGTAAGAAAGGCCGGAGCTGCCGCCCCGGCCTTTCACTGTCCTTGGAGCGTGTTAGCGGCGCGGGCCGCGGTCACGCCGTGGGCCGCGATCGCCGCGCGGACGGTCGCCGCCGCCGTCGCCCGAAGGCGCACCGGCGTTGTCGCCGCCTTCGCCACCAGCGTTCTCGCTGCCGGCCGGCGGAGCACCGCCTTCTTCGGGGGTAATCAACGCCTTGCGCGACAGGCGGATCTTGCCGGTCGGGTCGATGTTGATCACCTTCACCAGCACCTGCTGGCCTTCCTTCAGCTCGTCACGCACATCCTTGACGCGGTAGTGCGCGATTTCCGAGACGTGCAGGAGGCCGTCGGTGCCAGCCATGATTTCGACGAACGCGCCGAAGTCGGTGATGCGCTGCACCTTGCCGAGGTAGGTCTTGTTCAGTTCGGCAGTGGCGGTGAGTTCCTGGATCATGCCGATCGCCTTGTTGGCGGCGGCTTCATCCGACGAGGCGACGTTGACGTGACCGTCATCCTCGACGTCGATCTTGACGCCCGTCTTCTCGATGATGCTGCGGATCATCTTGCCACCGGGCCCGATGACGTCGCGGATCTTGTCGACAGGAATCTTGATGGTGATGATGCGCGGCGCGTAGGCCGACATGTTCGAGCGGTGCGTGGCGAGCGACGCCAGCATCTTGTCGAGGATGTAGAGGCGGCCCGCCTTGGCCTGCGCCAAGGCGTCGCGCATGACCTGCGCGGAGACGCCGCTGATCTTGATGTCCATCTGCAGCGCCGTGATGCCGTTGGCGGTGCCGGCGACCTTGAAGTCCATGTCGCCGTAGTGATCTTCGGCGCCCGCGATGTCCGAGAGGACCGCGTACTTGCCGGTCGCTTCGTCCATGATCAGGCCCATCGCCACGCCGGCAACCGGCGCCTTGATCGGCACGCCCGCGTCCATCATCGCCAGCGAGCCGCCGCACACCGACGCCATCGACGAGCTGCCGTTCGACTCGAGGATGTCCGAGACGATGCGGATCGTGTAGGCGAAGTCGGTTTCCGCCGGAATCATCGGCGCCAGCGCGCGTTCGGCCAGCGCGCCGTGGCCGATTTCTCGCCGGCCGGGGCCGCGCATCGGCTTCACTTCGCCAACCGAGAACGGCGGGAAGTTGTAGTGCAGCATGAAGCGCTTCCACAGCTCGCCATCGACCTGTTCGATCTTCTGCTGGTCGTCGGCGGTGCCGAGCGTCGCGGTGACGAGCGCCTGCGTCTCGCCGCGCGTGAACACGGTTGAGCCGTGGACGCGGGGCAGCACGCTGTTTTCGATCGTGATCTGGCGGATCTCGTCGAACTTGCGGCCGTCCTGGCGGATGTTCTTGCCGAGCACTTCTTCACGCAGCGCGCGTTCCTGCATGGCGTGGAACAGGCCCTTGGCTTCGAGCTTGTTGCCGGCAAACTGCTCCGGCAGGCCGGCGAGCATGTCCTTCTCGACCTTCGCCACCGTCGCGTAGTTCACCAGCTTGCCCTTGATGCGCATCGCATCGGCGAGGGCGGCGTACGACTGGTCGACGTAGGCCTTGAGCTCGGCGTTGACGGCCTGCTCCGGCTTCGGCAGCTTGGTGCGGCCGGCGTCCTTGGCGAGCGCGTCAATGCCTTCAACCAGCTGCTTGATGGCGCTGTGGGCGGTCTCCAGCGCGGTGATGGCTTCTTCTTCCGTCACCTCGTTGGCGCCCGCTTCGACCATCACGATGCCGTCCTTGGTGCCGGCCACGACGAGGTCGAGCTTGCTCTGCTTGCGCTGCGGGAAGGTCGGATTGACGATGAACTGGCCATCGACCAGGCCGACGCGAACCGCGGCCACGGTCTTCTCGACCGGCATCTCCGAACACGCCAGCGCCGCGCCGGCGCCGGTCAGCGCGAGCACGTCCGAATCGTTCTCGGTGTCAGCGGAGAGCACGAACGCAATGACCTGCGTCTCGTAGGCCCAGCCGCCGGGGAACAGCGGACGGATCGGACGATCGATCAAGCGGCTGGTGAGCGTTTCCTTCTCGGTCGCCTTGCCTTCGCGCTTGAAGAACCCGCCCGGGATGCGGCCCGAGGCGTAGGTGTATTCGCGGTAGTCCACGGTGAGCGGAAGGAAGTCGATTCCTTCACGCGGGCTGGACGAATGGCACGCGGTGACGAGCACCATCGTGTCGCCCATGCGGACGACCACCGAGCCATCGGCCTGCTTGGCCAGACGTCCCGTTTCGATCGAGATGGTCTGGTTGCCGAAAGTCAGATCTTTCTTGTGCATAACTGGCCTGCTATCTGCTGAGCGACGCGGTTACTTGCGGATACCGAGGCGCTTGATCACCTCAGCGTAACGATCGGCGTCCTTGCTCTTCAGGTAGTCGAGCAGCCGACGGCGCTGGCCAACGAGCTTGAGCAGCCCGCGGCGCGAATGATGGTCCTTGCCGTGCGTCTTGAAGTGCTCGGTGAGGTAGTTGATGCGTTCGCTGAGGATGGCAACCTGAACTTCAGGTGAGCCGGTGTCTTTATCGTGGGTCTTGTAGTCGCCGATGAGGGCGGTCTTCTTGTCTTTCGTGAGTGCCACTGTCTGTACCTCCACGCGCAGCCCAGTCGTCGATTCCGGGATGGATGTCGAATCGACCACGCTGCCGTATATGGCGATTTCTGTATCGCCTTGAACCTAACGATGTTACCTCAGAAGGGGCCTAAGGGCCTAGGGGCTTAAGGACTTAGCGCTAGGGCAGCAGGACGACCCAGCCGTGCAGGTTGCCCGGAACCTTGCCAGGCCTCGCCAAGGCGACCAGGTCGCCGTCAGGGCTCATGAACCGGGCAATTGCGGGTAATTCGGCCAACGGGGCGACGAGATCCGCTGGTCCCATTTCCACGCCATTCTTCAGGCGCTCGAGCTGCAGCGGCGAGCGGAGCGTGACAGAAGGCAGGTCGGTCAGAAGTTCACGGAATGGCACAAACCGCGCTATCGTCGATTCCCGGGGTTGCTGGAGGACGTCTGCCAGTGGCACCGCTCGATCGAGGCCGAACTCTCCCGAGCGCGTTCGTCTGAGCGCTGTGAGCACTGCGCCGCAGCCGAGTGATTCGCCAAGGTCGTGCACGAGCGAGCGCACGTAGAAGCCTGCCGAGACTTGCATCTCGAGACTCGCCGTCTCGCCGCCGAAATCGACGACCGCGAGACGCTTGACGGTTACGATCACGGCCTTCGGCCGCTGCTGTTCCGGTACTTCAGCCGGCTCTCCCTTGCGCTTCCGCCTGCGGGCGAGGTCATACGAGCGCTCACCGTCGATGTTCTTCGCCGAATACACCGGTGGTGTTTGCTCGAAGGTCCCCTGGAATCGCGCGATCGCCGCGACCAACTCGTCGCGTGATGGCCTGCGGTCCGACGTCTGTGTGACGGTGCCCGACGCGTCGTAGGTGTCCGTGGCGCGACCGAAGGCGATCGTCGCCTCATAGGTCTTGTCGCTGGCGGTGAGGAACTGCGCCAGTCGCGTCGCTCGTCCAACCACGAGCGGCAGCACGCCGGTGGCCATTGGATCGAGCGTGCCGGTGTGGCCGATGCGCGATTCCCCAAGCACGCGCCGCGCGAACTTCACCACGTCGTGCGAGGTTGGCCCCTCCGTCTTGTCGACGATCAGGACTCCGCTGAGGTCTTGGGGGCTCACTACTTGCCGGCGAGAAGAGACCTGTAGAACTTCAGTTCCGCGATCGATTCTTCGATATCGGCGAGGGCGCGATGCGTTTCCTGCTTCGGCGGCTGTTGCCGGCCGGGGAACCAGTGTTTCGCCATCAGCTTGATCGAACTGACGTCGACGATGCGGTAGTGCAGGTAGCGCTCGACCGACGGCATGTAGCGGCTGAGGAAGCGCTTGTCCTGCCACACCGAATTGCCGCAGAGCGGGGCGGTGCCCTTGGCGCAGTGCTTCCTGATGAAGTTGAGCGTCTTCTTCTCGGCGTCGGCCAGGGAGACGCCTTCGTTCTTGGCGCGATCGAGCAGGCCGCTCTTGGTGTGCGCGCGCCGCGGCCACGCGTCCATCTTCTTCAGGGCCGACGGTGTCTGCCGGATGGCAAGGTCGGGCCCGCGGTCGATGATCGTGAGGTCGAAGTCGGTGATGATGGTCGCGATCTCGATCAGCGTATGACGGTCGGGATCGAGCCCGGTCATTTCGCAGTCGATCCACACCATCAGGTCGTCACGTCGTGCCACCTGCTTACTCGTCCTTCTTGTCCTGAGGCGCGGCGTCGTCCGTCACCGGCGTGCGCGCGGCGTCGGTCGCGTGGATCTCCTGGATGATCTCTTCCACGCGCTGCTGCGCGGCGACCGATTCGTCGTAGATGAATTTCACTTCAGGCGAGCGGCGCAGCGACAGGCGCTCCGCCAGCAAATGGCGGACGAACCCGGTCGCGCGTTCGAGCGCCTGCTGGGTCTTCTTGCGATCGTTGGCGTCGCCGAGGATGGTCCAGTAGACGCGCGCCAGCGAGAGATCGCCGGTGACTTTGGTGCGGGTGATGGTGACGAGGCCCACGCCTGGATCGCGGACCTCGGTCGCCAGCATCTGACTGACTTCTTCGCGGACCTGTCCCTGAATCCGCTCAACACGATGGGTCAAGGCCATGGTGGCCTCCGTTCTTTACGCGGGTTGCGGGACGCGTTCCATCTGGAACACTTCGATGACGTCGCCAACCTTGATGTCGTTGAATCCCTGCAGGCCCAGACCGCACTCGAAGCCGGACTTCACTTCGGACACGTCGTCCTTGAATCGCTTCAAGGAGGCGAGCTTGCCTTCCCACACCATGGCGCCGTCGCGGAGCAGGCGGGCCTGGGTTTCACCCTTGCGGGTGATGGTGCCGTCGGTGACCATGCAGCCGGCAATGGTGCCGAGCTTGGGAACCTTGAAGGTCTCGCGCACCTGCGCCACGCCGACGCGCTGTTCCTTGAACGTCGGCTCGAGCAGGCCGGCCATCGCCTTCTTGATCTCATCGGTCACGTGATAAATGACCGAATGCTGGCGAATGTCGACCTTCTCGCGATCGGCCACATCGGCGGCGTTGCGGTCCGGCCGCACGTTGAAGCCGATGATGATGGCATTCGACGCGGTGGCAAGCAGCACGTCGCTTTCGTTGATCGCACCGACCGCCGAGTGAATGATCTTGATGCGCGTCTTGGCGTCCGAGAGCTTCGACAGCGTATCGGCGAGCACTTCGGCCGAGCCCTGCACGTCCGCCTTGATGATCAGCGGCAGGTCCTTCGCGCCTTCGTCCGACAACTGCGCCTGCAACGATTCGAGCGTGAGACGCGAACCGCGCGCGGCATGCGCCTTGTCCTTCGCCTGTCCCTGGCGGAACGTGGCGATCTGGCGCGCCTTGGCGGCATCGGCAACCTGCTGGAAGCCGTCGCCGGGCGAGGGGAGTGACTCGAGGCCGAGCAGTTCGACCGGCGTTGACGGGCCGGCCAGCTTCAGGTTGCGGCCACGATCGTCGATCAGCGCGCGCACCTTGCCGACCACGGGGCCGGCGATCACATTGTCGCCGACGCGCAGCGTGCCGTCCTGGATCAGGACGGTCGCCACCGGACCGCGGCCCTTGTCGAGCTTGGTCTCGATGACCGTGCCGATTGCGCTCCGCTTCGGGTTGGCCTTCAGGTCATCGATTTCGGTGACGAGGAGGATCATTTCGAGCAGCGAGTCGATACCGGTGCGCTTCTTGGCCGAGACTTCGACGAACACGGTCTGGCCGCCCCACTCTTCCGGCATCAAGCCGAGGTCGGTGAGCTGACGCTTGACGGTTTCCGGGTTCGCGCCAGGTTTGTCGATCTTGTTCACGGCCACGATGATCTTCACGTTCGCGGCCTTGGCGTGATCGATGGCTTCCCTGGTCTGCGGCATGACGCCGTCATCGGCGGCCACGACCAGCACGACGACGTCGGTGATCTTGGCGCCGCGGGCGCGCATCATGGTGAACGCCGAGTGACCGGGCGTGTCGAGGAACACGATGCTCTTGCCGCTCTTCTCGCCGGCACTGACCAGATACGCGCCAATGTGCTGCGTGATGCCGCCGGCTTCGCGTTCAGCCACGCGGGTCTCGCGAATCGAGTCGAGCAGCGTCGTCTTACCGTGGTCGACGTGGCCCATGATCGTGACGACCGGCCAGCGGGTGACCATGTCCTTCGGATCGGCGGCCTTCTCGCTTTCGGCGACGATTTCCTGCTCGAAGCTGCGCGTTTCGATTTCGGCGCCGAAGTTGGCGGCGAGCATCTTCGCGGTGTCGAGGTCGATCGCGGTGTTGATGGTCATCATCAAGCGGCGATCGAGCAGCGCCTTCAACGCGTCCTTGACGCGAATTTCGAGGCGATCCGCCAGGTCTTTCACCGTCATGCCTTCGGAGAAGGTGATGGTGCGGGTAATGGGTGGCGGTGCGGCCGGCGCCGACTGCTGCGGACGCGGATTCTGCAGCGCGTCGCGCTTCTGCGCCGGCTTCATGCCTGGACCGCCGGGGCGGCCCTGCTGGGGACGGAAGCCCGGGCGCTGCGGCATGCCCGGACGTTGCGGCATCCCGCCGGCCGGACGAACCGGCTGAGAGGGCAGTGGGCGAGGCCCACCCAGCATCGCCGCGGTGTTGCTCTGCGGCGGACGCTGGCCATAGCGCGGCGGCTGGCCGTGCGGTCGGGCAAGGTTGCCGGTGGCGGCCTGCGGCGGACGCGGCGCCGGCGGAATCACTCGCGGCGGCTGCGGCACCAGCTGGCGCTTGGGCTGCAATGGGGGCGCGCTCGGCGGCGCCTGGCCAGGTTCTTCGACGCGCAGGCGGATGCTCGGCGGCACGAAGCGGCCGGCCTTCTCACGAGCGACCTCGGGCGGAGCCTCCACGGGGGGCGCCGGTTCGGCTGCGGGCGCGGCGGCGACGGGTTCGACTGCGACCGGCGCTGGTTCAACGACCGGAGGCGGAGCCTCCACGACAGGTGCGGGCGGCGTCTCGACGACCGGCGGCGCTTCGACGACCGGCGGTGGCGGCGCAGGTGCTTCGACCGGCGCGGCGGAGACGGGCGCCTCTTCCACCTTCGGCGCGTCGGGCTTCACCAACGTCGGCTTCTTGATCAGCCGGGGTGGTCCGAGTGTCGGGGCAGCGGGCTTGGGCGGCTCAGGCGCGGGCGCGGCAGCGCCTTTCTTGCCGGGCGCGGCCTTCGCCTTTGGCTTGACCGCCGTCTCGGAGAACATGTCGCCCTTGGGCAGCGTGATGCCCTTTTGCTTCGCCATTCGCTCGACGAACTGGCGCGCGACGATCTCCTCGAGCGTGCTCGATGCGCTCTTGAGCTCGATGCCGTGGTTCTTCTTCAGCAACGCCAGCACGTCTTTGCTGTCGATGTCGAGAAGTTCAGCGACTTTATAAACCCGAACGGTGGACAAACTGGTTACCTTTTCAGGCCGACGGCCCATCGGGCCATCGCGCCGTCAGTCAAACGGTTCTACTGCTGTTCTTCCGCTTCGGCGGCAGGCTGGGCGTCGGCCTCGGTGTTTGCGGCCTCAAGCGCGCCAAACTGCGCTTCCACTTCCTTGCGCTTCTCTTCTTCGCTCTTGATATCGATGCGCCAGCCGGTCAGCTTCGCTGCCAGGCGGACGTTCTGGCCCTTCTTGCCGATCGCGAGCGACAGCTGGCTGTCTTCGACGACGACTTCCATGACCTTTTCCCTGTCATCAACGATCGTCACGCGCTGCACCTTCGCGGGGCTGAGCGCGTTCATCACAAACTGCACCGGGTCATCCGAGTAGTCGACGATGTCGATCTTCTCGCCGCGCAGTTCGCGGATGATGGCCTGCACGCGCGTGCCCTTCATGCCGACGCAGGCGCCCACCGGATCGACGTCGCGCTCGCGCGAGTAGACCGCGACCTTGGCGCGATCGCCGGCTTCGCGGACCGCGCCGCGGATCATCACGGTGCCGTCGTAGATTTCAGGAACTTCCTGCTCGAACAGCTTGATCAACAGGGCCGGATCGGTGCGCGACAGCACGATCTGCGGTCCCTTGGCGCTCTTGCCGACCGTGCGAATGACCGCGCGGACACGATCGCCCTGCGCGTAACTTTCCGCGCGCGACTGTTCCTTGCGGGGCAGGATCGCCTCGACGCGGCCCACCTCGACGATGATGTCGCCCTGTTCGAAGCGCTTCACCAGGCCGTTCATCACCTCGCCGACGCGCTGGTTGTATTCAGCGAAGACGTTCTCGCGCTCCGCCTCACGGACTTTCTGGAAGATGACCTGCTTCGCCGTTTGCGCGGCAATGCGGCCGAGCACGTCGGTGCGCTTCGGGAATTCGATCTGGTAGCCGACTTCGACCTCGGCATCCTCGCCGTAGATTTCCTTCGCTTCGGCGATCGAGATTTCCTTGCCGGGGGCCGTCACTTCTTCGACGATCGTCTTCACCGCAAACAGCTCAATTTGACCGTTCTCGGGGTTGAACTTCGCCTTCAGCTCTTCGTCACCCTTGTAGAACTTGCGCGACGCCGTGAGCACGGCTTCTTCCATCGCCTGTATGACGACTTCCGGCTCGATGCCCTTTTCCTTTGCAAGGGCCTCGATCGTCTGCATTAAAGGATTGCTGGTCGTTGCCATAATTGTCTGACCTAAAACTCGATGTCTAAACGCGCCCGCGAGATCAACCGGAGCGGCAGCTTCATCAGCTTCTTGCCCTCCGACTCGAACAGCACGTCCTCGCCGTCGACGCCCTTGACGCGGCCGGCAAACGCCGTCTGGCGCTGCACAGGTTCCGACGTCACGATCTTTGCCCACCGTCCGGCGAATCGCCGGTAATCGTCGGCGGTCCGTAGTGGACGATCCAGGCCGGGTGAAGACACCTCAAACGTGTATTCGCCCGGCATCACTTCCTCGACGTCGAGCAGCGTGCCGAGTTCTTCAGCGACCCGCGCGCAATCGTCGATGCTGACGCTTTCTTCAGGCGTCGCCGACGGCCCAGGCCGATCAACGATCACCCGCAACACCTGCTGGCCGCCCTCCCGCTTCAGCTCGACATCGAAGATGTCCAGGCCGTAGCTCGAAGCGACCCGGGTTGCCAGCTCCCTGACACGCTCAACAGCTGCCAAGAAAGCCCCCACAAAAACAAAGAGTGGGCTGAATTACAGGCCCACTCTGGTTTCCCAGACTAGATACCGACCCTAAATAGTAACACGGGGCTCGACAGGCGTTCGGCGGTCGTTCTAGGCCCGCTCGACCGGCCGGGCGACCAGGTCGTAGCCTTCGGCGCCCACGATTTCGGCCTCAATAAAGGCCCCTTTGGCGATTGCGGAGGGGTCACAGTCGGTCAGATAGACCACCGGGTCGATTTCCGGGGCCTGTCCCGGGAGGCGGCCCTGAAGAACCAGCTCGTGCTCTGGCGACTGCCCATCGACCACCAGGCGCACCTTTTCGCCAAGCCTGGCCTGCTGGCGGGCGGCAACGATGTCCCGCTGGCGGGCCATCAACCGGTCCTGGCGCTTCTTCTTGGTGGCCGCCGGGACGTCGTCTTTCAGCTCGTGCGCCGACGTGCCTTCTTCGTGCGAGTAGGTGAACACGCCGACGTGGTCGAAGCCGATCTCGGAGATGAAGCCTTCGAGTTCCGCGAAGTCCTCAGCGGTTTCGCCGGGGAAGCCGACGATGAACGTGGTGCGCAGCGCGACGTTGGGAATGCGGGCACGAATGTTCTCGAGCAGTCGCACATACGACTTGCGCGTGCCGGGACGCTTCATCCGCTTCAGCACCGCATCCGACGCGTGCTGCAGCGGCAGGTCGATGTACTTCACGACCTTGTCGAGATCTGCAATGGCGTCGATGACTTCCGATGTGATGGTCGTCGGGTAGAGATAGAGCAGCCGAATCCACTCGATACCCGTGACCTCGTTCAACGCCCGGAGCAGCGTCGGGAGCGCCCCGCGCTCGCCGCGATCGATGCCGTAGAACGTCGAGTCCTGCGAGATCAGCAGCAGTTCCTTGACGCCCTGCGCTGCGAGCTGATGCGCTTCTTGCACGATCGACTCGACCGAGCGGCTGCGATAGTGACCGCGCATCTTCGGGATGATGCAGAACGCGCACTTGTAGTCGCAGCCTTCGGCGATCTTCACGTAGGCGTAGTGTCCGGGCGTCACGCGCTTGCGCGGTGTGTCGGCGTCGTAGATGTAGGTTGGCAGATCCACGCCGAACACCGGCGGCTTGGTGTAGAAGGGCAGCGCCTTCGCACCCGCCGGCGCGCTTCCCGCGCCCTTCATGAACGTCGATAGTCCCTCGACTTCGCCGGTGCCGTAGATCGCGTCGATCTCGGGGATTTCCTTTTTCAGCTCCTCGCGGTAGCGTTCGGCCAGGCAGCCGGTAACGACCAGCTTACGGCCGGCGGCCTGCTTCTTCAGCGCCGCCATCTCGAGAATCGTGTCGATGGACTCGGTCTTGGCGCGGTCGATGAACGCGCAGGTGTTGACCACCAGCACGTCGGCCTGCGCCGCATCGGCCGTGATCTCGTGACCGTCCTTCTCGGCCATGCCAAGCATGACCTCGGAATCGACGAGGTTCTTCGGACACCCTAGGGAGACAAACCCGATCTTCATGCGAACTTCCCAGTGTAGCAGGCCCACGGGCTAACGGGCCAACGGCCTGCCCTGGGCCTACGGGTAGATCCGGTAGAGCATGCGCGGATACGGAATCGTCTCGCGGACGTGTTCGAGTCCGCAGATCCAGCTCACGCAGCGTTCGATACCCATCCCGAATCCGCCGTGCGGCACTGAGCCGAAACGCCGCAGGTCGAGGTACCACTCGAAGGCTTCCTGGGGCAGTTCGTGCTCCTTGATGCGCTGCAGCAGCAGATCGAGATCATCGAGGCGCTGTCCGCCGCCGATGATCTCTCCGTAGCCCTCGGGCGCGAGCACGTCGACGCAGAGCGCTTTCTCCGGCTCGTTCGGATCCGGCTTCATATAGAACGCCTTGATCGCAGCGGGGTAGTGCGTGACGCACACCGGGCGATCGAATTGCTGCGACAGCACGGTTTCATCGGTACCGCCAAGGTCGCCGCCCACCTGGAAGGGCAGCCCCTTGTCGAGCAGGATCTTCGCAGCCTCGTCGTAGTGCAGGCGCGGGAACGGCGCCTTGATTGCTTCGAGCTTCGAGATGTCGCGTTCGAGCGTCTTGAGTTCCTTCTGGCGGCGGTCGAGCACGCGCGCCACGACCGACGTGATCAGGCCTTCGGCCAGCGTAATGACGTCGTCGAGATCGGCATAGGCCATCTCCGGTTCGACCATCCAGAACTCGGTGAGGTGGCGGCGCGTCTTGCTCTTCTCGGCGCGGAAGGTCGGGCCAAACGCATAGACCTTGCCAAGCGCCATCGCGTTCGCTTCGTTGTAGAGCTGACCGCTCTGCGTAAGGTACGCCTTCTCGTCATCGAAGTACTCGACGGGAAACAGCGTGGTCGTGCCTTCGCACGCCGCCGGCGTGAAGATCGGCGTGTCGGCGAGGATGAAGCCCTGTTCGTTGAAGAAGTCGCGAACGGCGTTGATGATCTCGTGACGCACCCGCAGGATCGCCGTCTGGCGTTCCGCGCGGATCCACAGGTGGCGGCGATCCATCAGGTAGTCGACGCCGTGTTCCTTCGGCGTGATGGGGTAGTCGTGCGACTCGTTCACGACTTCGAGGCCGCTGGCCACGACTTCGTAGCCCCCCGCCTGGCGCGTGTCTTCCTTCACCAGGCCGGTGACGATGATGGCGCTTTCCTGGCTCAGGTGATCGGCCTTGGCAAACGTCGCTTCGTCGACGTCGCGCTTGCCCATCACGACCTGGATAAAGCCCGAGCCATCGCGCACGGTCAGAAAGTGGATCTTGCCGCTGGAGCGGCGATTGTGCAGCCAGCCCTTGAGGGTGACGGTTTGCCCAACGCGTGCCCCGATCTTGCTAATCGTCGTCTGCATCAAGATTCGTCCAGTCCCATCATGTCGTCGCTGATGTGCAACAACGATTCTAATCGTTGCCGGGCCTTCTCGGCCTGCTGCAAGACCAGCTGCCGGTCTTTTGCAGGCGCCAGTTCGAACATCCACGCGCCGTCGTAGCCGACCTTCTGGAAGGCCAGCGTCGTGGCATCCCAGTCGATCACGCCCTTGCCGGGCACGAGGTGATCGTCGGTCCTGCCGCGATTGTCGTGCAGGTGCGTGGTGACCAGGTGCCCCGAACACGTCTCGATCGCTTCAACCACGTCCCCCATCATCCTGGCGTGGCCCACATCCATGCAGATGCCCAGAGTGGCGTCGATGTCGCTCTCGATCAGTTGAACCAATGCCGTCGGCGTCGAAAGCTCATTCGGGATCACTTCGATCGCCAGGCGAACGCCGTGGCGGAGCGCGATCGGTGACAGCTCCTCGAGGCTTCTGACCAGGGCACCGAGCTGATTGTCGCCCTGGGCGGCGTACGGCCGGGGCACGCCGCAATGGAGGACGAGGACCTTGTAAGGAAGCGTCGCGGCGACGTCGAGCGTCGCCAGCGTTTCGGCCACGGCCGCTTTGCGGCGACCGTCATCGGCGGACGCGAGGCTGAATCCGTCCTGCCACGAGCCGTTGACATAGCGGCCGGCAATCGGCGCATGCATGGAATGCAACACCAGCCGAGTCTCGGTGAGCCACTGAGCGAGCGCCGACACCGCCTGCCGATCGCGATAGTCGAAGTGGGTCCGGACTGCGAACACCTCGAGGGCGTCAAAGCCGTGCGCCGCGATCTCAGCGAGATGATCGCGATCGAGCCGGTCGGCGGCAGCGAGGTGCGTGGAGATGCCGAACATCGGTCACAGCCACGGTTCGAGGAGGTCCTTGAGGCGGCTGAAGCGCGGGTATTTCGCGAGGTTGGTCTTCACGTGCGCCAGCGTCCGCGGGATGTACTGGATATACACCGTGTTGTTCCGCGACGTCGTCATGTAGCCGAACGTGCCGAGGGCCTTGAGATTGCGTTGCAGCGCCATCAAGTCGAAGCGCCGGCGGAACTCGTCCTCGTTGGTCGCGCCGCCTTTGTGGGCGAGGAAATACGCAATCAGGCTGTCAACCTGGTTCGGGCTGAGATCCACGTAGGAATCGCGCAGCAACGACACCAGGTCGTAGGTATCGGGGCCCATCCGTGCATCCTGGAAGTCGATGATGTAGAGCGACCCATCGTGCAGCATCAAGTTGCGGCTGTGATAGTCGCGATGGCACAGCACGCGCGGCTCGCTCGACAGTTCATTGACGATGCCGGCCCACTCGGCGCGGAGCGCGTCGCGCGCTGACTCAGGAAGCGACGCCCCCTTGTAGGCGACCAGGTAGTGCTTGACGAAGAACTCCAGTTCCCACGTCAGCTTCTCGACGTCGAACGCGATCCGGTAAGGCGGGTACTCCTCCGAACGCAATTCCTCGCCGCGCTGCTGCATGCGGGCGATGAAGCCGACGGCCTGCCGGTACAGCGCCGCATGCTCGGCGGCGGTGGCCGCGCCGAGGTGCGCCTGGAGCGTCACGTCGCCGAGGTCCTCGAGGCCGAGCACGCCGAGCGGATCCGAGTGGTGCAGGATCTTCGGCACCGGCACGGGCACTGCGGCCAGCAGTTTCGCCACCGACACGAACGGCATGGCGTCGTGTTCGATCGGCCCGGCGTGCAGCGCCAGGACGATCGGCTTGGCATCTTTCAGCAGCACCCGGAAATAGCGGCGGTCTGACGCGTCGCCGGTGAGCGGCATCACCTTGAGCGTTCGCTCGGTGAGGTGCTGCTCGGAGAGGTATTGCTCGAGACGGGGTTCCATCAATTATTGAGCGGGTGAACCACTGAACGGTTGAGCCACCAGCGTATTGTCGCGCATCACGAGGGACGCGCGCGAGTGTTTCGCGCCCTCCGGCACGACCACGTCATCCGCCACGATGCATTCCGTGAGCGTGGCGCCGGCGCCGATCCGAACGCGATCCCAGAGAATGGTATTGGTGAGCACCGCGTCAGGTGCGACGACGCAGTCGCGCCCGCGATCGAGCGCGACGCCTTCTCGAGCGGAGAGCGTTCTTGCCGTATCGAGATAGTCGCGCGGTGAGCCGATGTCGAAAAATTCGGCGCTGGTCCTGAAGAAACGAATCGCTTCGGGCCGGCTGGCGATCAGCGCGGGATAGATCCCGTGCACGGTCTCCGACTTCGCTGCCGGATCCACGCCTGCGAACACCGACGCGTTGACCGCCTGAATGCCGATGAAGTGAAACGCGCCCGGCGCCTTACCGAAGCCGCGAACGATGCCGTTGGCGTCGCCGATGACGCCGTTGTAGCCCTCGCGTCCTTCAACGAGCGCCATCGTCACTTGCGCGTTGGTGTTGACGTGCTGCGCGGTGATCGCCTCGAGGTCCACGCCGGCCAGGGTGTCGCCGTTGACGATCAGGAAGCGATCGCTCTCGAGCAACGGCAGTGCGCGTGCGGGGCCGCCCGCCGATCCCAGCACGTTGGTCTCCCATGAGTAGCGGAGGTCGAGGCTGAGGCGCGAGCCATCACCGGTGACGGACGTGATCGAATCCGGGCGATGGTGCAGGTTCAGCACGACGCGCCGGATGCCGGCCTGCTTGAGCCACGTCAGGATCCGGGTGACAAGCGGTGTGCCCGCAACCGGCAGCGCCGGCTTGGCGCGGACCGACGAGAGCGGTTGAAGCCGGGTGCCAAGGCCCGCCGTCAGGACCAGGGCCGGCCACTTCGAAAGGTCGGTCATTCCCGGCCGGCGAACACCATGTCGTGTCCGGCGAGGCCGTTCGCATCCCGATGCTGGAGGAAGAGGAAGCGGTACGAGTCGGTGATGTAGTCGGCGGCCGTCCTGCCGAGGGCCGCGGCCGTGCGATGGATCGCGTCCTCCTGGCCCTCAATCTCGACGAACACGCCCACCGGCGTCTCGTCGACGGCAATCACCACATCGTCTGCCTGGAATTCCTCGCGATACTTTTCATAGCGGAACCAGACGTGGAGTCCCAGTTCTTCGAGGATGGTTTGCAGGGCGGCGCCGTCGGAGACCACCGTTTCGTGTTCCTCGCGGATCTTGATCGCGGCCGGGATCACCGGTCCCTTGTAGGTCAGAAGCGCCTTGCCGCCCTCCGAGCGCACGCGCAGCGTGGCGCGTTCGCGCCGGAGGCGCTCGTCATCGGTGTCGAACAGGCAGTCTTCCTGCAGTCGACGCCCGAGGTAGGGCGTCGCGCCGAGCGCGAGAATCCTGTCGCGTGCGTCTTCAGCACTGTCAAACCGCAACTTGATCTCGCGCTCGAGAGCCATAGTGCCCAGCCCTGCCGGTGCGTCCGGCGCTATTCCTTGCGAATCGTCACGAACTGCTCGGTCCCGCGCGAGTTCACGAGCAGGAACGCCGTGCCGCCGGACGGCACTTGCGCCAGGATACGGCTTGCTTCCTGCGCGGTGCGCACGACCTGGCGGTTGACCCGCGTGATCACGTCTCCCGCGGCAAGGCCGGCGCGGAACGCCGGGCTGCCTTGCTCAACTTCCGAAACCACCACGCCCTGCGTGTCGGCCGGCAGGCGCAGTCGCCGCGCCGTCTCGGCGTTGAGCGTCGTCAGCGTGATCCCGAAGCCCTGCGAGGGCTCTTCTTCAGGCTGCGCGCTGGTGCGACGTTCCTCGGGCGCGCTGTTCTCGGCCTCGAGGTCGAGTTCGTCGACCGTGACCGACACCGTGCGCTCCGTCTTGTCGCGCAGGATCTTGACCGGCACGGTGGTGCCCGGCTTGGTCGCCGTGACCGTGGCGACCAGTTCGTCGCGGTTGCGCACGGCCTTGCCGTTGAACTCGAGAATGATGTCGCCCGGCTCGATTCCGGCCTTCTGCGCCGGGCGGCCGCGTGTCACCGATCCAACGAGCGCGCCGCGGCGCGACTTGAGACCGAACTCCGCCAGGGCTTCCTGCGGCACTGCCGAGACCTGCACGCCGATCACGCCGCGCGAGATCTTGCCGGTGATCAGCTGTGGAATCAGTTCGCGCACGCTGTTGATCGGGATCGCGAAGCCGATGCCGATGTTCCCCTGCTGGCGCGAGTCGGTGTAGATCGCCGTGTTGATGCCGATCACTTCGCCGCGCGCATTCAGCAGCGGGCCACCAGAGTTGCCCGGGTTGATCGCCGCGTCGGTCTGGATGACGTCCGCGAAGCGCTGCTGCGCCACCGGCAGGTTGCCGGCGCGTGTGGCGCTCACCACGCCAACGCTGACGGTGTGACCGAGGCTGAAGGGGTTGCCGATGGCCATGACCCAATCACCGGGCTGCATCTGCGAGGAATCGCCGAACTTGATCTCGGCCAGGTCGGTCTTCGGCTCGACGAGCTGGATCAGGGCGCTGTCGGTCAGCGGGTCGCGGCCAACCAGCTTGGCCTCGTGATAGATGTCGCCGTCCTCACCGTAGAAGCCGACTTCGATGCGCGTTGCGCCTTCAATGACGTGGTTGTTGGTCAGGATGTAGCCGAGGGCTTTGTTGATGACAAAGCCGGTGCCGGCCGCCTGGGTTTCCTGTTCGCGCGGGCGCTGCTGCGGACGCTGCTGGCGGTTGCCACCGCCTCCGAAGAAGCGTTCGAGGAGGTCGTCCTGGTTGCCGCCGCCACCGCCGCCGAAGAACTCCGACATCTCCTGCGCGCGCTGCTTGGAGGTGCTGCGGATGTTGACCACGGCCGGCGACATCGCCTTGGCGATATTGCGGAAGGTGCTCGCGTCCACCGGGCCGCTGAGCGGAGCGCTGTTCATCGGCGGAGCGGCCATCGTTGCCGACTGCGCCTCCGACGCCGGCGTCAGGTCCAGCCGCGAGGCGAGCACCATGCCGACGGCCAGCGAGGCCACCATGATCAGCAGCGAATAGAACAGCGTGGTCTTTCGTAATCCCGTCGACATGCGTCCTCCAACTTCGTCTCCGCGCTCGGAGACCGGCCTCTAGAGCAAACTCAGGATAGCCTTTTGACGAGGCCCAGTCACTTCTGGCCCGTTCGCCGTCCAGACCATGTTGATTTCGGTCCGGACGCCAAAATCCTTGAAATACAGCCCAGGTTCGATGGTGAAGCCGCTTCCCGGGATGAGCCGCCGCTCGTCGTGCGTCTCGTAATCGTCGAGATGGGCGCCGTTGCCGTGGACGTTTTCGCCAAGGCTGTGGCCCGTGCGGTGCAGGATGGCGTCCTGGTAGCCGGCATCGATCATGACTTTGCGGGCGGCCTGGTCGGCCTCAAAGCCGCGCACGTCGCGGCCGGCGCGCGCGCCGGCCTGAACGGTGTCGACGGCTGCATCACGCGCGCCGCAAATCGCGGCAAACGCCTGGACCATCTTCTCCGGCACCTTGGTCCCGGTGAACCCGATCCACGTGATGTCGGCGTAGACGGATCCTGGCTGGTTCAACTTGCCCCACAAGTCGAGCAGCACGAGTTCGTCCTTGTGGATGATGCGGTGCTCGGCGGCGGTCGCGAGATAGTGCGGATTGCCGGCGTTTTCCTGGGCGGACACGCACGGCGCTGAATCGGCGACCATGCCCTCATCGCGGAACCAGCCGACCATCTTCTGCTGAATGTCGTACTCCGTGGTCGGGATGCCGTCGCGCAGCCGGCGCGCGACTTCCTCGAAAGCCTGATCCTTGATCCGATACAGCTTCTCCGACGCGCTGCGATGCGTCGCAATGGCGGCATCGCTCCAGCGCGCTTCAAACTGCTGGATCAGATCGCCCGACGAGAAGACCTCCGCGCCGAGGCTGCGGACCAGTTCGATCGTCCCGGCGTCGACCCGCGACACGTAGGGGATGGCGCAGTTGGGCGAGTACTCCATCGCGACGCGCGTGCGGCCCTTGAGCAACGTCGACAGCCCGGCCTGCAGTTGTTCGCGTCCGGCGTAGACGATCTTGGTGCCCGGGAGGTGATCCAGGTTGTGGCGCTCGATGGCGTGAACCAGGGCGAGCGGCTCGCCCGACCTCGGAATCAGGTAATACCAGCGGCGAGTGGCAAGGTGTCCGGCGCCACCCATGCCGGCGAGCCGGTACGAGACCGGATTCGACCCCTGAAAATCGTACAGGAGCCACGCATCAAGACCTTCAGTTGCCAGTGCCGCCTGGACGGCTCTGATATCAAGGGACATATTGACTGGATTATACCGGCGGACGAACCATGTCCTGATGGCCGGCGTCCTATAATCAGGCCAGCACGCCAGCACGCTGGCGGCAGAAAAGTTCCCGTGTATGCAGAAAAGACTTCTCCTTTGTAGTGTTGCGCTGCTCGCCCTCGTGGTGCCGACGGTCAATGGCCAGGGGCAGGCCCAATCGCAGGCGCCTCAACAGCCGCCGGTCACGTTCCGCGCCGAGGTCAACTACATCGAAGTTGACGCCCGCGTGCTTGACCGCGACGGCAAGTTCGTCACCGGCCTTCAGGCGTCGGACTTCCAGATTTTCGAGGACGGCAAGCAGCAGAACGTCACCGCGTTCTCGATGGTCAACATCCCGCTCGATCGAGTCGAGCGCCCGTTGTTTGCGTCGAAACCGGTCGAACGTGACGTCCGCACCAACCTGGAAGCAGCCGACGGGCGGATCTACGTGATTGTGCTCGACGACCTGCACACCGCGCCGTTGCGCTCGCAGCGCATCAAGCTGGCTGCCCGGCAGTTCATCGAGCGCTACATCGGCGCCAACGACATTGCTGCGGTCGTGCACACCAGCGGCCTGACCAGCGGTGGCCAGGAGTTCACGACCAGCCAGGCGCGCCTGCTGCAGGCGGTCGACAAGTTCATGGGCCGCAAGCTCCGCTCGTCGACCATGAACATGATCGACGACGTGAATCGTCGCGCCAGCACCCCGTTTGCCGGCGATCCGGCGGTGGACATGGATGACAAGGAGCGTGGTTTCCAGGCGCGCAACACCCTGGACTCGATCCGCAACCTGGCCAACTACCTGGGCAACATCCGCGGCCGCCGCAAGGCCGTCGTGATGTTCGGCGAAGGCATCGACTACAACATCAATGAGCTGTTCAGCGACCAGATCACCGAGGCGCAGGTGGTAATTGATGCGACCCGCGAGATGATCGCGGCCGCGACGCGGGCCAATGTGGCGATCTACGCGGTCGATCCGCGCGGCCTTGGCGCGGAATTCGAGGACTCGGCTGCCATCCAGTCGTTTCCGGACGACACGTCGAGCGGCCTCGGGATGTCGTCGATCTTCAACGAGGTGCGGCTGGGGCAGGACAGCCTGCGCGTGATGGGCGACGAGACCGGCGGCTTTGCAGTGGTCAATCGCAATGATTTCTCAACCGCCTTCCAGCGGATCGTCGACGACAACAGCTCGTACTACGTCATGGGCTACTACGCGTCCAACGATCGCCGTGACGGGCGGTTCCGCAAGATCGAAGTGCGTTTGCCTGGCAAGCCCGGCTACGTGATTCGCTCCCGCAAGGGGTACGTTGCGCCGCGCGGCCGCGCGCCTGAGACGCGGGCCGCCGCCAAGGATGGGCCGACGGCGGAATTGCGCGACGCCATGGAGAGCCCGTTGCCGATTGCCGCGTTGCCGATGTCGGTGACCGCCGCCGTCTTCAAGGGGCCAACCACGAAGGGCTCCACGCAAGGTTCGGTCGTGATCTCGACGCTGGTCAATGGCGCCACGCTGCCGTTCGCCGAGTCGGATGGCATGTTCAAGAACGACCTCGAGATCGTCGGCATTGCCACCGACGACAAGGGCAAGACGTTCTCGACCCCACGCAACACCGTCAACCTGAACATGAAGCCGGATACTGCAAAGCGCGTGACGGCGACCGGCTTTCGCGTGATCAATGCGCTCGACCTTGCGCCGGGCCGCTACAACATTCGTGTCGCGGTGCGCGAGTCCAACACCCGTAAGGCCGGCTCGGTGATGTTCGATGTCGACGTGCCGGACTTCGGCAAGGGCCAGCTGTCGATGAGCGACCTGGCGTTGACCTCGGCATTGAGCGGCATTGCCCCGACGATCCGTCCGAAGGATCCGCTCGAGAAGCTCCTGCCTGGACCGTTGACAACTTACCGGGAATTCACGGGTGCCGATGAAGTGGCGCTGTTCGCCGAGATCTACGACAACGTGACGCAGCCGCACAAGGTCGAGATCAACGCCACGGTCAAGGCGGAAGGCGGCACCTCGGTGTTTTCGACCCGCGAGGAACGTGACAGCGCCGACTTGAAGGGCTCGGCCGGCGGCTTCGGGTTCGAGGCCAGGATTCCGCTCAAGTCGCTGGCGCCGGGGCTGTACGTCCTGCGCGTAGATGCGACCATGCGCATCAACGATCGGCCAACCACTTCCAGGGAAGTCATCTTCCGGGTGGCGCCATGACGATTGCCGCATCGATCCTGGTCATGGTGATGCAGGCCGCTCAGCCGGCGCCGTTTCAGACGGTGGCTCGCGAGATGATGAGCCACGTCGACATGCCACGCCAGGCGGCAGCCCGCACGCCGGAGGAGTGGTCCGCGCTTTGGAAACTACACGCCGGCGGGGACGCCCCGAAGGTGGACTTCTCGACGCGCACGGTCGTCGCGGTATTTCTTGGCACCCGGATGTCGTCGGGTTTTTCGGTTGAGTTTGTCGGCACCGAGCAGCGTGACGGCGTGCTCACCGTGCGGTGGCGCGAAGTGCGGCCCGATCGCGACATGATCGCCGCGCAAGTGCTGACCAGCCCAATGCACGCGGCGACGATCCCGAGGTTCACCGGCGAGATCCGGTTCGAGAAGGTCGAAAAATGACGGATCCGTCCTCCGCGAGTGCCACGGAGGAGTCAACCACCAGCACCGGCGTCGACGCGAGGCTGTCGTCGATGCTGTGTTATGCCGGCTGGTGGGTCACCGGCCTGGTCTTCTTGTTTGCCGAACGGCAGCACCCCAAGGTGCGTTTCCACGCAGCGCAATCGCTGATCGTGTTCGGTGGCATCACCGCGGTGTTGTTCTTCTGCGGCGGCGCCAGCGCGGTCGCCTTCTTCGTGGCTGCGCCAACGTTCCAGCTGCTGCAGGCTGTCGGCAACGTTGTCTGGTCTGCGGCGGTACTGCTGTGGTTGTTTCTGCTGGTGAAAACCTGGCGGGGCGAGGATCTGCGCCTGCCGGTTGCCGGGGCGCTCGCGTCGAAGATTGGGCGAGTCCTCAATTGACCATCGAGGAATCGCCCAACCCGAAAATCTTCTAGGACTTCGGCGCTTCGATCTTCGGCACGGACTTCGGCTTGATGTTGCCGTTGGCGTGGACGAAGTTGAGGCTGTTGTTCTGCATGCGCGCGTTGAACGGCGTCGTCAGGGTCACCTGAATGATTTCGCCGGGCATGAACGGGCGCGGATGACGGTAGATTTCGCCACCGGCGAGGTTGCCGCCCTTGTCGGCCCAGCTCTCTTCGAGCCGGAAGCCGGCCAGCGGGCCAGGCGACGTGTTCTGCACCGTCAACGTCGTGACGATGTTCGAGCCGGCGCGCTTGGTGACCGGACGCGTGTAGTCGACCGTCGCGTCGCCGCGGTAGGGCGAAATCAGTTTTCTAGGAGCAGCCGGCGCCGCAGGCGTCTGCGCGAGAGCTGCCGGCGCGAACATAAAGCCAATGGCCGCAGCCAGGGCCACAGTCCGCTGGAACAATTTCATACGAGAATCCTCCACGGGCAGAATTATTTCACACTTACGTCACATCTCGCCATTCCAGTCCTCAGGCTCGGCAGCCGTCGACCGGAACACTTCCAGGTGCCATTTCCCGCCGCCCCAGGGCTCGATCACCTCGGTGGCGACCACATCCACCAGCAACTCGGCAAAGGTCCGGCCTTCGGGGTCGCCCTCGAGGTTGTAGGCCGGGTCATCCCACATGAAATTCGGGTACAGCGTCATGGTCAGGAACAGGTCATAACCGTCATCGACCACGATGATCTGGCCGACGGGACGCTTTTGCGTGGAGTGGTAGACCAGGTACTTTTCGGCGCTGTGCGCCCGGATGTAGCGCTTCAGCGCGAAATCGCGAGCAACGATCTCTTCGACCGCGATCTTCTTGTCCCAGCATTCGCGGCAGTAGCGTTCGTCGCCGCGCGGCTCTGAGACTTCCTTCGCGCCGCACAGGGCGCAGCCTTTCTTGTTGCCGATTGACTTCCGGGACATCACTCAATTGTACTGCAAGCATATGGTGGCGAAGTTGCTCGGGTGCGCAGGTGCGACGGTGCTGGGATGCCTCGCGATGGTTGGCAGTTCGGTTCACGCGCAGGACAAATTTCATCTGCCTGCACTCGATCGGCAGCTTCCGGCCCGTGCGGAAGCGATTTACCGGCGGCTCGCGCAAACGACGGACGCCGCCGTGGCGATGGATGTCGTGACCTTCATGGCGCCGCTGTGGCGGCTGGCCGGGAACCCGGCGTTCGAGCAGTCGCAACAGCGCATTTTCGATCGTCTGTCGGCCGCCGGCCTGCGCCCGGCCTACGAGGA
>Ga0075471_10000307_pt1 | contig 28554 bp, 19 predicted proteins | sample DEB19_08_DNA_2_FD_74787 | JGI IMG/M metagenome (GOLD analysis project Ga0075471, IMG submission 74787) | Aqueous microbial communities from the Delaware River and Bay under freshwater to marine salinity gradient to study organic matter... | ecosystem: Environmental > Aquatic > Marine > Coastal ...
GGCTGCCTTCTTCGCAGGGGCTGCCTTCTTCGCAGGGGCTGCCTTCTTCGCAGGGGCTGCCTTCTTCTGGATTGGCTTGGCAGTGGGCTTCTTGCTGATGGAGGGTTTCTTGGGCGCAGGTTTTGCGACCTTTTTGGCGAGAGATTTCTTCACAGGTTTGGGGGAGGGTTTCTTAGCGGGAGCTGGCTTGCTCTTCGGTTTCCCTGCCGGTTTGGAAGACGCTTTCTTAGTGGGCTTCGAAGCGGATTTATTGGCCGCGGCTTTGGACTTTTTCGCAGGCATGATCGGGTCTGGGTGTTGGGTTCCGAAGAGTCTTTTCGAATGGGGCCCACACACGCGGACCGGGAAAAGAGCGGCGGATTCTGGCTCGCTAGCCAGAAAGCGCAAACGGATATTCCAGCGCCAAAAATGCTTCGTAAGCCCGTATTTTGGCCTACCGCCAAGATTTCACCACCATAAGGATATCAGCATCGGGTTATCGTATCCCTGTGATTATCCTGTGCCCCGCGGTTCCATCGAACTCATCGGAGTGATTTTCCGCATTGCAGAAAATGGTGCCGCCGGATGAAAATGCTCCGCGGTTCAACGGCCTTCTCCGCAAGCCTAAGAGATGAACTTTCCGGGATTTAAAATGCCGTTCGGATCGAGTGCTTTTTTCAGCGCGGTATGCATGGTGCGGGCCGCAGCAGGTATGGCATGTGGATACCAGCGGGCTTTGGCGATTCCGATCCCGTGTTCGCCGGTAATGGCGCCTTTCCAGTCAATGATCTGATGGAAAAGGCAGTTGAGCGCGGCCTCAGCTTTCTCACGCATGGGCGGATCGTCCATCGAGGGCACCATGATGTTCACATGGATATTGCCATCACCCGCATGACCGAAGCAAGCCACCGGGAAGCCAAACTCGTTCTGCAAATGTTCGGCGAAGTTGACCAGTTCCACCAGCCTGCTGCGCGGCACGACGATGTCTTCATTGAGCTTGATGAGGCCGGTGTTTCTCAGGCTATAGCTGAACTCGCGGCGCAGTTTCCAAAAAGCTTCGCAGGCCTCCTCGCCCATTGCTTCCTCAAGGCAGATGCAGCCGAGTTCGCGTACGAGCTTGGCGAGCAGGTGCAGCTCGTTTTTCACAGAATCCGCTTGGCCGTCGATTTCGACAAGCAGGTGTGCATCGCCTTGCGGAGCAACGGATTCGCCGAGATAATCGCGAGCTGCGCGCAGCGTGAATTTATCCGCGATCTCAAGTGCGGAAGGCAGGAAGCCACTGCCCAAGATGCGCTGTACGGCGTTCGCAGCCTCGACAAACGAGCGAAAGCCCGCGGAGAGCATGGCGCGCATCGGCGGATGCGGAATGATCCGCAGCGTGGCCTGCGTGACGACGCCCAGCAGCCCTTCGCTGCCCACCATGAGACCGACGAGATCAAAACCGGTCTTATTCTTGTGACAGCGCCCTCCCGCCTCAACAATGCTGCCGTCCGCGAGCACCACTTGGAGGCCGAGCACATAATGACGCGTGACGCCATACTTTAGGCAACGTGGTCCACCCGCATTTGTCGCGATGTTGCCACCCAGGCTGCATTCCTTCAGCGAAGCTGGGTCCGGTGGATAAAACCAGCCGAGTTGGCGCACGGCAGCTTGTAAATGGCCCGTGATTACACCCGGCTCGACGATGGCGATGCCGTCCTCCGTTTTGATTTCGATGATGCGGTTCATTTTCGCTAGCGACAGTGCGATACCGCCACGCGATGGCACACAGCCTCCCACATAGCCCACACGTGCTCCCTGTGGAGTGACTGGAATCCCATGCTCGTTCGCAAACCGCAGTGTTTGGGACACATCTTCCACATTTTGTGTATGCACTACAACTTCAGGTGGATGCGAGGCGAACCACTTGTCCGTGCTGTGCGTGGAGAGATCCGCCTGAGTGGTCGAAACACGGTCGGGACCCAGAAATGAGAGTAGTTGATCGGCTAGGGAGGCCATTGTTGCAGAGTTGGCCATCCACCGCACCTGCGCAATGCGTAGAATCGGCTCATCATGCCTCCACCGCTCATCGAAGTCATTCATCGAAACGGGATTTACCTCCCGGAGGCGGATTTGTGGCTCGATCCGCACTTTGGCGTCAAACGCGCCTTCATCTCGCATGCGCACAGGGATCACGTCGCACGGCATGAGTTCACGATTTGCTCCGAGGTTACGCATGACCTCATGAAGACACGCTACGGCTTTAAAAATGAGGGACAGATATCGGCGCTGTCGATGCGCCAAGTCATCGAGTGGGAAGGTTGGGAGCTGCGACTGCTGCCCGCAGGCCACATCATCGGCTCTGCCATGCTTCACCTGATGCGCAAGGCGGACGGTGCCACGTTGCTCTACACCGGTGACTACAAACTGCGTCAGGGACTGAGCTCCGAACGCTGCGAGCTGTTGCAGGCAGATACCCTCATCATGGAGTGCACCTTTGGCTTGCCTCAGTATGCCTTCCCCCCCCTGCCACAAATCTTCACTCAGGTTCTCAAGTGGGTACAGGAGACCCTCGAGGATGGCGGCATTCCCGTTTTACTCGGTTACTCGCTCGGCAAGGCGCAGGAGATCCTTTGTGCTCTCGCCCAGAGCGGCCATCCCGTCATGCTGCACAAGACCGTGTGGGACATGACCTACGCCGTCGCGCCGATGCTAGGCAAACTGCCTGCGTTCCGACTTTTCGATGCCTCGCAGGCGCAGGGGCACGTGCTGATCTTTCCGCCGAGCCACGGCAAGTCTTTGGCGCTTAAAAAGCTCAAAGTTTGCCGCACCGCAATGCTCACTGGCTGGGCGCTTATGCCGGCTGCGAGGTTTCGTTATCAAGTCGATGAAGTTTTTCCTCTCAGCGATCATGCGGACCATCCGGAGCTGTTGGAAACGGTCGAACTCGTCCAACCTCGCCGCGTGTGGCTCGTGCATGGTCACACACGTGAGTTTGCGGCGGAACTGCGTGCGCGTGGCGTCGAGGCCTGGGCCTTGGAGCGGGATGATCAGCTCGAGCTCGGAATTGAGAGCGCCACGTTTCAGGTTTCAGCTCACAACAAATTAGAAGATGAATCGTGGGGCGAAGGCAGTTTTGTTGACTGGGCTCGGGTTTGTGCGCATACGGCCGATGTTTCGTCGAGATTGAAAAAGGTGGAGCTACTCGCGGCGTCGTTGAAAGCACTTGGCGAGGACGAGTTGAGACTCACGACCTTCTTTTTGAGCGGCAGCACGGGTGAGGGCGCCTTGAACACTGGTTGGGCCGTGATCAAACGAGCGCTGATGGAGCTCAGCGGACTCAAGGAGGCGGAGTATCGCGCCATCTCGCGTTCGCAGGCGGATGCAGGGCGTACTGCCTTCCTTGTGTTGCAACGAGCCACGCTTACGCCAGAGCGATGTGATCTTACTGACGTGGCGCGCCTTTTTGAGTGTCTCCGCCGCGCTGGCGGCCAGATGAAACGTGTGGATTTGCTCAAAGGGCAGCTGCGCAACCTCAGTGCCTCTGCTGGTTCGTGGCTGGTGCGACTTTTGACCGGTGAATTGCGCATGGGGTCCAAAGAAGGCCTTGTCGAGGAAGCTCTGGCTGTCGCGTTTGACGTAGAGGTGGATGATGTGCGTCAGGCAGTGATGCTTTGCGGAGATGTTAGCGCAGCCGCCATGCTCGCGAAGGTTCGCAAGCTCCACGAGGCTGTGCTGCAGCTCTTCGTGCCGATCAAAGTCATGCTTGCCTCACCGGAAGAAACCGCAGAGGCCATCTGCGAACGCCTTCCTGGCGGCAAGGTGTGGTTAGAGGACAAATTCGATGGCATTCGTGCCCAAGTGCATCGCAGTGCGGATCGGGTGGAAATCTTCACGCGCGATCTCAAACCCATCTCCAGCCAGTTTCCAGAGATTGTGACCTCGATGCGTCTTTGGAGCGAAGAAGTGATTTTCGACGGAGAGATCATCGCGCATGCCGAGGGCAAAAAACTCACCTTCTTCGATCTGCAAAAACGACTTGGTCGACGCGATCAGTCCGATCTTTTCCTACCGAGCGAGGTGAACGTGAAATACGTCGTTTTTGACCTGTTGTGGAAAAACGGTGTCTCTTTGCTCGATCAGCCACTGGAGGTCCGCCGTGCGGCCTTGGAGGCTTTATCCATGCCTGCGGGGTTGGAAATCATTCGCGTGACCCGGGCCGTGAACGCTGAGGAGATCGAAGCCGCCTTCCTCGCCGCTCGCCGCCGCGGAAACGAAGGCCTCATTGCCAAAGATGCGGTCAGCACCTACTCGCCCGGACGTCGTGGCAAATCATGGCTGAAACTGAAGAAGGCCTTTGCCACGCTCGATGTCGTTGTCGTTAAAGCCGAGCAGGGGCATGGCAAACGCAGCCATATGCTGAGCGACTACACCTTCGCCGTGCGGGATGAAACCGATGACAACGCGCTCAAAATCATCGGCAAGGCTTATAGCGGCCTCACGGATGCCGAGATCGAGGAACTTACCGAGCACTTCACGCAAACCACGCTTAGCCAAAAAGGCCGTGTGCGCACCGTGATGCCACAGATCGTGCTGGAAATCGCCTTCGACAGTGTGCAACCCAGTGACCGCCACAACAGTGGCCTTGCCATGCGTTTTCCACGCATCAAAGCCATCCGCAGGGATAAGACAGCGGCTGAGATCGATACTCTTGCCTATGCGATGAAGTTGGCGGGCATCTGAGGCCCCTCACTTGCTGTCGAGAGCCGATGTCGGAGCGGATTCCGCAGGCGGTTGGTCACCGGCACGGACCGCGCTTACGAGGCGCTTGATGGCTGTTTGGGCCATTTCGCTTGGGGGATGCATTCGGCGTGCCTTTAGATACCACGCGATGGCGGAGCCGGTTTGTTTTTTCTCCTCATGTTGACGGCCACGTTCGATGGCGGTGACGAATTCGCTGGCTTGGATACCCAGATCCGCTCGGAGCTTGCTGAGCTCCGGATCGTTCGGGAACTGCTTGGCTTCTTTTTCGACTTTTTCCCATGCCGCCTCAGGGCTGGTGGAGGACAATTCCTTGGCACCATTGATGACCACCTCGACGCGGGCCATGTCATCGAGTACTTTCTTGAGCTGTTGCTCGCGACTGGCGTCTCCTTGCACGGCGATGGCCAATTGGAGCTTGTTGTCAAAGATCTGCCGGTAGCCACGCTGGCTGATGAGGCGATCGAACTCCATGATGCCCTGCGATTTCATATCGCTGCCCTTCACGAGTTCACCGCTGAAGTTCGCCAAGTCGGGATTGGTGGGCCAGATTTCCGTCGCGGCCTTCATTTCGGTCTCGAGCGTCTTCGTGTCCTTCGTGGCCATGGCCATGCGCGCCTTGCTGATGTGCAGAGAGCTTACAGATTTGGCCGTGTTGATGGCAGCGAGCGGTTTGGCATACTCAAAATCCTGAGCTTCACCCTTCAATTCCATGACCGTCTTTTCCGCCTCGGCGTAGTCCTTCATTTCGAGGAAGCCCAAGAGCTTGTTCTTCTTACGGACGAAATCGAGCACCTTCGTTTTCTCCGTCATCGGCAGACGGCGCACGCGCGGCAGGTATTCACCGACACCGAAAGCCTCCAGAAGACGGTTGCTGGCGCTGTCGATGTCTTTGCGTGTCACGAGGTTTTCGAAGGAGACAAGCGATTCATCCACCGTGCGCATGGCCTCAAGCGCGAGACCGTCAATCATCGTGACCGTGGGCGGCACACCGAAGGAGCCTGAGAGGGCTTTTTGCAGATCGGCATCTTTGTCGAGCTGGAGGATGCTGTCGCCGTCTTTGAAGAGATTTGGGTAGAAGCGGCAGGCGATGACAGCATGCTCAAAACGACGCTGCAGGAACATCTGCACGATGAGTGCCTGGAACTGCACTTTGCTCGAGACCTCGGATAGACCGGTGGCTGCCTCGTTCATTTTTTTGCGTGCCTCGATCTCGGCGATGCCCTTGATGTAGCCGCTGGTGCGGCCAAAGGTGGCACTGTCCGCTTTCGCCTTGTCATCCGCCTTGGTTTGGCTGCCTTTTTCCGAGGAGGGCACTCTAGCCGCCTTGGTGTTGGCATTGCCCAGTTCCGCATTCCATTGGAGCTGCTTGAGCCGTTCATCCATCGCCACGTTTGCCGATTTGAGGTTCGCCTGCTTGCGTTGGGAAAGCCATACATCCCAGATCGAGTTTGCGATCGCGTTGCAGAGGCCGCCGTCGATCTTGTAGGTGCTGGCCTCAGGAAGCATGGCAAAAGCCTTCATCGGATCGGGGCCGGGTTTATGGGTCGGGGCCAGAAGCTCTATCATCTGGGCCATGATGTCGCGGTAAGCCTGATCCTCGGCGGAGACGGCCTCTGGTGTGGTGAGGTAGGTCTCAAAGCGCGAGCGCATCAGGCGGTTGTTCGTCACATTCCACAACTTGCCGTTGAAGGCCACGTTCTCGCTGCCGGGGTCCATCATGGGCATATTGCCCAGCCCGGTCTGTGTGTCAGTTCGGCGGTCCGAAGCGCTTCCGGGTACCACGTTGTAGTTGTTATTAGAGGTGGTCGTTGTGGGGGCGGATTGGCCGGTGGGCGCGGTGCCGGGAGCGCCAGGGAGCACCTGAGCTTGCATGAAAGCGAGCGGAAATGCCGCAGCTAGAATCACAAAAGAAGAAGCGAATTTCATAAGAAGCAGAGAGTTAAATTTTGATAAGCTCGATCACTTCAAGGATGCCGTTTTCCTGCACGCGAACCTTGAAGGTGTAGCGTTGGCCCCGCTGAATATTTGTCCCCTCATAGTCCGGCGGCACCCAGAGCGGGACGAAAGTGTTTCCACTGCCATCGCTGACCTGCACGCTGAAAAGTCGGCCATCCGACTGCCGCCAGCCGGTGTCCAACCGATCGTCCACCACTCCTTCGACCTTATACAAATTTCCGCTGAGCGCGGTCGCGTTTTCAAGGAATTCCGAGCTGAGCAGCTCAGTGATGCCTGTCATCGGATCAGTGGTGCGGTGCAGCAGCGTGTAACCACCGCCACCGAGCACGGCGAGGATGAGGACGAGACCCAGAAGGTGAGTGGGGTTGATGCTGGACTGCGCGCGTCGGGCCATAAAGAGGAGTTTTAGGAGTAAAGGCTTAGTCTAGAGGACGTATGCCAACGCAAGCGAGGAAAAAATCCAGCGCAAACACTGGCAGCCTCCTAAGAGCACGCCAGTTATGATGTCATGGCCTCATTCATACAGCCCTTGACCCGCAATGCGCAACGGCGCGTCGGCATAGGCTGCGGGTCTGGCTGCCTGATCCACCTCATGCTGCTAGGGCTGCTTTTTGTAGCCTTGATCATTTGGTGCATCAATCATCGTGCTTGGGAGCTCGTCATCACCATCATCTGGCCAGAGTGAGACATGTTTCAGATCCCGCTGATCTCGCCGCTTTCGCTGACTTGGATTCGCTCGGCAGAAGGCACCTTGGGTAGAGCAGGCATGCGCATCATTGTGCCGGTGAGTGCCACAAGAAAACCGGCGCCGTGGCTGATTTCGAAATCGCGCACAGTGATGGTGAAGCCTGTGGGGCGTCCGCGCTTCTTTGCGTCATCGGAGAGCGAGTCCTGAGTCTTGGCCATGCACAGCGGGAGCTTGTCAAACCCGCTCCGGGCAAATAGCGCCAGTTTCGTTTTTGCTTCCTCCGTGAGCCGCACACCATCCGCACCATAAATCTGCGTCGCAATCGCATTGAGCTTGGTTTCTACCGGTTCGGCGGCATCGTAGAGCATGGGCAGCGGCTTAGACGCGTTTGGCAAAGCGGCGAGAACGGTCTCGGCGAGGTTCACCGCGCCTGCCCCACCCTCGCCGAACACATTTGCCGTGGCACAGGGCACACTGCGTCCTTGGCAAAACTCATGCACAAGGGCGAGTTCGTCTGGATGGTCGTTGGTGAATTGATTGACTGCCACGATGACGGGTCGCTGGAATTTCGCGGCGCTGTCGAGATGTGCGGCGAGGTTTTCGAGGCCTCGCGAGAGTGCGGTGGTGTCCGTCTGTGTGAGCTGGTCCAAGGCGGCTCCGCCATGCATTTTCAGTGCACGCACGGTAGCGACGATCACAATGGCTTCCGGAGCGAGGCCACTCTGGCGGCACTTGATGTGCATGAATTTCTCTCCTCCAAGGTCGAAGGCGAATCCGGCCTCTGTGACGGCCAAATCGGCATATGCGAGAGCCATGCGGGTGGCCAGCACGCTGTTGCAACCGTGCGCGATGTTTGCAAACGGACCTCCGTGAAGAAAGGCGGGCACGCCCTCCACGCTTTGCACAAGGTTTGGGCTTAAGGCATCCCGCAGCAGCGCTAGTAGCGCTCCTGTGACGCGAAATTCCTTGGCAAAGACTGGTTCACCCTCCGGGGTGAAGCCGACTACGATGCGCTCCAGCCTTGCACGAAGGTCGGCGAGTGATTCGCTGAGGCAAAGAATGGCCATGACCTCTGAGGCGGCGGTGATGTCAAACCCCGTTGAGCGTTCCGTGGGTTTTCCGATGCCTGTGCGCAGGTGGCGGAGGGCACGGTCATTCATGTCCATGACGCGCTTCCACAGTACGCCCTCAGGCTTCAGGCGGCAGGTGCCGTTGAAGAGCTCATTGTCAATCACGGATGCAAGCAGGTTGTTTGCGCTCGTGACAGCATGGAAATCACCTGTGAAGTGCAGATTGATGGATTGCGCGGGCTGCACAGTGCTTTGGCCTCCACCTGTTGCGCCACCTTTACGGCCAAACACAGGCCCCATTGAGGGCTGGCGCAGCGCGAGAGCCACGTTCCGGCCGATTTTTTTCAAACCCTGAGCAAGGCCGATGGAGACGGTTGTCTTACCCTCGCCCGCCGGCGTCGGTGTGATGGCTGAGACGAGGATGAGCTTGCCCTTCTTGTGGCCGATCTTCAGCGCATCGAGACTGACCTTTGCTTGGTTATGGCCATAGAAGCTGAGGTGATCTGGCGAGATACCGATGCCGGCGGCGACTGAGGCGATGTCTGAAGTCATGGCTTGAGAAAGCCTTCAAGATGGCAAGACAAGCCTTGAAGCAAACGGGTTTCGTTCACAAGACCGCAGAGATTCTGCCACCGCGTGCTTCTTTGAAGCGATTTGATGTCAGCAACACCGGCTTCGTTTCGTCCGTTAGATTGGGAGTGCTTACTCTCTTTTCCCAACAGTCTGCCAGTCGCTATTGCGATGGCTTTTCTCGGCGTTCCTTTCTGCGCATCGGCGGCTTGGGGCTAGGAGGCTTGAGTTTTCCTGAACTGCTGCGTGCCGAGTCGCAGGTGGGAGTCGGCAAATCGCAGAAGGCGTTGATCCTAGTTTATCTGCCCGGTGGGCCGCCGCATCAGGACATGTATGACATCAAGGAGAATGCGCCCTCGGAGGTGAGAGGGCCGTTCTCAGCCATCGGCACGAACGTGGCAGGCATCCAGATCAGCGAGAACCTGCCGCGCATGGCCAAGATGGCGGACAAGTTCAGCTTCATCCGCAGCGTTGTGGGCGCCAAGGATCGGCATGAGAGTTTTCAGTGCGTGACGGGACGTCTTAGCAACAATGCGCCTCCCGGTGGCTGGCCGGAGATTGGTAGTGTGGTGTCGAAGCTCAAAGGCGGGGCAACTACGGTGCCCGGTTATGTGAATCTCTCTCAGCAGATGAAGCACACACCTTACAATCAGGGGCGGCCAAGCTTCCTCGGGGTGGCCCATGCGCCCTTCATGCCTTTGGAGCGCGGCAAGGCAGACATGTCCCTCAACGGCGTGACATTGGAGCGGCTGGGCGACCGCCGGAACCTGCTCTCCGCCTTCGATAACTTTCGCCGTGAGGTGGATGCCTCCGGCACCATGTCAGGCATGGATGTTTTCCGCCAGCAGGCCTATGGCATCCTGACCACTTCCCAGTTGGTGAATGCGCTCGATCTTTCCAAGGAGCCGCCCAAGATCCGCGAGCGCTATGGCAAGGGCACGGAGAAGATCCAGGGCGATGCTGCCCCTAGGCTCAACGAGCAGTTTCTGCTTGCCCGTCGGCTTGTCGAGGCGGGCGTTCGTGTGGTGACGCTCAGCTACAGTTTCTGGGACTGGCACGGGCAGAACTTCAAGAACGCGCAGGAGAACCTGCCTGACTTCGATCAGGCGATCACGGCGCTCGTGCAGGATTTGCATGATCGCGGTATGGACAAAGACGTCACCGTGCTCGCTTGGGGTGAGTTTGGCCGCACACCGCGTGTGAATGACAAAGGCGGGCGAGATCATTGGCCGAACGTGTCCTGTGCCTTGCTCGCTGGCGGCGGCATGCGGAATGGACAGGTCATTGGCGCGACGGATCGTCTTGGCGGCGAGGCATCGGATCGCCCGGTGCACTTCCAGGAGATCTTTGCCACTCTTTATCACAATCTCGGCATCAACCCGCATACTAGCACGGTGTCAGACTTCTCCGGTCGGCCGCATTACCTAGTCGATAACGAATTCCATTCGATCAAAGAGCTGGTTTGACCCGATGTTCTGCTACTGCGTGAACTACCGGAGGGAGGCTGCACCTTTTGCTTTTGGATACAGTGGATTGATGGTATGAGCGCAGCCCATGGCTGTCACCCGTCGTCAGACGCTGATCATTCTCGCCCTCGCTGCGCTTTATCCGCTGGCCACTTGGTTTCTGTTTGCCACAAAGCCAATGGGGGAGTGGCTACAGATCGTTTCCATCTCTTTCATCTACACATTGCCCTGCGGCATTGGGGCCTTGGTTTGCTTCCTAGGATACAAGCTGGACAAGCCAGCCCGTTTCTGGGCCTACGGTGCGCCGGCGTTGGTCATGCTGGCACTCACGTTTTTGAGCTGGCTGTTTTATATGGAGGCGCTGGTGTGTGCCTTGGTGGCGGCCCCAGTGCTGTGTTTAATGGCTTTCCTCGGCGGCTGGATCATGAGCCTGATTTTGAAGAAGACGCGCGATGGTCGGCTTTCGGTCAGCGTGTTGGTGCTGCTGCCCTACGCCCTCTCTCCACTCGAGCAGTTGTGGCAGGCCCCACATGAGACTCGTGTGATGCACAATGAGGTGCGCATCCATGCCGCCCCCGAGGTGATCTGGAGTCACATTCACGAGGTGCCCACCATCCAACCGCAGGAGATCCCGCCGCAGTGGATTTACCACATCGGATTCCCCCGTCCGATCGCCGCTACGATCGACCGACAAGGTGTGGGCGGCCGTCGGCATGCCACCTTTGAGCGTGAGGTATCCTTCTTCGAGGTGGTGACGCACTGGGAGCCGCCGAAAAAGCTGTCCTTCACCATCAAGGCAGATCCCGAGTTCGTGCCACGCACGGCTTTCGACAAACACATCATCGTTGGCGGCCGCTTTTACGATGTGCTCGACGGCACCTACGAGATCGAGAGGCGCGGCGATGGCACCTGCGTCCTGCACCTTTCCAGCACGCACCGGCTTTCGACGCGCTTCAACTGGTATGCTGGGTGGTGGAGCGAGTGGATCATGCATCAAATCCAAGGATCGATTCTAGAGGTGGTCCGCAAGCGCTGCGAGCAGGCCGCCTGAGTCGAAGTGAGACGTCGAAGGCTTCCGCAACCACACCCTCATATCTTACCTATCATATGACGCATCGCACGGCAGCTCTTCTTTGTCTCGTCGCCAGCTTCACCAACGGCGCCGACCTCAAACCCGGTGTTCGCACGCAAATCACTTTGGATGAATCCCCGCCCCACTCCGACGCGCTCGAAGTGAAGCTACGCCTGAGCGCTGCGGAAACACCGCCCAGTTACGACGTAAAGAAGGAGGCCTTTGACATCCTGTTGCCAAAGAACTTCCGCAAAGACGACCCCCACGGCATGTTCATCTGGATCAGCGCCAGCGACAAACCATCCATCCCGGCCGACTGGGAGCCGTTGTTTGCCGAAAAGAAGCTCATCTTCATCGGTGCCCACCAATCCGGCAATCCACGCAGCGTCTTCGACCGCATGCGCCTCGCCATCGACGCGAACTACAACGTGCGCAAACTCGCCACCATCGATCCTGCGCGCGTCTATCTCTCCGGCTTCTCAGGCGGTGCACGAGTCGCCAGCATGCTCGGCGTTTGTTACGCCGACCTATTTGCCGGCACAATCTGCTGCATGGGAGTGAACTTTTACACCGATGTGCCCACGCTCGACAGCAAACAAACTTTCCGCCTCGGCTATCTACCACACGATGACTTCGTCCAGATCGCGAAAAACGAGTGTCGCTACGTCCTCATCACCGGCGAGAAAGACTTCAACCTCCCCAATACCCAAGCCGTCTTCACCAACGGCTTCCAAAAAGAAGGCTTCAAAGCCGTCGAGATGCTCAACATCCCCGCGCAAGGTCACTCGCCGCCAAACGCGGAATGGCTGAAGAAGGCCATCGAGTTCTTGGATGCGGGCAAGACGAAGAAGTGATCAATCCTTCCTCTTGAGTTGCGGGAAGAGGATCACGTCGCGGATGCTTTCGGCGCCGGTGAGCATCATGATGAGGCGGTCGATGCCGATGCCGATGCCGCCGGCGGGCGGCATGCCATGCTCGAGGGCGAGGATGAACTCCTCGTCGATCTTTTGCGTCTCCTCGCCGGCCTGGTGCTCCAGGCGCTCACGCTGAACGATGGGGTTGTTCAGCTCGGAGTAGCCGGGGCTGATCTCCTGGCCGTTGATGACGAGTTCATAGACATCAACGATGCTGTCGTCCTCGGCGTTTTGCTTCGCCAGCGGCACGAGTTCCTTCGGGCAATGCGTGACGTAGAGCGGATCGAACTGCTTCGCTTCGATCAGGCGCTCGAAGACATGCTGGGTGACCTCGTAGTCTTCAAAATTCGCGCCGATCTCGACACCGAGTTCCTGCGCGCGCGCCTTGCGCTCGGCGGGTGTGTAGTCATACCACTTCGGGTCGATGCCCTTAAGCAGATCGGTGTAGCGGGCACGCTTCCATGGACGGGCGAGGTTGATGGTCTTGGTGACATTACCTTCCTCGTCCTTGTGCTCAATCTTGAGCCCGCCGCAGAAGTTCTCCGCGAGGTGGCAGATCATGCCTTCGACGAGGTCGGCCATCTTTTCGAAGTCGGCGTAGGCCCAGTAGGCCTCCAGCATGGTGAACTCGGGATTGTGACGGCGGCTGAGGCCCTCGTTGCGGAAGTTGCGGTTCAATTCGAAGATCTGCGTGAAGCCGGCCACGAGCAGGCGCTTCAAATACAGCTCCGGCGCGATGCGCAGGAACATCGGCTGGTTCAGTGCATGGAAGAAGGTCTCAAAGGGCTTCGCCGCGGCACCGCCGGGCACGTCCTGCATCATCGGCGTCTCGACTTCGAGGAAGCCGCGTTCCTGCATGTAGTTGCGGATCGCCGCGACCATCTGGATGCGTTTGCGGAACACATCCTGGCTCTTCTCATTCGAGATGAGATCGAGGTAGCGCTGGCGGTATTTGATCTCCTTGTCGGTGACGCCATGCCACTTATCCGGCAGCGGACGCAGCGCCTTGGAGAGCGGCATAAGCTTTTTAACGTGGATGGACTTCTCGCCGCGCTTCGTGATAAAAGTAAAACCCTCGATGCCGACGAAGTCGCCGATATCGACGAGGTGGTTGAACTGCTTGTAGGCCTCGTCGCCGACATCGCCCTTGCTCAGATAGCACTGCATGCGGCCGGAGATATCGCCCAGGTCGAAGAAGGTGGCCTTCCCCATCTCGCGACGGCTCAAAATGCGGCCTGCGACACTCACGGTGAGGTTTTCCTCGAAGTTTGCCTTCAACGCGCCGGGTTGGTGCGTGGTGTCAAAGCGGCCGCCAAACGCGTCCACGCCCGTCTTGGTCAATTCGTCGAGCTTGTCGCGGCGAATTTGGAGCAGTTCGGATTCGGAATGTTCAGGGGCGGCTGGCGGAGGCGTGTTCGGCTGCATGATGGGGGCGTGCCTTTAACCATGAAGCCGGGCTTTGCCACCGCAAATGCCGCTTTGGAGCGGCGGTCTCAATTTGCGTCGTAAAACGGGAAGAGCTTCTTGATCTCATCGGGGGAAGGACGGCGGCCGTATTCGCAGATTTCGAAGGTCTCGGCGTATTTCACGGCCTTGCCTTTCTCCTCGCCATACAGCTTGATGAGGAGATCACGATACTTGTCGGCCTCGCCACCCTGGCGGGCACCCCAGCGGCGTTTCAGCCAAGCGCGGCGACCGACCTCGTCGCTTGCGGGAGGCACGCTTTTCAAATGCTCCTCGGAACCGTTCGCGCCGCCTTCGTAGTGCTGGGAGGTCAATTCGTGGATCCCGTCGAGCTTTTGGTCAAACGAGTCGTCCACGCTGACGGCGATGTCTGGTGTGAAAGGATAGGGCTTCTGAAAGCCATCGCTGGAATAGAGAAAGACGGGATTCTTCTTCAGCGGTGGCACATCTGGCACGATGAAGGGCACGGCGACCATGAAAGCCGCGTCTTGGATGAGCACGCCCACGTAGCGGTGGTCCGGGTGGTAATCCCATGGTCGCGGCGCGATCACGATGTCTGCCTTCCACTCGCGGATTACGCGTGTGAGCAGCTTGCGATACTCCAGCGACGGAACCAGTTCGCCGTCGTGGATGTCGAGCACTTGAGAGGTTACACCAAGCTTTTTTGCGCAGGCAGCGACTTCTGCAGCACGGCGCAGCGCCAGCGGTCCCCCTGCCTCCCTCCAGTGGCCGATGTCACCATTCGTGACGGAGACCAGCTTTACATGATGGCCTTGGCGAGCCCACTTTACAGCCGAGCCGCCGGCCTTGTATTCCGCATCGTCGGGGTGGGCGCCGAAGACGATGATGCGGAGCTTGTCGTTTTTTTCTTGAGCAGCGAGTAGCGTGGCAAAGGCGAGCAGGAAGAGGAGGATGCGGATCATGGCGGCAGCATTACGCGGTGCTGGCGTGGCATCTCTCCGCGATGCTGGCGTGGCATCTCTCCGCGATGCTTCGCTTCAATTACCGCACGATGAAGGGCAGCGTGACTTCCTTCGGTGCGCCGCTGATGGGAGATTCCCAGCGCAGGACCTCGATGGCAGGCTGCTCGGGTTTTGTCAGGTCGATTTTATAGAGGCGGAGACGCACAACGGGCTTTTGGTCGTCCGGGCTAGATACGGGCCGGATGCGCAGGGTGATGTCGTTGGAGCCGGCCATGAAACCGCCAAGCACCAGTTGCTGGTCTAGGCCGTTCTCTACCGGATCGTAAGAGAAGCCGTTCATGAACACCTGCGTCTCGTAACCGGTCGATTGCAGCTTCAGCCCGCCTTTGAAGTCCGGCACGCGGCAGAGCGGCGGCGCGGGTGGCATTTTCCCGGGTGGCGTGAATTCGGGTGCATCGAGCAAGTCGGGCTTGTTGCCCATTCGCAGGGTCTTCAACACCTCCGGGCTCGAGTCGAGGTCCGTCACACGGGCGCTGTCGTAGCGCCAGCGCCCGCCCTCGAGGCCGAACTTCAGCTTCATGAGCACCTCGTTCGTATCGGCGGTTTCGTTGCCACCTTCGATTTTCCCGAAATAGACCAAGTGTGCTGTGGTGCCTGCCGCCTGAGCCTCGACCAAGCGCATACTCTCTGTCTTGGGGGGCGCACCTAGGGCGGCAAAGACTGCGGCTGGAAAAGCCTCTTTGCTGCTCACGATCTGATTGCGAATCGTCGTCTGGCGGAAGGAAGTGATCGCTTCCGCCCAAGCTTGTGGGTTCTTCTGGATCATCGCCTCACGCCACTGGGCATAGGCCCTCGAAAGTGTGTTAGCGAGCGCCGCTTCATCCTGCTGCGCCAACGCCTTGCCACCAGCCAAGGTGAGGCATAGGCATCCTGTGAGAAAAAGCATCCGCTGGATCATATCGGCAGTCATGATGGCCTGTTTCTTCCAAACTCAACCGCAAAACCCCGGACAGCGCTGCCATTTCGTTTTCTGTATTTGCCTCACTGCCAAGGAAACCATTTGCCGTTCTCTCAATTCTCTCAAACCTCGCCACTCATCAAATTGCAAATGGAAAGCCCGCTTCGCACCCCCCCGATCGATCGTGGTCGGGAACTGCTCAAGACCGCCCGTGAAGAAATCTTCAAAAGTGTCGATGGCGTGGACCTACCTGTGCACATCTGGGAGCCGGATGCGGCTCATGAGCCGCCTTACCCGAAGTCGGTAGCGGCCTTCTTTTTCAGCAGTGGCTGGGACAATGGCCAGATTTCCCAGTTTGCACCGCACTGCGTGTATTTTGCCTCCCGTGGCATGACTACCATGTGCTTTGATTACCGGGTCAGCTCGCGTCACCCCGGTGCGGGTCCTTTGCAGGCGATGGCGGACGCCCGTTCCGCCATCCGCTGGATCCGCATGAATGCGGTCGAGCTCGGCGTGAACCCCGGCAAGATCGTTGGTGTGGGCGGCTCCGGTGGAGGGCATGCTATCGCGTCAGCGGCCATTCTGGAAGGATTCGATGATCCCTCCGATGTCATCGATTGTAGCGTGTCACCCAACGCAGTCGTTCTCTTCAATCCGGTGATGGACACCTGGTCACGCCATGCGCCCTATCAGGACCGCTGGCCGGACAAGGCCTCTCGAAAGGCCGCCGATCTCTATCGCGGCATCAAGCTCGGCTTTCCACCGATGCTGATCATGCACGGTACGGATGACCGCGTGGTGCCATTTTCCGGAAGTTACGCTTTTGCCCGCAAGTCTGCGAAGAAGAAAAACATTTGCCGCCTCATCGAGTTCGATGGCAAGGGCCACGGATTCTTTAACCTTAACCTCTCATTCGAGATGTACGAAGCCACACTGATGGCGATGGATAGTTTCTTCGTCGAGCTGGGCTTCATTGAGCCAGACCCGAATGCCGGGCTTGGCAGGGAAGAAGCGATGTGAGCAGCGAATGTCGAATTTCAGAATGTCGAATGACGAAAAAATGTCTCCACGCCGTTTCGTCTGTCGAAGAAAGAAGCTGAACGTTTGCCATTTTTCCTCTACCACCATGCTCCGCCCCCTCTTTGCCCTTCTCTGCACCTCGTGCGCTCTATTTGCCGGCTGGCCACAAGACGCTTCTGACCTCAAACCGGACCCGAAAGCCATCTTTGGCTCCTTGGACAATGGCTTGCGCTACCTTGTGCTTCCGCATGCTGAGCCACCTGGACGCGCCAGCATCCGCCTTTACATGGATGTGGGCTCTCTGATGGAAGAGGATGACCAGCAGGGCATGGCGCATTTCTTGGAACACATGGCCTTCAACGGAACCCGCACCTTCAAGGGTGGCGAGGGTGGGGACATGGTGAAGTTCTTCCAGCGCCTTGGCATGGGTTTCGGTGCGGACACGAATGCCCATACCTCTTTTAAGGAGACAGTGTACATGCTCGAACTGCCCGAGGTTACTGAAAAATATCTGGATGAAGGCCTACGCCTCTTCCGAGATGACCTCGATGGCATGCTTTTGAAAGAGGGCGAGATCGACAAGGAACGTGGCATCATTCTCAGCGAAAAGCTTTCTCGCGACAGCATTGAGTATCGCACGATGCTCGCAGGTTACAGTTTTGCCCTGCCGGAGTCACTCCTACCGAAGCGCTTGCCCATTGGCATCGAGGAGACGCTCAAGACGATGAAACGCCAGCGCTTCGTGGATTTCTACGGCAAGTGGTACACACCTCAGCGTGCCACCGTTGTCGCCGTCGGTGACTTCAAAGACCCTCAGCAGGTCATCACCTCCATCAAGAAGCACTTCGAGTCCGCCAAAGCGGCGCCAGAGTTGAAGGACCCATCGCTTGGCAAAATCTCCAACGGTCACGGTTTGATAGCCAAGCTGCACACGGAGATGGAATCGCAGGCTCTCACCGTCTCTGTCGAGCGCCTTCGCCAGGCTGAGGTGAAGCCGGACAACATCTCCGAGCGCCGCAAGAACCTCGTCCGCATCCTTGCAGACAGCATGATCAACCAGCGGCTCTCAAAGCTCACGAAGGCAGAAGGCGCTCCCATCATTGGCGCGGAGGCCTACAGCTACGAGCAGTTCGATTTTGTTTTCACCAGCGGCATCCAAGCCCAGTGCGACCCCAAGAACTGGCAGGCTGCGCTCACCCTCATTGAGACGGAAATCCGCCGCGCTCTTCAGCATGGCTTCACCGACGCTGAGTTTGCTGAGGCGAAGGCTACTGCCCTCAAAGGGGCCAAGCTACGTGCCGATCAGGCAGATTCCCGCAAGTCCCGCGACCTCGCCAGCGGCCTCGTCAGCCAGATCGCCGCGAAGAAGGTCTTCACGCATCCCAAGGACGACCTAGTCCGTGTCGCCAAGGTGCTCTCCACGACGAAGAAAGAGGAGTGCCACCAAGCGCTCGTCGCCGATTGGAAGGGCGATGACATCCAAATTTTTCTCGGCGGCAATCTGAAGCTCGATGGCGATGCCACGAAGAAGATCACCGATGTTTACAAAGCCAGCGCCGCGAAGCCTGTTGAGCCACCTGCGAAGGAGGAAACCGCCGCCTTTGCTTACACCGACTTCGGCCCCGCCGGCAAAGTCGCTTCCCGCAGCGAGGCGAAGGATCTCGAGATCACGCAGGCCGTGTTTGAGAACAATGTGCGCTTCAACTTCAAGCGCACCGAGTTCGAAAAAGGCACCATTCGCGTGCTCGTGAATTTTGGCGGTGGCAAGCTTACCGTTCCAGCGGACAAGCCCGGCCTGCTCGTCTATGCCAGCAGCACCTTCCAGCTCGGTGGCCTCGTGAAACACGACGTCGATGAACTGCGTCGCCTTTTCGCCAGCAGGACCCTATCCTCCGATTTCAGCATCGGTGACGAGGCCTTCCTCCTCTCCGGCCGCACCACGCCAGCCGATCTCGAGGCCCAGCTCCAGCTCCTTGCCGCGTATCTGACTGCCCCTGGCTACCGCATCGAGGCTGCACGTCAGTTTGAGAAGAACATCGACCCGCTCTACACCCAGCTCCAGCACACCGCCGAGGGCATCATGAACAACGAGGTCATGGCCTTCACTCATGGCGGCGATCCTCGCTGGGGTTTTCCCGCCAAGGACGTGCTCAAGCAGCGCACGCTGGATGAAGTAAAGGCTTGGCTCACACCTGCCCTCACGCAGGACTTCCTCGAAGTCACCATTGTCGGCGATGTAGATCTCGAAAAATCCCTCGCCGCCACCGCCAAAACCTTCGGCGCCCTGCCGAAGCGGGCCGCTAAAAAACCCGACTATGCCAAGGAACGCACGGTCGCCTTCCCGAAGCCTAGCGAGAGTAAATCCTTCACCTTTGACACGGAAATTCCTAAAGCCATCGCCACCATTTACTGGCCTACCGAGGACATGCCTAGCGATGTCGCCCGAGCACGCCGTCTTATGTTGCTCGCCAGCATCCTCGACGACCGCCTGCGCATCAAAATCCGCGAAGAACTCGCCGATACCTACTCCCCCGCTTGCTACCACCTCGCCAGTGACACCTTCACGGGCTATGGCTACGTCGTCACCATGATTGAGTGCAAGCCCGAGCAGGTCGAAAAGCTCGCCAAGCTTAGCATCGAGATCGCTGCCCAACTCGCGACCGGTGAGATCACCGACGACGAGTTTGAGCGGGCGCACAAGCCCGTCGTCTCGCAGATCGAGCAGCAGCGCCGTGACAACCGCTACTGGTCCTCCACCGTCCTCCGCTGCTCACAGGAGCATCCGCAACGTCTCGACTGGTCGCGCACCTTCGTCAGTGACATCACTGGTATTAAAAAAGCGGATCTCATTCCGCTCGCGAAGAAGTACCTTTTAAAGACAAAAGCTGTGACGGCAAACATCGTGCCGAACGCGAAGAAGTAGCCGTGCTAGGCGTATTCGCTGGCATGAAAAGCCTTCTTTTGGCGATCGTGTGGGTTGTCAAAGCCGCTCATGCAGCCGAATTTCGCGCGGGTGCCGCCACCACCAATATCACGCCGGAGCTCGGCAGCTCGATCAACGGCGGCTTTCAAGATGGGAAAGCCGCTTTCATCCACGACGAATTGCAAGCGAGGTGCTTGGCGCTCGACGATGGCCAAACGAAACTCGTCTTTGTCATCGCGGATAGTTGCGTGATCGGTCGCGGCATTTTTGACGAAGCGAAGAAAATGGTGAACGCAGCTAACGGCCTGCCTTTGGAGAACATGATGATGTCCGCAACGCACGCACATTCCTGCGGCACCTTGCAGGCTGTGGGCCAGAGTGAGCCCGACCCGATGTATCAGCGTTTTGTGGCACGACGCATCGCCGATGGCGTGCGCTGCGCCATGAACAACCTCGCTCCAGCGAAAATTGGCTTCGGTAGTGCCTCGGTGCCGCATCAGGTCTTCAATCGACGATGGAAAATGAAGCCCGGCACCATCCCAGCGACCCCGTTAGGTGTCACCACCGATCAGGTAAAGACGAACCCCGGCATCAACCATCCTGACCTCGTCGAACCCGCGGGCCCCACGGATCCTGAGGTGAGCTTCATCAGTGTGCAAGCTGTGGATGGAAAACCCATCGCGTTACTCGCGAATTACTCGCTGCACTATGTTGGCGGGGTCGGTCCCGGTCACATCTCGGCGGATTACTTTGGCGCGTTCGCGGTGAAGATCGGCCGATTGCTCGGCGCAGGACCGGAGTTTGTCGGCATCATGTCAAACGGCACCAGCGGTGACATCAACAACATCGACTTTCGTGGGGGGCTGGCCAAAGCAGCACCCTATGGCCGCATCGAGATTGTCGCGAACGATGTCGCACAGGCGGTAGCGGCTGCGGTAAAGGCCGTGAAGCATGCCGACTCTCTGCCACTGAGTGTTGCGCAGATGGAAATCGAGTTGGGCTTGCGCATCCCGACTCCTAACGAGGTCGAAAAAGCCCGCGAAGTGATGAAGGGCTCGAAGCTCTTCCCTCGCATGGAAACGATGGAGCAAGTCTATGCACGTGAAACCGTGCTCTTGGCCGATTTTCCCGCGAGAGTGTCCGCACCGCTGCAAATCATGAAGATCGGTGATCTGCATGTCTCCGCAATTCCGGCCGAAGTCTTCGTCGAAATAGGTCTGGAGCTCAAAAAGCGCCATTCGCCCACTTTTACGATCTCCTTGGCCAACGCCTACCACGGTTACTTGCCCACACCGGAGCATCATGCACTGGGCGGCTATGAAACTTGGCGTGCTCGTTCCAGCTACCTAGAAGTCGATGCCTCGACCCGGATCATTGCAGGACTCGAAGAGCTGTTCGCAAAGCTGAAGTGAGCCGCGACCTTTTGCGGCTTGCTGCGTTCCAACCCGCCACATGAAAGCCTCAATTCTCTGCCTGCTCATCTTCACCTCCTCGCTGGGCGCCCAGCAAAAGCATGTCTGGCTGCTGCCTGAGACGGATGCGCCAAGTTTGCAACGTGTGATTTTTGACAGCAAAACGGCTAGTGAACCTGTGAGCTGCTATGTTTTCAAACCTGACAGTTATGATACGTCTAAAGAACAACGCTTTCCCGTGCTCTACTGGCTGCATGGCAGCGGTGGTAGCTCGTCGGGGTCTGCCGCACAAGTTGCCCAGCGCTATGGCGAAGCCATGCGGACGGGTAAAATTCCACCAATGATCCTGGTCTTTCCCAATGGGCTGCCAATGGGCATGTGGTGTGATTGGAAGGATGGCTCGGTGAAGTTGGAAACCATGTTCATTGATGAACTCATGCCGCACATCGACCGCGACTACCGTACGCTGGCGAAACGTGAGGGCCGTATCATCGAAGGCTTCAGCATGGGCGGCTATGGCGCAGCGCGGCTGGGCTTCAAATATCCAGAGCTCTTCGCCGCCGTATCGCTGCTTGGCGCGGGACCTCTTCAGGCTGACTTCAATGAGGCACCTCGTGCAGGGCCACGGGGTCGCGAGCAAGTGCTCGGTGCAGTCTATGGCGGCGACATGGCTTACTATCGTGCCCAGAGCCCTTGGCAGATTGTGCAGCAAAACGCCGAAAAGCTTCGCTCTGGCCTCCTGATCCGTCAGATGATTGGTGACCGAGATGAGACCCTCGGTTTCAACCGCGAATTCAAGCAGCATCTCGACGCCTTGAAGATCCCGCATACCTATCGTCAGCTGACAGGCATCCCACACCATCCAAACCTTTTGCTCAATGCCATCGGTCAGGAAAACTGGGCTTTTTACAATGAGGCACTCGGCGGTCTCAAAACAAGATGATACATCGATCGGTCTTTCAGTGCGGGATCGCTACAGTCTCAGCTTCTATTCGATGTAAACCACGCAAGGAGCTTACTTTTTTGCGTCATACTCCGGCGACTTGGGTTCAAGTGAGTGAATGCCGGACCACCCCCACACTTTGTCCCCTGAACTTCTGCGGCATCTCACATCGGCGCAGAGTTCTCTTTATGCTTTTATCCTGACCTTGATGGCAGGGCAGGAGGGGGCGTCGGATATCTTGCAAGAGGTCAATGTGAAGATCTGCCGGGAGCTGCATCGCTATGATACGAGCCGCCCTTTTCTGCCGTGGGCCCTGACCTTGGCGCGGTTTGAAGTCATGGCGTGGCGCACCCGTCAGAATCGTTCCCGACTGGTTTTGGACAATGAAGCCGCTGAGCTCATGGCGGATGAGCTTGCAGATTCGCAGGATGATCGGGAGCTCTCGGCTCTGGAATCGTGTTTGGCAGCTTTGCCTCAAGGTCAGCGGGAGCTGATCACAGCGCGGTATGATCGAGGCGAGACCGTGCGTGCGATCGCCAAGCGCCAAGGTCAGCCGGAGAACGCCTTGGCAGCTTTGCTGTATCGTATTCGCAAGGCCTTGCATGGTTGCATCATGAACAAACTCTCACAGGAGGATTTCGCATGAATGACAAAGTCCAATCCTTGATTGACGGCACACTTTCGCAGGAGGATCGCGAGGTGCTGAATGAGCTGCTGCGCAGGGACGCATCTGCTCGCGCCGAGTATGCCCGGCAGATGAAGATTCATGCCTTGTTGACATGGCGTGCTGGGGCTGTCTCAGCGACCATGCCTAAGGTGAGGCCGACAGTGTGGCGCTCAACATGGCAGTGGGCCGGCTGGGCGGCTGCCGCTTTGCTGTTCATAGGGTTCACGTTTTTTCTCATCTCGCCCAACCCGGCTGCAGCAGCCGTTTCCCAGATCATCGCAGCTTGGGAGCAGGCGAAAGATCGCAGTTATACGATACGCGTATTGGCTGGCGACCCGTGGCAAGCTCTCAAAGATGGGCGAAGTGTCAGCTATGAAGGTGCCACGCTTCATTTGCGCGGCCTTTCAGAGTTTGTTCTCGTGCGCGTATTGAACCATGGCGGACAGGTGATCACTGGCTCCGATGGCCAGACCAACTGGGACATTCGCGGCAAAGGACCTGTTCGCGTTAGCCATGAGACGAATCGTTTCCGCGGCGGCATTCCGGGTGAATACCAAAACCTGCCCTTCATGGATCTGAGGAGCCTTTTTCTCTCCTTGGCGGTGGATTATGATCTAACGATCCGCGATGACTCTGCCGATCCCACGTTGCGATGCCTGAGTGCCCACAAGCGTAACCGTGATAAACGTGGCCTGCCGAGTATGGAATTCCAATTCCGGCAAGACACTGGCATGGTGGTTAAAATGGAACTGCACGGCCTACCGGAGGAAAAAGGTGGCCCAAGAGCCGTGAGTCTCGAACTGACCAGCGAAACAGTCTTCCCCGGCGACTTCTTTACTCACCAAGCGCATCACGAACCTGACCGCGAAGTCATTAACGAGTCAGCCGACATTAAACCTTGATCCATGATGAAAACACTTCCTGTCCTCCTGCTGTTCACAACGAGCCTCGCTGCGCATGATTGGACCACCACCGATCGTGAGGTGCTGCGGGATCATATCCTTGAAGAATGGAAACGTGAACGCGGCATGACCGAAGTCGCCTCCACGGCCTCGATCGTGCAACTCGCGGCCGCAGCCGTGGCGAATGCTGTGAATGCGCCGCAGGCGGCGAAGGCCTTCCTGCCCTTCACGAAGCTCGATCTGCGGGCAGATGGCGAGTTTCTCTATGTCGGCTCGAACGGCCTGCCGGATCACAACATGATGGTCGGCATCACCGCGTGGCAGCAGCAGGTGCCGCTGCCGCAGCCGTATTTCGATGACAATGCGTGGCGCATCCCGCTGAAGCCTGTTGCGGCGAAGGAACCGGCGATGATCAAAGGCCGCTTCCTGCGTGGCGCGATCGCCTTGGCCGTGAATGGCATCCCGATCTTCAATCCGCAGAACAATCGCGGCGAGATCAGCTATGAAATCGGCGAGTTGGATCAGTGGGGCGGCCATTGCGGACGTGCGGATGATTATCACTACCACATCGCGCCGCTGCATCTGCAGGCGCAGGTCGGCAAAGGCATGCCGGTGGCGTATGCGCTCGATGGTTATCCCGTTTACGGCCTCACGGAGCCGGATGGATCGCCGGTGGCGAATCTCGACGAGTGCAACGGTCACGACGACGCGAAGATCGGCTACCATTATCATGCGTCGAACAAGTATCCGTATGTCTTCGGTGGCTTCCACGGCGAGGTCGTCGAGGCTGGTGAGCAGGTCGATCCGCAGCCACGTGCACAAGGCGTTCGCGAGGCTCTCACCGCGCTGCGTGGCGCGAAGATCACCGCCTTCGAAAGCACCGGCAAGGACAGCTACAAACTCAGCTACGAGGTGAATGGCGACAAGCGCAGCGTCAGCTACTCGATCAAGGCCGATGGCACCTATCCTTTCCATTTTGACAACGGACGCGAAGGTCAGGCCGATGAAGTTTACACCGCACGTCGTCAAGGTGGCGGCGGAGGTGGCGGTCGTCCGCCCGGTGGCGGTGGCCCCGAAGGCATGAAGGGCAAAGGAAAAGGCAAGGGTCAGGGCAAAGGTGGTCGCGAGGGCGAGATGCGCCGCGATGATCCGCCACCGCCACGTCCTGGCGAGGATGGCGGACGTCCTCCGCGTCCGCAGGCCGCCATCGAAGGCATTCTTGATGTAAATGGCGATGGCGTCGTCACTGCGCAGGAGTTTGCCGACAACGCGAAGTCGAATGCCGCGAAAAATGGCATTGCCATTCCTGAGGCGATGGCGAAGGCCAAAGCGGTCTTCACCGACATGGACAAAAATCGCAACGGCCAGCTCGAAGCCAGCGAGTGGCAGGGGCAGCCCGTCGCGGCCGCTGAGCCACGTCAATCCGGTCCAGAAAATCAAGATCGCTCGATGGGCGGTCAAGAACGTCAAGGTGGTCCAAAAGGCGGCGGTGGCCCTGGCGGCAAAGGCATGGGCGGTGGTGGTGGCAAAGGTGGCGGCAAGGACACCTTTGTCGAGCGTCCCGACCAACCACGCAGTAGCGATGGCAAGTTTTTGCTCACCAGCCCGGTCATGGAAGACCTCACCGAGATGCCACGCGACTACACCGGCGATGGCGAGGCCGCCACGCTGCCGCTAGCATGGAAAGGCGCACCCGCTGACACACAGAGCTACGCCTTGATCATGGACCACGCCGATAAGGAGGGGAATATGAAGTGGTATTGGACGATGTATGACATCCCCGCGAACGTCGCCGCACTGCCCAAAAACGCGCAAGGCATCGGCAAGATGGGCACCGGCTTCAAAGGCGAAGTCGGCTACGAGCCACCGATGTCGAAAGGAGCCGGTTCGCGCACCTACGTCATCACGATCTATGCCCTCAAAGCGCCGCTAAAAGTCGTCGGCACACCCGGCCGCGTAGAACTCCTCACCGCGATGCAGGGCAAGGTGATGGCGAGTTCGTCACTGCGTGTCGTGCATGTCAGCCAGGGACAGGTCGGTGAAGCCGGTCGTGGTGGTCAAGGTGGTGGCCGTCGTGGCGACCCTTCGCGTCCCGTGGCCATTTATGACAACGACAAGTCCTTCGTGCGTCCCGAGGTCACACCCGCGCCTCCTCCCGGCCCCGGCGGCACACGCCCCCTTGACAACATTTTCAATCCACCTGCTACCCAACCGCCCGACCGCACCGAATTGGCCCAAAACACCGTCCGTCCGCCCGAGCCTTCTCCGCAAGGTCCCGCTGGTGATCGCCCGAAAGGCCCCGGTGGTGGTGGCGAAGGCAAAAAAGGCGGTGGCAAAGGAAAAGGAAAAGGCGGTCCCCCCGGCCTTGTGAAGCCCAGCATGGCGGACACGATCAAACTCAACGTCTATGCCGACAATTGGTTCATGCTCTATGTGAACGGTCGACTCGTCGCTGTAGACAGCATTCAGTTCACGCCTCACAACGTTGTCAGCGTCGATTTTCTCCCCGAGTATCCGATGACGATCGCCGTGCTCGCTAAGGATAACGCGGATCCGAAAACCGGCATGGAATACGGCAGCAGCATCGGCGACGCAGGCCTATGCATCAAATTTGCCGATGGCACTGTCACGAACGCGAATTGGAAGGCGAAAAACTTTTTTCACGGCCCGGTCAATGGCGACACCGCCAACCCCCAAGTCATTCAAGAACCTCTTCCCGCCAATTGGTGGGCCATTGATTTCGATGACACCAGCTGGAAAAATGCCAAAGAATACAGCGTCGAAGAAGTCGATCCCAAGCAGCCTTACTTCGACAATGACTTCGAGGGAGCTAAGTTCATCTGGACTGACGACATCGCCCTCGACAACACCGTCATCTTCCGCACCAAGATTGAAAAACCGGGTTGGACGCCACGCTGGAACACAAAGCCTGATCTGGATGTGAAAGGAGCCCCTCTTCAGTGATGAGGCTACTACTATCTTTGTTTCTCGGCTTTTTCTTGAATGGCGAGGCTTTCGCTGTCCTTCCTAACTTTGTTTTTATTCTCGCGGATGATCAGTCATGGAGCGGCACCTCTGTGCGGATGAAGTTGGATGAACCGTTGAGCGCAACGGCGGTATTTCGGACGCCGAATCTGGAAAAGCTGGCAGCGCAGGGAATGACGTTTTCGCAGGCTTACTCGGCGCATTGCAAGTGCGAGTGCTCGCGGGCGGCAATTCAGATGGGGCGCACGACGACGACGTTGAATGCACCGGACAAGTCGGCGCGTAACTGGAGTGCGTCAGTGCTGGATTCGCTGGTGAACACGCTAAAGAAGGCGAATCCGGCGTATCGCGCGGCGCATTTCGGCAAGTGGCAGTGGTTTCACACACCGGAGTCGATGGGCTACGACGCGAGCGATGGCATCACGATGAACGAGGACGGCGACACGACCGATCCGGAGGACCCGAAGCAGTCGTTCGGCATCACGCGACGTGCGAAAGCCTTCATAGAGTCGAAAGTGAAGGAGCAGAAGCCGTTTTACCTGCAACTGAGCTACTATGCGCCGCATCAAAAGCCGCAGGCGCTCGCGGCGACGCTGAAAAAGTATGAAGGACTCAGCGGTGGCAGCGGGAAAGGGGATCGCGCGGTCGTCGCGGCGATGACGGAAGACTTCGACACGTGCATCGGCGAGGTTTTGAAGACTCTCGACACGCTGCGCATCGCGGAGAACACGGTGGTGATCTACAGTTCCGACAACGGCGGCCGCACGGAGATCCTGAACGGTGGCAAAGGAAACCTCGGCGAGGGTGGATTGCGTGAGCCGTTGATCGTGCGCTGCCCGGGCATCAAGCCCGGCACGCGTTGTGACACGCCGGTGATTCTCTACGACCTGATGGCGACGGTGCTCGACTTTGCCGCACCGGGTTATGCGATGCCGAGAGGTGTGGAAGGCGGGAGTTGGCTGCCATTGTTGCTTAGCGGCGGCAAAGAGCCGGTGAAGCGGCCGATTGATCGCTTCGTCTGGCATCAACCGGTCGAGATCGATCATCCGCAGTCGGCGATTCGTCGTGGCGACTACAAGGTGCTCTACTACTGGGACACGAAGGAGGCGATGCTCTTCGATTTGAAGAACGATCTCGGCGAAACGCGTGATTTGTCGCGTCAACGGGCCGACATCACCGAAAAGCTCGTCACCGAGCTCAAAGCGCATGTTTTGGCAGGGCTCGGCACAGACGCTGTTTCGGCGCTGGAGCGCGGTGAGGTCTCCAGCGGCAAACCGAAGGGCAAAGGCAAAGGAAAGGGCAAACCGAAGAATTGAGCCAAAGATGAATGCGCGAACCTTTTTCAGCCTCATCGGGCTTTTTGCCGGCACGACGTGCTTCGGCCAATTGTCCGACACCGGCCAGACGACGCGATACACGCAGACTTTTGGCGAGGACGCGGACTTCAAAGGCTCGCAGCCTACGTTCAAAGACAACGGCGATGGCACCGTGACCGATCTCGTGACGGGACTGATGTGGCAAAAGACCGACGGCGGCGAGATGACGCATGAAAAGGCCCGCGAGCATGCGCAGAGCCTCACGCTGGCCGGTCACGATGACTGGCGGCTGCCGGGCAGCATGGAGCTTTTCAGCCTCATGAACCACGCCATGCACGGCCCGGCGATGGACACGACGATTTTCACCGCCACCGAGGCCCGCTACTGGTGGACAGATTCGCCGCGTGCGGATGATTCATCGAAAATCTGGCTTGTGAACACGGGCGGCGGCATCGGCGCACATGCAAAGGCGGAAACGGTCAGCGCTGGTGGCGAGCGGCCCGTGCATGTGCGCTGCGTGCGTGGCACGTCGAAGCTTGGTGACGGCCCCAGCCTTACGGATCATGGCAATGGCACGCTCACC
>Ga0075471_10000309_pt1 | contig 28525 bp, 20 predicted proteins | sample DEB19_08_DNA_2_FD_74787 | JGI IMG/M metagenome (GOLD analysis project Ga0075471, IMG submission 74787) | Aqueous microbial communities from the Delaware River and Bay under freshwater to marine salinity gradient to study organic matter... | ecosystem: Environmental > Aquatic > Marine > Coastal ...
GAAGAGGAATTCGCTCGTGTTGAACAGCGCTCGCGCGAAGGACGGCCCGCCGTGTTCGCGAATCATTGCCACCGAGCTGCGGTGCTCGAAGGCGTCCGGCGGGCGCCCATAGAACAGCCGGAACGCGAGCGCCACTTGTGCCTCGGGGGCTTCCCCGGCCTCGGCGCGAAGCCGCTGCGCGAGGAAGTCGGCTTGCTGCGTGATGAAGCTGCTATTGAATAGGTTGAGGGCCTGCAACGGTGTGTTGGAACGGCTGCGCTTGGGCATCACAGAGCCGCCGTCGGGGCAGTCGAGCGAGCCGAAGACGCTGTCGGTCGTCTGGCGGATGCGGAACTGGTAAACCATCCGGCGGAACTCGGCGGGCGAGAATTTTTCCTTGGGGAAGTAGTGCATCACGTTCTCGACGACGACCTCCATGAGGTAGAAACCCGGGCCACCCATCTTCAAGTCCAGCGCGCCCGACACGGCCAGCATGCTGTCGCGAATGGCCTCGGCTTCCAACCGGCGCGGCGGGAAGCGCCACAGCAGGCGTCCGTCTGCGTCCACCTTGGCGGCGTCGGAGCGGGGCGTGGACGATTGCTGGAAGGTCGCGGACAGCAGGATGAGTCGCTGCATGTGCTTGATGGACCAGCCGCACTGCACAAATTCGTCCGCGAGCCAGTCGAGCAGCTCCGGGTGCGTCGGGCGCGTGCCGTTCGCCCCGAAGTCGCTGGGCGTGTCCACCAGGCCCGTGCCGAACGTGTATTGCCAGAGCCGGTTCACCAGCACGCGTGCCGTGAGCGGGTTCCCCGCGCTGGCAATCCACTCCGCCAGCCGCACGCGGCGGTTCTGCTCGGGTTCCTCGACGGCCAGCCCGAGCGTGCCGAGCACGGTTAGCGCGTCCGGTGCGACGACCTCGCGCTTCTGCATGGGTTCGCCGCGATACAACCGGTGCGTCCGCTCGGGCTGGCTGGAAAATCTGCCAGCCCAGCCATTCACGGAGGCTTTGGCCATCCGCGCCTTCAACTCAACCAAGTCGGCCTGGGCCTTGCGGGCCGCAGTGGCATCGGCGGCTGAGAGCCGGGCGAGCCAGGCATCGCCCTCCGGCTTTGCGCCCCGGGGTTGTCGATCCTCCGAGCTGGCGATGGGGTGCCACTGGCCCGGCTGGACGGCGGCCTCGATGCGGTATTGCGTCGCCAGCCGGTCGTTGAATTTTCCCTCCCGGTCACGGCTCCAGACGATGCGTTGGATGCGTGCCTTCGTCGGGAAATCAATCTGCACCCAGCCGGTTCCGCTGTCTGAAATCCAACTGCGCGCGTTGCCGACCTGACCGTCATTGAGGTGCTCCAGCTTGTGAATGGCGTAGCCGGGGAGCGTGCCCGAAGCGCTGGCCTTTGCGCCCTTCGCCGCCAGCGCGACGTTCAGTCCGGCGTCGTTGTAGATTTCAAGTTCGTCGAGGCAAGGCTGCCCGCCGCTCGAAGCTAGGATGGTGAACTTGACCGCTGTGGCTTCCGTTGGCGCAAATTGTTCCTCGTTGAGCAGCGCACTGACGGCCGGGCGCGACTTGGCTGCCGTCGTCGTCGCGGGGCTCGCCGCCGCTTTTTCCTGCAACGCACTGAGCGTCTTTTGCAGCGCCGCTTCCTCGGTCTTCAACGCTGCCAGCGCTGGTTGGGCGTGGGCTTCAGATTTCTCCCGCAACTGGCGCTCGCCATGGTTCACCCCTGCGAAAACCGCCTGCATCGCGTAATAATCCCTCTGCAAAATGGGGTCGAACTTGTGGTTGTGGCACCGTGCGCAGCCCATTGTCAGCCCGAGAAACGCGGTGCCGGTGGTGTTCACCATGTCCGCCAGTTCATCCTGCCGCTGCATGAGCGTGAGGTTGATGTCCGGGCTTTTCACGATGTCGTGCGGCCCGGCGACGAGAAAGCCCGTCGCCGCATCCACGCCCAGCGCATCGCCGGCGATCTGCTCCTTGATGAACCGGTCATACGGCTTGTCCGCATTCAGCGATGCGATGAGGTAGTCGCGGTAGTGAAACGCCGTCTTGCGCTCGCGGTTGGTCTCGAAGCCGTTCGAGTCAGCATAACGCACCACATCCATCCAGTGCCGTGCCCAGCGCTCCCCGTAGCGCGGACTGGCCAGCACGCGGTCCACCAGCCGTGCATACGCATCCGGCCGGGCGTCATTCACGAACTCGCTCACTTCCTGCGGCGTCGGGGGCATTCCGTGCATCACGAGATAAACCCGGCGAATCAGCGTTGCCCGGTCGGCGGCGGGCGAGGGTGTCAGCCCCTGCGCGCGCAGCTTTGCTAGCACCAGCGCGTCGATCTCCCCGCCGCGCTGGGCCACGGCGGGCCGCTTCACCGGCTGGAACGACCAATGGTCCGTCTTGAGCCGCAGTGAAGCTGCTGCCGCTGCTTCACCCGGCACCGTTGCCCCCGCATCAATCCACGCCCGCAGCACCCCGACCTGCTCGGCGGTAAGCCGCTTTCCCTTCGGTGGCATGACTTCTTTGAGATTTTGCGAGGTCACGCGCTTGATGAGGTAGCTCTCTGCGCTCAACCCCTTCACCAGCAGTGGTTCGCCTGATTCCCCGCCGCGCAAAATGCCCACAGCTGTGTCCAGCCGCAGCTTGTTCTTCGCCTGGTCCTCGCCGTGGCAGTCGAAGCAGTGCGCCTGCAAAATAGGCCGCACCTCGCGCTCGAATAAAGCGGCGTCCACCGGCGCGGCCGCGTGAACCGTGCCGCTCACGGTGAGGGCGATGAACCCGACGAGCAGGCGATGAATCTGGGAGGTCATTGCGATAGTGTAATTAAGCGTCCTAGATTCGCGCTTGGCAGATTATCACGCCGCGCACCGCCGGGACGAGCCAGTTAAGCCGACGGAACTGGGGATCGGTTGCTTCGCTCCGATTGTATACAATGTCAAATAGTGACACTGCAAGTGCAAATTGCATACAATCGAAGTGTGCGAGTGAAAAGACCGATCAGCCCCAGTTCCAGTGCCGCCGGCAAAACCCGCGTAGTGCGCGGGGTCGTTCACGGTTTGCTGAGGGGGCATTGGCAGGGCGGTGACCGATTGACGGAAATTGAGGCGGCCGGGCGGTTTAGAGTCAGTCGCACTCCCGTGCGCGAGGCGCTGGTGGAGCTGGCATCCATGGGCATTGTCGAATTGCGCCGCAATTGCGGGGCAGTCTTCCTGCCCTTCGGCGAAAAGGAGCTGGGCGACCTCTACGCCGTCCGTTCGCTGCTCGAAGTGGAAGCGGCGCGACTGGCGGCGACGCGGATGGAGCAGGGAGCCATCGACCAACTCCGTCGAGACTTCGAGCGGTTGCGTCGCGAGAAAATTCCTGACCGCGATTGGAGCCTCGACCGAGCCCTTCATTCCGCCATTGCCGAAGCGTGCGGCAATCCCCGGCTGACGGGCGAAATCGCCCGTTACCGCGATCTGGTGCAGACCATGCGCGAAGCCGTCGGCAGCGTTCTGGCAGATATCCACTCGACTTCCCTGACCGAGCACCTGTGCCTGCTGCGCTGCTTAAAGGAGCAAAACTCCACCGCCGCTGGGGAGGCGATGCGTCAGCATCTGGCGCAGGCTGGCGAGTCGGCGGCGGAAGCACTGAGAAATCTTCGGCAACGGCTTTAGGCAGGAACTACTTTGAGGACGTGCCCTTGCGCACCGGCACCGCGGGTTCGCCGCCGCAGGAGGATTTGCTGAGGTGTTTCGGCCCAGTCCAAGGAAGTGCAGCAAGGCAGCGCCGGAATCGTAGCGCGCCAGGACATCCTGTTTGACACTGCGGTCACGCCCCGACGCGCTTCTTGATTTCCTTCAACTGCGCGGCTTCCGGCTTGGCGACGTAATACTTGTCCAGCGGGTAGCAGCCGGAGATGAGGCCGTTGCGCGGCGCGGTGGTGCAGTCGCTGAACGTGCGGCAGATGAAGCGCTTCTCGATTTCACCCTTCGTCGCCGCATCCGCGAGCATGTTCGGATAGCTCAACACCGCCCGGCCAATTCCCACCATGTCCGCCCAGCCGTGGCGGAGGAGGTATTGGGAAACGTGGGGCAGGTATTCCTGCAAGTAGCTGAGGCCCGACGCCACCAGCAGCGGACCGCCGGCTCCTGCCAGATGCGCCTTTAGCTTCCGCACCGCCTGGACTTGGCGCTCCAGATCGATCAGCGGGTCGTAGGCGGGTTGATAGCCATCGCTCGGCGGGTAGGCGGCGGGGCGCTGGAGGTGCGGCGTGTAGTAGGGTGAGCCGGCGGTGGTATTGAGAATCTTCACGCCGAGCTGGGCGCAGAGTTCGGCGAACTGGAAAGTCTCCGTGAGGTCGATCTGCGTCGGGTTGTTTTGGTTCACGCCGAAGCCGTAGCGGTAAGGCAGGCAGTGCGCGTGTTCCTCCGGGATGCCGGGGCCCAGTTTGCCGGGCACGGACAGCGCGGGGTCAGGGCGATGCGGCACCTTATCAAAGGTGCTCAGGCGCACCGCGAAGTCGATTTTGTTCCCGCTCGCCCGGATGCCGGCGATGATGTCTCGCAGGATGCGGGTGCGGTTCTCGAAGCTGCCGCCGAACTTGCCGGGCCGCGTGTGCGCGCCCAGAAACTCGTGCAGCAGGTAGCCGTGGCAATGCTTGAGGTCCACAAAGTCCGCGCCCACGTCCCATGCGAGTCGCGCCGCGCGGATGAAGTCCTCGATGAGCCGCTCAATCTCGTCGTCTGTGAACACCTGCGCGTCGCTCGTGACCTTGAACTTTGGGTCAAGAATCGGGTGCCGGAACGCCACACGCGGCTCATAGGTCGTCTTGCCGTTCGGTTTGCAAAAACGTCCCGAGTGCGTGAGCTGGAAGCCGATGACGAGGTCGTCCGCCGTGCCGTAACGCTCGGCATGCGCCCGCTTCAGGATGCCCATCAACTCGGCCAGCCCGGTCTTGTTCTGCTCGATGATGATGAGCTGGTTCGGGTTCGCGCGACCGTCGGGGCGCACCGCCATCGCCTCCGCGCCGCAAATGAGCTTCGCACCGCTCTCGCCAAAGCGCTGCCAGCGCCGGCGCATCTCCTCGCTCAAGCCGCCGGTCGTCGTGCCGTCCCAGCCTTCCATCGGGTGGATGGCCATGCGGTTGCCGATGCGCTTGCCGTTGACCGTGACGCCCGGCACCGGCTCGGCGAGCGGGGAATTGCCAGCAGCGATGGTGTCCTCGCACGGCAGGTCAATGCCCAGGCCGGCGCAGTGCGCGCGGAACTCGGCGACGGTTTTGAGCGTGGGAACGCGGGTGAGTTTGTAGGGTTCTGACATGAACGGAATTTGAGTTATGGCTGGCCCCGCTCCGCCACGTGGAGGCGGGTGAACTGGCCGTCGCTGACGTTGTAGTAGATGCGCTGGTTGTCGGCACTGAAGGCGGGGTGCGGGTCGTTGCGCCGCCAGGAGAGCGCCCCCTTGCTTTGCACGAAGCTGTGGAGCAGCGCCCATTTCCCGCCGTTCATGTCGGCCACCATGATGCCCCATTCGAGCGGGGGGCCGCCGGCCGCCTCGCTGTAGCCGTCGGTGACCATGAGCTTGCCGTCAGGGCTGATGGAGGGATGTGAGCCGCGCAGGTTGGGCACGTCGTTGAGCTTGGTGAATTTGAACTCCGGGATGTTGGTGTCCATGCGGATGTTTCCGACCTCAAAGATGTGGCGCGAGTCGGGTTCCCAGGCCGGGTGCCCCCACTTGCCGCGCTGCCAGATGCATTTTCCCTTCGCGAAGTCGTAGCAGATGATGCCCTGCCGCTGGCTGGCGCCCTTGGCCATGTAGTTGTCGCCGCCATTGCCGGCGGCGAGCTTGAAGAAGACGCGTTGCAGGTCCGGGCTCAGGACGGGGAAGAAGATGGAGGCGGGCTGGCCGGCGAATTCCTTTTGCAGCCAGTCGCCATACTTTGCCTCGACCTCGGCGATGGTCGCGCTGCGCGTGAGCTTGCCGGTTTTCGCATCCCAGAGTTCGAGATCGCGGTGCGCACCGGGATTCCAGTGGCAGCCGTAGAGGGGCAGCAAGTCGCCAGCGGGCTGGCCGAAGCCGAGTTGCCGGTCCTCGGCCACAACCGTCTTTGCGAGCGTTGCGACATCCACGACCACGACGCGCCAGCGCTTGTTGACGACTTCGTGAAAGGCGACGCGCTTGCCGCCGGAGAGCCATTGCTGGCAGGCGACGCGGTGGGCGTCCTCGGTGTGGACATTCTCCGCGAGGACGGTTTCCTGGCCGGTGGCGCGGTTCAGAATGCGGACTTCGCCGATGTAGCTTGCCGGGTGCTTCGAGGTGAAAAAGAGCACATGCTTGCCGTCCGGGCTTTCCGGGTTGGCGACGTAGTAGCTGTGGATGGAATGACGGTCCGCCGCGGTCGAGACCGGGGCGATGCGAACATTGGCCTTCCACGGGGCAATTGGGTCGGCGGGAGCGGCGGGGGCCGCTGGTGGCGACAGCCAGAGTGCCAGCAGCAGCAGCGCATTGGACACCAACGGTCGGCCGGGCGCGGGTGTGGAAACTGTTTTGCGAGGGGTGGCGTGGGACATGATCAAGGTGGCGACTTTGGTTCCGACGTCCGACGGCGGGTATTTGAAGGAAGCTTTTCGCGGGGCGCAACCGTCGCCTCGATGGCGCGGAGGATGGCGCTGTTGTCGAGCGCGCCCAGGCCAAGCTGCTCGGCGTGTTCCAGCAAGTCCCGATGGGCGAGGCTCAAGGGCAGGCGCTGGCCGGCCCGCCCGGCGGCGGCCAGCATGAGGCGCACATCCTTCAAGTGCTGCGAAAGCCTGGCCTGCGGCTGGAAGTCGCCGCGGAGCATCTTGTCGCCCTTCGTGTCCATCACCCGCGAATAGGCGGCCCCGGCCTTCAAGATGTCCAAGGCGAGCCTGGGCGAAACGCCGAGGCGTTGGGCGAACACCAGGCCTTCCGCAAGCACGGCGCGGTTGAGGCCCAGCACGAGATTCACCACCAGCTTCATCCGGGCGCCGCTCCCGCAGGGGCCGACGTGAAACGTCCGCCGGGCGAAGGTGGCCAGCACCTCGCGGGCGGCGACGAAATCCGCCCGCCGGCCACCGACCAGCACCAGCACTTCGCCAGCGGCAACCTGCGTGCTGGAGCCAACGATGGTGGCATCCAGATAACGCACGCCCTGCCGGGCCAGGGCCGCGCCGAGTTGCGCGGTGGCCTCCGGCTCGCCGGTGGTGGTGTCGAGGATGCGCAGGCCGCGACGCAGTTGGGGCGAGCTTTCGCGCAGGACGGACTCGACCACCTCGGAATTGGGCAGCGAGAGCAACACGCGGTCGCACGCAGCGAAAACTTCGGCGGCGGAATCGACCGCTCGGCCGCCGAGTTTTTTGAGCGCCCGTCGCCGCGCTCCATCCACATCGAAGCCCACAACGCAAAAACCCGACCGCTGCAATCGTGCCGCCAGCGCGCCACCCACGAGGCCAAGACCGATGAGTCCAATAGTCTTTTGTCCATGGACGCCTATGAGTTTAAGGGGTTTTGGCATGGCAGACAAAATCAACTCGCTAGCAATGCCCTTACAACATCAGCGGGTTTGCCAGAGATTACCGTCTCCATCTCATCCCAAATTAACTTTTCGGGAACCTTGGCCGAAGGAATCCGCTGGCTAGGTTCCAATTGCGTGCCGGCGCAGAAAATTCCAACCCACAGGTTGTGCTTGGCAGTGCGGACGATTTCAAACTGAGTGTTTGGCCAGGCCGCGCGCTCATCGTTGGGGAAAAAACGCTGACCTTTGAGAACCAAACACTGACCTTCGCCAATGTCGAAAATCCAACCTCCTCCCTCATCCTCAAACTCCTCGATTTCGATAACCTCCGTGGCGACGACCTGCTTCACGCTGACCATTCCATCGGCCAAAGCCTCCGTTACTTTCGGTCGAGTTTTCTGCCTGAATTTCTTCGCGTAGCCTCTCCAGCGGAAACAACCGAGAACCATGTTGGCTCCAAGGAAGAACAGGACAATGCCGACAATCACCAAAATGGGCGATGCAACAAACACGACAAGCAGACTTTTTTGCGCCGTTACGACGAGGAAGAGAAGCGCTGCGCAGAGTATGGAACCCGCAGTCAGAAGGCAGCCAAACATCAATTCCTTCCCCTTCACGGGATTCTCGCCGCCTTCGCTGTTTGCTTTCTCCAGTTCAAGCCGTTCACTCGTCGTCATCAATCTGGAAAGATTCGAGAGCATCTGGATTAGAGCTAACGATTTTGAATTTGGTTTAGACTGAGCCTCCTTACGTCGTCTCCTGCGGAGTGACTAGGGCAGCCGTTTCACAATGTCCGCCAGAATGTCCCGGTCCGAATCAGGACGCTTCGCTGATTTCGGATGCGTGTCGTCGCAGCCGATCCAACCGCGGAGCTTCAGAAACATCGCGGCGCTGTGCTTGTAGGCCGGCACGGGCGGGCGGAAGGTGAGAAAGCCGAGGTATTGCAGGAGATCGTTGAGTTCGTAAAACGCCGGGTCGCCCCCAGCCCACGCGGCGTCGCGCTTCGCGAACACGTCGGGCGCGAAGGTTGAGAGACCGAGCAGGTAGTCGCTGCCATACATCACCATGTCGATGGCTAGGTCGTTGCCGGTGTAAACCCGGAAGTCGGGCCGCGTGGCGTCGCGGAGCTGGAGCCGCTGCCATTCCAGATCGCGGCGCAGCGAGGAATGCTTGGCCCCGATGCACTGCCTCACGCCCATCAGGCCCCGATAGACGTCGAGCGAGTAAATCTTCCCGAACGGCGCGAACATTGTGCCGAGTTCAAACCCGACGAAGCGGTCAGCCACCGTGCCGAGTTTCGCGTAAGCGGCCACAATGCCGTCGTCGTCCTGCTGCGTGAGCCCGTAGCTCTGGAAGATGACGGGCGTGCCGGCGTGCTCCTGAATCATCGCCATCTGCCGCGCGTAGGCATCGAAGTTGAACGCCGCGCCGGGCTGGTCGGCGACGAACGCGCCGGCAACGTAGCTGCGGCCGGCGCATTCGGCCTGGGTGATGGCGAGCGCACGGCGCTTGGTGGCGTCGTCGATGAGGTTGCCAAAGCCGGTGTCCATGTTGACCGCAGGGCCGAGGCCCGCCTGCACCGTGCGGCGCACATGCGCGGTGAAACCGGGCCAGTCCACCTCGCCGTTGGGGAGGAACGGGAGGAGAATGGCGGAGAAGCCCTCGATGCGTCGGCGCGGACGCAGCAACTGGATGGGATCAGGCGCTGACAGATTCATGGGTGGCAGGCTAGGGATTGTCAGATGATAGGAAAAAGATTATTTTCCGATGCATTCGATTGGAAATTCCTCTGATAAACCACCTTTCGCCAAACACCCATGGAACTCTACCAGCTTAGCTATTTTCTCGAAGTCGCCCGGCAGAGGAACTTCACGCGGGCGGCGGAGCGGCTGCGCCTCGCTCAGCCGGCGCTCAGCCAGCAGATGAAGAATCTCGAGGCGGAGTTCGGCACGCCGCTCTTTGTGCGCGGGCGCAAGGAGACGCATCTCACGGCGGCGGGCGAGGCGCTTCTGCCCCGCGCGGAAGGCCTGCTCGCCCAGGCCGAGACCGCCCGGCACGCCGTTGCCGAGGTGGCGGCGCTGCGGGGCGGCCGGCTGGCCATCGCCACCATCCCTAGCATCAGCGCCTGCTGGCTGCCCCGGATGATCCAGCTCTTTCGTGAACGCCATCCGCGCGTCGAGCTGCGCTTGATGGAGCAGAGTTCGGAAGGGGTGTCGGAGCTGGTGGAAACGCATCAGGCGGAGCTCGGGTTCCTTCAACTGCCGATCAGTAGCGAGCGGTTACAGCAGCGGCTGGTCCTGAACGAGCGGTTCATCGTGCTGGTGCCGAAGTCGCATCCGCTTGCCGGTCAGGCCTCCATCCGGCTGGCCGAACTTGCGGCGGAGTCGTTCGTTTTCTACAAGGGTCGTGCCCGCGACACGGCGCTGGCTGCCTGTCGGCAGGCGGGTTTCCATCCGCGCGTGGCCTGTGAAAGCGGGGAGCTGGAAACGGTGCGGGCGCTCGTGGCGGCGGGCCTCGGAGTGGCCATTGTGCCGCAGCTCGGGGCGCAAACCCTGCCGCCCAACGTCCTGGCCGTGCCGCTGCGGGCACCACAGGTGCGACGGCAAATTGGGGTCATTTGGATTCGCCGGAATGAGCTGTCAGCCGGGGCGGCGGCGTTCCTGGGCCTGCTCAAATCTGCGGCGGCCGCGTGAAATGGAGGTCGTCACTTTACGTCCGGCTGGCCGCAGGCAGCATGATGGCTGGAGTCGGCAAAGAGTGACTCAAAATGCTTTGCCTCACCTGCGGTGCGCGTGTAGAAGACGCCCTTTGTCTTCCAGCGGTTCAAGCATGAAACGCCTGCTCTCATTCTGGCCAGCCTCGTCACCCGCGTCGCAGGGTCTGCCTGCTGCCCTGCTCGCCGGGTTGCTGGCGCTGTGCCTCGGGAGCACGGGCTGCTCGGTCAAGCGACTCGCCATCAACCAGCTCGGCGATGCCCTCTCCAACGGCACCGGCACCTTCGCCACCGACGACGACCCTGATCTCATTCGTGACGCCGCGCCGTTCAGCCTCAAGCTCATGGAGTCGCTGCTGGCGGAGGCTCCGGAGCACCGCGAGCTGCTTCAGGCTTTGGCCAGCGGATTTACGCAATATGCCTTCGCCTTTGCGCAGCAGCCGGCTGACGAGCTGGAGGAAAAGGACCTGGCCGCCGCCAGCGCCGGACGCGCACGCGCGAAGCGGCTTTACCTTCGCGCCCGCAACTACGGTCTGCGCGGGCTGGAGGTGCGGCATCCCGGCTTTGAAAAGGCACTGCGGGCCAACCCAGCCACAGCCGTCCGCGTGACGAAGAAGGCCGACGTGCATTTGCTCTACTGGACCGCCGCGTCGTGGGCGGCGGGCATCTCGCTTTCGAAGGACAGCCCCGACGCCATCGCCGACCTGCCGCTGGCGGCGGCGTTAATTGACCGCGCGCTGGTGCTGGACGCGGCGTTCGACCACGGCGCGGTTCATTCCTTCCTTATCACCTTTGAACTGGCCCGGCCCGGCGCGGGCCCGGATGCGGTGGCTAAGTCCCGGCAGCATTTTGCGCGGGCCATCGAGTTGAGCGGCGGCAACCAGGCCGGCCCGTATGTCTCGCTGGCGGAGAACGTCGCGGTGAAGCAGCAGAACGCCGCTGAGTTCAAAGCGTTGCTCGATAAAGCGCTGGCCGTTAAGGTGGACGCCCGTCCCGAATGGCGGCTGGTGAACACCATCATGCAGCGCCGCGCCAAATGGCTGCTCGGGCGGATGGATGATTTGATACTGCCGGCACTGCCGACGGAAAACGTGAAACCGAAATGAAGCTCCAAGCTCCAAGCTCCAAGCTCCAGAAAAGCTCCAACCACGAAGCTTCATGCCCGGCCCGCCGCGCGCTTTTTGGAGCTTGGAAGTGGGGATGTCTTTGGAGCTTGGTTTTTGGAATTTGGAGCTTGTTCGCCTTCTCCGCCCCCGCCGCCGCTCCCGTTAAAATCCGCCTAGCCACGCTCGCCCCCAAGGACACCTCGCCCCACAAAACCCTCCAGCAGATGGGCGACTCGTGGAAGAAGACCACCGGCGACCAGGTTCAACTCACCATCTTCACCGACGGCACGATGGGCGGCGAGGCCGACATGGTCCGCCGCATGCGCATCGGGCAGATTCAGGCCGCGATGCTCACCGTCCCGGGCCTTTCGCAAATCGAAGACTCCGTCGGCGGCCTTCAGTTCCTGCCGATGATGTTCCGCTCGCTCGACGAGTTTGATTACGTCTTCGAGAAGCTCCGGCCTGGCCTGGAAAAGAAATTTCGCGATAAGGGTTTTGAAGTCCTCTGCTGGGGCGACCTTGGCTGGGTGCGTCTCTTTTCCAAGCAGCCGGGCCACCGCATTGACGACTACCGCAAGATGAAGGTCTTCGTCTGGTCCGGCGACGGCCGCTCCGCCGACGTGATGCGCGCGCTGCGCGTGAACCCCGTGCCCGCCGAGCAGACCGATGTGCTGCCCGGCCTCCAGACCGGCCTGTTCGACATGGTGCCTAGCGTGCCCATCTATGCGCTGGCCGGGCAGTTCTACGGCCCCGCCTCGCACATGCTCGAAATCAACTGGGTGCCGCTCGTCGGCGCGACCATCGTGCTGAAAAAGAGCTGGGACGCCACGCCTGCCGACAAGCGCGCCGCCCTCCAGCAAGCTGCCGCCGAGGCTGGCAAGCAAATCCGCGCGCAGGGCCGCAAGGAAAGCGACGAGGCTGTCGCCGCCATGGAGAAACGCGGCCTGAAAGTCATCAAGCCCACGCCCGACGACCTTGCCGACTGGGTGCGCTTCACCGACGAGGCTTACCCGAAAATCCGTGGCAAACTTATCCCCGCCGAGATGTTCGATGAAGTGTCGAGGCTCGTGAAGGAGTATCGGGCCAAGGCTGGGAAATGAGCGTGGCGAGGAAACGCGTTTCATGTTCCGTGTTCCGTGAGGAGCGCGCTGCCGCCACGAGGTTACTCACGGAGCACGCAACACGGAGCACGCACTTCCCATGCTAGTCACCGACGCCGCTGCTCCCGCCGCCCCACCCACCGGCCTTCGTCTGTGGCTGCGGCAAGGCGAAAACCTCCTGCTCTGTTTCATTCTCGTCGCGCTCATGGTGCTGCCGTTGCTGGAGGCCTTCCTGCGTAAGGCATTTCAGACCGGTATCCCTGGAGCGACCGCTCTCGTCCAGCACTTCACCCTCATCATCGCGATGCTCGGTGGCGCGCTCGCAGCGCGGGACAGCCGGCTGCTGGCGATGTCCGCCCTGCCGACGATTCTGCCGCCCAAGTGGAAGGTCTTCGCCGCCCTCTTCAGCGGCACGATGGCCACGACGGTCACGCTCTTCCTCACCGTCGCGGGCATCGAGTTCGTCAAGACCGAGCGCGAGAGCGGCAACTTCCTTGTCGGCACGCTGCCCATCTGGTGGGTGCAAATCGTCACGCCCATCGGCTTCGCGCTCGTGACGTGGCGATTGCTGTGGAACGCGTCGCCGAAGTGGTGGGGTCGCGTCGTCGTCTTCGTCGCGAGCGCCGGGGCCGTATGGCTAATCAAAGAGTGTGGAACGGAACACGCCGAATTGACTAGGGCAATGGTTTTCGATGGAGGCGCGGTGCTGCTTCCGGTGCTAACACTGGCTCTACTTCGTGCTGAACCAACCGATCCACTGGCTCGCCTAAAGATTCTGGGGGGAAGCCTTGGGTTAACTTTGCTGTTAGTATTGCTCGGTTCGTATTTGCCAATCGAACCAGCCAAGCTCGTCTGGCCCGCGATTGCCACGCTGCTCGCTGCGACGGTGCTGGGTGCCCCCATCTTCGTCACGCTCGGCGGCGCGGCGATGATTCTCTTCTGGGGCGATGACCTGCCCATCGCATCCATCCCGCTCGACCACTACCGGCTCGTCACCAACGCCACGCTGCCGACGATTCCGCTCTTCACGCTCGCTGGCTACCTCCTCGCGGAAGGCGGCGCATCGAAGCGGTTGGTCGGCGTGTTCCAAGCGCTCTTCGGCTCGTTCCGGGGCGGCCCGGCCATCGTCACCGCGCTGGTCTGCACGTTCTTCACCTCGTTCACCGGTGCGAGCGGCGTGACCATCCTCGCGATGGGCGGCCTGCTCATGCCCGTGATGCTCGCGGCGCGCTACTCGGAGCGCAACGCCCTCGGCCTGCTCACCGGCTCGGGCGCGCTGGGGTTGCTGTTCCCGCCGTCGCTCCCGCTGATTCTCTACGCCATCATCGCCGGCTCGAAGGCGCAGGCCGCCGGTGTGACCATCGAGAAGATGTTCCTCGCCGGCCTGCTGCCCGGCCTGCTGCTCGTGGCGTTGACCGCGTGGTGGGGCGTGAGCCGTGGCCCGAAGGATGCCGACGACCGGCCCAAGTTCAACGGCGCGACCGCGCGCGCGGCGATGTGGGAAGCAAAGTGGGAACTCGCCGTGCCGTTCGTCGCGCTGGGCGCGCTCTTCGGCGGCATCGCCACACCCGTCGAAGCAGCGGCGGTCACGGCGCTTTACGTCTTCATCGCCACGGTCTTCATCCACCGCGACCTGAAGCTCACCACCGACATCCCGCGCGTGCTGACTGAGTGCGGCCTGCTCGTCGGTGGCGTGCTGATGATTCTGGGCGTCGCGCTCGGACTGACGAACTACCTCGTGGACGCGCAAATCCCCGACAAGGCCGTCACCTGGGTCACCGCCACCATCAAGTCCAAGTGGGCCTTTCTCCTCGCGCTGAACGTCCTGCTTTTGCTCGTGGGCTGCTTCATGGACACGTTCTCCGCCATCGTGGTCGTCGTGCCGCTGCTCGTGCCGCTCGGGTCGGCGTATGGCATAGACCCATTGCACCTCGGCATCATCTTCCTCGCGAACATGGAGCTGGGCCTGCTCGCGCCAACTGTCGGCATCAACATCTTCCTCGCGTCCTATCGCTTCAAAAAGCCCGTGATGGAAGTCTCGCGCGCCGTGCTGCCGATGCAGGGCGTGCTCATCGTTGGCGTGCTGCTCATCACCTACTTCCCACCGCTAACGACATGGCTGCCGAGGTGGCTGGGGAGGTAGCGCCCGGTGCAGCCGGCGGACTTACGCTTGTCCAGAGGGGTTCATCTGCTACCGTCCCGGTCAATGTTACGCCGGTTAATTCTTCTGCTAGCCGCCGCTTTGTCGCCTGCCGTTCTGTCGGCGGCGGAACGGTCCTTTGATTTCGCCTCCATGCCCGTGGGGAAGCCGCCGGTTGGATTCCAGAGCGAACTGACCGGGACCGGGGCTCCGGGGGACTGGAAGGTGGTCCTAGCCGACGCTCCCAGCGCCTTCCAACCGCTCACTCCCGGAGCGCTCAACACGGCCAAGCGAGGGGTGCTGGCGCAGTTGGCGACCGATGCGACCGAGGAGCGGTTTCCGGTGCTGGTCTTTCAGGAGGAGGTCTTCGGCGATTTCTCCTTCACCACCAAGTTCAAGTGCGTGGACGGCAAGGTGGAACAGATGGCCGGCGTGGCGTTTCGCTATCAGGACCCCAAGAACTATTACATCGTCCGCGCCAATGCCTTGGGCAACAGCTTCCGGTTCTACAAGTTCGTCAACGGCGAGCGCAGCGCGCCGGTCGGACCGGGCGACATCCCCATTCCCCGTGGCGTCTGGCACGAGATGACCATCGAGTGCAAGGGCAACCAAATCCGTTGTCTGCTCAACGGCAAGGAAGCCATCCCGACACTCACGGACAATTCCTTTCCCTTTGGCAAGCTGGGTTTCTGGACCAAGTCCGACTCGGTGACCCAGTTTGCCGACGCGCGCATCACCTACACTCCCCGCGAAACGCTTGCGAAAACGCTGGTGCGTGATGTGCTCGCCAAGTTCGGCTATATCGCTGGTGTGACCATTTACATGCCAAAAACTGGTGGCAAAGGCCTGGGAATCGTCGCCAGCAACCAGGAAAAGACGATCGGCGACAAAGGCGGCGAGGTTGAGCAGCAGGTGTTCGACAAGGATGTGATTTTCTCCGGTCCGGAGAAACAGCGTTCGCTCTACCTCATCACATTGCCGATGCACGACCGTAATGGGGAAGTGGTGGCGGCCGTGCGCCTCGATTTGGGGGCCTTCCCTGGCCAGACGGAGAAAAATGCCATCCTGCGCGCCATGCCGGCCATCAAGCTGATGGAGGGCCGCTTCAAGGACGCGCGCGACCTCTTGGAATGAGCCAGACGGCGACCTTCCCCGGTGGTGGTTTGGAGGAGTTGATCGCCTTCATCGCCGAGCAGCGCCAGCGGATGAAACCATTTCGCCGGGTTCTCATTAACGAGGACCGGGCGCGGATTCTGGATGTGAACCGCAATGAATTGGTCTTCCCTGGTGTGACCTACGGCCATCCGTTGCTGGAAGACCTGCTCCGTGCCGCAGGCGCTGCCTTCGATCCCGCCACCTGCCACACCCCACCGGCCGGAAATCACAGCCGGGAATTCGGCTGCACGGCGCGTTATCCGTGGGCACACGACCGCGTGTTGTGAACCTGAGAGCGGGCCGACTGCCGAAACTGGCCGCTTTCCCCTCAACTGCGGGATTCCCTGAGCCGGCTCTCAGGGAAATCCTGTAATTTTTCCGTTGGCACGCTTCCCCGGCTGCGAACCTGCTTGTTTCGCAACCATGAAAGCCGCTGTGTTCATCGAACGGGATGGGGTCCTCAACCAAGTCCGGACCGCCGGGCGCACCCAGATTCCGCCCCTGTGCCTGGAGGAATTTCACATCCGCGAGGACGCTCGCGAACCGCTGGAGCTGCTCCGTGCCGCTGGCTACCTCGTGCTCGTGACCACCAACCAGCCCAATGTCGCCCGTGGTCTGCTGCCGCGCCGCGAGCTGGACCGGATGCACGACCTGCTGCGCCGCGTCCTGCCCATCGACGGCATCCTGCTCTGCCCACATGAGGAGAGTGACCGCTGCAACTGCCGCAAGCCCGGCGCGGGACTGTTCACCGAGGCGGCCTTCCGCTGGCACCTCGACATGGAGCGCAGCTTTGCCATCAGCGACAAATGGCAGGATGCCTCGGCCGCCTTCGTCGCCGGCTGCAACTCCGGGCTGATCCGCTCACCGTGGAACGGTTCGGTGCACCATGATTTCCTGGTCAACAACCTTGCCCAAGCGGCGGAGAAGATTTTGCAGTTCAACCACCCGGTGAACCACGTGTCCGTGCCGCTCGCGCAGTTGGAGATGGCCTGAAAAACGCTTTCAACAGCTTGTTCGGTTTGGGTTTTGGTTAGTGGTAGTTGGTAGTTGGTAGTTGGTAGTTCAGTTCCCCTGCACAAGAGGCTGCTGCCCGGATTGTCTGCCGGGTGGCAGCCTCCCTTTTTTCACTTTGGCGGCTTGCCTCATGGCGCGGGCTTGGCGATCTTCCCGCCTAGTTACCTTGTCGCCATGTTTATCCGAAGCCTGACCCTCGCCCTCCTCACCCTTTCGGCTCAGCTTGCGCTGGCAGCGCCCGCCCCAGCCCCCGCCCGCTTGGAGCTCCAACCCGGCGACCATGTCTGCCTCATCGGCAACGCCCTCGCGGAGCGGATGCAGCATGACAATCACTGGGAGACGCTGCTCCACCAGCGCTTCCCCAAGCACAACCTCGTCGTCCGCAACCTCGCCTTCACCGCCGACGAGGTGGACATCAAAACGGAAATCACCATCGAGAACTCCTCCTACTCGAAGGGCGACAAGGTGCTGCCTGCGCGCCTGCGTTCGCAGAACTTCGGCTCGCCGGACCAGCACCTCGCCTTCAGCAAGGCGACGGTGGTCCTCGCCTGCTTCGGCTTCAACGAGTCCTTCGCCGGCCCGGCGGGCGTGGCGAAGTTCAAGGCCGACCTTGCGCACTTCATTGACCACACGCGGAAGCAGAACTACTCCGGCTCCGGCGCGCCCCGGCTCGCGCTCGTCTCACCCATCGCGCACGAAAACCTCGGCAACTCCAACCTACCCGATGGCAAGGCGAACAACGCGAATCTCAAGCTCTACACCGAGGCAATGGCGGTGGTGGCGAAAGAGAGGAACGTGCCCTTCGTGGACCTCTTCACGCCGTCGCTGAAGGCTTACGCTGGCGCGCCCTTCAAGTTCACGCACAACGGCATTCACCTCAACACGGACGGCCACAAGGCCGTCGCGCGGCTGCTGGACGAAGGACTGTTCGGCAAGGCGGGCGCGCCGGCTGACTTCAACGCCAAGCTCCGCGCCGAGTTGAACGAGAAGAATTACCAGTGGTTCAACCGCTACCGCGCGGTCAACGGCTACTACATCTACGGCAAACGCTCGCTCGTGAAGTTCTCCGACGGCGAGCAGCGCAACGCCGACGTGATGGAGCGCGAACGCGCCGTGCTGGACGTGATGACCGCCAACCGCGACGCGCGCGTCTGGAAGGTCGCGCAGGGCGAGGCCGTGCCCGCGACGATTGACGATACGAACGTCCCGCCGTTCCTGCCCGTGAAGACGCACTTCGGCGCGGGCCGCGTGAACCGCGAGCAGGCCGCGAACCCGATTCTCAAGGGCGGCATGAGCAGCAAGTCGGGCGAGGCGGATGCCATTGCTTACCTGCCCACGAGCGAGGCGCTGAAGCAGTTCAAGCTCGCGCCCGGCTACGCCATCAACTGCTTCGCGTCCGAGGAGCAGTTCCCGGAAATCGCCAACGCCGTGCAGATGTCCTTCGACGCGCGCGGTCGCCTCTGGGTCTGCACCATGCCGAGCTATCCGCAGTATCAGCCGCTCGTGGACCGCCTCGGGAACCGCTCCATGCCCGACGACAAAATCGTCATCCTCGAAGACACCGACGGCGACGGGAAGGCCGACAAGTCCACCCTCTTCGCACGCGGCCTGCACGTGCCGACGGGTTTCGAGTTCTACAACGGCGGCGTGCTCGTCGCGCAACAGCCGGACCTCGTTTTCCTCAAGGACACCAACGGTGACGACCTCGCGGACTTCTCCGAGCGCGTGCTGGGCGGCTTCGACTCCGGCGATTCGCACCACTCCATCAGCGCGTTCACCCTCGGACCGGCCGGCGAGCTTTACATGCTGGAAGGCACGTTCTTCTACACGCAGGTCGAAACGCCCTACGGCCCGGTGAAGAACCACAACGCCGCCGCCTACCGCTTAGAGCCGCGCACGGCGAAGTTCGACGTGTTTGTCAGCTACGGCTTCGCGAACCCGTGGGGCATGACCTTCGACCGCTGGGGCCAGCCGTTCATCGCGGACGCCTCGCCGGGGCAGAACTTCTGGGCGACGCCATTTTCCGGTCGCGTGATTTTTCCGGACAAGCACCTGACCATGCCGCAGTGGATTCAAATGCGCGTGCGCCCGACCTCCGGCTGCGAATTTGTCTCCAGCCGGCACTTCCCGAGCGAAGCGCAGGGCCGCTACCTGCTCAACAACGTCATCGGCGTGCAAGGCGTGCTCCAGCACACGGTCGAGGAGAAAGACTCCGGCTTCGCGGGCAAGGAAATCGAGCCGCTGCTCCTGAGCGACGACAAGAACTTCCGCCCCGTGGACATGGAGTTCGGCCCCGACGGCGCGCTCTATCTCGTGGACTGGCACGAGCCGCTCATCGGCCATCTTCAGTATTCCATCCGCGACCCGCTGCGCGACAAAACCCACGGCCGCATCTACCGCGTGACCTACCCCGGCAACCCGCTGCTCAAGCCCGCAAAGATTGCCGGCGCGAACATCGAGGCATTGCTGGCCCTGCTCAAGGAACCCGAGGACCGCACCCGCCAGCGCGCGAAGACCGAGCTGGGCTCGCGCCCCGTGGACCAGGTCATCGCCGCGCTCGTAAAGTGGACCAAGGCCCTCAACCGCGCCGACCCGAACTTCGAGCACCAGCGCCTCGAAGCCCTCTGGCTGCATCAAGCGATGAACGTCACCAACGAGCCGTTGCTGAACGAAATCCTCGCCTCCACCGAGCCCCGCGCCCGTGCCGCCGCCGTGCGCGTCCACAGCTACTGGCGCGACCGCGTGAACAAGCCGCTCGACACCCTCGCCAAGCTGGTGAAAGACCCGCACCCGCGCGTGCGCGTCGAGGCCATCCGCGCCCTGAGCTTCTTCAACACAAGCAAGGCCGCCGAAATCGCCCTCGAATCCCTCGAACACCCGTCGGACCAGTATCTCAAATACGCCCTCGACGAAACCATGCGGACCTTGGAGCGGTTCAAGTAGCCGGGTGAGCGGGACGCTCCTGTCCCACTGCACACCACCCGCGACAACTCGAACAGCCGGGTTCGCGCCCTAGTCAGTTACCCCGTGAGACTTGCCTTGCTCCTGTCCGTGCCGCTCGTCGCGTTCACCGCGTTGGCCGCCGCCGCGCCCGTCGAGCCGGTGCGCTACAACCGCGACATTCGGCCCATCCTCTCGGACAAATGCTTCTTCTGCCACGGCTTCGACGAGAAGAAACGCGAGGCCGGTCTGCGCCTCGACACGCGCGAGGGCGCGCTCAAGAAGAACGCTATCCTCCCCGGCAAACCGGAGAAGAGCGAGCTGCTCAAGCGCGTCACCACGAAGGATGCGAACGACCACATGCCGCCCGCGAAGTCCAAGCTGGCGAGCCTCACCACGGCGGAGGTCGAACTGCTGCGACGGTGGATTGCCGAAGGCGCGCAGTATGAGGCGCATTGGGCCTTCGTTCCGCTTCAGTCGGTGCCTTTGCCCAAGCCTCCGGCAGCGTCACCCATTGACGCCATCGTTTCCGCTGCCCTCGCGCCGCGTAAGCTCAAACTCCAACCCGAAGCCGACCCCGCCACCCTCCTGCGCCGCCTCACCTTCGACCTCACCGGCCTCCCGCCCACTCCCAGTGAAGTCGAGAGCTTCCTGCGCGAAGTCTCACTTTCTCGCTCTCTCACTCTCCCACCTGCCGGCGGAGCAGGTGAGAAAGCGGGAAAGCGGGAGAGCGAGAAGAGCCCCTACGAGCGCGCCGTGGACCGCCTGCTCACCTCCCCGCACTTCGGCGAACGCATGGCCGTGGACTGGCTCGACATTGCGCGCTATGCGGACAGCTACGGTTTCCAAGTGGACCGCGAGCGCGAGATGTGGCCGTGGCGCGACTGGGTCATCAAGTCGTTCAACGACAATCTGCCGTTCGACAAGTTCGTCAGCGCCCAGCTAGCCGGCGATTTGCTGCCGAACCCGACCGACGACCAGATTCTCGCGACCGCTTTCAACCGCCTGCATCAGCAGGAGACCGAGGGCGGCAGCGTCGAGGAGGAGTATCGCGTCGAGTATGTGGCCGACCGCGTGCAGACGTTCGCCACGGCGTTCCTCGGCCTGACCTTCGAGTGCGCGCGCTGCCACGACCACAAATACGACCCCATCGCGCAGAAGGAATTTTACGGGCTGTTCTCCTTCTTCCAAAACGTGGACGAGGCCGGCCTCTACTCGTTCTTCACGCCCTCGGTGCCTACGCCTGCGATGATGCAACTCGACGCGCCCGCGAAGGAGAAAATGGCGTTGCTGGAAAAGTCCGTGCGCGACGCCGAGCAACAACTCGCCGCGACCCGCAAAACCCGCAGCGCCGCGTTCTCAAACTGGCTGAAGGACGCGGCCAACGCCCGTGCCGGCGGTGTGCAATCGCCGTCCGTGGCTCCCGGCGCGCAAGGGGCGGCGGTTGCAACCCCCCGGCACGAGACATCTGCCTTCCCCATCCCCGGCGAGCTGGCGCGCTACCCGTTCGATGCGCTTACCGGCAACAAGTTCACCAACGCCCTCGGCGGCACGAACTTCGCCACGCTCGTCGGCGACAACAAACTCGTGCCCGGTCGCTTCGGCCAGGCCGTGCAGTTCACCGGCGACGACCCGGTGAACCTCCCGCTCGGCAACTTCCAGCGGCACGAGCCGTTCAGCGTGTCGCTCTGGCTGCGCACGCCGGATGTGAAGGACCGCGCTGTCGTCTTCCACCGCTCGCAGGCGTGGACCGACGCGGCCAGCCGCGGCTACGAGCTGCTCATCGAGGACGGCCGGCTCAAGTGGTCGCTCATTCACTTCTGGCCCGGCAACGCCATCTCCATCCGCGCCACCGCGCCCGTGCCGACGAACACGTGGACCCACGTCGTCGTGACCTCGGACGGCAGCAGCCGTGCGGACGGCCTGCGGCTCTTCGTGAACGGCCAGCCCGCCAGCACCGAAGTCATCAAGGACAACCTCACGAAGAACATCACCGGCGGCGGCCACGACAACATCTCGCTCGCCGAGCGCATGCGCGACCGCGGTTTCAAGGGCGGGGCGATTGACGACTTCCGCGTGTTCGGCCGCGCGCTGACGTCGCTCGAAGCCGCCGCGACGCACGACGAGGCAGTGGCGAAAGCGCTACTGGCAAAGGCTGAAGCGCAGTTGTCCGCCGCCGAGCGCGCCGCGTTGGAAGATTACTTCCTCGCGACTGTTGACGCGGAGTTCCCCAAGCAGCTCGCCGCGCTCAAGGCCGCGCGTGCAGAGCTGGTAAAGTTCGCCGACGGCGTGAAGGAAATCATGGTGATGCGCGAGTTGCCGCAGCCAAAGAAGTCTTACGTGCTGTGGCGGGGCGAATACAACCATCGGCGCGAAGAGGTCGGGCCAATCACCCCAGCCGCGCTCTCGCCGTGGCCCGTTGGTGCACCGCGCAACCGCCTCGGCCTCGCGCAGTGGCTCACCGCGCCGGACCACCCGCTGCTCGCGCGCGTCACGGTGAACCGCATCTGGCAAAGCCTCTTCGGCCGTGGCCTCGTGAAGACGGCGGAAGATTTCGGCAGTCAAGGCGAGAAGCCGCTTTACCCCGAGGTGCTCGATTGGTTGTCACTGCGCTTCATCCAGAGCGGCTGGGACACGAAGGCGTTGATGAAGACCATCGTGATGAGCGGCGTGTATCGCCAGCGCAGCCTCGCCGACGCGAAGACGATGGCTGACGACCCGGACAATCAATGGCTCGCGCGCGGCCCGCGCCTGCGCCTGCCCGCCGAGATGATTCGCGACAACGCGCTCGCCGCCGCCGGCCTGCTCCGGCCCACGCTCGGCGGCCCGCCGGTGAACCCCTACGAGATGAGCGAGTCGTTCAAGCCCGCCAGCCCGACCAGCGGTGACGGCGTGTATCGCCGCAGTCTCTACACGAACTGGAAACGCACTGGCCCGCCGCCCGCGCTGCTGGCCTTCGACGCCCCGCGCCGCGCCGTCTGCACCGCGAAGCGCGAGCGCACCGACTCGCCGCTCCAGGCGCTCATCCTGCTGAACGGCACGCAATACGTGGAAGCCGCGCGCGTGCTGGGCGAGTCGCTCCATCGCGACGCGAACGGCAACGTGCCTGCGATGATTGAAGCCGGCTTCCTCCGCTGCCTCAGCCGCAAGCCCGACGCGCGCGAGCAGGCCATCCTGAAACAACTCCATCGCGAGCAACTCGACCACTTCAAAGCGAAGCCCGCTGATGCAGAGAGCCTGCTGAAAGCCGGCAACACCAAGCGCGACGACAAAATCCCCGTCCCCGAAGCCGCCGCCGCGACCGTGCTGGCGCAGGCGCTCTTGAACCACGATGGCTGCGTGGTGAAAAGATGAGGCACCACTAACCTGCACTGACCTGCACTAATGAAGACCGGAAATCAGATTTTTGGCGGACGTCGCGGGCGGGAGTGCGCCGTTCGCTCCCAGCTGTGCCGCTGCCCTTTCCCATTAGTGCCAGTTAGTGCAGGTCAGTGGCTTTCATTTCCCCCTGCCTTCCTGTAGCGCTGGTGGTGAAACCACTAACTGGCACTGACCTGCACGCACTTATGAAGACAGAGTCCGACCACTTGTTCTCGAAGGAAGGCTACGACCTCATGGCCGCTGCGTTCGCGGTTCACAACGAAACTGGCGGCGGGCTGTTGGAGGAAGTTTATCAGGAGAGTTTGGAGCTGGAGTTGGGTCTCCGGGGCATTCCGTTCAAGGCGAAGCAGGAGCTGGCGGTGTTCTACAAGGGCCGCGAGCTGAAGAAGCGCTACATCCCGGACCTCTACGTCTTCGACGGCATCGTGGCCGAACTGAAGGCGGTGTCGGCACTGCTGCCGGAACACGAGGCGCAACTCATCAACTACCTGCGGTTGTCGAAGAAACCCGTGGGCTACCTCATCAACTTCGGGCCAATCAAGGGCGTCGAGTGGAAGCGGTTCGTGGTTTGAACCGCACTTTTGAACCACTAACCTGCACTGACCTGCACTCATGAAGACAGAAAATGGAACTCAAACTGGCAGCGAGCGGACAGTGGCTCCCTTTCGCAACGGCGCTATCCCCAGCAGTTCCCCATTAGTGCCGGTTAGTGCAGGTCAGTGGTTCAACCGCCGTTCCTTCCTCAATCGTTTCGGTGCCGGTCTCGGTGGTGTCGCCTTGGCGGAGCTGCTTGGCTCCAGAGCGGTTTCCGCCCCCGGTTCCTCTCTCGACCGTGGTGTGCTGGGCGCGTCGCACTTCGCGCCCAAGGCCAAGCGCATCATCTACCTGTTCATGTCGGGTGCCCCGTCGCAGCTCGACTTGTTCGATTATAAGCCGCTGCTCAACCAGCGGCACGGCGAGCAGTTGCCCGATTCCGTGCGCGGCGGGCAGCGGCTCACGGGCATGTCGGGCAATCAGTCGTCCATCCCGCTCGTGGGGTCGCCGTTCAAGTTCTCGAAGCACGGGCGCGCCGGCACGGAGTTCAGCGAGCTGTTGCCGCACACGGCCAGCATCGCGGACGACCTGTGCGTGGTGCGCTCGATGTCCACCGAGGCCATTAACCACGGCCCGGGCGTGACGTTTCTCCAGACCGGCACGCAAATCGCCGGGCGGCCCAGCTTCGGCGCGTGGTTGAGCTACGGGTTGGGGCAGGAGAACGCGAATTTGCCATCGTTCGTCGTGCTCATCACGAAGGGCAAGGGCGGGCAGCCGCTCGGCGCGCATCTGTGGGGCAGCGGTTTTTTGCCGACGAAACATCAGGGCGTGCTGTTGCGCGCGGCGAAGGACGCGGTGCTCTATTTGAACAACCCTGCCGGCGTGAGCGAGGAGAGCCGCCGGCTGCTGCTCGACCGGCTGCGGGAGTTGCACGAGCACCAGTTCGCCGGCACGCCGGACGCGGAGATTCAGGGCCGCATTGATAACTACGAGATGGCGTTCCGGATGCAGTTCAGCATTCCCGATGCGACCGACCTCTCGAAGGAACCGCAGCACATCCTCGACAACTACGGGCCGGACGTGAAGACCCCCGGTTCGTTCGCCGCGAACTGCTTGCTCGCGCGGCGGCTCGCGGAGCGCGGCGTGCGCTTCATCCAGCTCTATCACCAAGACTGGGACCACCACGGTGGTCTGCCCGGCGCGTTGCCGCGGCTGTGCAAGGAGACCGACCAGCCCGCCGCCGCGCTCGTGCGCGACCTCAAGGCGCGCGGCCTGCTCGACGACACGCTCGTCGTGTGGGGCGGCGAGTTTGGGCGCACGAATTACTGCCAGGGTAAAATCTCAACGAACTTCGGTCGCGACCATCACCCGCGCTGCTTCAGCGTGTGGCTGGCCGGCGGCGGCGTGAAGGCGGGCACAAGCTACGGCGAGACTTGCGAGTTCGGCTACAACATCGCCCGCGACGGCGTGAGCGTGCACGACTTGCAGACGACGCTGTTGCACCAGCTCGGCATTGACCACGAGCGCCTCACCTACAAATTTCAAGGCCGCCGCTACCGCCTGACGGACGTGCATGGGGAGCTGGTGAAGGGGCTGGTAAGCTGATCTCAGCCGCAGAGCGGTGGCGATGTTCCGGTCGGCGGAGTGGAATTGCGCCTACAGCAAGCCGGCGGTTTCGGGATAACCGCAGAGGATGTTGAAACTCTGCACGGCCTGGCCGCTGGCGCCCTTCACGATGTTGTCCTGGGCACTCATCACCAGCAGACGGCCGGTGCGCGGGTCGAGCCGCCAGGCGAGCTCGAGCACGTTCGTCCCGACGACATTCTTAGTGTCCGGCAGCGCCTTGCCTTCAAGCACGCGGACAAACGGTTCGTTTGCATACGCCGCCTGGTAGCACGCACTGATGCGCGCGCCGAGGGCGGCGGCTTCCTCGGCCGTGCTGAAGTGTTGCGTGGGAGCGAGATACAACGTGGTGAGAATGCCGCGGTTGACCGGGATCAGGTGTGGTGTGAACTGGATGGTGACTTCCGTGCCGGCGGCCAGGGCGAGCTGTTCCTCGATTTCGGACAAGTGGCGGTGCTTGGGCACGCCGTAGGGGCGGACACTCTCGTTGCACTCGACGAAAAGGTAATCGAGCTCGGCCTTGCGGCCCGCACCGCTCACGCCGCTCAGGGAGTCGGCGATGATGCCCTGGGGCTTGATGAGGCCCGCGCGCAGCAACGGCAGGGTGGGCAGCAGGATGCTGGTGGGGTAGCAGCCGGGCGAGGCAATCAGCGACGCCCTGCGGATGGCCGCCCGGTGGACTTCCGGCAGGCCATAGACCGATTGGGCGAGCAGGTCCGGCGCGGGATGGTCGTGCGCGTAGAATTCCTTGTAGATGGCCGCGCTCTTGAGCCGGAAGTCGGCGCTGAGGTCGATGACGCGGCTGCCCAGTTTCAACAGGGGCACGGCAAACTCGGCGGCGACGCCGTGCGGCAGGGCGAGGAAGACAACTTCCGCGGCACGGGCCAGCAGTTCGGCGTTGGGATCGACAAAACGCAGAGTGCGGGCGCGCGGGTGGCTGGCAAACTTGGGAAAAACCTGTGCCACCGTCTGCCCCGCCTGCTGGCGCGAAGTGACGGCGGTCAATTCCGCGTGCGGATGGGACAGAAGCAACCGGACCAGCTCTTCGCCTGAGTATCCGGACGCACCGACGATGGCGACCTTTGTCATGGGCGGATTTGTCGGCGGTGGCGTGGCGGTTGTCAACGCGCCGGATCGGGTCAGATCTGGGAATTTCGCCTTTGACCTTCCCCGGTTCCGCCGCATCATTCGGCCGTGCATTTCCACAAGGTCGCTCTCATCGGCGTCGGCTTGCTGGGCGGCTCCATCGGGCTGGCCTTGCGGCAGCGTCGGCTCGCGGATGCCTGCCTGGGCTTCGTGCGTCGGGAAGCGAGCGTGGCCGAGTGCGGTCGGCTGCGGGTGGTGGACCGTGCTGCCACCGATCTGCGGGTGGTGGTGCAGGACGCGGACTTGATCATTTTCTGCACGCCCATCGCCCAGATGCGGGCCATGGCGGAGCAATGCCTGCCGGTGCTCAAGGCAGGCGCGCTCGTCACTGATGTGGGCAGCGTGAAGGGTTCCGTGGTGGCGGAGCTTGAGCCGTTGTTCAGCCGCGCCGGTGCGTGCTTCGTCGGGAGCCATCCCATGGCCGGGGCGGAGAAGACCGGTCCGGCGGCCGCCCGGGCCAACCTGTTTGAGGGCGCGGTCTGCGTCGTCACCCCCAGCTCAAAAAGTCCGGCAGCCGCCGTGCAGCAGGTCGAGGCCTTTTGGACCGCGTTGGGTGGGCGCAGCTTGAGGCTGACCCCCGATCAGCATGACAGTCTGGTGGCCCGTTCCAGCCACCTTCCGCACGTAGTGGCCGCCGAGCTGGCGAATTATGTGCTCAGCCCGGCGCATCCGGCGGAGCAACCGGCCTTGTGTGCCACTGGTTTTCGGGACACCACCCGCATCGCCAGCGGCTCTCCGGAGATGTGGCGGGACATCGCGTTGGGCAACCGCAAGCATCTCGCCCGGGCGCTGGGCGTGTTCATTGAGGATTTGCAGGAATTCCAGCTCGCGCTCGAACGGGGTGACACGGCGGCGGTGGATGAGTTTTTCGAGACGGCCAAGCACCGGCGGGACCAGTGGCTTGGCAACGGCCATTCCCCAGAATAACCACCCACCCTCGCACCATGCCCAGCAACCGCCGCGATTTTTGCCGTGCCACAGCCGCCGCCTTGGCCACCGCCCCCAGCCTGATGGCCGCGCCCGCGCCCCTGACCATCATCGACACGCACACGCACTTCTATGATCCCATGCGCACCGGCGGGGTGCCGTGGCCGGGCAAGGGAGACAAGCAACTGCACCGCACCACCTTGCCGGCCGATTATCTGGCGCAGCCCGTGCCCCAGCCGGTGACCGGCACCGTGGTGGTGGAGGCCAGTCCGTTGGTGGAGGACAACCAGTGGATTCTGGATCTCGCGGCCAAGAATCCGTTTATCGCTGGCTTTGTGGGCAACCTCAAGCCCGGTGAGGAAGCCTTCGCCGGACACCTGAAGCGGTTTGCTGCCAATCGGCTCTACCGGGGCATCCGCGTGAACGAGGGCGCGGTGCGCATGGGCATGGCAAACCCGGCGTTTGTCGCCGACATCCGGCGGCTGGCGGATTTGGACCTTGAGCTAGACGTGAACGGCGGGCCAACACTGCTGCCAGAGGTGGCGCGGCTCGCCCGGGAGCTGCCCACCTTGCGCATCGTCATCAATCATCTGGCCAACACGCGGATTGATGGCAAGAACGTCTCGCCCACCTGGCGCGCGGACTTGGAGGCCGCGGCCAAGTTTCCTCAGGTTTTTCTCAAGGTTTCCGCGCTGGTGGAAGGGACCGGCAAGAACGACGGCACGGCTCCCCGCGAAGTGGAGTTCTATCGCCCTTGGCTTGATGTGGCGTGGAATGCGTTCGGGCCGGATCGGCTCTTATACGGCAGCAACTGGCCGGTCAGCGAGCGGTTCGCCAAGCTCGCCACGGTTCAAGGCATCGTGCATGACTATTTCAGCGCACGCGGCCGGGAGGCGTTGGAGAAGTTCTTCGCCCGCAATGCGCTGGCCGCCTACAAGTGGATCAAGCGCTAGCGTCTCAGGCTTTACATCCAAGTGCCCCTGCCCGTTTGCCGCCAATTTAGGTTCCAATGCGGCAAGTTCTCAAAATCTTTGCTAGGCAACGCGGGGATTTATGATACTACTGGACTACGGTCGCTTCTCGTCTGGAGCGGCCGCGCAGTAAATAAAAATAACGCCGCATTAGCGGCATAAACGCAGAAACAAAATGAAAACACAAACCAACCGCAAAGCGGGCTTTACGCTCGTGGAAATCATGATCGTGGTCGCCATCATCGGGTTGCTGGCCGCCATCGCGATTCCGAACTTCGTGAAGGCGCGGGCGAC
>Ga0075471_10000310_pt1 | contig 28490 bp, 29 predicted proteins | sample DEB19_08_DNA_2_FD_74787 | JGI IMG/M metagenome (GOLD analysis project Ga0075471, IMG submission 74787) | Aqueous microbial communities from the Delaware River and Bay under freshwater to marine salinity gradient to study organic matter... | ecosystem: Environmental > Aquatic > Marine > Coastal ...
TCGAGCATGTGATCGAGGAACCGGATGCCGGTCTGGTTCTCGAACTTGCCCTTGCCGTCGAGCGACAGCGAGATCCTGATCTGCGTCTCGGCGGTCCGTCGATCGATTAGCGCGCGTCTCGGCACAGGGCCTCCAGTGTGTCCGTTGCCTTGCGGGTGTGTTCGACCACTCCGGTGGTCAGGCGGAAGCAGGTCGGCGTCGCGGGGTCCTTGGTTCGATCGCGCACGAAGACACCGCCGGCAATCATGCCGTCGATCAGCTGTCGCGCCCGCGTGCCGCCGTCGATCAGCACAAAGTTGGCGGCGCTCTTCCAGTACTTCAGTCCTGCCCGGTCGCACGCCGCGTAGACGAGCGCTTTCGACTCCTCTGCCTGTGCGACGTACCACGTTCGGAATGATGGGTCGGCGATAGCGGCGCGCAGGGCGGCGACGGCAACCACGTTCAGGTTGAACAGCGGCATGCACTTGCGTATCGGCGTGAGCAGCGCCGGCGACGCGATCATCACGCCGACACGCATGCCGGCAAGGCCGAACGCCTTTGAGAACGTGCGGCCGATGAGGACGTTCGGATACTCGGCCGCTTCGTCGAGAAAATTCTCGCCGAGGAAGTCGTGATACGCCTCGTCGACGAACACCACCGCATGTCCGGCTTCACGCGCGATGTGGCGAATCGCATCCTTCGCAATCGGCTGACCGCTCGGATTGTTCGGGTTGTTGACGTAGACGATGCGCGTGTTCGGCGTGATGGCGCGCAGCATGCCCTCGAGCGGGAACGCGTAGTCCTTTCCGGCGGGCACCGAAACGACGCGGGCTCCAAGGGCGTGTGCGCCGAGCAAGTACGGCTCAAACGCCGGCTGCGCGACCAGGATCTCGGCAGCGCCCGACATGGTGGTGAGCGGTGCGCCGAGCTCAACCAGCGCTTCCGGCGTGCGAGCGCCGAGAAACGCGATCGACGCGAGCAGGATGCCCTCGTCGAGCCCGTTGGTCAGGACGATGCGATCCGGGTCAACGCCGAGGAACGCCGCGGTTTCCAGGACGGCGTCCCTGAAGTCCGGATAAGTCGCCAGCGCGGCGCCGTCGAAGGCGCGAACCGCGTCGACGACCCGGGGCGAGCAGCCGCCGGTGTTTTCATTGAGATGCAGCCGCAGTCCGGGCCCAAGATCCGGGATGCCTTGAATGGTGCTCATCGTTGTCTCACTTCGATTGATCGGGCGTGCGATTCCAGTCCTTCCGCCCGCGCCAGCGTGGTGATGGTCCTGGCGATTCGCGCCAGGCCCCGCTTCGACACTCTCTGCACTGACACGAGCTTGACGAAGTCGGCGGCATTCAGGCCACCGCGATAGCGCGCGGCGCCGGCCGTCGGCAGGACGTGATTCGATCCGATCGCGTAGTCGCCGGCCACCTGGGCCGTCCACGCGCCGACAAACAGCGCACCGCCGTTCACGATGCGGCGGGCAATCACTTCACTGCCCGCAACGACGTGTTCGGAAGCGGCGTTATTTGCAAGATCGACGGCTTCACCAAGCGAGCGACAGACGATGATGCCGCCGTGGCGGGCGATGGATTCCGCCGATGGCCCAGATGCCGGCATCTGTCGTTCGACCTCTGCCGCGACGCGCTCCGCCAATCGACGATTGGTGGTAATCATCACCGAGCGCGCGTCAGGGTCATGCTCGGCCTGCGCGAGCAGGTCGGCGGCGATCCAGTCGGCAGGACCGGAAGAGGTGACGATCAGGATTTCGGTGGGCCCGGCATAGAAATCAATGCCGCAGTCCGCGGAGATCAGCGACTTGGCCGCTGACACCCAGCGATTGCCGGGACCGACGATCTTGTCGACGCGGGGGATCGACCTGGTGCCGTAGGCCATGGCGGCCACCGCATGAGCGCCGCCGACACGGAAAATACGATCGACGCCCGCTTCGAGGGCTGCGGCAAACACCGCCGCATCGGGTTTCGGACAACAGACGATGACCTCGTCGACGCCTGCCGAGCGCGCGAGGATGGCCGTCATCAACACGGTTGACGGCAGGGGATAGCGGCCGGCCGGAACGTAGCAGCCCACGCGCGTCAGCGGGACGACCCGCTGTTCCACGACGATGCCTGGCGCGACGGTGTGCCGCCAGCCCTTGGGCACTTGTCGCTTCGAGACCGAGCGAATGTGCCTCGCTGCGGTCGCAATGGCGGCGCGTACCGCCGGCGCCAGTGTTCGCGCTTCGCGCTCCCACGTCTTGCGCGGCACTTCGAGCGGACCACTGAAGCCGTCGAACTTCTTCGCCAGACGCTTGAGCGCCGCGTCACCGCCACGGCGGACTTCGTCCACGATTGCGGCCGTCTTCAGCTCGGTTACCCGGTCACGGATGCGCGTCGCCGACAGCAATCGGTCGACCGCGCGACGATTGCCGGCGTCAACGATCTTCACGTGCACCCCGCTCACCGTTCATCGCCTTCACCCTCAGACCACGATCTTGTTGAGCGGGTACTCGACGATGCCCTGCCCGCCGGCCAGCTTCAGTTTGGGAATCAGGTCGCGCACGGTTTTCTCTTCGAGGATGGTATTGATCGCGACCCAGTCAGGATCGCTCAATGACGAAACCGTCGGACGCTGCAGCGCCGGCAGCAGCGCAAGCAACGTGTCGAGGTCCGCTCGCCTGGCGTTCAGCATCAGGCCGACCCGGCCCTGCGCCTCGATCGCCGCCCTCAATAGCAGCGCGATGTTCTCGATCTTGGTCTTCTTGAACGTGTCGGCCATGGCGGCCTGGTTGGCGATCAGCTGCGTGTTCGACTCCATGATCGTTTCGAGAATGCGCAGCCGATTGGCCCGCAGCGTCGATCCGGTCTCGGTCGCCTCGACGATTGCGTCAGCCAGGACCGGCGGCTTGACCTCGGTGGCGCCCCACGAGAACTCCACGTCGACGTCCATGCCACGCGTCGTGAAGTAGTGCTTGGTCACGCGGACCAGTTCGGTGGCGATGCGCTTGCCGTTGAGATCGGCGACGGTCTTGAACGGCGAGTCCTCTGGCGCGGCCAGCACCCAGCGGACCTTGCCGAAGCTCTGTTTGGCATAGACGAGGTCGCAGATGCGCGCCAGCGGCGCCTTCTCCTGATGACCGATCTCGTGCTCGGCGATCCAGTCCTGTCCGGTCAGGCCGGCATCGAGGACGCCGTCGGCGACGTAGCGCGCCATTTCCTGGGCGCGAATCAGCATGCATTCGATTTCCGGATCGTCGATCGACGGAAAGTAGGACCGGGAGTCGACGCGCAGCATGTAGCCGGCGCGCTGGAACAACTGGATTGTGGCGTCTTGCAGGGAGCCTTTGGGGATACCGAGACGGAGCTTCATCGACGTTCTCCAACTTCAGCGTTTTCGACGTAGGTGCAGAAACACGAGACGCGGTTGAGGTGGCAGACGTTGCCGTCGCCTTCGCGGCGCACCTTGAAGAGCACGGTGTCTTCATCGCAATCGAGCAGCACCTGCCTGACCAGCAGCCGGTTGCCGGATGTTTCGCCCTTCATCCACAGCTTCTGGCGCGTGCGGCTGTAGAAGGTGACGTATCCGGATTCGCGGGTCCGCGCCCACGCCTCTTCGTTCATGAATCCCACCATCAACACTTCGTTGCTGGTTTCGTCCTGCACGACTGCCGGAAGGAGCCCACCAAGTTTTGCAAAGTCCATATCAGCTTTCTGGCTGTCAGCCCGCAGCCTTCAGCACACGATTATTCCCGCCCAAAAGCAAAAGGCCCGCTGGTTTCCCAGCGGGCCTTTGCGTGAATCGAAATCTGGTCGATCCGTCTTACGCGCAGACACCTGCCAGGCCGTTCGAGGAACGGTGATCGTGGCAATGATGCGCGTGGTGGACGAACGACATGACCGTCAAAGCGTAGCAGGCCCGACTCGCTCGGTCAACCACCGTGCAATTCCGTGCGCCGAGGACGGGGCAAGAAATGTACCCCGATGGCAGCGCCGCAAAACGCGCGAGTTCCAAGGGTTTTCGCGAACTGCAAAGATGAGCTTGCGGCGAAAGGCGTGCCCCGTTTCGGGACACGCCTTTGCAAAATCGTCGCAGGGCGCGACGACGGAAATGTTACTGCCCGGCCGGTTTTGGCAGCGGCTTACGCGGCAGCCGCACGCTGGTGTTCGCCGCATTCCACGCGAAGACCGCGGCGACGGCACCTTGCTGAACCACGTCGTCCTTCTGGAGGTGATCGTAGCTGTCCATGTTCGAGTGATGCGTCCGCGAGTTGTACTCGAGCCGCTCCTGGATGAACTGGAAGCCAGGAAGGCCGGCGTTCTCAAAAGAGCCGTGATCGGTCGACGTAACCGAGCGCGGGCTCACGCTTCTCCAGCCGAGGTCCTTCAGCGGCGCGCCCCACTGTTCGAAGCTCTTCATCGCGCCAGTGTTGTTCTGGCCCCAGATGCCGCGGATGCGGCCGGTGCCGTTGTCGAGGTTGAAATACGCCTGCACGCTGGCGTGCTCTGGCTTCGGCGTATTGGTCTTGGCGTCCCAGTAGTGACGCGCGACGTATTCACGCGACCCGAGCAGCCCCTGTTCTTCGGCAGCCCAGAGCGCGATGCGAATCGTGCGGCGGGGCTTCAGGCCGAGCTTCGTGATGACGCGAGCGGCCTCGATCATCGCCGTCGAGCCCGTCGTGTTGTCGGTGGCGCCGGTCGCGTACGGATAGGTGTCGAAATGCGCGCCCATGATCACCACTTCGTTGGCGAGATCGGTGCCCGGAATGTCGCCAATGATGTTGAAGGCGTTGCCGGCGGCGTCGGTTTCGGGATGAAACTTCGTCTGGATGTTCAATTCCATCCGCACCGTCTGACCCTTGTCGAGCAGGCGGATCAACCGGTTGTAGTGCTCGACGGCCAGCGTGGCCGAAGGCACTTGCTGCGGCGCCTTCGGATCGCGGCTGCCACCGTTGCCCGGGAAGATCGTGCCGCCGTCGATGCGTTGTGTCTGCCACGACAGATCGCTGCCGCCGGCCGACATGTCGCTGTCGCTGCCGCGATCGAGCACGGCTGCCGCGCCCTCGGCGACGAGGAATCGCTGCACGAGATTCGCAAACTGCTGCGGCGACATGGCGCCTGATCCGCCGCCGGCCGGACCGCCAGGCGCTGCGCCCGCAGGCCGGGGCGCCGGCAGTTCCATGGCTTCCTTCCAATCCGCTTCGTTCATCTCGAGGACGACGCGGCCCTGGATCATGCGGACCTGTCGAGCCGGCTGCATCACCACAATCTTTCCGGCGAGTTGGCCTTTGTATTTTTCCAGTTCGGCTTCGGTCGACGCCTTGACGTAGACGACGTCTGAGGTGACGGTGCCTTTCGTCGACGGCGAGTACCACCGCGGCATGCCGATCAGCGGCGTTGAATTCGGCGTGAGCAGGTGGGCGGAGAAGCGTTCAATCGACCAGCCCTGACCGAAGGGGAAGCGTTCGATGTGGACGTTGGTCATGCCCCATTCCGTGAACTTCTTCATCACCCAGTCCGCACCGGCCTGGTATCCGGGCGTGCCGGTCGCGCGCGGTCCGATGGCCTCGGACAGCCACCAGTGCGTTTCCATGGCTTGAGAGTTGGTGATGGCTTCACCGCGAATCTTCGCGATCGTAGCCGGATCAACGCCGGGTGCCTGCGCGCCCAGTGAGACGGCGATGAAAGAAAGGGAAAGCGTCAGAAAGAAGCGTCGCATGAAGTCCTTTACTGCTGTTGCGGAGCGGCTGTGGTCGTCACGGCCGCGCCTCTCTTGTATTTGTCGAACCAGTATCGCAGGTACAGCTGCGTCCGCACGAAGTTCGACGGCGTGCTGGTGGTGCCATGCCATTCATTGTTGAAGCGGATCATGGCGGTTGGCACCTTCAGCAGCTTCAACGCGCTGTAGAACTGCTCGGTCTGCGGCATCGGCGTGCGCAGGTCCTGTACCCCCGTCATCAACATCGTCGGTGTCTTGACGTTGCCGACGTAGGTGAGCGGCGAGCGCTTGATGTGCTCGGATGGATCTTCCCACGGCAGCTTCGCGAAGTTGTTGTACCAACCGGCGCCGTCGGTCGTGCCAACGAAGCTGACCCAGTCGATCACCGGGCAGTTGGCCGAAGCCGCCGCGAAGCGATTGGTCTTGCCGACCGTCCACGCCGTCAACACGCCGCCGCCGCTGCAGCCGGTCACGAACATGTTGCGCTCGTCAACGAAGCCTTTCTTCAGGAGTTCATCGACGCCGGCCATCAGGTCGTCGTAGTCCATGCTGGGGTAGGCGTTGTTGATCTTGTTGCCGAACTCGCTGCCGTAACCGGTGCTGCCGCGCGGGTTGGTGTAGAGCACCACGTAGCCGTTGGCGGCCATCTCCTGCCAACCGTAGTTGAAGCCCACGCCGTACATGCTGTGCGGGCCACCGTGGATGTGGAGCTGCATCGGATACTTCTTCGCGGCGTCGAAGTCCGGCGGCGTGATGTACCAGCCCTGGATCTTCAGGCCGTCCGGCGCGGTGTACCACATCTCTTTCACGGCGCCGAGCTTCTTGCCCTTGAGAATATCGTCGTTGACGGCGGTGAGTTGCTTGACCTGCTCTGGCCTGGCCACGTCATACGTGACGATGTCGGGCGGCGTCTGCATCGACGTCAGCACGCCAACCGCCTTGCCGGTCTTCGACACGCTCGTGGTGGTGAGCATGTAGGTACCCTTCGTCACGGGCTGGACCACATCCGAGCGGGTGCCGGCCATGGGCAGCACGTAGAGGTTCTGGCTGCCGGAGTCCTGAGCGGTGAAGTAAACGCCGGTGCCGTCGGCCTTCCACTGCATGTTCTGCGGCGAGCGATCCCAGTCGCCCGAGACGAGACGCGGATTGCTGCCGTCGATGTTCATCACATACAGCTTGCTGTCGGTCCAGGTGTTTCGCGAGGCGTCCATGCCGCTGTAGACCACGAGCTTGCCGTCGGGCGACACTTTCGGGTTGCTATCCGGACCCTTGCGGCGCGTGAGCTGTGCGATCGTGCCGCTGTCGACATTTACCGAATAGATCTCCGATTCGCGGAACTGGTATTCCGCGTCGGGCACGCGCAGCGACGTGAACAGAATCTGCTTGCCGTCGGGCGTGAACTCGATGCCGTTGTGATCCCAGTCGCCGTTGGTCAACTGGCGCGGCGTGCCGCCGGTGGCCGGCACCGTGAACAAGTGACGGAAGCCATCGTCATTGAAGCCCTGGCCGTCCTGGCGGTAGTCGAGGCGTTCGACGATCCGCGGCGTCTCGACCCACTTGGCGCCTTCGGGCCGCTCGGGCATCCGGATCGACCACACGTTCTTTTTCTCGACTTTCATCGCAAACGCAATCGACTGTCCGTCGGGCGACCAGGTGACGGTCGCGGGCGACTCGGTGACATGCGTGATCTGAGAGATCGCGCCTTCGGCATCCATGTAGCGCACGAAGATCTGCGAACCGCGCGGTTCACCCTGCGCGGTGTAGAGGATGCGATCGCCGCTGGGCGACCAGCGCGCGTTGCTGCCACGCACCAGGAAGCGGTTCTTGCTCCCGTCGGCGTTCATGACCCACAAGGACGACTCGCGCCGGTCGTTGACCTTGTCGATCCAACCGCGCGTGTAGATGATCTGCGCGCCGTCCGGTGACAGCTGCGGATCGGAGACGGTCTCGTACTCCCAATAGAGATCGAGGTTCAGCCGATCGTTGGCAACGGTGTTCTGTTGCGCGGCCATGGCGGCCGGCAAGACGACGAGAGCGACGGCGACGAGGATTCGACGCATGGGACCTTCCTTGGAGCCGGATTCTAATCGGGATCGGGTGATAATCGGGCGCATGAGAAGAAGCCTAATTGCTCTAGCTGCACTGGTTTTCACGGCCGCTTCCGCGGCGGCGCAGACTCCCGCTGCCGCGCCAGCTCAACCGCCGCGGCCGGCGATGACCCTCACGACCCCAGCGTGGCCTGACGGGGATCCGATTCCGGTGAAGTACACGCAAGCCGGCGAGCAGGTGTCGCCCGCACTCAACTGGACCAACACGCCGCCGGGGACCGTGAGCTTCCTGCTGCACATGCTCGATCCCGATGTGGCTCGGAACAAGACCACCGATACACAGGTGCATTGGCTGGTGTGGAACATCCCCGCGACGGCGACCGGATTGCCCGAGGGTGTGCCGAAGGGCGAGAAGCTCGCTGACGGCAGCATGCAAATCAGCGCCAGCGGGCCGGTCTATCGAGGTCCTGGCGCACCGGCCTCAGGGCCGGTGCACCACTACACATTTGAGATCTACGCGCTCGATACGAAGCTCGATTTGCCGCCATCCACCGACGCGTTCGAGACGCGCGCCAACGCCATGAAGGCAATCCAGGGCCACATCCTCGGAAAGGCCGTGTACGTCGGCCTGTTCCGCAGACCGCAATAAGAGAACAGTCCGGGCTGAGGCCGGACGCTACTTCAACGGGATGAACGCCAGCGCGTTGTTGGCGTTCATCGGAATCACCAGCTGATTGGCGCCCGAGTCGTAGCACATCGATGCTGCGCTCGGGACGTTCTGCGCGATCAGTTCCGGCGCCTGGCCGGGACGAATGCGCGACACGCCGCCGTTCACCACGCTGCTGACGTACTTCGTGCCGTCCTTCATGATCACGAGGCCGTCGTTGCCGGCCTGCACGGCCTTCTCGGTCGTGACCAGTTTGCCCTCAGGCGAGAACGTCAGCACGTCCGCGTTGCCGATGTTGACGACGACGATGTTGCCGGCGTTGTCCATGGCGATGCCGTTCGGCGCCGCGAGAGGCGCGCCCTGCAGGAAGATCGATGCAGCGCCATCCGGCGTGATCTTCCACACCTGAGCGCCGTCGCCCTGCCCCGTGACCGTGCCGTAGATGTTGCCGGCCTTGTCGATTGCGAGGTCGTTGAAGCCGGTCGACTTCTCTACGCGGTATTCCTTCACCGGCATGCCGGTCTTCATGTTGAAGGTGCGCACCACCGACACCGACGGAACGCCCTGCGCCGTGCCGCCGTCACGATCGGCAAGGTAGAGCACGCCGTTGACGATGTCGCTGCCGAGCGGCTCGTTGAGCACGAGTGGCGGATTGCTGTTGTCGCGCTGCGCGCCGGGGTTGGCAATGCCAAGCCAGCGTGCGGTGTGGACCGAGCCGTCGTGATTGAGGAACGAGATCCACGCATTGTTCGCCTGGACGTTCTGCGGCACGCCACGGTTCGGCACCACGATCACACCACGATCAGGATCATAGGAGCAGCTCTCTGCTGAGTAGATCGCGCCGTAAACCTTGACGTTGCTCGACATCGGCGTGAACTTGCCATCGGGCGTCGGGTTGATCGGCAAGCCAAGCGGATTCCCCAACTGGTACGGCTGCGGCTGTGCCGGAGCCTGGCCCGCCGGCTGCTGTGCGTGAATAGACGCCGCCATCACGAGCGCGCCCCCAACTGCAAACACAAAACGTTTCATCATTGATTCCCCAAATCTCCTGTTCGCCTGTTCGCCTGTTGGCCTAGGGCGTTAGTACCCGAATCACACCGTCGCGCTTGTTCATCACAAAGATCTGATTGTTGGCGCCGCGGCCCAGTCGCAGATCCGCGCGTGGTGCGGCGGGCTTGCCCTGCGCGGCGTTCTTCTCGCGAATCAACTGCAGCAACGTCTTGTGTGTGCCCTTGTCGTCAAACAGGATGCGGCGCAGCTGATCCTGTCCGCCGTTGGGCAGCTTGTCGGCGTTGAGGTAGAAGATTTCACCGCTTGGATTGTCGCCGAAGATCAAGAGGTTGCGGAGCTGTTTGACGTTCCCGTCGCGGTACACGTAGACGCCGGTGATGGCGGCACGTGTGACAAGCGGATCGGTGTGATCGTACTCAGCGACCGGCCAGGTCATGCCGGCTTCGGACCGCGGCTCCGCGGTGTCGACCTGGCGATTGACGTACTTGTAGCTGCCTTCCCACTTGTTCCAGCCAAGATTGGCGCCGGCGGTGACCGGGCTGATCTCTTCAACAATGTTCTGGCCGATGTCGGCCACATACATCTTGCCATCCTCGCTGTCCCATGAGAAGCGTTGCGGATTCCGCACGCCATACGCGTAGATCTCTCCCAGGGCCCCGGGTTTGCCCACAAAGGGATTGCTCTTCGGGATGCCGTACTTGCCGTTCTTGGCGTCGGTGCCGAGCGGATCGATGCGCAGGATCTTCCCGAAGACTGAGCCGAGGTTCTGCGCGAGATTCATCGGGTCGCCGCCGCTGCCGCCGTCGGCAAAGCCGATGTAGAGCAGGCCGAATTCCGGCGTGCCTGGCTTGGCGAGCAGGTTGAACGCGATCTCGCCGGCGTTGTGATTGGCAAACGGCTGCGCCGCGCGGAACACTTCCCTCGGTGCGCCACCGTCGTAGGCCGGGGCTGCCGGATTCTTCGCCGTCCACTCGAGCAGCACGGTGTCGTGCGCGCGCTTGGCCTCCGGCAGCGACGTGAAATCAGGCGTGGCCGTGACGTTGGTGGTGTCCGAATACGTGTAGAACTTGCCGTAGCCAGGCGTGCCCCGGACGCTGAACTGCGGATGGAACACGATGCTCTGCAGGCCGCGCTCTGATCCCTGCGACTGCACGCCGATGTTCCACGCCGCAGCGTTCACGTCCACGTACTCCGTGACGGTCTTGCCGTCGTGGCTCACGCCGAAGATCGGCCCCGTCATCGTGGCCACGAACAACCGCCTGGTGCCCGGCTCGTCGACGAGGTGCATCATGCGCGGGGCCTCTCCGTTTGGCGTGTTCGGGATCGTCGCGAACTCGGCGAACTTGACCGCGATGACGCCGGCCGCGCCCTCGATGGGCGCCGCAAAGGGGTTGGTGGTCTGCTGCGCGGTGGCAGCGGTGCCGGCCAACGTGAGCACGCCGGCAACGAAGAGGGATCGCATCATCGTGGGGAAATCCTACCGTAGGCGGCCAAGGCGCCCAAGCCAAAACTCGACGCAAAATGATGCAATATGAATCGATAAAAAGTTCGACTTGAAGCGATATGTGGCCACGCGTGATGTACCATGCGTCGCATGGCTCTGATCACCGTACGGTCGGCGGCGTCTCGACTTGGCGTCAGTTACTCGACCTTGAAGCGCTGGATCGCCACCGGGAAGGTGCGCACCACGCTGACGGGAGGGGGGCACCATCGCGTTGCCGAGGCCGAGATCGACCGGCTGATCGCCCACGCGAATCCCGAGTCAAAGTCGCGCTCGAAGCCGGCCTACACCGACGACACCATCGCTGGGTTGAGCGCGCGCAATCGCCTGCAGGGCTTCGTCGAAGAGTTGCGGGTCGACGGTTTGCTCGCGCAGGTCCGGCTTCGCGTAGGCGATCAAACGTTGACCGCGGTGATCACCGCTGACGCAGTCCAGGCCTTGAAGTTGCGCCGTGGAGATGAGGCTCTGGCCATCGTCAAGTCCACCGAAGTGATGATTGCGCGCTCGCCAGAGTCAGTGAGACGCCGGTGAGTCGACAGACGTTGCAGCGGCTGTGCGTCTTCATGGCAGTGCTCGCGGCGCTCAGCACGCCCGTCGCAGCGCAGCCTCCGGGCCTGGTCGTATCGGTCGCAGCAAGCGTGTCTGACGCGCTCGACGAGATCGCGCGCCTGTATCGCGCGGCCACGGGCGTGACGGTCGCCGTCAACGCGGGCGGGTCAAATGCGCTGGCGCGCCAGATCATCGAAGGCGCCCCCGCAAGTTTGTTCCTCAGCGCCGACGTGGCCCAGATGGATGCGGTCGAGAAGGCCGGTCGCATTGTGATCGGAACCAGGACCACGCTGCTCACCAACGAACTGGCGCTCGTCGCCCCGAAGGACTCCACCACGACCGCGGCGCAAGTCATGGACGGCAGCATCCGACGCCTGGCCATGGGCGAGCCGGCCGCTGTGCCCGCCGGTGTGTACGGGCGCAGATGGCTCGAACGGCAGCAGGCCTGGGCGCGTGTCTCGCCGAAGGTCGTCCCGTTTCCAACCGTCAGAGCCGTCCTGATGGCGGTCCAGGCTGGGCGGGTTGATGCCGGCATCGTGTATCGCACCGATGCGATGACGGCGGCCGTCCGCGTGATTGCCACCGTGCCGGCGAAAGAGCACCCGTACCTCGACGTGACCTATCCGGTCTCGGTCATCAAGGGACCAACTGAAGCTGAGGCCAGGAAGTTTCTTGAATTTCTGAAGGGCCCTGCCGCGCGTGCGGTCTTTGACAAGAAAGGGTTTGGCAGGCCGTGAGCGAGGAGACGTGGGCCATCGCGCGGTTCACGGTGCTGATGGCATCGCTGGCGACGGTGCTGGTGCTGCCGCCGGCCATCGCGGTTGGTTGGCTTCTGGCCCGCCGACGCTTCGTGGGAAAGACGCTGCTCGAGACGGTCGTGTCGTTGCCGCTCGTCCTGCCGCCGGTCGCCACCGGCCTGCTGTTGCTGTGGCTGTTCGGCAGGCGCAGCCCCGTCGGCCAGGCCCTCGACGCGGCCGGCATCGAGATCATCTTCACGTGGAAGGCCGTGGTGATCGCGATGATGGTGATCAGCTTCCCGCTGGTGGTGCGCAGCGTGCGCGCCGGCATCGAGCAGGTTGATCGTCGCTACGAGGAACTCGCGGCGACGCTCGGCGCCTCGCCGTTCCGCATTCTCCGCACGATCACGCTGCCGCTGGCGTCGCGTGGGATCGCCGCCGGGGCGGTCCTTGGATTCTCGCGGGCGCTTGGCGAGTTCGGCGCGACGATCATGATCGCGGGAGCGATACCCGGGCAGACGCGGACGCTCGCGGTCGGCATCTATACCCTTGTCGAGATCGGTCGCGAAGAGGATGCGTGGGTGCTGCTCGCAGTCTCCGCGGCGCTCGCGTTTGGCGCGATCTACGTGTCCAATCGGCTGCTCGAGCAGCGAGGCGCGGCATGATCACGGTCGCCATCGACATCACGCTGCGCCAGGGAGCGTTCACGCTCAACGTCTGTGAGTCATCGTCCGTCGAAGTCCTCGGCGTTTTTGGTCCCTCGGGGAGCGGCAAGACGTCGCTGCTTGAATCCATCGCCGGCATTCGCACACCCGACCGGGGTGTGATCAGGATCGGTGAGCGGACGTTGTTTAGTTCTGAGAACGGCATCAACCTGCCCGCGCGGGAGCGCCACATTGGCTATGTGCCGCAGGATTCGTTGCTGTTTCCCAACCTGAATGTGCAGGGCAACATCGACTACGGGACGGGTCGGGTTGGCCGGACGGGCGAGGCCGGCCGGGATTTCGCCGCTCTGGTGTCGATCCTCGATCTTCAGCCGCTGCTCGATCGCCACGTCAAGATGCTGTCCGGGGGAGAGAAGCAGCGCGTGGCCATCGCGCGTGCGCTCATGACACGGCCGTCGATCCTGCTTCTTGACGAGCCGTTGGCCGGCGTCGACCGCGATCGTCGCGACGTGATCCTGCCGTACATCCTGCGCATTCGAAAGCAACTGCACGTGCCGCTGGTCTATGTCACACACGACCTCCAGGAACTCCAGGCGATTGCCGATCGTGTGCTGCGCCTGGACCGCGGGCAGCAGGCGCAAACGCCGATGGTGAACACCTGATGCGCGCCTTAGTCCTTGGGGCGGGCGGGGTCGCGCTGCACGACGCCGCTCCGATGCCGGTGCCTGGTGAAGGCGAAACACTCGTGCGCGTATTGCGCGCCGGAGTCTGTGCCACCGATCTCGAATTGATTCGCGGCTACAAGGGGTTCCAGGGTGTGCTCGGCCACGAGTTTGTCGGCATTGCGCAATCGGGGCCGTACCAGGGTCGTCGGGTCGTCGGCGAGATCAACTGCAGTTGCTGGCGATGCAGTACCTGCGCCGCCGGTCGTCCGTCGCATTGTCCCAATCGATCGGTCATTGGCATCCTGAATCACGACGGCGCGTTTGCGGATTACGTGGCGGTACCCCAGCGGAATCTCCACGTTGTGCCGGACACGATCTCGAACGACGAGGCGGTCTTCACGGAGCCGCTCGCCGCCGCGTTGCAGATTCCGGCACAGATCAGCGTGCGTCGCGATGAGCGCGTGATTGTGCTTGGCGACGGCCGTCTCGGCAACCTGTGTGCCCAGGTCCTCGCCAGGCTGACGGACCATCTACTTGTGGTCGGCAAGCACGCGTCGAAACTCGGCCTGCTGAACGCGCAGGGCATTCGAACGGCCTTGCTGTCAGAGGTCGGCGCAAACGCCGCAGTCGACATTGTGGTCGATGCCACCGGGTCCGACAGCGGCTTGACGACGGCGCTGAGGCTGGTGCGCCCGCGGGGCACGGTCGTATTGAAAACCACCGTCGCCGGGTCCCAGACGCTGGCGCTCGCGCCCGTGGTCGTCGACGAGGTGACGGTTGTGGGCTCGCGCTGCGGGCCCTTCGATCAGGCCCTGGCGCTGCTCGCATCAGGCGGCGTGTCGGTGGCTCCGCTGATTTCCAGCCGATTCGAGCTGTCGCGTGGACCTGAGGCGTTGGCGGCGGCGGCCAGTCAACTGAAGGTGCTAATCGACGTTCACGACTAGCCGCGAAATCCCGATCAGGATTCGATCAACCCGACCGAGGCACCGACCCAGCGCAGCCCCTTGTTGTGGTCGACTCCCATCATCTTGCCGCGCCCCATGCGGAGCAGCGGCAGTACCGGACGGAGGCGCGCGCCGTCGCGGATGTACATGATGCGGATCTCGGCCTGCGTCGGCCCCTCCGGCGTGTCGATCACCGGCGTGAAGTTGATGCGCTCCTGCAGGATGTAGTTCTTGCGCTCGCTTTGCGGGATTGCGGCAATCTGCGCATCGGTTGGGGAGAAGATGATGCCGCCGCCGGCAAACGAAAACAACGGCTTCAACAGGTAGCGATCGCGATCCGCCGGCAGCGTCTCGATGTTGTCGAGGAAGCGCGTGTCCGGCACCGACTCGTGCCGAAGGAATGGTATCGAAAACTTGCTCATCCGGAAGTACCACGCCGGATGGCCCGCCCACTCGACCTCGAGCTGATCGCCGTATCCAAACGGCAACTGGATCTTCTTCCGCTCGAGCTCGTCGGGAATGACGCGATTGTAGATGCGGCGGATCTGCGTGAGCCTGCCGTCACGACGGTAGTACAGCCGCCGCCCCTCGCGCAGGACGTCGTTGGTGTCGATGGCGCGAACGCCCCACATCTGCTCGGTGACGACGAAGTCCGGCCATGTCTTCTGCTCGCGTGGCCTGATCTCCATCAGCACCACTTCGTTCGGATCGTGGTCGCCAACAAGCGTGCGCGTGAGCAGATCGTGGTAGGTCGAGGCGTTCAGGCCGCCAAGAAACGGCGTCAGCGTTGAAGGCAATTCGAATGCGGCTTGATACTCCTCCGCCATCGCCAGTTGAAACCCGTACAGCGACGCAAACGCCTGCAGCTCGACGAGCTTCGGCTTGATGACGCCGTCAGCATCGCGCACCAGGCCGAAGTCCACCTGCGCGAACGTCGGGACGGCCTCAGCAGAGTCTCCCCGGTAGCGGAACGGAACGACCGCGTTGGCAGCGTTCATCGTGTCCGGGTTGTCGAGAAGCTGGTCGACCAGCGCGAGCCCGGTGTCGGCCAGCGCCGTCATCAACGACTTGGGAAAGAAGCAGGGCGACTCGCTGATCGGGAATCCGAGCGTTGCGCCAGTGCGCAGCTCGAGCCGCCTGATGAGATCCTGATACTTCGCCTCGGTCCACGAGGCGTTGAACCGTTCGCGGAGCGCTCTGATCAATCGATCAAGAACTTGCCGTCGGCCATGATCTGGCGATCATCGACCCAGATGTTGAAGCGCGTGGCCACCACATCAATGTGCGTGGTCGACTTCCAGTCGGCGCCGGTGTGCTGGCCGTACGGATCGCCGAACGCAATGTGGATGCCCGGAAACTTCTCGTCCTGCAGGATGTGACCGATCACTTCCTTCAGTTCGATGTTGGTGCCGATGGCAAATTCACCCACGCGATCCGAGTTGGCGTCGGTGTGGGTGTACTTCCAGAAGTCGTTCTCGAGTTCCTTGTTTTCGCTGAAGCACTCGACGAGGCGGTTGTCCTTGACGCGCAGCGTCAGCGGCGATCCTGCGAGGCTGTGATACTTCTCGCACAGGTAATCGCCCACCACGCCGTCGATCACCAGGGTGCCGTCGACGTTCTCGGGCGTGGTGAACACTTCTCCGCCGGGCAGGTTGCCCCACTTGTCGGGGCTGATCAGGCCGCTCGTCTTCAACCACTTGTAATTCGGGCTCAGCGTGGCGGTGAAGTTGCTGCCGCCGTGAGTGGTGGCACGCACTACCCGCGCGTGGCGCACGATGTCGATGACCTTCGAGCTCAGGCGATCGACCTTCTGGAAATCGGCACGCATGCCTTCGAGCATCATCTGGCGGTTGATGTTGACCATGTGACCATGGCGCATCCGCCGGCGATTGACGATGTCGGTGAGCTGCATGCGTGAGCCGAGCTCGTTGCGCTGCACGTGGACCGCCAGGATGCTGACCTGGCTCTTTTCCATGTCTTCGGCGATCACCGGCGGGAGGTTGACCAGCGGCCGCTGCGCGACGTCTTCGAGGATGAACGCATTGTAGGGCGCGCCCACCTGCTCGATCTCGTGGACGAGACTCGCGGCAATGTCGGCGCATTCGCGGTCGGCGATCACGGTCACGCGCTCGGTCGGCTGCACGTTGAGGCAGACGCGAATCGCGTTACGGGCGCCGGGCGCAAGTTCCTGATCGTAGGTCGTCAACATCACTCGAAATTGTATCTCGTGTTGGCCTGTCGTCCCGTCCGCCTGTGGGACTGGCTACAGTCCGGCCTGGGTTTCCGCGACCATGTATTCGACGACTTTCTTGAGATCTTGAGTCTCGTCGAACACCTTCAGCTGGCGCTCGGCGCCGTTGCCGCGTTCCAGGATGGTGCGGATGTATTCGACCTCGGACCGGCTATCCAGCTCGTCGAGGACGTCGTCGACGAAGTCGAGGTATTCGAGCATCAGCTCGCGCGCGTCGACTTCCGTTTCCTGGCCGAAATCGATCAGCTTGCCGGCAAGGCCGTAGCGCGCGGCGCGCCACTTGTTCTCCATGATCAGCGCGCGGCTGTACATCCGGAAGCCCTGGTTGCGTGAATGCAGCTTGTAGAGCTTGGCCATCGTCGCCTGGATGAGCGCGGCGATGGCCAGCGACTCGTCAGCGCGCATCGGGATGTCGCAGATCCTGACTTCGACCGTCGAGAAGAACGGATGCGGGCGCACGTCCCACCAGATCTTCTTGGCGTTGTCCATGCTGTTGGTCTTCACCAGCAGATTGACGAAGCTCTCGTAGTCCGCCCAGCTGCTGAAGGTGTCGGGAATGTTGGTGCGCGGGAACTTGTCGAACACCTTGCAGCGGTACGACTTCAACCCGGTCTTCAGGCCGATCCAGAACGGTGAATTGGCCGACAGCGCGAGCAAGTGCGGCAGGAAGTAGCGCACCTGGTTCATCAGGTGGATCGCGACTTCGCGGTCTTCAATACCGACGTGCACGTGGAGGCCGAAGATCAGGTTTGAGCGAGCGACGAGCTGCATGTCTTCGACGACCTGCAGGTAGCGCGCGTCCGGATAGATGTCCTGCTCGCGCCAGTCGGCGAATGGGTGCGTGGCGCCGGCGCAGAGCAGCAGCCCGTTCTCTTTTGCGAGCTTCACCATCGCGCGGCGCAGGTTGATGATGTCGGCGCGCGCTTCCTTCATGTTGCGGCAGACGCCGGTGCCGACTTCGACCACCGACTGGTGCATCTCCGCCTTGATGCGCTCATCGAGCTGTCGCTTGCCCTTCGAGATGATCTCGGCGTTGATGTGCGAGCGCAGGTCGAACGAGACGGGGTCGATCGTCTGGTATTCCTCTTCGATCCCGATCGTGAATGATGGTTTCATGACTCAGTCAGCAGTCGACGGTCGGCAGTGAAGGGTTGTCGGTCGACGGTCAGCAGTCCAGTCCGCGGCCATCAGTCACCGCGCAGCAACGAGTCCCAGCGGTAGGTCATGGGGGTCGGCGGCTCGGTCGCCTTTGTTACCGCGAGCTCCGCGACCGCGTTGACGATCCAGTCGAAGTTCTCCTGACCGACCGAATGCAAGTCGGCATCAGGCGCGGGATTCATGAAGTCGATGGCGTAGGGGATGCCGTCTTCACACGCGAACTCAACCGTGTTGAGGTCGTAGCCGAGCGCCTTGCACAACGTCTGTGCGTCTCGGCGCACTCGATCCAGCAGGCCCTTGGGGTACTCCGGCGGATTCAGCACGTAGCGTTCGTGGAACGGCGCGCGCGGATCGTAGGGCATGATGTGGACGTTGTCCTGCCCGACGACGTAGCAACGGAAGTATTCCTTGAAGTTCACGCCGCGTTGCAGCGTCATGCACAGGGTGCGCGTCTGGTCGTAGGCGTTGAAGAACTCCTCGCGGTTGTTGACCTTGTAGACGTCGCGCCAGCCACCGCCGTCAAACGGTTTCAGGAACGCGGGGAAGCCGACGTACTCGAAGATCGCGTCCCAATCGAGCGGGTAATGCAGGTTGCGCATCGACCGCTCGGTCGTGCCGGTCGGATGTTCCTTGTGCGGCAGCAGCACGGTCTGCGGAATGGCCACGCCGAGCTTGGTGGCCAGCGCGTAGTTGAAGAACTTGTCGTCGGCGCTCCACCAGAACGGGTTGTTGATGATCTTGGCGCCGCACAGCGCCGAGTTCTTCAGCCACGCGCGATAGAACGGAATGTCGTGCGAGATGCGGTCGACGATCACGTCGTAGCCGCAGGGTTCGGCCATGCGAACGCCGTCGATGCGGACGAACTCCGCCGTAATGCCCGGTGCGTTCATCCCGTTGATGCGCTCGACGAGCGCACCGGGGAACGTGTTCTCCATGCCGAAGAGGACGCCAATCTTCTTCATCTCGGGGGCATCATATCCCGTCGGCCGGGTCGGCGGAGCGCGGTCTGCCCCTGGCAGCCGGACTGTCTAGGGCAGGTAGGCCTGGGCCATCGGCAGCCAGAACGGCCAGTCGTGCTTGGAGTCGTTCCAGATATGCAGGCTGTGGTGGATCCGCTTGGCGCTCAATAACGCAGAGAACTGCTCGTTGGGCGCCCGGCAGATGTCGTGGTCGCCGGTCACCAGCACCCACTTGTTACGGCGGAACTGATCCAGGTAATACGGGTCTTCGAGGTTCGGCAGGAGTGAGGGCGGATTCAGGAAGTAGCAGTCCTCATCGAAGTAACCGTCAAGGAACTGCGTGACGTCAAACGCACCGCCCATGGTGACGCACCACGTGAACGTATATGGATTGCGCAGTGCGAGCGTCATGGCGTGGTACGCGCCGAAGCTGCAGCCGGTGACGCCGATCCCATCGGCGCGCGTCAGGTGGCGGATCAGCGGCACGACTTCGTTGAGCACGTAATCTTCGAAGTGAAGGTGTCGCTCGACGCGATGGCGCGGGTGGATCTTCTTGCAATACCAGCTCTCGCTGTCGACCGACGACAGGCAGAACAGCCGCAGGTGCCCGTGCTCGAGCTTGTCGGCCAGCGCGCCGATCATGCCGCGATCCTCGTACTCGAAGAATGCCCCCATCGACGTCGGGAAGACGATCATGGCGGGGCCGCCGTGCCCGAACACGAGCATCTCCATGTCGCGATTGAGCGAGCGGGAGAACCATTTGTGGTGGTCGCGGACCATATATAGCCTTGCCCAGCCTCCGGCTGTGCGTTGGGTGTGCCCCGCCTCCGGCCGGGCGCTACCGAAGCCTATACTGTTCTGGCCGCAGATGCACTTGCCTGACAGCCAGATCCAGCGTCTCGACGCATTTCACTCGGAGTTTCTCGAACACGATCGGGACGTGCTGGTGTGGCTGCCGCCCGGCTACCAGGCGGGCGCGGCGCGCTATCCGGTGCTCTACATGCACGACGGCCAGAACCTGTTCGATCCGGATACGGCGTTCCAGAAGGGCGAGTACTGGCAGGTTGGCGAGACGGCGTCGGCGTTGATCGCCTCCGGACGGATTGAACCGCTGATCATTGTCGGCATTTACAACACCGGCGAGTCGCGCCTTGATGAATACACACCCACCGGCGACAAGAAACTCGGTGGTGGCCATGCTGACGACTATGGGCGGATGATCATCGAGGAACTCAAGCCGCTGATCGACCGCACCTACCGCACGCAACCCGACGCGCAGCACACCGGGATCGGCGGATCATCGCTCGGCGGCCTCGTGTCGTTGCACCTGGGATTCAGCCACCCATCGGTCTTTACCCGGATCGCCGCCTTGTCGCCGTCAGTCTGGTGGGATCACAAGGCGATCCTGAAGACCATCCGGCAGGCGCGCTCGAAGCCGAGCCTGCGCCTGTGGGTGGACATGGGCACGGCCGAGGGCCGCAAAGGGCTCGACGACGCGCGCTCGTTGAAAGCGGCGCTCGTTGGCCTCGGCTTCGCGCCAGGCGTGGAGCTGCATTACGCCGAATACGAGGGCGCAACCCACTCCGAACAGGCCTGGTCGGAGCGGGTCGGGCCAATGCTCGAATGGCTGTTCCCGGCGCCGCTCCGTTAGGCGCGCGGCCGGACCAGCGATCCGATGACGGCCAACGCCAGCAGGCCGCCGATGATCCCGAGTGACCATTCGATCGGGAACTTGCCGCCGAACAGCTCGTTGAGCCACACCATCTTGAGGCCGACGAAGATCAGGATCAGCGCCAGCGAGTACTTCAGCATGTAGAAGCGATCCACCGCGCCGGCCAGCAGGAAATACATCGCGCGCAGCCCCAGGATCGCGAACACGTTCGACGTGAAGACGATCAGCGGCTCCTTGGTTAACGCGAAGATCGCCGGCACCGAATCGACCGCGAAGATGACGTCGCTCATCTCGAGAAACACCAGCGCCACCAGCAGCGGCGTGGCGTGCCAGCGCCCGTCGAGCTTCACCAGGAACGACTGTCCGTGGAGGCGAGGCGTGACCGGCATCAGCCTGCGGAACAGGCGCAGCGCCGGGTTGCGCTCCGGATCCATCTGCCGGTCGGGCGTCACCAGCATCTTGGCGCCGGTCAGCAGCAGGAAGCCGCCGAACACCCAGACGATCCACTGGTATTGCATCAGCACCGATCCGAGCGCGATGAAAATGGCGCGGAACAGCAGCGCCCCGATGATGCCGTAGAACAGCACGCGGTGCTGGTATTGCAGCGGCACCGAGAAATACGAGAACACCAGCACGAACACGAAGACGTTGTCGACCGCGAGCGATTTCTCGACGACGTAGCCGGTGAGAAACTCCAGGGCGGCACGCGTGCCGGCCTCTGCTCCGTGCTGTTGCACGGCGTAAAGGTAGAAGCCGTAGTTGAACAACAGCGCCAGTGAGACCCACACCACCGACCAGACCAGCGACTCGCGAACGCCGACGGCGTGGGCCTGGCGATGGAACACGCCGAGGTCCACGGCGAGGAGCATCAGCACCAGCGCCGTGAACCCGGCGTAGAACGGCCAGTAGGTCGCAAACGGAAACAGCAGATCCATGGTGCCGGGTCAGCCGCGGACCGGGGTCCACGCCGCCAGCGCGCGCGCCACGCGCGCCACCGAGCGTCCGGCTCGGTCAGCCGCCCGGTCTACGGCCTCGCCGAAGTCGGCCGCCATGTGCTCGATCAGCATCAGGCGCGTCGGGTGCTGCAGGCGCACCGCGACGATGCACTGCTTGTCGACGCCGCCGCGCGGGCCGTTGATGTCGGTGATGCGGACCCGCACCGAGCGGACGCGGTTGCCGAAGCGATCGAGCGCGAAGCGCACCCGCCGCCGGGCGCGCTCGGCGATCGCCTCGGGGACCTCGCGACCGATCGTGACCGTGACTGGAACCAAACCGTCGTCGTTGAAGTGGACCATGGTCTCCTCCCTGGGCCGGCAGTGGCCCGTGAGACCAAGATAGAAGGCAGGGTCTTATATAGACAATTAGATAGTTATCACAACATGAATAGATGCCGTCTATGAGTGGTCGAGCCACCCCTGACGCGCGCCGCGCGTGATCGCCAGCACCCCGGGGTGGGTCACGCGGCGCTGGGCTGAGATGGCGTAGTACGACTCGCGCACGGCCGGCGCCAGCCCGAGGCTCGCCACCTGGTAGAGGCGCCGCACGTCGGCGGCAATCGCCGATGGCGCCGCGAACACCGCGCCGCTCTCGCGGCCGAACGCCTTCAACAGCGCCGAGTCCTCGAACTCCGCCACGATGCGCGGGCGCAAGCGCTGCGCGTCGAACCAGGCGTCGAGCGCCTGCCGCACCGCGGTCTGCGGCGCCGGCAGCAGCATTGGCTGGCCGTCGAGCGACCGGGGAAAGCCGCGGCGCAGGCGGGCGGCAATCGCCGGAGCCGCGAAGAACGACATCGACGAGTCGCCGAGGGCGTGGTTGAAGACCTTGACGCGGGCGTGCGGCGGCGCTGGCCGGTCGGCGATCACGACGTCGACCTCGAAGGCCGCCACCCTGGTCAGCAGGCTGTCGGTGTTGTCCTCGACGCACAGCAGGTGCGGCGCATTGCCGCCATGCAGGACCGGCTTCAGCAGCCGGTGCACGATCAGCTTCGGCACCGCATTGGCGATGCCGATCGTGAGGCGCGCGCGAGGCTCGGTGGTGCGTCCGCGCAGCGTCTCGATCATCTCGCGGCCGACTGGAAAGATGTCGTCGGCATACTGGTAGACGACGCGCCCGGCATCGGTGAGGCGCAAGCCGCGGCCGTGCCGCTCGAACAGCGTGACTTCGAGCGCGCGTTCGAGCTTGCGGATCTGCGCGGACACGGTCGGCTGCGAGAGGCGCAGCCGCTCAGCGGCCCTGGAGACGCTGCCTTCGCGGACGATGGTCCAGAAGTACAGCAGGTGGTGGTAGTTGAGCCAGTGCAGTTCTGCTGCCATCGTGGCGCCCATTCTACCGGCGTGGTCGCGCGACTGGGGTCCCTAGCCAGGCGCGGCGATCCATTACCGCACGCACTACCTGCGCGGCGACGAACCGGCTGAAGGCGGAACGAGCGCGCCGCGCCCGGCGCGTAAGATATTGACGTGAGGCGCAGGGCGATTCGACACGAGGCGGAGGCGGCCCAGTGAGCCTCGATCTGCCCGGCCTGTCGGCTTTGGTGGTCGCGATCCTCGGTGGTGCTGCGGTCGGAGTCGAGCGGCAGCGCTCGGGCCATGCCACGGGTCCCGACGCTCGCCTTGGTGGCATTCGCACCTTCACCCTGCTGGCGGCCATCGCTGGTGTGGCCGGCATGCTGATGGCGGCCGGGTATGCCGTGCCTGCCACGCTGCTGATCGCCGGCAGCCTGGCCGTCATCGTGGCGGGGTATGTCCGAGCCAGCAAGAGGGACGTCGACGCCACCACGGAAGTCGCCGCGATCGTCGTGATCGGCGCAGGCGTGCTTGCCGGGCTCGATCAGTTGCAGTTGTCGGCCGCGTTGACGACGCTGACTGTGCTGCTGCTTGCCGAGAAGCCAAGGCTGCACGGCTTTGTCGCTCGACTCGACCAGCCCACCATGCTGGCGGCCGCGCGTTTTGCGGTGATGTCGATCGTCGTCCTGCCGCTGCTTCCGGAAGGACCGTTCGGCCCGGGACCCGGCATCCGGCCACGTGAACTGTGGACCCTCGTGCTGCTGTTTTCGGGCATGAGCTTCGTTGGCTACGTTGCGCAGAAGTTGAGCGGCGCGAGCGGATATCCGCTAACCGGACTGCTTGGGGGACTCGTGTCGTCGACGAGCGTGACGCTGACGTTTGCCCGACTCAGCGCGACGCATCCGCTCCAGGCGGCCCCACTGGCAACGGGCGCGGTCGCCGCAAGCACCGTGCTGTTCCTGCGCGTCGGCGTCGCGGTGGCGGTGCTCGACGCATCGCTCCTGCCCGTGCTGGCGCGCCTGCTTGCCGCGCCCTTTGTAGTGGCGGGCATCTCCGTGGGCCTGGCGTGGCGATCGTTGACCGCCAATCACGCCAAGCCGTCGACGGTGAAGAACCCGCTGCAATTGCGCAGCGCCATCGAGATGGCGCTGCTGTTTCAAGCGGTGCTGTTCGCCGTGTTCTACGTGCGCGAATGGATGGGTGAGTCGGGCCTGCTGGCAAGCGGCTTCGTGCTCGGCCTGACAGACGTCGATGCGCTCACCTTGTCGATGACGCGCAGCGTCTCTGGTGGAACGACGGTCGATGCCGCCTGCCGCGCCATCACGATGGGTATTGTCGCCAACTCATTGATGAAGGCCGGCATTGCCGTCACCCTGGGTGGTGCTCGATTCAGGTGGCATGCCGGCCTGTCGTTGATCGCGATGGCTGCCGCCGGTGCGGCCGCGTTGCTGCTGCTCTAGTTCGTGACGTGTTGGCGGCGCTCGGCGTAGCGTTCCTCAGCGAGTTCCTTGATCGTCAGCATCATGCGGCGCTGCATGATGTAGTGCGGCATCTGGAACGCAAACAGATTGAGCGCCGACGCCCACACCGGGATCTGCCGATTGCTCATCGTTGACCGGATAATGAAGCGCGTGCGCTGATCCGCTGCCGGTTCCAGCGCGAACGTGCCCCACTGATCGAGGATCAGCGTGCGTTCGGGAGTGACCGCGTTCACGGTCCACCCGGGGTGTTCGCCGAACAGGCCGCCCATGTACCCGGGCTGGGTCGCGTGCACGACATCGCCGGCCTTGATCGACTGCCATTCTGGCCGGACTTCGCGAACGTTGTGGATGTTGACGCCAAACGCGCGCTCCAGCCAGTCGTAGCTATAGAAGCCGGCTCGATCATGCCCGAGTTGCGCCAGCCAACCCCACACATCTTCGGGCGGCGCGTCGATTGTGACCGCGTGCTGAAGTTCGAGCGCCGCGTCGCGATGCTGGTTGTCGCCGGGTAACGCCATCGCGATCTCTTCGCGCGTGCTGCCCCACGTGCGGCTTGCCGGGTACGAAAGGGCGGCGATGCCGACGTAGGCCACGAGGCACACACCTCCGGCGAGCGCGGCCGCATGCCAGCCACGACCATGAGATGGATGCGCCGGCCACCCCGCGTAGCCCCGCCACAGCCCAACCAGCAGCAGCGTCAGATCCGACACGGCGCCGAACCACAGACCCGGATCACCCAGGCACACGATGGCGACGAGCGACCATGCCGATGCCAGCACCATGAGCGGGCTGATGACCCGTTCGAACGGCCGCATTCCCAGAAGGCCCAATCCCGCCGCGACGAATCCGATGATGCTGCCGCTATACAACGCGGCCGGCGCCCAGTCGCCGTAGCTCAATGGCGCCAGCGAGCCGCGCATGGGCAGCGCGGCGTGCGATAGCCCGTGCGCGATGACGAGCCAACCGAGAATGCGAACCGTCGTCAGTGTCATGACCCACTCCTGATGAAAGGCAGGGGCACGCAGCGCGCGGCCACGTGCCCATTCGAACTCAGCGCTCGCCTGGATATCCGTGCGCGGCGTCTTCACCTGCGAACTGGAACTCCGTAAGTCGCTTGAAGCCCAACGGATCGTTGACCAGCGCAACGAGGTTCTTCCCAGCCCGATCCCGTTCGAGATGCGTGCAATGGAAGGTCGCGACCGGTTTCGTCCGGTCGCTGAAGGCGTAGATGTGCGTGCATGGCTCGCCACGCGCCATCCGGTCGTTGTCGTGCTCGATGACGTAGCGGCCCTGCAGAATCGACCGGCCGACCAGCGTCGGCTGCGTGAACCAGACTTCGACGAGCTGCCGCACCGGCGGTGCGGGAGTGAGTTGCGGATCGGCGCTGAGCTTCAGCAACATGTCGATCGCGCTCATCTCATGCGCGTGGCCAGGCATGGCCTGGCAGCATGCCGCGTCGGCGCGCCCCGGAATTAGCACAAGGCCCGCGAGCACCGCGGCGATCAGGAGTTTGTGACGCATAGACGTTCCTCCGATTTGGCAGGAAAGCGAAATGCGTGCCGTCGGTTGGTCTACGAGTTGCGGGGAAATTCGGGGAGGACAGAGAACCGGTGCGGGAATTTTGCGCGGTGTCGCGCATATTCCCGCACCTCGCCGGGCAGGTGTTACTTGTGCTTCGAGTAGACGGTCATCTTGCCGTCCTTCGTGAACGAGACGACGTCGTACGCGTCCTTTGCGCCGCCTTGTTCCATGCCCGGAGAGCCCATCGGCATTCCGGGAGCGGCGATACCGGCAATGGCCGGCTTCTCCTTCAACATGCGATGGATGTCGGACGCCGGCACATGACCTTCCACCACATAGTTGCCGATCTTGGCGGTGTGGCAGGAGGTGCCGTCCTCAGGCAACCCGGCCGCCTTGCTCACGGCTCGCACCTCGGCGGATGAGACGTCCTTCGTCTCGACCTGGAATCCGTTCGCACGGAGATGCTCGACCCACAGGCTGCAGCAGCCGCAGGTTGGCGTCTTGTACACGGTCGCCGCCACGCGCGACGAGACTGGCTTTGTCTGGGCGAACGCAATCGCCGCTCCGCCAACCAGGACGGCTCCGGCTACGAATGCAAATACCTTGTTCTTCATGGCCAAATCGTACCTCATTGGCCCGGTCAGGCGCACGACCACGGCGCTCAAAAGGCCGGCCGCGCTAAGGCTGGAATTCGTAACGAATTGTCTCGATCCGTCCGCGCCAATATGGGACCGGCCGGCCGTTGACGATCCAGGCGGCCGCGCTTCCCAGAGCGACGCGCGCCATCAGCTCACCTCGACGCTGAACATACCTGCGATCGTCGCAATCGTCACGATCGAGACGATCAGCCCGAGCGCGCAGACGGCAATCGCGCGCGGCAGACTGCGATAGTCGAGCGCCTGCCGCATTCCAAGCACAGCCGCGGCGACCATCCAGACCGCGACCAGCACCAGCACGAAAGGTGCGGCCGTTCGGATGGCGGCAAACACCAGGAACACCGCCGGCGCCGCCGCAAAGCCAAGGGTGCGCAGTAGTTCATGCAGCGAGCTGTTGGTCTGCGGTTCGGCGAGCGCGATCGTACCGATCGCTGCGATCACCGTGACCCACACCAGCCACGCTCCCAACACCACGACGGTCCCGGCGGCAAAGCCCGCCGCGGTGGTTCCGGCCAGCCCGGCCGCGGCCATTCCTCCAGCGCCGCACGCCATCAGCAGCACGACGACCGACTGCATGTCCGCGTCACGGTGCGCTTCGATGTCTTCGAATGCGTCGGCGTCCAGCATCAGGGCGCCGATGAAGCGACGGAAGAAGAGCGTCATGCCTCGATAGCCAGCACGGCTCGTGCCAATGCAACGGTTCGATTTCGCGCCACTTTTGCGAGGGCGCGCGTCCTGGCTCAGGCGCGGACATCCCATTAGTGCGGGATAGTTCGCGCCATTGCCCGACCGCGGTCATAGATCATGGATGACCTTCGGCGGCACGGCCGCCCGCAACGCGTTCATCACGGCCAGCACATCGATGACTTCCTGTGCGATGGCGCCATTGACTGGCGTGAGGTGCCCGGCCGCCGCGATCAACATGCCGACAACGCTCAGCGCCATACCGCCGACCGCGCTCTGCAGTGCGATCGTCCGCATGCGCCGGCTGATGTGCATGAATTCGTCGACACGTTCGAGCGAGTTGTCCAGGATCACGACGCCTGCCGCTTCAGTGGTGACCTGGCTGTTTTGTCCAATGGCGACGCCGACGGTCGCCGCCATCATCGCCGGCGCGTCGTTGATCCCGTCACCGACGTACAAGGTCGGCGCAACCGCCGACTCCCGGCGGACGATCGCGAGTTTCTGTTCGGGGCTCTGCTCGGCGTGAATCTCGCTGATGCCCACTTGCGCCGCAAGATAGTCGACCTCCCCCCGTCGGTCGCCGGACACGATCATCAGCCGATCGAAATGGTGTTTCGGTCCCAGGTGGCGAACGAAGTGCCGGCTTTCTGCTCTTGGCGCGTCACGGAACCGGAAGGTCGCCGCATACCGGCCGTCGATGGCAGCCACGCACTCAAGCCCGGCGCTGATCGGCGGCAGCTCGTCACGGCCGACAACGGAGGCGGCCGCAAGCTGTCGTCGGCTGGTGATCAAGACCTGATGTCCGGAAACGCTGCCCCGCAATCCGTGCCCCGGCAACTCGCTGACCTCGGTCGCTTCGGGCAACTCGACGGCGTCTGCCGCAGCGGCCGCGAGTACGGCCTCCGCGAGTGGATGTTTCGAATAGCGCTCGAGACTTGCCACCAGCGCGAGCACGTCGCGACGAGCGACGCCGGCGGCCGTGAGAACCTCCGTGACGTGAGGCGTGCCGTAGGTCAGCGTCCCGGTCTTGTCAAAGATGGCGGTTCGGCAGCCGGTGACCTGTTCGAGCACGACCGGGTTCCTGACGATGATGGCGCGCTTGGCGCACAGCGAGATCGAGCCGATGATCGCGATCGGTATCGCCAGCAGCAGCGGACACGGCGTGGCGATCACCAGCACCGCGAGGAACCGCATCGCGTCTCCGCTCAGCGCCCAGGCGGCGAGTGCCAGCGTCAGCGCGACCGGCGTGTAGAGCGCGCCCAGGCGATCGCCGAGCCGCCGCATCTGCGGCCGCGTCGTTTCGGACTCGCGCATCACCTCCATGATCCGCGCATACCGCGAATCGGACGCTCGA
>Ga0075471_10000313_pt1 | contig 28337 bp, 26 predicted proteins | sample DEB19_08_DNA_2_FD_74787 | JGI IMG/M metagenome (GOLD analysis project Ga0075471, IMG submission 74787) | Aqueous microbial communities from the Delaware River and Bay under freshwater to marine salinity gradient to study organic matter... | ecosystem: Environmental > Aquatic > Marine > Coastal ...
CGCGAAGACGGCCGACGGTAATGGCCATGCCGCCACCGATCTCGGCGTCGAGACGCGGCTGCGGGCGGTTGGCTTCGGGCATCAGCACGATCGGCGGCTGCGGCGCGCTCGGCAGCCACAGTTCCTGCGGACGGCCGGTGAAGCTGCGCATGGCGTCGGCAATCGCATCGAGCGACGGCTTCTGCTCAAACGCGACCGACACCGTCATGGTGTGGCCATCAATCACCGGCACCCGATTGGTGTGCGCGCTGACCACCGCGTTGTAGGGCACTCGGCCACCGTCCCCGCCGAGAATTTTCAGCGTCTCGGTTTCCATCTTCTCTTCTTCGCCGCTGATGAAGGGCACAACGTTGCCGAGAATGTCGAGCGACGGCACTCCTGGATAGCCCGCGCCCGACACCGCCTGCATCGTTGACACCATCACCGAGCGGATGTTGAACGCCCGCAGCGGCGCCAGCGCCATGGCGAGCACGATCGTCGAGCAGTTGGGGTTGGTGACGATGGCGCCGCTCCAGCCTTTCGAGCGGCGCTGTTCGCCGATCAACTTGAGGTGATCGGCATTGACTTCAGGGATCAGCAGCGGCACCACCGGATCCATGCGGAAGTTGCGCGCGTTGCTGATGACGATGTGCCCTGCCGACGCGAAGGCGCTCTCGACCTCCCCCGCCACTGAGGCATCAAGGCCCGAGAACACCACCTTGGGCCCGCGTCCGGGAACACAGGCATCCACAATGCGATCGGCGGCGCCGCCCGGGATGGGAGTGCTCAGTTTCCACGGCGCAACGGATTTATAGGCTTTGCCTTCGGACCGCTCGCTGGCGGCCAGCCACGTGCACCGGAACCATGGGTGATTCGCGAGGAGGGACACAAATCGCTGCCCCACCATCCCGGTCGCACCCAACACGCCCACTTCAATCGCGTCCACCGTCGTCTCCTATTGGCCTAGTCGCCTGCAAAAACAAAAAACCCGCCGGGCGGTAATCCGCGGCGGGTAGCTTGTCGACCGTTTCGAAACCTGTTGTGACTGAGGTTCCTACAGACGAACGCCCCCCGCGCCAGGTTTGGCACGCTTGAGCATCCGCTTTCGGGTCATAAACACGAGTGACAGTATACAGGTCATTGCCTCGATCGTCGAGCCCGAGGCCCTGGCTACTTCACTTTTGCCGCGTCTGGGAACTTGGAGGCGGCGGCCAATTGTGCCAGCGACAGGACTTTGCCTGGATACAACTGTCCGTCGATAACCCACGTCGGATAATTCTGCACCCCGGCCGCGGTGCACGATCGCAGTGGCGGCGTGTTGGGGCCGTTCGGACTGCATTCGATGTACGGCAGCCGGCTGACGGACGCACCGAAGAGGCGCTTTTGTTCCTGGCAATGCGTGCACCACGACGCCCCGAAGAACACCGCGCGAGTGTCGGACAAATGTTCGGCCAGCGCGCGGACAACCGGGTCTTCGGGACCGATTGGCTGGGCCTCCGGAGCGGTGTTCATCGCGTGCACGACAAGGATCGCGAGCGCGGCTAGTATGCCGCGACCGATGCTCAGTCCCAGCCACGATCGACGCTGCATCTCGACCGGACGCTGCCACACGACCAGCGCCAGAGTGGCGCTCATCAAGGCCAGAGACGTCAGGCAATACGGACAGGTGGATCGCAGAATCGTCAGCGAGACGACGGTGAGGTAGACGCTGTACCCGAAGCCGAAGAACGCAACCGTCCATGCGTACGACCACTGCGTGTCGACGCGGCGGACAAACGCGATCGCCCCGAGGCTGAGATACGCCAGCAGCCCCCACAGGGCGGTTGGGAGGCCGAACAAAGTGGCCCAGCGGCTTGTCAGCACCGTGTCGCAACCACCGCCCGCCGAGCAGCCGGCGACATCGCCACCACTCAACGACGTCCACGACAGATACGCGGTCAGGGCCACGCCGACGACGCTCAGGGCAAGCAGCGGCCAATTGGGCTCGGTCTGCAGCACGGCCGTCGGTGTGTGCGCGCGCTGACGCGATTTTGACGTTTTGCTCATGAGTCTCGCGGGAAGAAAAGCGCTACTTCGTCGCTGCGGTCTGCCCCGGCCAGCGGGTATCGATCGGCTTGGCCGGATCCGCGGTGATCTGGAGATCCGCGCAGTGGTGATAGGCGTAGCCACCGGGCTGGTTGTAGACGTGATCCGCCATGAACTGAATCACCTGCAGAGTGCACTTTTCGCAGTTGATGTTCGGCAATTGCACCTGCGTTTCCCACGGCGCCATCGGCACCTTCGGACGCTGCGAGGCGGGCTCACCGGGCTTGTTGTAGTGCTGGAACAGGCCGTCGGCCAGGACCGGGATCTGCGGCGGGCTCTGGATCTGGCCCCACACTGAATAGAGTCCGCGCTCGGTCCACTTCTCCTGTGCATACGGATCCGGCGGCAGCTCGGTGCGCGAGTTCACGGACAGCGCCACGCGATAGTGCCCTGAGTGGAAGATCGTTTCCTGCACCTTGATCGGCAACATTGAGCCACCGGTCACTTTGGTGACGGCCTTCGTCAGGATCGCGTCGTTCGCGCCAGGCTTGGGATCGCCGCCGCACGGCCCGGCCTTCTGCGGATCGCCAAGCTCGTTGCTGTTGATCCAGGAAGGCGGCGCGAGCAGCTTGAAGTGCGCGCTGGTCGCAGCTGTTGATGCCAGAAGCGCCGCCGTCACAAAAGCAAACGTGAAATGGTGTCTCATGGCGACCATGATAGTGCTATCTGGTTAACAGGGACCGCATCAGCCACATGCCCAGCACCCCTGCGATCATCGATCCCGCGATGGTGAACGTCGCGTTGGTCGCGGCCGCGCCGTAGGCGCCTGATTCCAGGAAACGCGTCGTCTCGTAGTTGAACGCCGAATACGTGGTGAGCCCGCCGAGGAAACCAACAGTGATCGCCATCCGCGCGGTCTCGGACCACGACAATGTCAGCGCGGACTGCATGATCGCGCCCATCAGGAAACAACCGCCGAGGTTCACAAACAACGTTCCGTACGGAAACGCGGGTCCGAATCGTTGCGCCGCCCAGAGGCCAATCAGATAGCGAGCGCCTGAGCCGGCGGCACCGGCAAGGCAGATCCATGCAAAGCGTTCCATCTGGTTACTTCTTGATCATCCGCGCGCCGGTGATCTTGTCGCCAAACTCGAGCCGATCCATTGCATCGAGGCCACGCAGCACGCGACCGAGCGTGGTGAAGTCACCCTCGTTGTGTGGTTGCGGCGTGAAGCCAAGCGTATATCCCGGACGGCCCGTGTCGAGACCGGCAGACGCCCAGCTCAGATTGCCGCGCGTCAATCCGCGACGCGTGACTTCATCTCGGAGCGTCACGTCTTCTCGAATCGGGCGTTGCTGCGCGACGAAGTCCGGCACCAGCCGGCCAAACTCGGTGCCGACGATCTCTCCCGATTCGACCACGCGAATGAAGTATTCGAGACCAAGTGGCGCGTCTCCGGCAAACAGCTCGAGCTCGATCGGTCCGCGCGGCGTCTCGATGATGGCCCTGGGTTTAGCCGCACCGTTGTAGTCCGGCACGATCCACTGCTCGACAAGTCGCTTGTACTCAGCTTCCGCGCGAGCTGGCGGCGCGGGGCGCTGCGGGCGAGGCGCGTCCGCCGGCGGCGGCACAAAGGACTTCAGTGCCGGGGTCGCCGCCAATAACTCATCGAGCTTTGCGCGGGCGGGATCGCCGAGACGACTGAGCGTCTGCACGGCGAGCGATCGCACGGCGACGCTGTGACTGGTCGTCAGCGCCGCCGCCACTTCAATCGCTCTGTCGGGCGCCAGCGACACAAGCGGCGCAAGCGCCGCCTGCCGCAACGCCTCCGGCCGATTCGGCGCCGTTGCAGTCATCAGCTTCGGCACGATTTGAGCGGCGCGTGCTTGAAACCGCCCGAGGCCTTCCACAGCCGAGACCGAGATCCAAGTGTCGTTCGAATCAATTGCGCTCAAGATCGCCGCAACAGAGGCATCATCGTCGTGGCTCGTCAACGCGCGCAGCGACTCAGTGCGCACGCGGCGATCGGAATCCGCCAAGGCGGTTCTCAATCGCGCAGCCAGCGGTGCGCGATCGACCGGCGACCAGTCGAAGCTTGGCGGTGGCGGCGCACCGCCGGCGCGAGAGGCTGCGGTGGGTGCGGGAATCGCAAGGCCGCGGACCGCCCACGCGCGGACGTCCGGGGAAGTGTCGGAACTCAGCTTGAGCAGCGTCGGCACTGCGCCCGGGTCGCGCAGGCGGACCAGCCCCCACACAGCGCGCCATCGCACCTCTGAATCCGTCGATGCCGTCCAGCGGATCAGCGCCGACAGATCGGTCGGTCCCGTGAAACGTCCGGACGACAAAAGCGCTTCACCGGCAACCAGTGCCTCCGGGGCGCCAACGACCGCCGACGACAGATAGGCATAGAGCGCCGTCCGCGCGTCAGGCGTGCGGATCTTGCCGAGCGAGCGCGCGGCCTCACGGCGAACCGGCACCGCGTGCTTCGCCGATCGCAGCACGTCCGACAACCATGCCACCGATGCGGCGTCCTTCAACTGGCCGGCTGCGAACACGACCGCCCCGGCGACCTCGGTGTCCGCATCAGCGCGCGCGGCGGTCAGTAACGGCGCACCTTCGGGTTTGTTGATCCGTCCGACAGCCATCGCCGCGCGGCGGCGAATCTCCGGATGCGCGGACTTCAACATGCGGGCGAGTTCCGCGACGTCGAGCGTCCGTGTGTCTTCGAGCCGCAGCAACGTCGTCATGTCGGCGATGTCGGCAGCCGAGAGTGGTCGGCCGGCAGGCGCCTGCGCAGACAGGGCCGCTGGCGTGGCAAGAAGAACGCAAAGGAATAGGGCGATACGCCTGCCGGTCATGTCGGTGCGGAGCGTATCACTCAGTGAACAGTGACTCCAGTGCGGCGTGGCGTGGGAATCATGGCCTCGCGCGAACGACACACTCAGCGCCGCAGCGCCGCCCAGACGAGGTGAGGCGAGTGGCCCTTCACTCGCACCATGCGCACCCACAGCAGCGTCATGTGCTCAAGGTGAAGCGCTTGATCGAGCCCGCCCACATCCAGCGGGTCCCAGCCGAGTTGGCCGATCAGGCCTCCCACCACCTGCTTGGCGCCAGCATCGTCACCGCAAAACGGCATCATCGGCTTGACGCCATACGCCGGGTAGCGGTTGTCTTCGAGGTTCTCGAAGCCGTACACGGTAAACGCCTTCACCACGTTCGCTTTCGGCGCCAGCGCCTGTAACGCCTGTGACCCTGACTGTGCGCTGTTGAGGGCGTGCGTCAGTCCGCGTCCCACAGGGTTGTTGCAATCGATCAACACTTTGCCCGCGAGTGCATCGCTCAGCGGCGGAATCACTTCCGCGCTCGCTGATCCGCCAGCGGCGCGCCAACGTTGCCGTGCCCTATGAACGTGATGTGCATGGTGGTGGTATCCGTTCGACAGTCGATTCGGGCGCCATCATCGACCAAGCCCGTCGCTCTGTGCAACTACGACCACGCTGAAGCTGCCGCTGTACACTTGTGGCGTGCCCAAGAAGCCGGCAACAACCAGGAAGCGTGTGGCGTCCGTGCGCGAGTACATCGCATCAAAGCCCAAGGACTCCCGCGCCAGCCTCGAGGCGGTGCGCAAGGCCATCCGAAAGGCCCTGCCAAAGGCGGAAGAGCGACTGGCGTATCAGATTCCGGCCTACACATTGAACGGTGTCGGCGCGCTGTATTTCGCCGGCTGGAAGTCGCACTACTCGATCTATCCCGCCAGCGATGCCATGGTCGAAGCGCTCGGCAAAGAACTGGCGCGATACGAACGCAGCAAGGGCACCATCAAGTTTCCACTGCCCGAGCCGGTGCCGGTCCGGCTGATCGAGCGGATCGCGAAATTCCGCGCCGGCCAACTCACCACGCGCGATGGCGCGAAGGGCACGCGCAAGCGCAAGGACAGTCGCGCCGGACAGCTCGATCGCATTCGCCGCATCTGCGCTACGCTGCCCAGTTCGTTTGAGAAGCCGTCGCACGGCACGCCGTGTTTCTTTGTCGATGAGGGCAAGGGTTGCTTCGCGATGTTCTCCGAGCACTATCGACCGGACGGACGGATGTCGTTGTGGGTCCCGGTCGGAGACGGCCTGCAGCCCCTGATGATCGAGGAGGCACCCGACGTCTACTTCCATCCGCCGTATGTCGGCGTGAGCGGCTGGGTCGGCATCATCCTCGACGCCATCAAGGACGACGCGCTCGAAAGCCACCTGCGCGAAGCGTGGCGGCTCATTGCGGCGAAGCGGAAGAAGGGCACGCGCCGCTGAAGCCCGACTCGACGCCAGGAATGCAGGCGAAGCCGGAATGTTTGGCGGAGAGTTAGGGATTCGAACCCTAGATAGGATTTCTCCTATACACGCTTTCCAAGCGTGCTCCTTAAACCACTCGGACAACTCTCCGTTCGAGGGGTGACCAGTCTATCAAGACTCCAACCTGGTACATAGCCGCTCGGCAGACGCTGAATAGAATCGCCGGGAGCAACGGATGACAAAACCGGTTCTTGGCGTGGTGGCGGGCGGAGTACTCGGGCTTCTTGACGGCGCGTCCGCCTGGTTCTACCCGGAGGCGCGTTCAATGATGCTACCGATCATCCTGGGCTCGACGATCAAGGGCGTTCTTACCGGGCTGGCCGCTGGTCTCGTGGCGCGTTGGCGACAGTCCGCCATTCCGGGTGTCGCCGTCGGCGCCGTGGTCGGCTTCATCCTCAGCAGCCTGGCGGCGACGGGACAGCCGGACCAGTACTGGACAATCGTGCTGCCCGGAATGCTGGTCGGTGTACTCGCCGGCGTGATTTCCCAGCGCGGCCGGGCGGCCGGAACGATGTTGTGCCTTCTGGCGCTCACGACCGGCGCGACCGCGCAACAACCGCCAGCGTCGCCACTAGCACCGGTGCAGCCACTCCTCGGCAAATGGGAAGGCGCCACGGAAGGACAGCCTGGAAAGGGCACGGTGACGCGCGAGTACCGGTTGGTTCTCAACAACCGATTCATCGAAGAAACCAACCGCAGCACCTATCCCGCCCAGGAGAAGAACCCCAAGGGCGAGATCCACGAACATCGCAGCTTCTTCAGCTTCGATCGCGCGCGCCGGACGATCGTGTTCCGTCAGCTACACACCGAGGGGTTCGTCAACCAGTACGTCCTTGAAGCCTCGCCAGCGCCTGGCACATTGGTCTTCGTGACCGAGGCGATCGAGAACATCCCCGCCGGCTACCGCGCCCGGGAAACCTACACCTTCGTCAGCCAGAACGAGTTTGAAGAAGTGTTTGAGATCGCCGAGCCTGGCAAGGAGTTCGTGCTGTACTCCAAAGCCAGGCTCACGCGTGTGCCGTAACTACTGCTGCGGCTTGCGGTAGGTGGCAACCGGGGGCAGGTACGATCCCGTGCCCGGCGGCGGCGCGGGCGCGGCCTCGACCTTGTGCTTCAGCGTGCCGATCTTGTCGATCGTCGCGGTGATCTCGTCGCCGGCCACCAACCACAGCTGCGATCCGCGCACCGACGTCCCCATGCCGACGCCACCCGACGTGCCGGCGCCGATGATGTCACCCGGCTGAATCGTAACCAGGGACGAGGCGTATTCGATCACTTCCCAGACCGAGTGGATCATGTCGGACGAGTCGGCCTGCTGGCGCTGGTCGGTGCCCACCACGAGCGTCTGCTTCAACACCGCCATCGGATTGCCGTAAAACTCTTTCGGCACGATGTACGGCCCCATCGGACCGAAGGTGTCCTGGCCTTTCTGGATGAACCAGTCGCTGCCGCTGCTGAACCCGCCTGGCGGCCGGCCACCACGATCCGAAATGTCGATCAGCACCGTGTAGCCGAACACGTGCTCTTCAGCGTTCTTGGCCGAGACGTACCGCGCGCGCTTGCCCATCACCGTGCCCAACTCGACTTCCCAATCAAGTTCGGTGCGGCCATACGGCATGACAATCGTGTCGCCGGTGCCGATGATTGACGACGTCGCTTTCAGCCACAGATACGGCGTGCCGCGATTCGCTTTGCGAGCGGCGACGGCTTTCGCGCGCACGTCGGGTGGGGCGTTCTCCGATATGTGGCTGTAGAAGTTGACGGCGGTCATCATGATCTGCCGCGGGCGCGGGATCGGCGCGAGCGTGGTGACCTCTTTGAGTTCGCGCACATACGCAGGACGCCTGCCCTCGAGCGACTTGGTCTGCACGAGGTCATTGACGATGGCGTAGATGCGACCCTTCAGTCCTTCTTCGTAACCGGCGATCAGGTCGATCATGTCCGACGGCATGGGCCGCGCAGAAAAGCCACGTGTTTTCTGGAGTGCGGCATTCGCCTGGACCAGATCCACGACCAGCGAGTCACGCAGGACCGCGCCAACAGTGGTGACGCCGCCGATCCGGAACGTTCCGACCTTGAATGGCTCAACGCTGGTGGCTGCGCTTCCCGCTTGCGCAAAGGCGGCAACCGGGCACATCACCAGCAGGGCAAGTAGTGCAACAACTCGTCGCGACATGGCTCCTCCGTTGAGCCGGTATCTTACGGTTTCGCGGAGATGAATGCCTCGGCAATCTTCAGCGCGACTTCGTGCGCTTTTGCGTACGACATGTTCGAAATAACCGAAACCACAATGTCGTTTTTTGGAAGGGTGATCAGCGACGACACTTCGCCGGCGAGCTGATCGCCATCGTGGCCCACCACGCGCGTGTCCTCGCCGTTGACCTTTTCCGTCTCGATGTCCCACCCAAGTCCGTAGCCCGTGCCTGCGCCGGAGGCTAGCTGCTGCTCGGCCTGCAGCAACGACACGGTCTCTGGCTTCAACAGTCTGCCGCTAGTGATGCCCATGGCGAAGCGAACCATGTCCGAGGGCGTCGAGAGAAACACGCTCGCACCCGCGTAACAGGTGTAGTCAACATCCCGCATCGGATCGGGACCGTACCGCGGATCGGCGGCGAACCTCGGAAAGTAGAACGACGCCTGCCCTGGTGGATTCGTGGTCGAGTCCGGCACCGTGCTCTCCATGCCGAGTGGCTCGAACACGTTCTTGCGCATGAAGTTCAGGAACGGTTCGCCAGCGGCGGCTTCGACCGCCGCGCTCGCCACGATCCAGCCAAAGCTCGAGTAGCGATATTGCGTGCCTGGATCGAAGAGCAAGTCGGCGTCGGCGAATTCCCGGAATGCCTCGACCGGGCGATCACAATGCATGCCGAACAGCGGGCCCTCATCGCCACCGTCGTTGCGCATGCCTGATGTGTGCGCCATCAACTGCCGTAGCGTGATCGGTTGCTTCTTCTCTGGAAACTCAGGCACGCGCTTCTGGATCGTGTCGTCGAGACCCAGCTTGCCTTGCTCGAGGAGGAGGCCAACACCCGCTGATGTCAGGACCTTCGATGCGGTGCCGATCCGAAGCACGGTCGTCGGAGTGACAGGCGACTTGGTGTCGAGGTTGGCGTATCCAAAGCCTTCGGCCCAGACAATCTCGCCGCCTGATCCAACTGCGACCGAGAATCCTGGGATGTTTTGCTCGGCGAGCGCCGTCCGCACGATCTGTCGCGCGCGTTCCGCGGCTTCACCCCATTGAGACGGCAAGGCACCAGCGGGCACGGACGACACCGTCGCGGCATCAGGATGCAGCGTCGGTGCCGTCGCGCTGTTGAACATGAACAGGCCGAGCACGGCGATCGGGATGACGCCGGCGACAAGCGCAACGGCGATGACGACCTTCTGTGTGCGACCCTTAGCCATGCACTTTATTTTACAAAGTTGATGGCGGGTCGCGTACAAGAAAAAGGGCCGGACGAATCCGACCCTTTCCCTGACAGCCTGCGCACAGCCCGGCTCAAGCCGGAGGCCGCGGGACGATCGTTACGGGCACGTCGCAGAAACCATCTTCACCGCGCTGACCTTCATGTAGTGGTCAGCCTTCGGCGGCGCCGGCTTCATCGCTTCAGCTTCAGCGGCGGGCACGTTCACGCCGGTGATGTCGACCTTGTGGCCGACGTGCGGCGCAAGCGTCGCAGCCGATTCGACGATGGTGATCGTCTTCGGGCCCTTTTCGGCCGTGTTCTGAATCACGCCGGCGGTCGCCGTCGCGCCTTTCTGCACACAACCTGACATGGTGTGTTCAGCCGGCATTTTCTTCGCAGGTTCCTGCGCCAACACGGTCGCAGACAGCGCAAAGGCGCCGGCCGCAGCGATTGTAAATACGCGGTTCATAACTACCCTCCAGAGAGAACCGAACCCCAAGCCCAGCGCCCTTATTCCACCGGGGCGGGCATCTTACCGCTAAACCTTGCGCGCGGCGCGGATCAGGGCGTCCATATGGTCGAGGTACTTCTCGAACGCCCGTCGGCCGGCAGCCGTGAGCTTGTAGTCGGTGCGCGGTGTGCGGCCGGCGAACGTCTTGGTGCAGGACACGTAGCCGGCCTCTTCGAGCTTGCGCGCGTGCACGCTGAGATTGCCGTCAGTGGCACTGAGCGCTGCTTTCAAGTCCGTGAACGATAACTCGTCGCCAGCCGCCAGGGCGCTGACAATGCCGAGGCGCATCCGATCGTGCAGCAGCCGATCGAGATTGGCGGCTATCTCGCCGCTCTTCGGCTCGAGCTGAATTCGCGGCCGTGTCTCAGGGGGCAGCCTACGCGCTGCGTTCGATTTCGTGGACATATCGTTTCCTCTTAGTCACTTGCTCGCGACTCACCCACCGTAATTCCGGGCGATATAGATCCCGAATCCCACGTGCAGTCCGCCGAAGCCGACGGCCAACCACGCATTGCCCCACTCGGACGGCGAGGCGATGGCCGCGATGCCAAGCGTCATGAAACAGACACCGATCGCGCGCACGACCGGCACGCTGACGATGCCGCCCGTGAGGACGCCTGCACCGTAGAGCAGCAACCACGCCGGCGCCATCGCGGCGAAACTGCGCACCGTCCACAACTCGTAAGTAATCGCCGCTCCGGCAATGAACGGCGCGGCCATCCCCATTGCGAAACGTCTCGCGTTGGCGCCGGTCAGCGGTGCGCCGGCGCCGCGCGCCTTGCGGATCATCGACACCAGGCCGACAATCGCGGCCAGCGCGGCAGCCATGAGCCAGGTCGCCAGCCACAACTCCTCGGTGGGTTGTCCGGCGGCGACCGTGGCGGCGATGAGGGCAATTGCCCCCATGACAACGCCACCCCAGCCTGGAATGGAGGTAAAGGTTGCGCTCCGTTCCATCGCCTGGCGGATGTAGCGGAGGTTATCGGCCGCCCGTCCAGACAATGGTTCCGGCGCGCTCACGTTTCCATCTTACGCGGGCAGACTTTGAAATGCAAAGTGGCAGCGTAATGGAGTACCCTTCCCCGCGTCGGTTTTCTATTTTTTTCTGGAGGTTTCATGAACGTCAGGCAACCGCTTTCCCGCCGCCGGTTCTTCGGTGGCGTCGCCGCAACTCTCGGCGCCGTGACTCTGCATAACTCTGAGCTGTTCGGCCAGCAGGCGCCCGCCCCGGGCACCGCGGCCACCGCGACCACCCAGCGTTTCGGCGGTTCGGACGCCGATTACGACAAGATGGTGAAGATCGCCAGCAACGAGAACAACTGGGGTCCGCCCGAGCAGGTCATGAAGGCCATGAACGGCGCGTGGAAGTATGCCAACCGTTACGGCTACCCGGACGGCAACGTCGTGGAAGCAATCGCGGCCCATCACGGCGTGAAGCCGGAAAACGTGCTGCTGACCGCCGGTTCAGGTGAAGTGCTCCAGGTCGTCGGCACCACCTACCTGCAGGGCGGCAAGAAGGTTGTCGGCGCCGATCCGTCTTACGGCTCGGTCTACTCGCACGCCACCAACATCAAGGCGGAAGCGATCAAGATCCCGCTGAACAAGGACTACACGCAGAACATCCCGGCCATGATCAAGGCCGCCAACGACAACGCGGCGCAGGTCGGCTTCTTCTATCTCTGCAACCCGAACAACCCGACCGGCGTGATGGTCAGCAAGCAGGACGTCGATGCGGTCGTGAAGGGCCTGCCGAAGAACATGCCGATCCTGATCGACGAGGCGTACCACCACTTCGTGGATGACGCGAGCTACTCGACGGCGACGCCGTACGTGATCGAAGGCCGCCCGGTGATCGTCGCGCGCACCTTCTCGAAGATCGCGGCGCTGGCCGCAATGCGCATTGGCTACGCGATCGCCCCGGCGGAAATGATCCGCCAGATGCGTCCGTACTCGATGCAGAGCGTCAACGCCCTCGCCAAGTGGGGCGCGGTGGCGTCGCTCAAGGACACCGCCGGCCAGGCGGAAGTCCGCAAGAAGATCATCGACATCCGCACCAAGACGGCGCGCGATCTCGAAGCGTACGGCTACCCGGTGATCCCGTCGCAGACCAACTTCTTCATGGTCAGCCTCGAGGGCCGCACGGTGCAGCCGGTGATCAGCGAGTTCCGTGACAAGGGCATCCTCGTCGGCCGCCCGTTCCCGCCGATGCTGAACCACCTGCGCGTCTCGGTCGGCACGCAGGAAGACATGGACAAGTTCCTCAAGGCTTTCAAGGAGATCTTCCCGAAGAAGGCTGCGACCACGATGGCGCGGGGATAGCTGACCATCCGGCTGAAGCCGGATGCCGCAGACACCAAAGGGCCGGCGCACACGCGCCGGCCCTTCTTCTTGGAGATAATCCCGCCAGCCGATGCAGTTGATCCCGAACGCGTCCGACATCCTCCTCGCGGTGATCGACGCCACACCGGATGCCATCTTCGTCAAGGATCTCGACGGCCGATACGTGATCGTCAACCAGGCCGCCGCGCGATTCGTGGGACGCACGCCCAATGAGGTCGTCGGCAAGAACGATCTCGAGCTCTATCCGGAAGAGACCGCGCGCCACTTCATGCAGGACGACCAGGCGGTGCTGGCCAGCGGCAAGGCCATGTCGTTCGAAGGCGTCGCCTCCAGTGCGTCAGGAACGCAGGCCTATCTTGTGACCAAGGGCGCCTACCGCGACAAGAACGGCGCCATCCTCGGCATCTACGGCATCTCGCACGACATCACTGAACTTCGCTTGGCGCAGAATTCACTCGAGCAGACGCGACAGGCCTTGTTTCGCTCTCAGAAAATGGAAGCGGTCGGCCAGCTGACCGGCGGCATCGCGCACGACTTCAACAACATCCTGATGGTGATCCTCGGCAACCTCGAATTGCTGCGCATCAAGCTGCCGGACGTGGACGACACCACCACGGAATTGATCGACGAGACGCTCCGCGCGACGAAGCACGGCCAGGATCTGACCGGCGATCTTCTCGCCTTCTCCCGACGCCGGCAGCTGAACCCCCAGCCCGTCGCCATCAACGCGCTGGTCGAAAGCGTGGTCCGCATGCTGACCCGCACGCTGGGTGCCAGCGTCAAGGTCACCACGACCGCCGGTCGTGACGCCGGTGTCGCCATGGTCGACCGCGCCGCGCTCGAAGCCGCGATCCTGAACATCGCGCTCAACGCTCGCGATACGATGCCCGGCGGCGGCACGCTGACGATCCGCACCTCGAAGACCGAGATTACGCAGGCGCCGCGCACCGACGATGACTTGCCGATCGGCCACTACGCGATGCTGGCCATACAAGACACGGGCGTGGGCATGACGCCCGACGTGGTGACGCGGGTGTTCGAACCGTTTTTCACCACCAAGACCGGCGGCGCCGGCAGCGGGCTGGGGCTGAGCATGGTCTATGGCTTCGCGAGGCAATCCGGCGGCACGGTCACAATCGCGTCGGAACCAGGTCGCGGGACCACCGTGATCATTTACCTGCCCCTCACCAAGAACAAACCCGTGGCGCCCGATACGCCGTCGGCGTTGCAGGCAGCGCCGGTGGTGGCTCTCAGAATTCTGGTAGTTGAAGATGAAGGCGCGGTGCGAAGCACCGTTCGACGCCAGCTCGAGACGCTTGGCCACAGCGTCTTGCTGGCCGAAAGCGCGGCCGCCGCGCTGCCGATCCTGCAGGGCGGTCATGCGGTCGACCTGCTGCTGAGCGACGTCGTCCTTGGCAGCGGCATGAACGGTATCGATCTGGCCGATGCCGCGCGCGCCATCCAGCCCGGGCTGCCCGTGATCTTCATGTGTCGGGCTTCACGGCCGTGCCGGAAGCGCAGCAGCGGATTCAGGAGAGTGGCGCGCCGCTGCTCACCAAGCCATCGACGCTGGTGCAACTCGAGCGCGCGATCAATGCCGCGTGCCCGTCGTAGCCAGCGCAACAGGAACTAGCGGCAGTTGCCGAGAAACTTCGACGATTTGAGCCAGGCGGCGTCGGGGTAGTACGCAAACACCAGCCCGCCGCCTTTGACGCGATCGATCATCTGTCGCGCCACCAATTCGCTCACCGCAGGACAGCCGTGGCTCCGGCCGAGACGGCCGGTGGCTTTCACAAAGCCGTCGCTGACGTATGGAGCCCCGTGCATCACGATCGCCCGGGCGCGGGCGTGGTCGTTGAACCCGTGATCGAGACCATCGAGCCGCAGTGAATAACCGTTCTTACCGACGTAGGCCGTGTCGGTCACAAACAGCCCCAGGCTGGTGCGGTGCGACTCGTGAACGTTCGAGAACTGCGTGGCCATGCCGGCGCCGCTGCCCTGCCCATGCGCAACGAGCTCTTCGTAGAGCAGCTCGCGGGACTTCAGGTCGAACACCCACAGCCGTCGTTCACTCGACGGCCTCGAGTAATCAATCACGGTCAAGGTGGGCGGATTATTCACCGCGCCAGACTTCACCGCGCAGCTGACTGCGCCAAGCGCCAGGTCGAACACATCCGTGTCGATGGCGCCGATGGCGGACATGTCGAAATCATTTCTGGTAAGACTGAGTGTGGTTGCCGCATCCAGCCCGGCTGGAAACAACAGTGCAAACACGGATAGCGCGAGGGCACGGGTACTGTTCATTCGCTGCACGTCTAGTTCGATGCGTGGCCGAGCGGGGAGTATCAGGATACCCCGCCGGACGCCGAAATGCAGCTGAACGAAAACTAGTTTTCCGCGGCCCTGTCGTACCCGTAGACGTCGGGCTGGAAGTGCAGCCCGCCGTTCTCATCAACCCAGGCGGTGAAGTAGGCGATGTGCACGGGAATCGTCTGCTTCAACCTGACGTGCTTCTCAACCCCCGATCGCATTGCCGCAAAGATCGCCTCGTCACTCCAGTCGGAGTAGCCCTTGAGGACGTACTTCGCAAGCATCTCGGGCTCCTCGACGCGCACGCAGCCATGACTGAAGGCGCGGCCTGGCTTTGCAAACAGCGAATCAGCGGGCGTGTCGTGCAGGTAGACGTTATGCGGATTCGGGAACAGGAACTTCACGTGTCCCAGCGCATTGCCGTCGCCAGGGCGCTGGCGGAACGCCAGGCCCTTGAGCGACGCAGGGTTATCCCAGCCCACATCAGAGGCGCTGAGCGTCTCGGTGCCGGACGACGACACGCGCAAGATCTCAATGCCCTGCCTGGCGAGATAACCGGGATCACGCGCCACCGCCGGTGCCGTCTCGTTCTCCGCGATCGTGTCAGGAATGTTCCAATACGGGCTGAACACCACGGTCTCCATATCCTCGCTGAAGATCGGCGTGTTATTCCCTGGCTTCCCTACGACGACGCGGATGTCCAAGACCGGCTTGCCGGACTCGCGCGCGACCAGATGAAAGTACGGAATGTTGACGAGGAAGTGGCGCTCGCCAAGCTCGTCCGGCATCCACCGCCACCGCTGCAGGTTGATCGCCACTTGCTGAATGCGCCAGTCGAGCGGCACGTTCATCGCGGCGAGCGTCTTGTCGTCGACCACGCCGGTGGCAGCGATCGAGTGCAGCTCCTGGAATGACTTCACCGCCGCCAGAAGGTCGCGCCCCTCCTTGAGGTGGCCGCTCATCTGCAGCCGCTGGCGCAGCTCACTCTCCGATCGGGCGGTGGGCACCTTCACCCACCCGCCTTTCTCGCGCTGGCCAATGAGATCGTCGAGTGCTTTCTGAAGCGCCGCATATTCAGCGTGCGGCCGGCGTACGGCGTCGACGAACTGTTTGGGATCATCAACCGCCGCCGACAGCGCGGCGACGAGATCCGGCATCGTGCGGCGTGCCTTGAAGTGGGCATCGCCTGACTGGCGGCCGATCGATACGTCTCGGCCGAACGCCAGCAATCCCGCCGTGAGCCGCGCGTCGAACTCGGCAACGGCCTGGAGACGCTGCGGCGACTCCTTGTCGATCCTCTCCACCGCCTGGCTCATTTCGAGCAACGCGGGAGCGCCGTAGTCGGCGGGATCGAATCCGTGCTGGCGCGCGGTGTTCAACAGGGTCAGCGCCTGCGCCGCCTTCTCGGTGGGCCGTCGCTGATTGACCCACGCCGGGACGTGCGCACGCTGTGTGTAGAACGCGCGCAGATCTGTCCACATGGCGGGATCAATGTTGGGAAGCGGCTTGCCCTCCACCACCAGCGTCAGCGCGGGCGTCACTTCGTGAGGGGCGGGTTTACTGGCACAGGCGGCCAGGGCGACGAGAAGCGAGAAGGTCAGAGCACGCACGCCCATCCCTAGAGCAACGCGCATGCCAACAATAGAGGTATCCTCTCGGGATGAATTGGCTCGTCAAGGAAGAACCCGAGAACTACTCCTACACGCAGTTCTCATCCGACAAGACCACGGTGTGGGCCGGCGTGAAGAATCCGGTGGCGCAACGCAACTTGCGCGAGATGAAAAAGGGCGACCGCGTGTTTTTCTACCACACCGGTAAGGACAAGGCGATTGTCGGTACCGCAACCGTCTCGAAGACGGCGTACCCCGATCCGAAAGACAAGACCGGGAAGCTGGTGGTGGTCGAACTGGCCGTTGGGAAAGCGCTGAAGCGTCCGGTCACCTTGTCGGAGATCAAGGCCGACAAGCGCTTCGCCGATATGCCGCTGGTTCGAATTGCGCGACTGTCCGTCCAGCCCGTGAAGGACGAACAGTGGAGCTGGATCGAGGAGATCGGTAAGAGCTAAGGACTCAGGCGCTAGGGCTTGCCGATCGAGTCGAGCACGTCCCAGCGCTCCATGGCGGCCAGCAGTTCCTCGTCGATCTGCGCAACCCGATCGACGGCCTGCTGGATCACCGCGCCACCTTTCTTGTAGAACTCCGAGTCGGCAAGCGACGCCTGGAGCTGCTTCTGCTCTCCTTCCAGGGCGGCGATCCGGCCGGGCAACTCGCCGTATTCACGCTCTTCCTTGAACGAACGCTTCTTCTTGACCGCCGGCTTCTGCGCCGGCTTGTCGGCAGCCGCCCTGACACCGGCTGCCGGTACGACTGCCGCAGACCGCTGCCGCAGGTAGTCCTCGTAGCCGCCCACGTACTCTTCCACCTTGCCGCCGCCTTCGAGCGCGATCGTGCTGGTCACCACGTTGTCGAGGAAGCGGCGGTCGTGACTGACCAGCAACAAGGTGCCCGGCCAGTCGACGAGTTGCTGCTCCAGCAACTCCAGGGTTTCGAGGTCGAGATCGTTGGTGGGCTCATCGAGCACCAGCGTATTTGCCGGACGGGTCAGCAGTCTCGCCAGGAGCAGACGATTGCGCTCGCCGCCAGAGAGCGCTCGAACGGGTGATCGCGCGCGCTCGGGCGAGAACAGAAAGTCCTGCAGATACCCCAGCACGTGACGAGGCTGACCGTTGATCGTGACCGTATCGTTGCCATCACCGATCGTGTCGACGACCGTGCGGTCCGGGTCGAGCTGCTCGCGCTGCTGATCGTAGTAGGCGATCTGCACGTTGGCGCCGCGACGCACCTCGCCCGACGTCGGCGTCAACTCCCCGAGCAGCAACCGCAGCAAGGTTGTCTTGCCGGCGCCATTCGGGCCGATCAGGCCAATGCGATCGCCGCGCATGATGCGCGTCGAGAAATTGGTGACGATCGGTGTGGCGTCGTACGCATATGCCGCGCCCTCGGCCTCGAACACCATCTTGCCGGACGAATCCGCAGCGTCGATCGACAGCTTCACCTGGCCGGCCCGTGAGCGGCGCTCGAGGCGCTCGGCGCGCATCTGCATCAACGCCTTGACGCGGCCCTCGTCGCGCGTTCGTCTCGCCTTGACACCGCGGCGCAGCCACACCTCTTCCTGCGCCATCTTCTTGTCGAACCGCGCGTTCTGCAGTTCTTCGTTGGCGAGCCACTCCTCCTTCTTGCGCTCGAAGGTCGCGTAGTCGCCGGGCCACGACGTCAGCCGGCCGCGATCGAGTTCAACGATGCGCGTGGCCAGGCGTTCGAGGAAGGCGCGATCGTGCGTCACGAACACCACGGCGCCGCGATATTCAACGAGAAACGACTCGAGCCAGGAGATCGCCTCGATGTCGAGATGGTTGGTCGGCTCGTCGAGCAGCAGCAGATCCGGCGCGCCCACCAGCGCGCGCGCCAGGAGGACGCGGCGCTTCCATCCCCCAGACAGCGAATCGACAATCGCGTCCGCGGGCAGCGAGAGGCGCGACATCACCATGTCGGCCTGGTGCTGACGCTGCCACTCATCGTGCTCATCGAGCGCGCCCAGTCCTTCGCCGACAACGGTGGCGACGGTGCGGTCGGCCGAGAGCGGCACATCCTGGACCAGTCTGGCAATCCTCACGCCGGGTTGGCGCAACACGGTCCCAGAATCCGCGGGAAGATCGCCGGACAGGATCTGTAACAACGTCGACTTGCCCGTGCCATTGCGACCAATGACCGCAACCCGTTCCCCGGGCTCGATTTGGAAAGCGGCGTTGTCGAGGAGCGGAAGATGTCCGAAGGCGATGGACACCTGGTCGAGCGTCACGAGCGGCATGAACCTTCAAGGGTACAACAGGCGAACGGGCGAACAGGCCAACAGCTTTGATATTCTTCGTTGCATGAAATTCGTTGCCCGCCTGACCCTTGCCACCCTGATCGTGTCCATGACCGCCGTCACCGGCGCGCAACAAGCCGGCAATGCGGCGATTGAAGCCGAGACCCTCCAACATTTCCAGGCGCTGCTGAAACTCGACACCAGCAGCCCTCCGGGCAATGAAACCCGCGCGGTCGAATACCTGAAGCAGGTGTTCGACAAGGAAGGCATCCCGAACCAGGTGTTCGCCAAGGTACCGTCGCGCGCCAACCTCGTCGCACGCCTGAAGGGGAACGGCAAGAAGAAGCCGATCCTCATCATGGGCCACACCGATGTCGTCACGGTCGATCCGGCCAAGTGGACCCATCCGCCGTTTGGCGCGGTGCGCGAAGGCGGCTGGGTGTACGGTCGCGGTGCGGTTGACGACAAGGACAACCTGGTTGCCGGCGTGATGCTGATGCTGATGCTGAAGCGTCAGAACGTGCCGCTCGACCGCGACGTGATCCTGCTGGCCGAGGCCGGCGAGGAGGGCGCGCCGGATGTTGGCGCCCAGTTCATGGCTGACAACCACCTCGATGCCATCAACGCGGAGTTCTGCCTGGCCGAAGGCGGCGGCGTTGTCCGGCAAGGCGGACAGATCCGCCAGGCCAACATTGGCACCACCGAGAAGGAACCGCGCTTCGTTGAGATCATCGCTCGCGGGCCCGCCGGTCACGGCTCGGTGCCGTCGCGCAACAACGCGGTCACCAAGCTGTCGGCGGCCGTCGGCAAGATTGCGTCGTGGACGCCGCCGCTGCGCATCAACGAAACCACCGGTGCGTATTTCAAGAAGCTGGCGACCATGGTGCCGGCCGATGTCGCCAAGATGTATCGCGACATCCTGAATCCCGACCCGAAGGTCAACAAGGCCGCGGCTGATTGGCTGCTGGAGAACCAGCCGAATCACTGGTCGATGGTGCACACCTCGCTGGTGCCGACAATTATCGACGGCGGCTTCCGCTACAACGTGATCCCGTCGGAAGCCAAGGCGACGATCGACGTGCGCCTGCACCCGGATGAAGATCAGAACGCGTTCCTGGACCTGGTCCGCAAGGTCGTCAACGATCCCAGCGTCGAAGTGAAGTGGGGACGCGAACGCTATCGCCCGGCCGGCGGCGCCAAAATCGATACGGAAGCGTTCGCCGTCCTCGAAGCGCAGACCAAGAAGCACTACAACACGATGGTCCTGCCGACGATGGGCACCGGCGCGACGGACATGTCGAACCTGCGCGCCAAGGGCATCCAGTGCTACGGCATCGGCCCGGCGCTCGACACCGAAGATGGCGGCAAGGGCTTCGGTGCCCACAGCGACCAGGAGCGCATTCTCGAGAGCGAGCTGCACCGCTTCGTGCGTTTCCAGTACGACGTCGTTCTCGAACTCGCCCGCGCGAAGTAGCCCCGGACGGTGCCTCTGAATCGAGGCTGGTCGTATCGCGAACAGGTCGGGCCCGCACACGCGGGCCTGACCGTGTTGGCGTACCTCGCGACCACCCGCGAGCACTCCACCACATCTGAATGGGCCGCGCGACTCGAGCGCGGCGAAGTCGAGGTCGACGGCGATCGCGTCCACGAGGACGTCGTTCTGCGATCAGGCCAAACCGTCACGTGGCATCGCCCTCCCTGGGACGAGCCCGATGTCCCGCTGCGCTACGACGTCATCCACTTGGACGACGCGATTCTGGCCGTCAGCAAGCCGAGCGGCCTGCCAACGATGCCGGCGGGCGGATTCCTCGAGCACACACTGCTGGCGCTCGTCAGACAGCAGCATCCTCACGCGCGTCCTCTGCATCGACTCGGGCGCTACACCTCGGGTCTGGTGTTGTTCGCCCGGACATCTGATGCTGCGGGACGTCTCGCGCGCGGCTGGCGCGATCACGACGTGCGGAAGACGTATCGCGCTCTTGGATCAGGTGTGGCCCGTTTTGAACGGCTCGAGATCAACGCACCGATCGGGCCGGTGCCGCATCCGAGGCTTGGCACGATCCAGGCCGCGAGCGCCGAAGGCAAGCCGTCACACAGCGTCGCGACGGTCGTTGAGCGACGCGACGCTCAGACGCTGTTCGGCGTCGAGATCACAACTGGTCGGCCGCATCAGATTCGCATTCACATGGCGTACGCGGGACACCCGCTGGCCGGCGATCCCGTCTACGCCATCGGTGGCGGGTTACAGAACAATCCCGGACTTCCTGGCGACGGCGGCTACCTGCTTCATGCCGAGCGTCTCCAGTTCGCGCATCCGATCACCGGCGCGACAATCAGCGTGACGGCGGATCCGCCGCCGGAACTACTGTGAGTGTCCGCGAGCCGTGACTTCCCACACCGCTTCAACCCGCTCGCCGCGGCACGCATAGATGTAGTCGTAGAGGTTCACCGCCGGATCGCAGTGGGGAACAATCAGCTCCATCCGATCGCCCATCTTCCAATCTTTGCGCGCTTCTTTGAAGGTGATCGATCCGAACTCGTCAGAGCCGGCGTTGTAGTCGAAGCCGGGTTCACCAATCACGCCGGCGCGCGGCACGTTGATCGTCAACGCCTTCGCACCCGCATCGGTCGTCAATCGGCCCGGGAAGCGATTGTTCACGACCGTGGCCAGCACCGTCAGTGACGGCTCGAAGTCGTCATAGACCGGCTGGCCGTCGGCGTTGCCGATCGCGATGTACTGCATGTCCATGAAGATGTAGCTGCCAGCCTGCACGTCGGTGAAGCCGGGCACCTGGTGGTAGATGTTGTAGGTGCCGGTGCCGCCGCCACTGAAAATCTCGGTGCTGAGGCCGCTCTGCTTCATCTTTTGCTGCGTGCGCGCATTCTCTTCAATTGCCGCAAGCGCTCGCTCCTTGCGGGTCGCAAAACCCGCAATGTGCTGCGCGCCGCCGTCGTACGACAGCATGCCGCGCAGCTTCAGGTTCGGGAGCTTGTCCACCAGTTGCGCGAGCTTGATGGCATCCTCGCCCGGAGGGATGCCGCTGCGCGTGCCGACGGCGACGTCGATCACGATGTCGGCAATCACCCCGGCTTCCCTGGCAGCGGCGTTCAGGTCCTGCGCGTTCTGGTCGTAGTCAACCGCCTGTACGAACCCCGGGAAGCGCTTCTTCAACTGCATGGCCTTGCGGATCTTTGCCGCCGGCAGGTTGCTGGTCGTCATCAGCATCTTGTCGATGCCGGCCTCGAGCAGCGCCTCCGCCTCGCTCAGCTTTGCCGCGCACAAGCCGAGCGCGCCCGCGGCCATCTGCAACTTGCCGATCGCCGCGCACTTGTGGGTCTTGGCATGTGGCCGGACGCCGATCTTGTTGGCGTTGACGGTGCGTTGCATCTTGGCGATGTTGCGCTCCAGTTTGTCGAGATCGACACAGAGCGCCGGCGTCTCGAGATCTGACTTGGCCACACCGGCCGTGAGCGGCGTCACCGGCTTGCGCAGTTCGGCAGCGGAGTATCCCTTGAGCGGTGCGGGCACCCAGACATGGGCGGCGGCCGCAGCCGACGCCCCGACAAACGCGCGACGTGTCGTCTTCATGCGGCGAAGTATAGCCGCAGAGTCCCGCTGCAAGCCGGTATGATCGGTGGATGCCACTCAGTCACTACGTCACGCTCGGACGCTCCGGCCTGCGCGTCAGCCCGTTCTGCCTCGGCACCATGACCTTTGGCGAAGACTGGGGCTGGGGCTCGACGGTGGCCGAGTCTGACGCGATCCTGCGCCGCTTCCTCGAGCGCGGCGGCAATTTCATCGACACCGCCAACGGCTACACCAAGGGCCACTCCGAAGCGATCATCGGCAACTACTTCGAGCGCGCCGGCGGCCGGGACCGTGCCGTCATCGCGACCAAGTTCAGCACCAATCTCTACATGGGCGACCCGAACGGCGGCGGCGCGGGACGCAAGAACATCATCGAATCGTGCGAGCAGTCACTGCGCCGCCTGAAGACGGACTACATCGACCTCTACTGGATGCACTTCTGGGATCCGCACACGCCGATCGACGAGACGATGCGCGCGCTGGATGATCTCGTGCGGGCCGGCAAGGTGCGCTACATCGGCGTCTCGGATACGCCGGCCTGGAAGGTCACGCAGGGCAACTTGCTTGCGCAGTTTCATGGCTGGTCGCCGTTCGTCGGTCTGCAGGTCGAGTATTCGCTGATCGAGCGGACGATCGAGGGCGAACTGGTGCCGATGGCTCGTGAACTGGGGCTGGGGATTACACCGTGGTCGCCGCTGAGGGGCGGCGTGCTCTCTGGAAAGTACACGCGCGCCAACGCGGCCGAGGCCAAGCCGGATCGCGGCGATCGCGTCAAGGCGTTCCTCAACGAGCGAAACCTGACCATCATCGATCACCTGATCCGGATCGGCCAGGAGCTGAACGCCTCGCCGGCCAGCATCGCGCTGGCGTGGGTGCAATCGCGCCCGGGCATCACGTCGACGATCATCGGCGCCCGCCGCATCGATCAACTCGAACAGAACCTCGCCGGGCTGGATGTCACCCTGCGCCCCGAAGACATCGAGGCGCTGAACAAGGCCTCGGAGCCGACGCTGAACTTCCCCGCGCCGTTCTTCCGCATGATCCCGATGTTTGCCAACGCAGGCACGACGATCAACGGCACGACGGCAGCACCCTGGCCGCTGATGCCGAAGACGGATGCCGACCGTTACTGAACGTGAACCCGTAACCTGTTATCGTTGTAAGTTCCCATGATCGCGTTCGCCAACGTCAACAAGCAGTACGGCAAGCAAGTCCTCTTCGTCGATGCCTCCTTCCAGCTCAATCCGGGCGAGAAGGCCGGGTTGGTCGGCCCCAACGGCGCGGGCAAGACCACCGTCTTCCGCATGATTACTGGCGAGGAAGCGCCGGATGATGGCGAGGTCACGGTGCCGAAGAAGCTGACCGTCGGCTACTTCCGGCAGGACGTGGAGGAAATGTCGGGCCGATCAGTGCTCGACGAAGCCATTGCCGGCAGCGGTCGCGTTGGCGACCTGCACCACGAGCTCGAGCAGTTGCAGCAGGACATGTCGGATCCGGAGAAAGCGGACGACATGGACAAGATCCTCGCGCGCTTTGGCGAAGTGCAGGAAGAGTACGACCACCTCGGAGGCTACGCGCTCGAGAGCCAGGCCCGCGAGGTGCTGCACGGCCTCGGTTTTGACGATGAGCGGATCGACGGCGACGTCGGCGCGCTGTCCGGCGGTTGGAAGATGCGCGTCGCCATGGCGCGGGTGCTGCTCGGCAAGCCCGACGTCCTGCTGATGGACGAACCGACCAACCACCTCGATATCGAATCGATCATCTGGCTGGAGAGCTTCCTCAAGCAGCACGAAGGCGCGCTGCTGATGACGTCACACGATCGCGAGTTCATGAACCGCATCGTGTCGAAGATCTGCGAGATCGACGGCGGCGAAATCACTGTCTACTCGGGCAACTACGACTTCTACGAGCGCGAGCGCGCCACGCGCGAAGCCAATCGCGAGGCCGCCTATGCGCGCCAGCAGGCGATGCTTGCCAAGGAACAGCGCTTCATCGAGCGCTTCAAGACCCACGCGGCCAAAGCGGCGCAGGTGCAGAGCCGCATCAAGGCGCTCGACAAGATTGAGAAGATCGAGCTGCCCAAGCGCCGCGTCGTCGTGAAGTTCGACTTCAAGGATCCGCCGCGCTCGGGGGATCAGGTCGCCGTGATCGAGAACATCTCGAAGACCTACGGCAAGCGGACGATCTACGACGACTTCAGCCTGACGATCCGCCGTGGCGAGCGGTGGGCCGTGATGGGCAGGAACGGCGCCGGCAAGACGACGTTGCTGAAGATCCTGTCCGGCAACCTCACGCCGGATGCCGGTGAAGTACGGCTCGGCGCCAGCCTGAAGATGGGCTACTTCGCCCAGCAGTCGCTCGACACGATGGACGCCGATCTCACGATCATTGACCAGTTGCAGAATGATTTTCCGCGCGAAGGACTCGGGGCGCTTCGATCGCTGGCCGGCGCCTTCCAGTTCTCCGGCGAAGACATCGACAAGAAGATCCGCTCGCTGTCGGGCGGTGAGAAGTCGCGTCTCGCGATGGCGCGGATGCTGTTCGATCCGCCGAACTTCCTCGTGCTCGACGAGCCGACCAACCACCTGGATCTCGCGACCAAGGAAATGCTGGTCGACTCGCTGAAAGCCTTCGAGGGCACGATGATCTTCGTGTCGCATGACCGCGCGTTTCTGCGCGGCCTGAGCAATCGTGTGCTTGAACTCGGTGGCGAGACCGGCACCGACGCCAAGCCGCACGCCTATCCAGGCACCTACATCGAGTACGTCGATCGCACGGGACACGAGGCCCCGGGCATCCATTCCTGATCTGCGAGGGCACTGATATGCGCGTCGCGTGCCTCTACGACATTCACGCGAACCTGCCGGCGCTCGACGCGGTGCTGGACGATGCGCGGGAAGCCAACATTGACCGGCTGGTCATTGGCGGGGATGTTGTGCCGGGCCCGATGCCTCGAGAGTGCTTCGAGCGGCTGCGAACGCTGACCATGCCGGTCGACTACCTAGCCGGCAACGGTGACCGCGCCACTCGACAGGCGCGCCACGGCGACATGGATCCCAAGGTGCCGCCGTCCTTCCACGAGGCGATGCGATGGAACGCGGCGCAGTTATCTGAAGTGGACGTCTCAATGATGACAGCGTGGCCGCTGACGCGCACGCTGCAGATGCCGGGCATTGGCACCGTCGTGTTCTGTCACGCCACACCGCGCGACGACAACGAGATCTTCGTCAAGACCACGTCCGAATCCGTGCTGAAGCCGCTGTTCGATCCGCTGCGCGCCGACCTGGTGATCTGCGGTCACACGCACATGCAATTTGACCGGATGGTCGGCAGCACGAGGGTCATCAACGCCGGCAGCGTCGGCATGCCATTCCAGGCCCCCGGCGCATATTGGGTGCTGCTTGGATCAGCGATCGAACTGCGGTGCACGGCCTACGACACGGCCGCGGCGGCCGACGCCATTCGTCGCACGGCCTATCCACAGGCCGAACAGGCCGCCGCGGGCGTCATCACGCCGCCGGCGGAGGCGGTGATGCTCGAGCAGTTTCAGCGGGCAGAGATCCGGTCGTAGGCGCGCGCGGCCGTTTGCGTGCGTCAGGCCGGACGCGGCGCCTGGTGCGGCGGCTTGCGCACCACCAGCACCTTGTCGATGCGGCGGCCGTCCATATCCATCACTTCGAACTTCATGCCGCCCCACTCGAAGGTGTCGGCAGCCTTCGGCACGCGTCCGAGGCGCGCCATCACGAAGCCACCAATGGTGTGATACGCGCCGGCCTCGTCTTCAGGCAATGCGTCCATGCCGAAGTGCGCGGTGACGTCCTCCATCGGCGCGGAACCATCAACCAGCCAGGAGCCGTCGGCGCGAGCGACAAACGCGCCAATGGCTTCGCTGGCATCGGCAGGCAGATCACCGACGATCGCGGTCAGCAGGTCGGTCACCGTCACCAGCCCTTCGACCGCGCCGTATTCGTCCATCACCAACGCGACATGTTTGTGCGATCCGCGGAACGATTCGAGCAGCTGCACCGCCGGCATCGAATCCGGCACAAACAGCGCTTCCTTCTTCAAGCTGCGCAGGTCAATCCGCGCGCCCTTGAAGGCCAACGGCAACAGGTCCGCCGAGCGGACGATGCCCAGCACTTCATCCAGGCCACCGTGGCAGACCACGAACTGGGTGTGGGAATGCGAAGCGAGGAACTCGCGCAGTTCCTCTTCGCTTGCATCGACGTCGATCCATTCGATGTCGGGCCGTGGCGTCATGATCGCCGCCACGCGCTGGTCGCCGAGCTGGAACACGCGCTGCACGATGTTCTCTTCGGTGGCGCCGACCGCGCCGGTCTCGGCGCCCTGACTGATCAGCGCCTTGATCTCGTCTTCCGTGAGGTTGGGCTCGGCCTCGCCCTTAATGCCGAAGAGGCGCAGCACGAAATTGGTGGCGGCGGTGAGCGCGCCGACCACGGGGCCACCGATCTTCGACAACACGATCATCGGCCCGGCGACCCAGGACGCGATCGCCTCCGGATTGTTGAGGCCGATCCGCTTTGGCACGAGCTCGCCAACGATCAGCGACAAGACGGTGATGCCCGTCACCACCAGGCCAAGCGCAATGACGTGCGCATACGCCGCCAGTTCCGGCACCGCGGCAATGGGCTGCGCCACCTGCTCGGCAATCGTCGCGCCGCCGTACGCGCCGGCGAGCACGCCGACCATGGTGATGCCGAACTGCACGGTGGACAGAAACTTGTTCGGATCGTGCGCCAGCGCCAACGCCTTGCGGGCGCGCTCATCGCCGTCCTCAGCGCGCTGCTGAAGCCGGACCTTTCGGGCCGCGACCACGGCAATCTCCGACATGGCGAAGACGCCGTTTGCAAGAATGAGCAGGAAGATGATGAGGAGTTCGGTGCCGATGCGCCCATTTTATCCCTTCGGCGCCTGCCCGCCGTTCGACGGCCAAAACCCGCGATTCGGCCGTTCGGCCCGAACGGGCCACCCCTGGGCCTGTATAGTCAGGTAACCCAATGCTCACCCTGACCAACGTCCGAAAATCCTTCGGCCACATCGTCGCCGTGGACGGCCTTTCGCTGTCGGTTCGCAGGGGCGAATTGTTCGGGCTCCTCGGCCCAAACGGTGCCGGCAAGAGCACGTCGGTGAGCATGGCCGTGGGCATGCTCATGCCGGACTCGGGATCGGTCAGCATCGAGGGTTATGGCAACCCCGCCGACCCTGAGGTCCGGCAGGCGATCGGTGTGGCGCCGCAAGCGCTGGCCCTCTACGACGTCCTGACCGGGGAAGAGAACTTGCGATTCTTCGGCGAAGTGTACGGGCTGACCGGCGCGGCGCTCACCGAACGCGTCAAGTGGTGCCTTGATTTCGTGGGGCTCAGCGACCGCCGCAACGATCGGGTGGGCGGCTACTCCGGCGGCATGAAGCGGCGCCTGAACATGGCGGCCGCGGTGATACACGATCCGCAACTCCTGCTCCTGGACGAGCCGACCGTCGGCGTCGATCCGCAGTCGCGCAACAAGATCTTCGACAGCATCGAGGCGCTGCACCGCGACGGCCGCACGATCATCTACACCACGCATTACATGGAGGAAGCCGAGCGGCTGTGCGAGCGCATCGCCATCGTCGACGCCGGCAAGCTGCTGGCCCTCGGCACGCTGAACGAACTCCTCAAGGCACACGGCGGTCCGCCGACGCTGATCGTCAAGAGCAACGGCGAAGAACGCCGGCTGCAGGCTGCCGATCCGCTGACCGAACTCAATCGCATCGCCGCCCAGACTACGGTTGATGAGTTCCAGATGGAACGCCCCACGCTCGAGCAAGTATTCCTGCACCTCACGGGCCGTAGCATCCGAGACTAGACAGGCGAACAGTAGAACAGGCGAACAGGACACACACATGAGACAAGTCGTCGCGCTCGCGTTCAAGGACCTGCGGCTGATGCTGCGCAACCGTGGCGGCCTGTTCT
>Ga0075471_10000314_pt1 | contig 28335 bp, 29 predicted proteins | sample DEB19_08_DNA_2_FD_74787 | JGI IMG/M metagenome (GOLD analysis project Ga0075471, IMG submission 74787) | Aqueous microbial communities from the Delaware River and Bay under freshwater to marine salinity gradient to study organic matter... | ecosystem: Environmental > Aquatic > Marine > Coastal ...
TTGACACGATTTGACAGTGTGTGTATACTGGATATTTAGAAGCCTTAAAAAGTATACTCGATAATATAATAATAAGTGTATACATACACTGTCTAAATTCTACACCATTTTATTTTTAATTGGTACTATATGATTAAGTAGAATTGAGGACATATGAAAATTTATCAAATATATGTTCCAGAGTTGGCAGCATACGCAAAGTTCAAGGTGTTTGAACCTGATCAAATTGAAGACTTCATAAACTCTTACAAAAAAGAACATAAAGAAGCCGACATAGTATCCTTTAAAAAGAAAGTGCTTGACACATTTGTTTTTAATCTAAAATCAGATATTATAGATTCTCTAAGGATGATGTCAAGGAAGTCAGCCGAATCCTGCACAGATGCGTTATTTAACGGATGCATAATGCTAAATCCTGGACTAGATATAGACTTATGGTTAAGTATTGCCTATACGGCAGAGGTAGATCCTTTTGATGATATTACCGGAGAAGACTTAGCATCAGAGTTTATGAAATCAATCAAAAAAATGTCTGATCGTCCAAAAATTGACATGGATGATTTCCCCTTTGATGCAAAACACAAGCCTAAACCAAAGATTAAACCAATTACTAAACAAAAATACTTAGGTTTAGAAAATCACCTGAAGTCAAATATTATTCGGACAAGATCCAGCAATAGAAGCAGTTGTATCAGCCCTTAAAAGATCTCAGGCTGGCTTATCAGACAATGATAGACCACTTGGAGTTTTCCTTTTTGCAGGATCATCAGGTGTAGGTAAAACACATTTAGCAAATGTTTTACATAAGTATTTATTTGGTAATGATTACCCAATGGTCAGAATTGACTGCGGAGAATATCAACACAAGCACGAAAATCAAAAACTTATTGGCTCACCACCAGGTTATGTAGGGCACGATGAAGGTGGTCAACTAGTTAATATTATTAAACAGCATCCAAGTACAGTAGTTCTTTTAGATGAAGTAGAAAAAGCTCACCCAGATCTTTGGCATACATTTCTAAGAGTTTTTGATAATGGTGTTCTTACAGACGCAAAGGGTGAATTAGTAGATTTTAAAAATGCAATCATAATAATGACCACAAATTTAGGAAATGATAAAACCTCTGAACATTTACTTGCTGGCGGGACCGGTTTTAATAGAGATGTTAATTATAAAACTGGAACTAAAAAAATTCCAGAAAGAAGTATTCTAGAAAGAAATACTAATGATGGAATTAAGAAACACTTTAAACCAGAGTTTTTAAATAGAATTGATAAAATTGTTATATTTAACTTTTTGTCAGAAGATAACTGCAAAACAATAGCTCAACTTGAAATGTCCATCGTCGCTGAAAAGATGAGAAAAAAAGGTTTTTCTTTTGAATATAACACAGCTGTCATAGATGGTTTAATAGATAAAGGAATTGATAGTATCCGTGGAGCAAGAGGTTTAGCTCAAATTCGCAGGGAGCAGATTGAATCACCGCTTGCTGATTCAATGATTAATACAACAGTCCCAAGAGGAAGTATATTCCAGTTATATTACGAAAATGATTTATTTAAATTTGATATTAAAAAACCAAAGAAAAAATCAGGGGCATTAAAAGAAAGTTAGTTTACTATATAAAGATATCAGATACAAGGAGAGTGTCAAATGCCAGTTAGAAAAGCAGCTTTCGCAGGAATAGGCAAAAGAATATCTGGGGGAATTTCTAAAGGCGCAGCATCAGGAAGATCATCTGGAGCAAAAGGAATGGCATTTGCTAAAAGACATAAAGTCGGAGTAAGTGTTGTTGGTGGGGGGCTTGTTGGCGGCACTGCACTAGGAAGAACTAGAAGATCTGGATTAGATAAAACCCGTGGCCGACCAACAGGAATGTACAACTACTAAGGATACTTATGCCAGCAAGAGCAGGAGCAAAATACGCAAATCAAATGTTTGGAGCCATAAGCAGAATCTTTGGCTCTGATGTTGGCGTAAATAGAAAAACCATGAAATCAATTGGTGTTGGCTCAATGGTTGCAAGTAATGTGAAAAGAACTAAAATATTAGGACCAACAGCTACAACCAGAACGCCAAATATTTTAACTGGTCGTGGATCTGGTAGAAGATTTGTTAGCAATGATGCATACAACGCTGCCCACGTAGCAAGAGGTAAGGCAATTGTTGGTTATGGTGGCATGGGAGTTGCAGGAGCTAGTATGGGCACTTCAAGGATGAGAGGATCGTATAATCCTCCTCGACCAAATACTATGATCGCAAGAGGCGTTGGAAGAAGCGCATAGCAGCTATAATAAATACTATGAATAATTGGAAAACCTTTATAAACGAAAATGATGATTTTGAGCTGCCTAATTTCTTGTATCGAACAATTATGGACCTCATGAAGCAGTCTTTGGACATGGGGACACTATTATCAAATGATCAGCAAAAATTAAGAGCGTACAAAGAACAGACAAAAAAACTTTTTAAAAATAAATGGTTTGAAATTGCAAAAGCACTAGAGGCTTTTTCCATTATTGATCCGTGCATCTGCTCCACACAAGAAAAAGAAGTCTATTGCGAAGTATGCAAAGGTGCAAGATATATAATTAATTCCACACTAACTGCAGATGAAATGAGAGAAATTGGTGTATTTACAAATGCAGGTACAAGCTCTGAAATAATGAATAAACTTCAAAAAAGTTTGAATAAAATTCTTTCGGAATATCCATAAAGAGTCAAGATGTCAGAAATTGAAAAAGTAGATAAAAAATCTTTCATGAAAGAATTTGAATCTGTTAGACCAGATTTATTTTTTCCAGAACACTGGACAAGTGATCAAAAAGAGCAAGCTGTTGAATTAATAAAACCGCAAAAAACTAGAAGTACAATGTTTTCTTCTATACCAATGAACTGTGAAGCAGAAAAGTGCATATTTGCCTCTACGTGCCCTTTATTGAAAGAATCACTTGCCCCAAGAGGCAAGCCATGCCCAATAGAAATGTCAATGGTCTCTCAATTCACGGCAGAATATTTAGAACAACTAGATGTAAACCCAAATAATCTAGTAGAAGTATCTATGGTTAGAGATTTAGTAGATCAAGAAGTTCAATATTTAAGAAAAACAAAACTTTTAGCAAAAGAACACTTTGTTCAAGAAAATATTATAGGTGTTGATTCTGATGGAAATCCAGTAATGAAAAAAGAACTTCATTTAGCTGTAGAATTAGAAGATAAACTTCATAAAAGAAGAAAAGATTTAAGAAATCAATTATTAGCAACTCGTGAAGCAAAAGCAAAAGTTGGCCAAGTTCAATTGGATACAGCTCAAGCTATATCAGACATAATTGGACGAGTTCAAAGTATTGAAAGCCAAAGAGAAAAATTACTTAAACAAAAACTTGGGACATCTGAAGTAGATGATTATATTATAGATTCAGAAATTATAGAAGAAAAATAGTTAGAGGTAACAATGGTATTACCTAGAGATTTTCGCTATAGAGGACCGACAAGTTCATCTGTATTACGGACGTGTTAGCACAAGAGTCTCATATCCTGATGTTGAAAATGATATTCTTGGAAGATTATTTAACATGTTTAAAAACGTTGGCGTTGAAGTATTTGGTGGTAATGAAGATTTGTATAAACAAAGTCTTGTAAGAAATTTATCAGATCCTCTCACTAAAAATACTAAAGGTTTTACAGATATCTATGGATCAGTTGATACTCAACTTGCGGCTTATGGAAGATTTGAAGAAAACTATAGATTAGCTATACAAAGAGAATTGTCAAATACATCTGGTCTTTCTGTTTTGAGAAGAAGGCAACTGCAATCGGCACTAGACCCAAAATCATCTATTGATTTAAATTTAATAAATTCTTTAACAGAAAGAAGAACAGTATTAGACACATTAATGAATGATGTTATTAAGCCACAGGCTATGATAAGAAATTTTGGTCTTCCAGGAATATATCTACCATCATCAAACCCTAATAGATTAACAGCTAAATTAGCAGTGAGCACAGAAGCTGGGTATGAACCAATACTTGATATACTCCAACAAGCTACTTTTTCTATAGATCCAAGAAAAGAAGTTGGAGCATTACGTTCATTTAGAATTTCTACAACTTCTTTACCATCTTTAGCTGAACTTCAAGAAAGAGCCGCTAGAGGCGGACACCTAAATGTAGGGTCGCTACCAGCAGGGGCAAAACTGTTTTTTGGAGACACAGAAACTACTGGTGTTACAGATATAGATATTGTAAGATCAATATCAATGAAAGAAGGGTCAATTGGAGAAGTTGGAGGAGTAAGACAAATAACATTAAATCCTTCAGTTGAGCTTGGATCAAGATTTAAAACAGCGGAATTATCAGGCTATGTAGCTGCAGACCCACATGATCTAAGAAGGGTAACTGGCCTTGATGAAGCTGTTATAGCAAGAGAAACAAAATTTGGCACCAGTGCTAGAGCTGGAATAGATCCAGCAAATATATTTGATTTAAAAACAGCAGCTGGAAGAGCTCAAGCAAAATCTTATTATGAAAATCTTTTTTCTAGGCTTTCTGCAGACGATTCCTACTTCGTTGCATACAACGGTCAATTTGACGTTGGATTGATGGCAAGATCAGCTAGGTCAGTCAATGCCGATGAAGCAATAATTGGCAGATTTGAGCAAAGAATGAGAAATGGTGGTTTAGTTGACGTTTTAGGTCTTGTAAAAGAAAGATTAAACAATCAATTAGCAAGTAGAATAGCTAGTTCTGGCCTTGGCCCAAACGAAAGAGCAGTCTTAGGTATTCAAACTTTATTGTCAGATCAAGCACTTAGTCAGGCTAGGTTAGCTGGAGAAGCAGTAAAACCATTTGGTTTGGAAAACGTCATTCAATCTACAAATTTTCTAGAAATTCTTGGCAGAGAAGCTGAAGCTGGAAATGAAGAAGCTATGGAATTATTTAGAGTATTATCAACCAGTCAAGCATCTCACATTGACACGACAGACACAATGGTAACTAAAAAAACAATAGAATATCTACAGCAATTAGATTGGTTAGATGATTCATCTGCAGGCGGTTTAAGCGAAAGTACGCTAAATGGTATAAACGCAATTAGAATAAACACCCAATCTTCAAGGGCTATTGTTGGAACAGTAAACTTGGCAGATCCAAGATATTTGCCAGAAGTTGTGTATAGACATTTATTGGAAACTCAAGCAATTAATAACGTTCAATTAGATTTACCGCTAGCATCGGTAGTACCAGGCGCTGAAGGTGGATCAGCTAGATTAAAATTTGATCCAGATACTGGTTCATTTAGATTATTTACTCCAGGAGAAGATCCATTAGTGCAAACATCCATGGATTTACCAGATGGTTTTGGTGATCCAAGAGCATTTATTAGAAGACATTTAGAAAGAATTAGATCATTAGGTATTGAAGATGAATTACCAGTAAATCAACCAACTATACAAACATTAGGTATAACTCCAGTTCAAGCCAGAAATATTACTGAAACAAACGCTATACTAATGGGAGGAAATTTTAATACAGCCGCAGGTTCTCTTACAGAAGAAGTAAATAAAGCAGCACTAATAGATGCGCTTGGATCAACTAGAGAACATATTGGTTATAATACAATGGATGATCCAACTGGTGTACCGCCAGGGATAGCTAGACTAATGAGAAGTCCTCATGATCCAATCTCTCAAGCAGCACGTCAAGCGTATAGAGATACTTTATCAAAAATCGGAATTGCATCCGCATCAATGGATCCAAGAGTTAGATCTACAATGGTTGGAATTTCTGAAATAACAGCTGATCTAACAGCTCAAAATGTTGAGATGATAGAATCAGCAATGCGACCACTTGTTCCAGGAGGAGATGCAGCAGAAGTGTCAGCAAGAGCACTTGCATTCCAAGACCAACTAAAAAATAATGTAAGATATTTAAGTGATCTAGAAACAATTACCGTAAGATCACAAAAAGCAATTGTTGCAACGGATAATATAGCGCTTTTGCCACAAACAATTCTGGAGCAAGCTGAAACTTTAGATGAAGCAGGAAATAGAGTTGCATTCTTTAGTGATCAAGCATTAAATTCAAGATCAAATAGAGTAAGATTTTCTATAGCAAATAGAGCATCAGAAGAAGTAAACCCAACAGTCAACTTAATTTATGGTGGTGGCGTAAAAGAGGGAAGTGCAGCAGCAAGAAGAGCAAGTGTTGAAGCTGAAAGCATATATGATGTAACAAGTAGGTTTTTAGCTTCTGGCAGTCCAGAAGAAATGCAAGCTGCAGGCTTAAACACTGCTGAACAAATAGCCGAACTAAGAACTATCTTTGCTGGAGCAAGAGAGGCAGAAGGAGCAGAGGCTTTTGAAAAGTTTAGACAACTTTATTTTGAAAGAGGCGTTGGTATTGGAACCATAGAAAAAGGAGAAGGTGCTGAAGGAGTAGTCAGCATGTTAAGAAGTTTGATAGGTTCTGTACAAGCAGAGTCTGACGAACTTTTGCTACAAAAAGGCGCAGAACTTGAATTAGCTGGAATCAACAGAGAGTTTGCTACGCTATACCCCAGATTAAGTGACGAAGCTCATAGAGAAGCAGCAAGAGTTGGGACTGATGCAGCCAGTGATTTGGTTAGAGGAGCTTCCGCAACTTCAAGATTAGAAAGATTTAAATCTATTTTAAGAGAAGCCTCTCAGGATACGGGATTATTTCCTGCTATACGTGCAAGATTTGGTAGAGTAAGAGTAGATGACGGCATCGGAGGAACTGGGATACTTGCAGACAGGCTAGCAAGAGATGAGCATATAAGAAATAGAATTGCGGCAATGAAACCAAGTATTTATACGGCTATTGCAGGTGTAGCAGCCCTTAGTGCTGGTTACTATATAGGAAAAAAGAGTCAACAAAATGAATTATATAATGAAGTTATGGAGGCTCAACCAACAGAAAATAATATTGGTCAAATGTCAATAAGGGATTTTAATCAGGTTAATCAACAGATTACAGCCCAAAATTCTGCAAGAAGAGACCCATTGGTTACAGCTGGGGTTGTTGGTAATTTAGATAGAAATAAAGTTTCTCATTATAAAATGGGACCAGGAAAATACAATCACCTATACGGTTCATAAGAGGTAAAAATGATTAGGGTAGGGAAAAAGGCCGCAATTGCGGCAGGAGCTTATTTTGGCTATAAGGCAATACAGGGTTTTGGTGGAGAAGTAGCTCCAGCAATGACATCTGCTGCTATGGATATAGCTTTTGATGATCCAGAAGCAGACAGAGCAGTTTTAGGGACTGACCTAACACCTTCAATGGCAATTATGGCTAGTGGTATACCTGTTGCCTCACAGGTAGCTAGAACAAGAAATTTAGGAAGAACTGGTTATAATACTGGTGCAGTAGGCGCTGCTGCAGGCATTGGAATTGCAACTGGTATAGGCGTAGCTGGCGGAAGAAGATTTATGGGCGGTTTAAGAGGCTCAATAATTGGCGGAGCAATCGGTGCTGCTGTGGGAGTTGCTGGAGTAATTGACAACACTGTTGGAGTGGCAAGAAAAAATTCGCAAATAATGAGTCAATCACCATTCTATAATCAATCGCTATTGACTGCGGATAGGCTAAACGCAACCGGCAACATAGTATTTGGTATGCATAACGGAAGAAGAGGCTAATGGCCGTAGATCCAGTTACTGGAGTTGAAACTCCATTTATTTTTGATATGGCAGAGTCTATACCTGGCATATCAACTACCGCAATGTTTAACGCGGGAAGATACTATAGAACATTATTAAATCGGTGGTAGATTTGATGTTGCTGCTGGAACTACCGGAAGAAAACTTGCCAGAGCTCAAAGAATGGGCTCATTTGTAGGAGATGCTCCAGTTGCTAGATCAAGAAGTATGTTTTTTGGTGGGAACTCTAGGATCGGTCCATTAAGAAGAGCTGCAGAAAGAAAAGCAGCAAGAGCTGGCACAACACCATTTTTGAAACAGTCTGTAGCTTCAAACTTAAGCCCCAGAGCATTTGGAAGATTTAATAGTCTTACATCTTTAACTGGACAAAAATCTCTTGGGTTCTACACTCCATTCCAAGGGATGTCTGGCTTCGCTGACTTAGCAATGAAAAATAGAAAGGTTGCCGCAAAAGCAGCAGAAAAAGGAATAACCGCAAGAGAAGGAGCAGTCTATTCTGGTGGTGTTCTTGGTAGAATGATGACAATAAGTAATCTTTTTGATATTGAGTCAACCATAGCAAAAGCTGGTGGTATAGATGCCGTAAGAGGTGGTGCTGGTGGGACTAAAGCAGCAAGAGCTTTATCACAAAGAACTTCAATTGTTCAAAATATTGGTAGAGTACAAAATCTTGCAAATCCTGGGGCCGTTATAGATGCAGCAAGAATAGCGCCAAGAGGCCCACTTGGTGCTACAACGTCTGCTGAAAGATTAGCAGCCTCCAGAGCGGCAATGGCATCTTCTATAGCAGATGATCCAATGAAAGCCGTTGCTTCAACAATGACAAGAGGAGAACTAAGTAATAGATTAACTGGATATTTTGCAGGTGCAGTTAATCCAGCTTTGATGACAGAAGCTCAAAGTGTATTAGTAAATACAGTCATAAGATCTTCTGCTGGCTTTGGAACAGCTGGCACAACAGCATTCAATACATTTATGACTGATTTTGGAGCTGGGGGAAAATATACTGGATCAGTCGTAAATAAACTACGACGGAACTGCAAAACTAGCCAGCATGACTGGAGAATACCTTAGTGCAGGAGGCTCAAAAATGGTTGCAGCAAAGTTTGCTGGCAGAACTGCTGTTCATGGCTTAAACGCAATAGCAAAACCATTAAATGTTTTGGCAACAGGTCAATTAATATATGATATTTCCAAGGGTGCTGGTAAAATAGTTGCTGGAGGTGTGAATCTTGCCAAAGAAGCAGTTAAATCAATGCAAGGGTCAATGAACAAACCAATGTTTGGAGCAGGTTTTAAAGATAATGAAATAGCCGCAACATCAAGATCAAGGGGCGTTATGGCTATACAAAATTCAAGACTTAATGCAAGAAGCCTACTTGGCTCAGAAGCTGCTATGATGGCAGCACACTTTGGGTAATTATTATGAGTTCAACATTAAAAAATAAAACAACAAGATTTAGAGAAAGTCTTGAAAAACTTTCAAGAGAAGATCTTATTGATATAATAAGACTTCAAGACCCAGAAACTGTAAAACAAATAAATAGAATTGAATGGGTATTTAAAAATAAATTAAATCATTTAGCTTGGGCAAATGGAGAGCCAATTTTAGAAAGGCCTTTAACAAACAGAGAGTTAGCTCTTTTAATTGATGAACCTTTTGAGATTGATCAAGAATTATTAGAAGCTGGGATATCTGCAGAGTATCAAAGGCAGATACACGTAGCAAAAGATCCATGTATCTGGGCAAAACAATTTCTTGACGCAGAAACAAGAGTATATCAAACTTTGATTTTGCGTGACCCAGCATTAAGAAAAGTTTTAAGAGCTGGTCGTCGTTTAGGAAAAACATTTAGTATGGCTATTGCATTGCTGCACTATAGTTATACCCACAAAGATGGTAGATGTCTTGTTATTGCACCTATGAAATCTCATGTTGAATTAATTTATCAAGAAATAGTCAGACTTGCTTCTAAAAATGAAATAGTACTTAATTCAATTACTAGAAAAGTAACTAGTCCGCAATTTATGATTCAATTTTCTAATGGATCAACAATTAGATTCTTTACTTCCGGTATGCGTTCAGGCGGAAAGTCAGACGTAGCTCGTGGTCAGGAAGCACACGTAATTGTTTTAGACGAAATGGACTACATGCATGCTGATGACCTAGACGCATTGTACGCTATGCTACAGAAAACCGCAGAAGATCAGCCAGATAAAGTTCTTATTGGTGCTTCTACTCCAACTGGTAGAAGAGAAAGGTTTTGGGAATGGTGTAGATCAGAAAGATTTAAAGAGTTTTGGTTTCCATCTTACTGCAACCCATTTTTTAGCAAAGAACAAGAAGATGAATTTAGAGAACAATATTCTGAAATTGGTTATAGACATGAAATAGAAGCAGACTGGGGTGAAGACGCAGAAGGTGTATACCCAAGAAAATTTGTTGATAAAGCTTTTGTTGATCCAGGTTGGGATTATAGGGCAGAGGTAACTTCTGCAAGAAATTTCTATACCATTGGTGTTGACTGGGACAAGTACGGAGCAGGAACAAACATCGTTGTACTTGAGGTATGTTCTGATTCATATGAAGAAGAAAGATTTAGAAATAAAGTAAAAATTTGCTACAGAGAAGAAATACAAAAATCAGAGTATACTCTCACAAAAGCAGTTCAAAGAATTGTAGAACTTAATTCTATATTTCAACCAAAACATATATACGTTGACAGAGGATATGGAGAAGTACAGGTAGAACTTCTGCATAAATATGGTGTTGAAAATCCACCTAGTGGGCTAAGAGAGAAAGTAAAAGGCGTAAGTTTTAGTGAAACAATTGATATTAGAGATCCATATACTAAGCAAATAGTTAAAAAAGAAATTAAACCATATATGGTTGATAATCTTAGGCAGTATCTAGAAAAAGAAGTTTTAAACATTTCTGAAAGAGACACAGAGATATATATGCAGCTGATTTCTTATGTTGTTTTAAGAACAACTCAGACAGGAAGACCTGTTTTTGAAGCTGGAGGGTCAGCAGTAGATCACGCTCACGATGCCCTAATGTTAGCGCTTTTAGCAATAACTGAAAATTATAATGATTTACATAAAGCCAAATTTGCAACTAGAACAGAAAGTTTTTCAAATACATTTTTTATGCCACAACTTAAAAAAAGTAATGAAGATGATGATAAAATAGATAGCAAGATTCCATCTAGAGCGGATGCATTGTTGCCAGCAAAATTTGGATATAAAAAATCTTTTAGAGCAAGACCAAACGCATCTATAAAAAGAAAGACATTTTAAACTATGGCACAATATGGAATAGGACAACCAAACCCAGTTGAAGGTGCCTTTTCTAACTATGTAGAAACGTCTGGAAGTTTATCATCCCTTCAGGAAAAACAAGATATATTAAATGCAACAAGTACCGTAAACACAACTGGAAAATATGTTACTGAATTTTCTCAAACGTCAATTTCAGACGTTAGATCAAATGTATATTATTCAGAATCAATAATAACTGAGTTACTTGCAGAAATAGAAGAAAATTTAAAAAAAGTAAAGATTAATGCATATGCAAATATAGAGCTAGAAAAAGCTCATAAAGCAGTTTGGAAAGATGCTACAAAACATGTAGAGATAGCAAAAAAAATGAATCTTCCTGCGTATATTCCATATGAAGAATATGCGTATGCATCGGAGCACTTATGTAGATCTTGCAGAGATTTAGTAAAAAACTATGATCTCTCTATTAGCCACACAACGTTTGGTCATTTAATAGAGATTAAAAAAATTATTTCATTTATTAGAAATGAAGTAATGATTATAAGAAATATAGTTACACATCATTTAGGGGAGGCTTATAAAGATGAGACAGAAGGTGAAATTGCCAAATATTTATCTGATTGGGCCAAAGCAGCTACGCATTATACGAAACAGTTGGCCAAAGAAATTATTACGCCAGCCGCAACAATACCAGAAGTAGAAATAGAAAAAATATCAAAGACACACGCAGCACAGTTTCAATCCTTTTTTGCCCTTAAAGTAAATTCGTATACAGCTGAAATACAAACTCTTTCAAATCTACTAAAAAGAGACTGTGTTGATATAGCTCAAACATTTTATTCAAATTACTTGCTCCCAGCAATGTCATTTAAATCAAATGTAATAGAACCACTTATTTTTGATTTCACAACAACACAAATATCACAAGAGTGTCCAACACTTGCTGGAGAAATTGTAACTGCAAGCAATTCAGTCACAGGAAATCTTGGTTCTGTAACTACTGACTATTTAGAAAGAAGAATTCAATTCTCAGCGAGAATGGATGCCCTAATACAAAACATAGTTCTAAAAAGAAGATATGTGAACTATATAGTCCAGTTAGAGTCAATTGCGATCCAAAGAGTAAGACTTCTTTCAACCGAAGAAGATGAAAATATAGAAGTATACAAAAATATATTCAATACAATACCAGTTGATTCTGAAAAAAGAAATAGTCTAAGGTCTTCACATTCTCAATTAGACGACTTAGATGAAGATGCGCACCCTCAATATCTCAGAAGAGATGGCGGTACAATAACTGGAAATATTCAGTTAGCTCCAGGAGCCAGTATTGGCGGAATGGATATCGGGACTCATACTCACTCAGGCATTGACGGATCAGCGCCAATTAGCGCAAAAAGTATAGACTATTCTTCGGCTAGAGATGACTACTATGCGTCTGTTGGAGCATTGCCATATTCTAATATTGTTTTAACTAGTTTAGAGCAGAGCGTTGTTATTGGCGGAGGCCTTTATTTTGATGCCACATTCGAAATAGAAATTGATGATGATAAAATGAATTCGTATGAATTTGAAATATTGTATAATGAGATTTAATTATGTCCTGGTTTACTTACATAGATAATTCTACTACTAAATATTCTTCAGTTAGAAGGGAAATAGTTTTTCCTAATTTATCTGAAAATTTAGCCATAAATGATTGGATTCATGTCAATCTTGATGATTTAGATATAAGTAGATTTTATTATTATGAAAATGGTTTAATTAAAAGTTCAATAGATTCAGATTCGTATCTTGTTGTATATGAAGTGAATAATACTTATACACCAACATATAGTTTAATTATTGATGGTAATAGTGAAGATTTTTATAAAAAAAATCTCTGGTTTAAATCAGTTTCTAGTGTATTAGCAGGAAATCAGCCAGCGGGTAAATACTATATTTATTACCACAAAGATAATATTCAATATATACAAAAAGTAGGGAATAACTATCAATCAACAGAGTCTCCAAATGGCTTAAACTACATAGCATCTCAAACAGGTTCAGGTCAAAATTTAATAAATCTATATTCTGTCTCTGTTACAGGAAATTCTGAAAACACTAGAATAGCTGCAATATCATATCTTGGTGATACAGGAATCTGGAATAATCAAAGCACAACTGTAATCGGAGCTAAAGCAATTGGAACATTTTCTGGTCCAAATTTTAAACTCTACGCTAAAAAAGGACCAGACTGCGGAAAAATAAGAGTAAAAATTACTAAAATATCTGCAGTTGGTGATGGGCAAAAAATTGTCAAATCTGGAATAGACATTGATTTATATGCACCTACAAAACAAGATAATCAAAATATCTATTCAATAAATATTGAACAAGAAAATATTTTCTCGATATATGAAGAGATCTATGGTGATTTTTCTTTTGAAATAGAAACTTTAAATGAAAAAAATCAGGCGTCTTCTGGCAATAGGTGCACACTAGAAAAATATGAATTTTCTAAAAATTATGAACTTTCATTTTCTAATGAAGAAATAAAATCAGACATTGCATTTAAGTCAATTGGTGGATTAAAATAATGGCTAAAATTATAAAAAAAATTACTGGATTAAAACCAGGACAAAATTATTTATTTGTTCTTAAAGCAAAAAATACTGAATTATCAGCAGTTGACTCCGCCTATGAATCCATAAGAATACAGACGCCAATAGATCAAAGCATACCTGGATCAATTGAAGATTCTACATTTTTTATATATGGAAATTATAAATCAGTTATGTTTTCCTTTGAGCCAACATCGGACTTAGACGTAAGAGAATATGAATATGAATTGTACGCCGATGCCTTGGGCGCAACACTAATTTCCACAGGAAAAGCCACTTCCAGTGTCTTTACCATTGACGTACCAAATAACTCTGGAGCTGCAACAGATAGTTCTACTCAATCTGATGTAGTTTATTATGGAAGAATCAGAGCCATAGATACATCAGGAAATTCCGGTGGATGGACTCCAAGTTCGGGCTTAAAACAGTCAAGCGCTACAGAATTGATAGACAGCCAACATGTAAGATCACTCACTGCTTCAAAAATTACAGCTGGAACAATCAACGCCCACGAAATAATTTTAAAGCAGCAGGGAGCTCAAACAACAATCAACGCTCCTGCAAATATGGCAATTATTAGATCGTCTAACTATAATGGATCATATAATAATAATACTTCAACATGGACAGATGGAACAGCTGGCTGGGTTATAGGTGGAGACGGGCACGCAGAATTTTCATCTGCCTCAATTAGAGGAACCGTTAAAGCTGGATCTATTTATATTAATGCAAACAATAGATGGAAGACAAACACAGCAGGAGTTGAAATAACTGCAGCAGAATTTAGAGTTGGAGATGCAAACAGCTTCGTATATTGGGATGGAAACAACACCTTAAGTGTTAAGGGATCAATTCAAGCAGACTCTGGAACAATTGCTGGGTGGACAATTTTTGAAAACGAATTGCAAGCTGGAAACTTTTCTGGAGCAGTAAGACTAGGCGGAGGAGTTGGTCCTATCCCTCCAGGAACATATCCAGGAGGAAGTTATACGGGAGAGTTACAAATAGCATCTCCAATATCACCTGGCGTTGAAGCAAACGTTAGCTATAACGGTTATCATACAAGATGGAAAGTGGGAACAAATAATCCATCATGGAATGAAAGCTATGCAATGGAAGCCACCGCAGCAGGAATGATATATCAGTATGGTAGTGAAAGGTTTGAATTTAGAATTATAAGCGGTAATCCGTATATTGTTATTGACGGAACACAGTATCAATTAACAATTGGTGGAGGATCTCCTTCAGATGGTGGTGGTGATCCAGGCTCAGGCCCAGCCCCAGCTCCAGCCCCATCAGGTGGTGGTGGTACTACATGCACCCCAGGAACCGTACTAAATGGATCATGTTGTGGACTTGGCCCATGCTTTAGCTATACAACAACATACGCTGATTGTTCAACGGATACTTATTGTGACGGACCAAACTGTGAACAGTGTGGTATAATACTAGTCTAATACCTTTGGGAGAAACCAATGCCAAAAAAAGATGACTTTGAATATTTTGCTTTTGTTGTAGAAAATGAAGTTGCTGTTGTAATACCAATTAATAAGCATAATTTACCAGACTGGGTTGCAGCTCTTTCATCTGATCCAAAAGTTATTAAATTAGAAGATAGTCAAAAAGATGTTGTTGTTTCTGGATGGAATTTTGACGGGGAAAGTTTTTCTTTACCAGCAGAAAACTAAAATATGTCTAAAATTAACGGTATTAACAACGCAGTACAAACACATTCTAACGTAGAAGATTCTATTATTGAAGAATCTAATCTAGATGTTAATATGATTATTTCAGTTTTTCAAGAAAAATTAAGTCAATTAATGACCGAGATAGTCATCAAAGATGCTACAATAAGACAGCAAGCTAATTTAATAAATAAGCTAAAAGGAAATAAATAAAATGAGTGAAACAACACCTGAGCAAGTAGAAAATACTATTGCAAAACAATTTAAAATTGAAATAAGCATTTCTGAACAAAATCTATCTTATAAGAGTGATTTTTCTGAGCCAGAGACAATTTTTTGGATTGAATCTGTCAAAAATATTATCTTGAATAAGACATTTGACGGAATTAAACAGGAAAGCTGATTTAATCTTTATAAAGGGCTACTATTAAATAGTATCCCTTTATATTTGGAGCCCATTTAATGGCAATCAGAAAATATTTTACCTTTCAAAATAACTTTAAAAAAAACGATGTCCCTGCCCTAGAAATTAAAGCCGAAGACGTAAAAACTCTAAGCAAAAGTTTTAGGGTAGCATCGCTTGCTTTAGGCTATCAAGGAACAAATTACTTCTATACTGGTAGAAGTAATTTTGAGCCATCTCCTTATGATTTTGATAGAATAATTCAAGCTGTTGATACTGACTCATATGTTAAACAGGCTGTTTCAAAATACAAAGACCTCTTCTGGAAAGAGGGATGGAAAATTGTAGGCGAAAATCAAGAAGCAGTAGCATATCTTTATCAAAGAATAGACTATATGGAAATGGCTATGAAAAGACCATTTCTTGAATTTCTTATTGATCTATCTGATCAGCTAATAAAATTTTCTAATGTTTTTGCTGTTAGAGCAAGAGGAGAATTGTCTGAATTCTTTCCCACAAAACTTGCTCCCATCAATGCAACACAACCGATTGTAGGATATTACCTAATCCCCACTGAGCAAGTAAGAATTTTGCGTGATAAATATAATAGACCAAAATCGTACATGCAACAAACAGACCCTATGACCTATGCACCAACAGACAGAGATCCTGTTTGGAGTGCAGATAGAGTTATACATTTATTTTTTGATAGAAAACCTGGTAGAGCTTTTGGTACACCGTTTTTATCAAATAGTCTTGATGATATAGTTGCGCTTAGACAAATGGAAGAAGATATTCAGAACTTAGTCCATAGAGAATTGTTCCCACTATATAAATATATAATTGGTACAGCAGATCAGCCAGCAGATCCAGAAGAAATAGATAAAGCAGCAGCAGAAATAGAAAATCTTAGAGCTGAAGGTGGTTTGATTTTACCATACAGACATGACGTTGATGTTATCGGATCAGCACAAGAAGCACTTGACGCATCTGCGTACATAGAGCACTTCAAGGAAAGAGTAGCTATTGGCTTAGGCGTAGCTCCACATCATTTAGGCATGACGATGAATGGTGGCAATAGATCTATGTCAGAAAGATTAGATACTGCACTATACGATAGAATTAAGCAGTTTCAAAAACAATTTGCAGAAATGATAAGACTTCATATATTTAATGAATTGTTATTTGAAGGTGGTTTTGATCCAATTAAGAATCCATTAGAAACTGATATTTCAGATCGTTGTTATTTTAAGTTTAACGAAATTGATGTTGACACTCAAGTCAAAAAAGAAACTCATATTATTCAAAAATACGTCAATTCAGTAATAACTCTTACTGAAGCAAGAACTGAACTTGGGATTGATCCTGAAGTAGATCAAGAAGATTTATTCGCAGGAATTCAAAGCGCTATGCAAAAAGATTTGATTGACGCACAACAATCAGCACAGGATGCAACAAGTGATAAACAAGCTTCTGCAGGACCAGGGCAAAGAAATTTGCCATCAAAAAGAAAAGGCGTTGGCAACGCAACTAGACCGCAAAATCAAAATGGTAGAAGAACATCTCCAAATATAAAAAGGTCAGATCCGACTTGGATAACTACTGTTGAAAATTTGCTAGAAGAACAATATAATGTTAAGATAGAAGAATCAGAAAATCTAAAAAAAGATGAGGAAAAGTAATGGCATTCATGCTTACGTCAGATGTATCAAAGCAGTATCTTCTTGAGGAAGATGCAATTAAAGGTTTTAGAATGGCTGTTGAGAATGGACAGTCAAGATTAGCTTTACAAATTTTAACAGACATTGTTGATTTTTTTATGGATGTTATTTCTACAGCAATTGATGATTCAGAAGAATCAGAAGAATTAGAGCAAGCAACTCAGTTAGAAGTTCCTAGTCTTAAAAAAGAAGAGGCAGTAGTTAAGGAAAAGGAAATTGTTTCTGAAGAAAAAGATTCAACGTCAAAAAATTCTTCAAAGAAAGAAACAAAGCCAACTGAAGAAAAATGAAATTAATAATTGGTTGTCCAATTTATAAAAGAGACTGGATATTTCCAGCATGGGCTGCTGCAATAGAAAGACAGTCAGTTAACATATCAGATATTGGTTTTGTTTTTATCACGTCATCTAACGACGAAAAAACTATCAAGTGTATTGATGTTTGGAAAAATATTCATCCAGAAATTCCATTAATTGAAACAATATCAAAAGACGATGTCGCACATCACGAACATGCGGAAAATTCCCGTCAATGGACAATGTCCAAATATCATAATATGATTTCTCTTAGAAATACTCTTTTAAATAGAGTTAGAGAAATTCAACCTGATTATTTTTTTAGTCTTGATTCGGATATTCTTTTGCAAAATCCTATGACTATTGAATTATTAGTATCTCATATAAAAGATGGAGCAGATGCAGTAAGTCCATTAATGTTTATGACTCCATTTGATATCCAATTTCCAAGTGTAATGAACTGGGTTGATAACCCAGGAGAAAAAGCAAGAAGACTTAGTCAATACCCATTGGGAACTTATTTTAAGGCAGATATTATTATGGCTGCAAAAATGATGTCAAAAGATGTTTACAATAATGTGGATTATATTTTCCATAGTCAAGGAGAAGATCTAGGATGGTGTGCAAACGCTAATAAAAAAGGCTTTAATAACCTATATAGCGCTTCTTATATATACGCTCCTCACATAATGCACCCGCAGATGTTAAAAGAGTATTTTAAAAATGGAGATAAAAGATATTTTAGTGTAGTTGAAAACTTGACAAAAATATGATATCTTTATATAAAATTGTTTAATGTTATAAAAGTAACATTTACTATAGTTACAGATAAGTAAAAAACGGAGATTTTAATGGCTTTTGATTTTGTAGAAACTTTCAGGGTAGAAATGCCTGATTTTTCTGAAGTTGATATTAATTTTTCAGAATCAACAAATTCATCTAAAGGTTTAATAATTGAAGTAGCCGCTATTCACGAGCGGACTAACAGCTAATTATAATAACTACTCTTCAAAAGCACTTGAAGAAGCATTGCAATCTTGGGTTGAACCATACCCAAAACCAATTATTTTAAACCATGATCTTAACTCTGAACCAATCGGTAGAGTCATGGCAGCGAAAATGGATAAAGAAGCAGATGGTTCTTCTTTTGTTCGTCTTCAGATAGCAATCACAGATCCAGTTGCAATTGAAAAAGTTCTTGACAGGCGTTACCTTACTGGCTCAGTTGGTGGAAGAGCAGGAAAAGCCATTTGCTCTATATCTGGACAAGACCTTGCTGCAGAAGGAGAGGGTGGAAGACCAACTCTTCCAAAATATAGACGAGGTCAAGTCTATAAAGGCAAGCTAGCTTTTGTTGATATGCAAGACATTTCATTTAAAGAATATTCTTTTGTTAACCAACCAGCAGACTCAAAGTCTGGTGTAAGAAGTAAAAAGACAGTTGATGGAGATCTTAAAGTACAAGATTCTTCAGATGACTGGGTAGCAAAGAGTTCAGCTTTTGTATTAAGCATGGATGAAGAAGATATTTATTCGGTGACCGAACATAAGTCAATTCTTAAGCATTTAAAAACAAAAGAATCAAAACCGCTCTATCTTCAAGTAAAAGGTTCATTCTTGACAGCTATGGCTATTCAAGAGAGTGAAAATTACAAATACAATGAAGCTTCATTACTATCTAATGGAGAAATTAAAGATAATACTGAGTCTCAGGAGAATGAAACAATGGAGAATGCAGAAAAACAAGAAGACATCCTTGCAGTTGCTGAAGAACTCAGCAATTCTTTGTCTTCTATAGCTTCAGAGGCAGCAGAAGAAACTGCGCCAACTCAAGAAGAGCCAAAAGAAGAAGTATCAGAGCAGCCTGCTGCGGAAGAGCAAGCAGAGCCAGCACAAGAAGAGATCTCCAACGACAATTCAGAGAAAGCAGATGAACAGGCTGATGAAGCTGTTGATTCTGAAGAAGCTGAAAAGCCAGAAGAGAAGTCTGAGGACGTTCAGACTGAGCCTCAAGAAAAGGCCGAAGAAGAGGATTCACTCAATGGTGAAGATACAGTAGCCACTGAGTCCGAAGACTCTGAAGTACTCGCAAGAGTAAAGGCCCTTGAAGAGGAGAACGCAAAGCTCAAAAAAGCCCTACACAATACTCTTGTTGAAAGAGTAGTAGATGCAAAAATTGCAGTAGGCGTTGAGTCAGTAGAAAATAGAGATAAAGCAATTGAAGAGCATGCATCACGCACAGCATCTTCTCTAGCAGATTCACTAAGAGATTTGGCACGTATGCCCCAAGCTACACAAGCAAGAGGCGAAATGCCAGAAATTACTTCTGAAACAGAAGTTGTTGAGGGTGAAGAAAATGTAATTACCCTTGACTCTAAAGCAGAAGAAGTAAAGGCTGATCCAAAGCAAACAGCAGAGCAGCTTTTCGTAGATGCGCTTATGGGTCGCCGTAAGCTCTAAGAAAAAACACTTTAAGGAGATAATGAAATGTCTTTAGCTAAATTTCGTAAGGTAGGAACAAAGACAGGTGCAGGTCGCCTAGTAGTTTCTGAGGGTATTGCCCCAGCAGCTTACTTGCTTCCAGCAGCCGGTCTACCAACATGGTACCTTGACAGTGAAGATGATCGTTTTGAAATCGTCATTCCAAAGGGAACCATTCTTTCAGTAGTGGCAAATGCATCAACAGGTGACGCAGAAGTTGCACCAGCAAACGGTACAGGTTCATCAGTTACTTGGGGTGACTCAATGCCATCATCATGGGACCCAATGGATGGTGCAACACCATCATACAGCTCAGGCGCAACTGACACAGTAGTTGTTGCTGCAAGATCAGTACCAGTAGGTGTTGCTCAGTACGACCTCTATCGTCCATTCGATAAAGGTACATCACAGGGTGCAGGTTTCATCACTCATGGATATGTTGAATATCCAATGGTTGATGGTATCAATGCGGACGTAACAGTTGGATCAGTTGTTAGAGCTGACCACATGGGCCGTCCGGTTAAGGCAGCTGCAGCTGACTTCTATAATTCATCTGCAGTCTATTCTTACCTCCAAGTTGGTAAGGTAGTAGAGGTAGAAAAGTTTGCAACCAACTTTGATGATGGTCTGCTTTCCTACATGCAATTGCCATCGGATCCAGGTGCTTTGAAGACAGTATTTGAACTTACCCGTTCAGGTACATATTCAGGCAAATTGGGTATCCGTTCCAATTTGGATGTTCACAACGTAATTGGTGCATTCCGCGTCAATCTTACACTTTAATAGAAAATAACACAGGAGGAATAGTCCTAAGATGAGTAAGACAATCCAAGAGCTCCTCTCGGGTCTCCCAGCTTGGGAGTCAGCACTAACCGAGGACGGACATATCGATGAAGGTAACAGAGTAACTATCAAGGAAGCGTTTGCATCCCCAGATGCAGCAATTCTCTTCCCAAAGGTTATTTCACGTACCCTAAAGGAAGCAGCAGAGCCACAACTTCTTGTTACTCCGCTTCTTTCAACAGTGCGCCTAGGTAAGGGACGCTCCTTGGAGTTCCCTGCAGTAAACGCAATCCAAGCCTCAGAAATTCCTGAGGGTCAAGAGTACCCAGAGCAGGCACTCGCATTTGCTAAGCAGATCGAGGGCAAGGTTTCCAAAAAGGGTGTTAAGCTAGCTTTCACAGAGGAAGTTATTGCTGACTCACTTTGGGACATTGTCGGCATGCACGTCCGTGCAGCTGGTCGCGCAATGGCAAGACTCAAGGAACAGATTGCACTCAGCCGTTTCAAGGACGCAGCTACAATCGTTTTCGATAACGACAGTGGCAGCTACGATGATACGACTGGCCGTGGTATTGACGGTGCTGCAAACTTAACAGTTACTTGGGATGATGTTGTAGATATGGCAGCTGTTTTGATGGCTGAAAACCATGTCCCAACAGACTTCATCTTGCACCCACTCATGTGGTCAATCTTCCTTAAGGATGCGATTTTCCACACCGGTGGTTCTGCAGCTGCAGTCAACACAAGCTGGGGTTACCGCCCACAATCAGCAGACGGTGCGCTTAACGCAACAGCCCCAATGGGCCTCAATGTTATCGTATCACCATTCGTAAGCTTTACAGCTAAGAGTGGCGCAACTGCTGCTAAGTCGGACCTTTTCTTGATTGACCGCAACGAAGTTGGTTCACTCCTCGTTAAGGATGACATGAGCACAGATCAGTTTGATGATCCAAGCCGTGACATTCGTCAGATGAAGATGAAAGAGCGTTATGACATCGTAATGCTTGGTGACGGTGAAGGTATCACAGTTGCTAAGAACGTCAGACTCGCCCGTAACTATGAGGTTGAGGTCACAAATAACGTGACACTTTAATCCTTAAGCGATTATAGTTGCGAAATAGCAGTTAAAACACTGGGGGTGGCGAAAGCCGCCCCCTTTGTTTTTGTCTTGTAATAAGTTACTAAATATATATATTTATTATTTAGGAGATTCGTGTGGCCCTTTCTCTCATAGATGCTGTTGTAGCGATAGATAGCACAATGGTTGTCATCAGATTTCAATCAACCATAAAAATTAGTAGTTTAATTAATGAAAATTTTATTCTACAAACAAATACATCAACACCAAGTGTCATCTCAAATCCATTCCAGCCAATACAAACAATCGTTGACTATAATCAAATATCCAGAACTCTCAAATTATATTGGGATGAAGATTTAGTTTTAAATAATAATACAGAATATTTAATAAGATTAGTAAATTTTCTTGATGCAGTTAATGAAACTATAGACGAAGAGCAAATTTTATTTACATGGCAAAGCGACAGCGCAACACCTTCTACATTTTCCTCTGTAAGAGCCCCTGAAGTTGGAGAAGTATTAGTAGAAGATAAATCAATCAGAACAGACGCCTACACAAGTGTCCAGATCCTTGCAAAAAATCCAGATTTCTATATCTCTGATGTTATTCCATCAAATGGTGATTTTTACTTAGAAAATGACTATAATTCTGGAAGAGTAAAAATAACTTTTAATTCAAGACCAGCTTCTAACTTTTTAAATAATACTTATTTTAAATCTCAAAGAAAAAAAATACAAAGAACACCAACAAGGTGGGAGAATATAGAGACAAGAGTCCAAATGCACTCATGGAAACCAGAAGTGTATATTGATTTTCCTTCGCTTGATGCAACACCAGCATATTACACAGAAGACACTGAATATTTTGAAAGTGGATATAAATATAGAATTATAGTTTCTAAAGACGTTGGAATATAAGATGGCAAATTTTGTTTACGCAAAAGCAAAACAAGCTCTTTTAAATGGGCAAATAAATGTTTCAGCATCAAACTATAAAGTAGCTTTACTTAATTCAAATAATTACACTCCAAATACAGCTACAGATGAATATGTTTCTTCAATACCAGCTAATGCGATAGTGTCTAGATCAAACAACATTACAAATATCACTAATGTTAATGGAGTTTTTGACGCAGATGATGTAAGTATATCCCACGATGGGACAAGCTTCAATGCCATGGTCATATACCAAGTGGGATCATCTGATTCAAATTCAAGATTATTTTTTTATATAGATACTTCGACCGGCCTACCATTTGAAGGTAGTAATTCATCACTAACAGTTACTATAAACTGGAGTGATACAGCTAATAAAATACTAGCCTTATAAGGTTTTAAAATGTCTACACAATACCCTAACGCACTAGATAATTTTGTTAATCCAACAGCAACCGATAGGCTTGATTCCAATACCGTTCCACATCACGTACAGCATGCAAATTTAAACGATGCAGTAGAAGCTCTACAAACAGTAATTGGTTTAAATCCAGCAGGTTCACATTTAACCTTAAAAGATAGAGTAATTAACGCAGAAACATTAATTACTGAACAATCAGTTTTAAATGGATTAACTGATGTTACTATAAACTCAGTAGCTACAGGTCAAGTATTACGTTATAACGGCTCTGCTTGGGTTAACTACGCAGAAGAGAATTTAGTTGATGGAGGAAGCTTTTAAAAATGGCAAATACAATCAGAATTAAAAGAAGGGCTGGCGGAGGTTCGTCAGGAGCACCATCATCGCTTGAAAATGCAGAATTAGCATTTACCGAAGTTGATGACGTACTTTACTACGGTAAGGGCACAGGTGGTGCAGGAGGAACAGCTACATCAGTTATTGCCATTGGTGGTTCTGGAGCTTTCACAACTATAACCACTGATCAAACAGTAACTGGCAACAAAACTTTTACTGGAACAGTAATTGTTCCTACGCCAAGCGCAAACACACACGCTACAACTAAATTATATGTAGATAATTTAATTGCAAACGTAAATTCAAATATTTCTAATGTTGCAACATCTTTTACAGTTGCTGGTGATTCTGGTTCAAACCAAACAATTACTTCTGGTATAGATACGTTGACTATTGCTGGTGGCACAGGCTTAACTTCAGTAGCGAGTAGTACTGACACAATTACGCTAAATCTTGATAGCACTTCTGTAACAGCTGGTTCATATGGGGCAGCAAATTCAGTTGCGACCTTTACAGTAGATGCGCAGGGTCGTTTAACAGCAGCTGGAAATACAGCGATTAATATAAACGCAGGACAAATTACAGGTTTCACAGAAGACGCACAAGATGCAGCAGCAGCACTTCTCACAAATGCAACACATTCTGGAGTTTCTGTAAATTACGATGACGCTAATTCTAAACTTGCGATTACAAATCTTGGAGTAACTGCATTAACAGGAACTTCGGGTGAAGTAGTTGTTTCTGCAGCAAATGGTTCAGTTACTGTTGGGCTTGCAAGCGATGTAACAGTTTCAAATAATTTAACAGTAGGCGGAAACCTTACTGTTAACGGAACACTCACTGCAATTAATTCAACAACAGTTACTGTTGACGATAAAAACATTGAGTTAGCCAGTACTGCTTCCCCATCGGACACAACAGCCGATGGGGCTGGCTTAACTGTCAAGGGTACAACTGACAAAACATTCAACTGGGTTAATGCAAGCGATGCATGGACATCATCAGAGTACATTGACCTTGCCTCAGGTAAAGCATATATGGTTAATGGAGCAGTTGTACTATCAAATACAACACTAGGTTCATCAGTCGTTAACTCATCTCTTACATCTTTGGGAACAGTCGCAACTGGTACCTGGAATGCAGGAACTATTGCAATAGCTTATGGTGGAACTGGTGCGACAACAGCGTCCAATGCAAGGGTTAACTTAGGCCTTGAAATAGGAGTTGATGTTCAGGCTTATGATGGGGAACTAGCAGCAATTGCTGGTCTTACATCTGCAGCTGACAAATTGCCATACTTTACTGGAACAAATACAGCTGCGCTGACAACACTAACTACATTTGGTAGATCATTAATAGATGATGCAGATGCAGCTGCGGGAAGAACTACACTTGGCCTTGGAACAATAGCCACACAAAATGCAAATAGCGTGAGTATAAGCGGAGGATCTATCACTAACTTAACCACCTTTGATGGTGTAACAATAGATGGTGGAACTTTCTAAGTAAAGAAAGGTTTTATAGTGGCATTACCAAATATTAGTGATGGTCAGATAGCATTAGATCCCCTTAATAGAATATTTTATTATCTTGATAGCAATGGGAATTTAGTTAATTCATCTTTAAATTTATTGCAAGATTCCAGTACTCAAATATCAACTGAAGAAGATTTAATCGTATCTGGAAACTTAACAATTAGTGGCAACACTACAATTATTGAATCAACAGTAACAACTGTAAAAGATCCAATAATGACACTGGGTGGAAAAACCGCACCAACCGTTGACGATAATAAGGATCGTGGTATTGAATTCCGTTGGCATGATGGGACATCGGCAAAGTTAGGTTTTTTTGGATTTGATGATTCTTCTGGTAAGTTTACGTTTATCCCAGATGCAACCAATACATCAGAAGTTTTTTCTGGAACAATTGGAGAATTAGCTGCAAAAATAGATTGGGATAATATTCTCAATAAGCCAACATTAGTAAATTCAATAACCGGAACACCAAATGAAGTAGATGTTAGCTCTTCTACTGGGACTATAATAATAAGTCTTCCTTCCACCATAGCTGTTAACATAACCGGATCTGCAGCTGGTTGGACTACTCCAAGAAAAATAACGTTAGCTGGAGATCTTGAAGGAAACGTAACTATTGATGGAAGCGCAAATGTTACATTAACAGCAAATGTAGTTGCAAATGCAGTCCAACTTGGAGAAAATACAACTGGAGATTATGTAGCTAATCTTACAGCAGGAACTGGCATAACTATCACTAGTGGAACAGGTGAACAGTCTCAACCAATAATTGCAGTAACGAACAACACATACGACGCTTATGGAGCTGCTGCAACAGCAGAATCAAATGCGGCAACAGATGCATCAACTAAAGCAGCTACTGCATATAGCAATGCAACAATATACACTAACAATCAATTAGCTTTATTTGAAGTTGATGATTTAGCAGATGTTACAATAAATACATCAATAGCCAATAGTTATCTTAAATTTAATGGAACTGCATGGGTTAATGACTTAGTTGATCTATCGACAGATACCACAGGAAACTATGTTCAATCTTTAGTTGCTGGAACAGGAATTACAATATCTAATAATTCTGGTGAAGGTTCAACGCCAACAATTACTGCTAATGTTTCTTTAGATAATTTAAATGATGTCAGCGTTGCTTTAGCAGGTAATGGACAGCTGTTAGCATTTGATGGCAATACAAATACATGGGTAGCCAAATCTGCATTAGATTTAACAATTCCAACTGGTGTTCAATATACAGAAGTAATTGGAAATGGATCAGATGTTGAATTTACAATTACACATGGTTTAACAACAGATGAACCGTTTGTAGTTGTAATGAAAAAAAATGCAAGCAATAACTTTGAAGCGGTCAATGCTCTGTGGGAAGTATCTAGTAATACCCAAGTAAAAGTTTATTTTGAAACACCACCTGCATCAGGAGATGCAAAGGTATTGGTTTTTGGTGACGTTTCTACTGCGTCTATAGTTATATCATCTCTTGACCAATTGCCTGACGTAATAACGGGCAGTGCTTCAGCTGGAGATGTTTTATACAGAGACGGTGGCTACTGGGTGTCTCATGCACTTTATCTTAATGATATGGCTGATGTTCAAGGAACTAACTCAGCAGTAGCTAATCAGTTTTTGAAGTATAATGGCTCAGCTTGGGTTGGATCAACTATCAATGAAATTCAAAATATTTCAGACATAGCAGATGTAACTATTTCTTCTGCAGCAAATGGCGAAGTGCTAATGTACAATGGTTCTGCTTGGGTAAATTCAACTTTTCCAACCAGTGAACCAACTGGAATTGAAAATAAAGCTGATTCTACAATTAGTCTTTCTGGAAGAGTATTTACGATTGCTCCAGTTTCTACATCTTACACAGTTTGGTGTAAAGGTAAAAGATATGTTAAAACAACATCATCATCAGTAACCATAACTGATCAGTCAGGCTTACATTATATTTACTTTAGTAATACTGGTGCCTTAACAAGTAAGTTTAATACATTTTTTGATTTTGAAAATGAAGCACCAGTAGCTTATGTTTATTGGAATAGCGGCGGTAACACTCATCACTTCTTTGCAGATGAACGTCATGGAATAGTTCTTGATTGGGCTACACACGAATATCTTCACAGAACACGTGGAGCAGCAATTGCTAGTGGTTTTGGCATTACAGTGACGACTGGTGGTGATGGAACAAGTAATACTCATGCACAAGTCTCTTTAGCTGGTGGAACATTTTTTGATGAAGATTTAGAAGTACAAATTACAGACTCTGCCAGTCCAACGCCAAACACTTGGGAACAAACGCTTAGTCCAGTAGCTCAAATACCAATGTTTTACAGATCAGGCTCTGCTTGGGTAAAAGATGCTGCAACAGACTATCCACTTAAGCATAATGGTGGAAGAGCTATGTACAACCTCAACACCGCAGGAACTTGGTCTACACCAGAAATATCAAATAATAGATGGGGTATTTCTTGGATAGTTGCAACAAACAATCTTAATGAACCAATTATAGCAATACTTGGTCAAGAAAATTATACTTCTACAAACTTAGCAGAAGATGCCGTATGGGAAGATCTTGATTTAACAGGTTTCCCAATTTATGAGTTTAGACCACTGCATAAGATTGTTTATTATACATCAAATACATATACTAATGAACCTCAGGCTGCAATTACATCGGTTTGGGATTTAAGAAGAACTTTATCAACTGTAGGATCAATACCTTCAACTCCAATATCTGATCACGGTTCTATGACTGGACTTGGAGACGATGACCACACGCAATATTTTAACTCTACAAGACACGACGCACATGATCACTCAGCGGTATTAAATTCAGCTGTTCTTGCAGATCTTGGAGATGTTGCAAGCAATATTCCAAGCACTGGACAGTTCTTAAAATGGAATGGCACATCTTGGGTTCCTGATTCTATACCAACAATTAACAACCTTGATGACGTTGGTGATGTTAGCGCAACAAGTGCAGCAACTGGAAGTGTTTTAGTTTACAACGGTTCTGCTTGGGTAAGCACAATAGACCCTACAGTTGGTGGTAATTTAACAGTAACTGGAAATCTT
>Ga0075471_10000315_pt1 | contig 28327 bp, 29 predicted proteins | sample DEB19_08_DNA_2_FD_74787 | JGI IMG/M metagenome (GOLD analysis project Ga0075471, IMG submission 74787) | Aqueous microbial communities from the Delaware River and Bay under freshwater to marine salinity gradient to study organic matter... | ecosystem: Environmental > Aquatic > Marine > Coastal ...
GGTGTCGACGGCATTGTGCCGCGCGTAGACGCCCGGGCTTGGCAGGGGAGTGGCGCGGGCACCGTTGCGGAAGCGTTCGACGGCGAGTTCGCGTTGGGTCTTGCGCCGGCCCAGCCGCTCCCGGTGCGCCAGCACCATGGCGCCCAGTGCCGCGGTGATCAGCAGCGCACTGGTGAGTTCGAACGCCCACAGGTTGCGGGTGAAGATCAGCTGTGCCAAGCCCTCGACGTTGCCGTCCTTGTTGGCCTCGGTGAGTCCGGTGAAGCCCGATGTCGACACCGTGCCGATGGCGGCGATCAGCAGTACTCCGAAGCCCAGGCCGGCCAGGATGCCGGCGATCCGTTGTCCGCGAATGGTTTCCACCAGGGACTGGGCCGAGTCCACGCCGATGAGCATCAGCACGAACAGGAACAGCATCATCACCGCGCCGGTGTAGACCACGATCTGTACCACGCCCAGGAACAGCGCCTCCTGCGCGACGTAGATGATGGCCAGCGCGATCATCGTGGTCGCCAGGCACATCGCCGAGTAGACGGCCTTGCGGGCGGCGACCACGCCGATCGCACCGATCACGGCGATGGTTCCCAGCACCCAGAAGGCGATGGCTTCGGGATTCACGTCGCCCCCTCCGGATTCACGCGGCCAAGGTAGTAGTCGTCGTCGGTGGCGCCCGGGGACATGGGGTGCGGCGGCGGCGTCATTCCCGGCTGCAGCGGTGCCAGCAGCTTGTCCTTACCGAAGATCAGGTCGGAGCGGTTGTCGTCGGCCATCTCGTAGTCGTTGGTCATCGTCAACGCACGGGTGGGGCAGGCCTCGATGCACAGACCGCAACCGATGCAGCGCAGATAGTTGATCTGGTACACCCGGCCATACCGTTCGCCGGGGGAGAAGCGTTGCTCCTCGGTGTTGTCGGCGCCCTCGACGTAGATCGCGTCGGCCGGGCAGGCCCACGCGCACAACTCGCAGCCGATGCACTTCTCCAGCCCGTCGGGATAGCGGTTGAGCTGGTGGCGACCGTGATAGCGCGGCGCGACCGGACCGGGCTTCTCCGGGTAGCCCTCGGTGATGGGCTTGCGGAAGACCGCCCTCAAGGTGACGCCGAAGCCGGCGATGGATTTCAGGAACCTAGGCACGTGCTCGCTCCCTCGCGTCAGGAAGGGGCGGAACCGGGAACGAGCCCTCGGCCGGCGGCGGTGGTGGCGGCGTCTGGCGCCGGATCGCAGCCTTGCGCAACGCATTCACCACGAGGACACCGACGAGCAGGGCCGCGCTGGCGATCATGCTCGGCAGCACGCCGGTGTGGTGGGTGGCACGCAGCACCGCGACGATCAGGATCCAGACCAGCGACACCGGGATCAGCAGCTTCCAGCCGATCGCCATGAACTGGTCGTAACGCAGCCGGGGCAGGGTGGCGCGCAGCCACATGAAGACGAACAGGAACGTCCACACCTTGGCCACGAACCAGATCAGCGGAACCCAGCCCGAATTGGCGCCGGCCCAGATGCTCAGCGGCCACGGCGCCCGCCAGCCGCCGAGGAACATGGTGGCCGCCAGCGCCGAGACGGTGGTCATGTTCACGTACTCGGCGAGCATGAACATGGCGAACTTCAGCGAGGAGTACTCGGTGTGGAATCCGCCGACCAGTTCCCCCTCGGCCTCGGGCAGGTCGAAGGGGGCGCGGTTGGTCTCACCGACCATCGCCACCGCGTAGACGCAGAACGACGGCAGCAGCAGCCAGATGTACCAGGTGTGGGTCTGGGCGTCGACCAGGCCCGAGGTCGACATGGTGCCGGAGTAGAGGAAGACCGCGGCGAACGAGAGCGCCATGGCGATCTCGTAGGAGATCACCTGGGCGCCGGAGCGCAGGCCGCCCAGCAGCGGGTAGGTGGATCCGGATGCCCAGCCCGCCAACACGATTCCGTACACACCGATGGAGGTGAACGCCAGTACGTAGAGCACCCCGACCGGCAGATCGGTCAATTGCAGTGGGGTCCGGGTCCCGAACACCGACACCACCGGTCCCATCGGGATCACGGCGAAGGCCATGATGGCGGGGACCACGGAAATGATCGGCGCCAGCAGGTAGATCGGCTTGTCCACGCCGGCCGGGGTGAGGCCCTCCTTGAGCGCGAGCTTGATGCCGTCGGCCAGTGACTGCAGCAGACCGAACGGCCCGACCCGGTTGGGGCCGTAGCGCATCTGCATGCGGCCCAGCAGCTTTCGCTCCACCAGGATGGCCACCAGCACGGTCAGAACCAGGAAGACGAAGACCGCGGCGGCCTTGATCAGCATCAGCCACCACGGGTCGTGGCCGAAGACCGTCATGTCGGGATACTTCACAGCTCACCCGCCTGAATCTGCACGACCGCCCCGGTGGTGACACCGAGTTGGCGGTGCACCGCACTGCCGGGAGAGTTCAGCGGCAGCCACACCACCTGATCGGGCATGTCGGTGACGACCAGCGGCAGGGTCACCGCACCCCGCCCGGTCGAGACCGTCAGCGTGTCGGTGGCGCCGATCGCGTGTGCGGTGGCCGCGTTGAGCCGGGCCACCGGCGGCCGGGCGGTGCCGGCCAGGAAAGGCTCGCCGTCCTGTAACCGCCCGCAGTCCAGCAACATTCGCCAGCCGGCCAGGGTCGCCTCGCCGGGTTCCAGTTGCGGCGCGGGTTGCGCGGCGACGTCCGGCGCGGCCGTCGGCGTCCCGTTCCACAACCCGAGTCGGGTCATCTCGGCCCGCGCCTGGGCGGGGTCGCCGAACCCGAGGCCGGCGCCGAGTTCGTCGGCCAGGGTGCCCAGCACCCGAAGATCGGATGCGGCGTTGGACGGCAACGCGGCGTCGAAGGATCGCAGCCTGCCCTCCCAGTCGAGGAAGGTGCCGGCCTTCTCGGCCACCGGTGCCACCGGGAACACCACATCGGCAAGTGCGGTGATCTCGGACTTGCGGACCTCCAGGCTGACCACGAATTCGGCCTCGCCGATGGCGGCGAGGGCGGCATGCGGGTCGGCGAGATCGGCGGCCTCCACGCCACCGATGAGCAGGGCCTCGAGGTCGCCGTGTGCGGCCGCCTCGAGGATGCCGCAGGTGTCCCGGCCCGGCCGATCGGGCATGCCGTCGAGGTTCCAGGAGTCGGCGATCTGTTGGCGCGCAACGGGATCGGTGACCGGGCGTCCGCCTGGCAGCAGGTTGGGCAGGCAGCCGGTGTCCAGCGCGCCGCGTTCACCGGCCCGTCGCGGAATCCAGGCGATCCGTGCCCCCGTGCTCTCAGCCAGGCGGGCGGCTGCCGACAGCGCTCCGGGACTGGTGGCCAGCCGTTCGCCGAGCAGGATGATGGCTCCCTCGGGCAGTCGGCCGGCGAGGCGGTCGAGGGCGTGCGCTTCGTCCCCGGGCGCGGTGCCGACGACCCGCGCGTTGAGCTTGTCCGAACCGTGGGACCGCAACGGCGCGATGGACAGCACGGCCAGACCGTGTTTGCGGACCGCCTTGCGCAGCCGCAGGAAGACGATCGGCGCCTCGTCCTCGGGTTCGAACCCGGCGAGCACCACCGCTGTCGCGGTCTCCAGGTCGGCGTAGCTGACGCCGGCGCGGCCCGCGACGTGGGAGGCCAGGAAGTCAGCCTCCTCATCGGAATGCGGACGGGCGCGGAAGTCGATGTCGTTGGTGCCCAGCACCATCCGGGCGAACTTGGCATAGGCGTAGGCGTCCTCGGCGGTGCTGCGCCCGCCCACCAGCACGCCGGTGCGGCCGCGGGACAGGCCGGCGGCGGCCCGGCCGATGGCCTCCGGCCAGGAGGCCGGCCGAAGATGCCCGACCTCGTCGCGCACCAGCGGGGTGGTGATGCGGTCACCGACCCGGGTGTAGGCGAAGGCCCAGCGGCCCTTGTCGCAGTTCCACTCCTCGTTGACCTCCGGGTCGTCACCGGCCAGCCGGCGCAGCACCACGCCGCGGCGGTGGTCGGTGCGCTGCGCGCAGCCCGATGCGCAGTGTTCGCACACGCTCGGTGAGGAGACCAGGTCGAAGGGTCGGGCCCGGAACCGGTAGGCGGCTCCGGTGAGCGCGCCGACCGGGCAGATCTGCACGGTGTTGCCACTGAAGTAGGAGTCGAACGGATTGCCCGCGGCGATGCCGACCTGTTGCAGGGCACCGCGTTCCATCAGTTCGATGAACGGGTCGCCGGCGATCTGCTGGGAGAACCGGGTGCAGCGTGCGCACAGCACGCAGCGCTCGCGGTCCAGCAGCACCTCGGTGGACAGGTTGATCGGCTTGGGGAAGGTGCGTTTGACGTCGGTGAACCGGGTTTCGGCCCGGCCACTGGACATCGCCTGGTTCTGCAGCGGGCATTCGCCGCCCTTGTCGCAGACCGGGCAGTCCAGCGGGTGGTTGATCAGCAGCAGTTCCATCACGCCGCGCTGCGCCTTGTCGGCCGACTCGGAGGTGTTCTGGCTGCGCACCACCATGCCGTCGGTGACCGTGGTGGTGCAGCTGGCCAGCGGCTTGCGCTGGCCCTCGACCTCGACCAGGCACTGCCGGCAGGCGCCGACCGGTTCCAGCAGCGGATGGTCGCAGAACCGGGGGATCTGAATGCCGATCATCTCGGCGGCGCGAATCACCAAGGTGCCCTTGGGAACCGACAGGGTGGTGTCGTCGATGGTGATGGTCACCAGATCGTCGTCGGGAGAGACCGTCATGAGCGCACCCCGCCGTCTGCTCGCGCAAAGAGGGTCGAGGCGTTCGGGTCGAACGGGCAGCCGCCGGAAAGGTGTGCCTCGTATTCGGTGCGGAAGTACTTCAGCGAACTCATGATCGGCGAGGCCGCGCCGTCGCCGAGGGCGCAGAACGACTTGCCCAGGATGGCGTCGGCGATGTCGGTCAGCTTGTCGAGGTCGTCCTTCTGCCCTCGGCCGGTCTCCAGCCGCTCGTAGATCTGCGCCAGCCAGTAGGTGCCCTCCCGGCACGGGGTGCACTTGCCGCAGGACTCGTGGGCGTAGAACTGCGTCCAGCGCCGCACCGCGCGCACCACGCAGGTGGTCTCGTCGAAGATCTGCAGTGCCTTGGTGCCCAGCATCGAGTCCACCGAGGCCATGCCCTCGTAATCCAGTGGTACGTCGAGGTGTTCGGGTGTCAGCAGCGGCGTCGACGAGCCACCCGGCGTCCAGAACTTCAGTTCGTGGCCTGCCCGCACGCCGCCGGCGTAGTCCAGCAGTTCGCGCAGGGTGATGCCCAGCGGCGCCTCGTACTGGCCGGGCCGGGTGACGTGACCGGACAGCGAGTACAGCGTGAAGCCCGGCGACTTCTCGGTGCCCATCGACTTGAACCAGTCCAGGCCCTTGACCATGATCGGCGGCACGCTGGCGATGGACTCGACGTTGTTGACCACCGTCGGGCAGGCGTACAGGCCGGCCACCGCCGGGAACGGCGGCCGCAGCCGGGGCTGGCCGCGGCGGCCCTCCAGGGAGTCCAGCAGAGCGGTCTCCTCGCCGCAGATGTAGGCGCCCGCGCCGGCGTGCACGATCAGGTCCAGGTCGTAGCCCGAGCCGAGGATGTTCTCGCCCAGATAGCCGGCCTCGTAGGCCTCGGCGACCGCAGCACGCAACCGGCGCAGCACCGGCACCACCTCACCGCGCAGGTAGATGAACGCGTGCCGGGCCCGGATGGCGTAGGCCGCGATGATGGCGCCCTCGACCAGAAAGTGCGGGGTGGTCAGCATCAGCGGCATGTCTTTGCAGGTGCCGGGTTCGGACTCGTCGGCGTTGATGACGAGGTACTTCGGCTTGGGGGACTTCTGGTCGATGAACGACCACTTGGTGCCGGTCGGGAAGCCGGCACCGCCGCGGCCGCGCAGGCCGGACTCCTTGATCTCGTTGATCACCTCGTCGGGCGTCATGCCCAGCGCCTTGCGCAGGCCCTGGTATCCGTCATGCCACAGATAGGTCGACAGCGACCACGGCTCAGGCGCGTCCCAGAACCGGCTGAGCACCGGGGTCAGCACGGGGCCTCCCCGGACTCGCGGAACACCTCAAGCCCGGCCAGGGTGGCCGCCCCGGGTGCGCCGCCGGCGTCGCCTGCCTCGCCGACCCCGGCCAGCGTGCGCGCGGTCTCCCGGAACGGGCACAGCGTGGTGCCGCGCGAGGGATGGACGGCCTGACCCGATCGCAGCGCGGACACGAGTTCGGTGACGCTGGAGGGGGTTTGGTTGTCGAAGAACTCCCAGTTGACCATCACGACGGGGGCGTAGTCGCAGGCCGCATTGCACTCGATGTGCTCCAGGGTGATCAGCCCGTCGGCGGTGGTCTGCCCGGCGTGCACGCCGAGTTCGGATTCAAGGGTGTCCAGGATGGCGTCACCGCCCATCACCGCGCACAGCGTGGTGGTGCAGACACCGATCAGGTAGTCGCCGGTGGGGGTGCGGCGGTACATCGAGTAGAAGGTGGCCACCGCGGCGACCTCGGCGTCGGTGAGGTCGAGTTGGCTTGCGCAGAAGGCGATTCCGGCTCTGGTGAGGTAACCGTCCTGGGCCTGGACCAGATGCAGCAACGGCAGCAGCGCCGAGCGGGGCTGCGGGTAGCGGGCGATGATCGTCGCGGCGTCGGTGGCCAGTCGTGCCGTCACCTCGGCGGAGTACGCGGCCGGCCCGCCGATCTCCGGCCCGGGCTCGTCTGGCCGAGGCCCGAGGGTCAGATCCACGCTCATCGCTGCCCTCTGGTCTTCGCGCAAGCGCTCATCGGTCCACACCGCCCATGACCGGGTCGATCGACGCCACCGCCGAGATCACGTCGGCGACCATGCCGCCCTCGCACATCGCCGCCACCGCCTGAAGATTCGTGAAGCTGGGGTCGCGGTAATGCACCCGGTACGGCCGGGTGCCGCCGTCGGAGACCATGTGCACCCCGAGTTCACCGCGCGGGGACTCCACCGCGGTGTAGACCTGTCCGGCCGGCACCCGGAAGCCTTCAGTGACGAGCTTGAAGTGGTGGATCAGGCCCTCCATGGAGGTGCCCATGATCTTGGCGATGTGAGCCGGCGAGTTGCCCAGCCCGTCCGGGCCGACCTTCAGGTCGGCCGGCCAGGCGAGCTTCTTGTCCTCGATCATCACCGGACCGGGCTCCAGCCGTTCCAGGCATTGCCGGGCGATCTTGACCGACTCGTGCATCTCGCCGATCCGGATCAGGTAGCGGCCGTAGCAGTCGGCGGTGTCGGCGGTGACGACGTCGAAGTCGTAAGTCTGGTAACCGCAATAGGGTTGGGTCTTGCGCAGATCGTGCGGCAGACCGGTGGAGCGCAGCACCGGTCCGGTGATGCCCAGTGCCATGCACCCGGTCAGGTCGAGGTACCCGACGCCCTGGGTGCGCGCCTTCCAGATGTAGCTCTCGGTGAGCAGATCCTCGAGTTCGCGAAGGTGGCCGGGCAGCACCCGGAGCAGTTCGGCCAGCCGGGCGGGCCCGTCCTCGGGCAGATCGGCGGCCACCCCGCCCGGGCGGATGTAGGCGTTGTTCATCCGCAGGCCGGTGACCGCCTCGAAGAACGACAGGATCAGATCGCGGTCGCGGAACCCGAAGAACATCGGCGACATGGCGCCGAGTTCCATACCGCCGGTGGCCAGGGCCACCAGATGCGAGGAGATCCGGTTGAGTTCCATCAGCATCACCCGGATCACCGATGCACGCTCGGGGATCTCGTCGGTGATGCCGAGGAGGCGTTCGACGCCGAGGCAGTACGCGGTCTCGTTGAAGAACGGCGACAGGTAGTCCATCCGGGTCACGAATGTGACGCCCTGGGTCCAGGTGCGGTATTCGAGGTTCTTCTCGATGCCGGTGTGCAGATAGCCGATGCCACAACGGGCTTCGGTCACCGTCTCGCCCTCGATCTCGAGGATCAGCCGCAGCACCCCGTGCGTCGACGGGTGCTGCGGGCCCATGTTGACCACGATGCGTTCACCGGCGTCGCCGGCGCGGGCGGCGGCGACGATCTGGTCCCAGTCCTGGCCGCCGAGCACGATGACGGGATCTTCGACAGTCATCAGCGGTACGACCTGCGCTGGTCGGGCGGCGGGATCTGCGCGCCGTGGTATTCCACCGGGACGCCGCCGAGGGGGTAGTCCTTGCGCTGCGGGTGACCGACCCAGTCGTCGGGCATTTCGATGCGGGTCAGGCCCGGGTGTCCGTCGAAGATGATGCCGAAGAAGTCGTAGGTCTCGCGTTCGTGCCAGTCACAGGTCGGGTAGACGCCGAACAGCGACGGGATGTGCGGGTCGTCGTCCGGGCAGGCGACCTCGAGATGCACCCGCCGGTTGTGGGTGATCGACAGCAGTGGGTAGAAGGCGTGCAGTTCGTTGCCGGCGTCGTCGGGGTAGTGCACACCCGATACGCCGCAACACAATTCGAACCGCAGCTTCTCATCGTCGCGCAGGGCGGAGGCGACCCGGACGAGGTGTTCGCGGCGCACATGCAGGGTCAGCTGCTCACAGTGGACGGCGACGCGTTCGACCGCCGCGACGAAGAAGCCCTCGCCGAAGAGGGCGGTGAGCCGGTCGACGATCTCGTCGAAGTAGCCGCCGTAGGGCGCTTGCGTGTTCTCCGGTGCCGCCGCCTGGCGGACGAGCCGGCCGTAGCCGGAGGTGTCACCGGTGCCGCTGCCGCCGAACATGCCCTGCTGTGTGCTCACCGCAGCAGTCCCTTGAGTTCGAGGGTGGTCGGGGCGGCCAGTGCGGCCTTCTCGGCCGCGGCGATCGCCTCGGCGCGGTGAACGCCGAGGGGCATCTCGGCGATCTTGGCGTGCAGGGCGAGGATCGCGTGCAGCAGCATCTCCGGGCGCGGCGGGCAGCCGGGCAGGTAGATGTCAACGGGCACAACGTGATCCACGCCCTGGACCACGGCGTAGTTGTTGAACATGCCGCCGCTGGAGGCGCACACGCCCATGGCCAGCACCCATTTCGGCTCGGCCATCTGGTCGTAGACCTGGCGTAGCACCGGGGCCATCTTCTGGCTGACCCGGCCGGCCACGATCATCAGGTCGGCCTGGCGGGGGGTGGCGGAGAACCGTTCCATGCCGAAGCGGGCGATGTCGAAACGCGGGCCGGCGGTGGCCATCATCTCGATGGCGCAGCAGGCCAGGCCGAAGGTGGCCGGCCACAACGATCCTTTGCGGGCGAATCCGGCGACCTTCTCCACCGTCGACAGCAGGATGCCGCCGGGCAGCGATTCTTCTAGTCCCATTTCGGCTCTAGTCCCATTCCAGCCCGCCCCGGCGCCAGACGTAGGCGTAGGCGACGAACACGGTGGCCATGAAGATGGCCATCTCGGCCAGCGCGAAGGTGCCCAGCTGATCGAAGGCAACGGCCCACGGGTAGAGGAACACGATCTCGATGTCGAAGACGATGAACAGCATGGCCGTCAGGTAGTACTTGATCGGGAAGCGCTGTCCGACCGGCTCATTCGCCACCGGTTCGATGCCGCATTCGTAGGCTTCCAGCTTCGCCCGGTTGTACCGTCGCGGACCGATCACCACGGCGATCCCCACCGACACCACCGCGAAGAGTGCGGCAATGGCCCCGAGCACCAGGATCGGTGTGTAGAGGCTCATTCCGGCGTTTAGCTCCTCGTTGCGGCCATCCCCTGTGACCCTGCACACAGCCTAGCGATTTTGTGCAGCCGAACTGCCTGAATCGGCGAGCTAGACCGTCGGAGTGCGCAACAGGCCGACCACGGCCTCGCCCAGCCGGATCGGGTCGATCGGATGCGGCACCGCGGCTTCGGCCCGGGACCAGTTGGCCAGCCAGGCGTCGTCGGCCCGGCCGGTGAGCACCAGGATCGGCGGACAGCCGCTGATCTCGTCCTTGAGCTGCTTGGCGATGCCCATCCCGCCGACCGGGGAGGCCTCGCCGTCGAGGATGACTAGGTCGAATCCGCCGGCGTCCATCAGCTGGATCACCATCGGGCCGGTGGCGACCTCGGTGTAGGTCAGCTCCGGCAGATCGGGGTGGATGCGGTTGCCCAGGGCCAGCCGGACCTGTTCCCGGGTGCGGGCGTTGCTGCTGTACAGCAGGACGTGCAACACGAGGCTGATGCTAGCCCGGTTTCGGCTATGACTTGGTGAATACGGTCTCGGCCACCAGGGTCGCGGCGGTCGGCATCATCCCGGCCATGTTGCCGCTGACCCCCCATTCGGTGCGGTCGACCGTGGCGCGGATGGTGACCCGGACGGTGCCCGCGTCGACCCGTGCGACGGTGGTGTGCAACGGCAGCGGGAGAGTGGTGCCGCGGATGGTCAGGGTCGCGCTCTGCGGTCCGGTCACCTCGACGGTGATGTCCGGGTGGTTGTCGGTGTCGAAGAAGTCCGGCGACCGCAGGTGCTTGTCGCGCATGCCGATTCCGGTGCGCAGCGAGGCGGCCTTGATGTCGACCCGGCCCTTGATCGCGCCGTCGGCGGTCACCGATCCGGAGCCGCTGATGTCGGTGAACCGGCCGTTGACCGGAACCAGGCCCCACAGTGTCTTATTGGAGAACCGGATCTGTGACCGGCTCGGGTCCAGTGTCCAGGTGCCGACGGCGGACGGGTCGGCGAGCAGGCTCTGCAGGGTCATGTTCGCCATTGTCGTCCGGCTGGTTCCTGCTGTCACCGGCCGGTAGGGGAACGTTGTCTGCCGGCGTAACGAACAGTGCCCCCCGCCGTGAGGCGGAAGGCACTGTCAATGGTCGGGCTCGCGACTACGCGGTGGGAGTAACCGTCGGCGTCGGGGCAGGGGTCGGCGTCGGCGTCGGCTTGGGAGCGATCACCCGCTGAAGCGCGTTGGCCAGACCCAGGTTGCCGGGCTTGAACTGCACAAGCGCGCCCAGCACGCCAGCCGCGCCGCCGCCACTCTTGGCGATGGCCGAGATTGTCTGGCCGATGGTGTTGCGGGGGGTGCTGCCCGAGTTGCCGTTGGCGTTGCTGTTCGGAGCGGCAGCTGCCACCGGCGCCGACGCAATAGCGACTGCGGCCAGCGTGGTCATGGCTGCGACCTTGAACTTCACCGAAATACTCCTTTTCGCTTACTGCCACCCGACGGTGGCCTATGGCGTTGATTTTACCGGGTGGCGACGAGACTCGGCTAATTACTATTAGTGAGGCTTATCACTTTCTGGGCTGGGATTTTCCAGCAAATCGGATCGTGAACCCTACGACTCGGCTAATAACGAGTTCAGGTCTGCGGGATCCAGGTACTCGTCGATGCGGGTGATCAGACCGTCGGGTCCGACCTTGACGATCAGGCAGGCCCGGAAAGTCAGCTGGTCGCCGGCCCGGGTGGTGGCGTGGACGTTGTGCTGCTGCAGGAAACCGCCGTCGAAGACCTGTCGGTCCAGGACCTCGTAGCGGCGTGAGGTGGTGCTGTCGACGAACCATTCGATGACTTTCAACCCGCGCGCCTTGTCCCGCTCGCGGCCGCCGCCCTGACGCCAGACGACGACGTCGTCGGACCACAGGACTGCCAGGCCCGGGCCGTCGCCCCGTTCGATCGCGGCGAAGAGTTGGTCGGCGACGTCGTTCATCCGGGTTGAGGTCATGGACTAAACGTAGAACCCCCCGGCTGGTCCGGCCGGGGGGGTTCTACGTACTGCTCGTGTTTCGACTACGGCGTCGCCGTGGGAGTCGGTTCCGGAGTGGGAGTCGGCGTCGGAGTGGGAGTGGGAGTCGGCGTCGGGGTCTTGGTCGCCGTCACCCGCTGCAGGGCCTTGGGCAGGCCGGGATTGGTGGGCTTGAGTTGAATCAGCCCGCCGAGCACGGCCGCGGCGCCGCCGCCGGCCTTGGCGATGGCCGAGATGGTCTGCCCCGGAGGTGCGACGGGCTTGTTGCCGTTGCCGTTGTTCGCCGGCTTAGCGCCTGCGAGCGGGGCCGATGCGATTGCTGCGGCGGCCAGAGTTGCGACCGCGATCTTCCACTTCATGTTTCGCTCCTTGTGGGCTGGAACCCTAACGATAGCAGCCTCCGTCGTTGCTGAGCAAACGATCGACGAAAAAACTAAAAGCTTATTTTCCTGGTAGTATGCCGTAAATAACGACACCGTGAGTTACTCACTCTGCGTAACCAGGGTGAGCGACGGCCAGGCGGTGTCCGACAACGGCGCGCAGGCAGGCCAGCACCTCGGCGTCGCGGCCGTCGAGTTCGCCGGAGCGGATGGCCGCGGCTAGGGCGGCCTCGTCGGGGTAACCGAGAAACTGAGGGGCATCCCGCTCGTCGAGCAGTTCGCGCTCCACGATCCGCAGTGCGTTCGCAGCCACCAAGGCGTGGAAGTTCACCGCGCCGGTGGTGTTGGAGCGGACGTCGCCCTCGAGGAACTCGGCCACGGCGGCGACGAGTTCGGCAGCGGTGGGCCGGCCTTGCAGATCGCTCATGAAGCCCGCTCCAGCAGGTCCAGAAGGTCCCACTCGTTCTCGCAGACCCGCCGACCGATGGCGGCCAGTTCCACCGACCGGGTCTCCCCGGACAGGTGCCGTTCGGCCTGGTACCGGCAGATGATTCCCCAGTGCAGTGTGCACAGCACCAGCCACCAGTGCAGGGCGTCGCGGTCGACGGGGGTGCCGGACGCCTGTTCGTAGGCAGCCACGAATTCGTCGATGCTGCCCAGCCCGCCGGCGGCCAGCGCGGCCGGCGCCCCGAAGCGCCAGGCCCGGACGCAGAACCAGGCCAGGTCGCGGTAGATCTCGCCGATCTGCACGAGTTCCCAGTCCAGCACCGCAGCCAGGGTCGAACCGTCCACGATGAGGTTGCCCATCCGGAAATCGCCGTGCACCAACACCTTCGGCGATGGCGGCGGTCGGTGCGCCTCGAGCCAGCGGAACGCCCATTCGAAGGTGGCGGTGGTGTCGGCCATGTCGTCGAGGCGATTGCGGTACTGGTCGACCTGATCCTGCTCGGCGATGCCGGGCAGATCGGTGCGGGCCCGATGGATGGCGGCCAGGGCCTGCGCGCACTGTGCCAATAATCTGCGACGTCCGGCGTCGTCGAGCTGGCGCTGGATACGACGCACGATCGTCTCCCCGGCCACCTCGTCGCAGATCAGGAACGGATCACCCAGCGGCACAGCGGAATCCGATGCCACCAGGATATTTGGAACAGGGGCTCCGGCCTCGGCCGCCGCCGCCTGTGCCGCGGCTTCGAGTTCCATGCCCGCATAGTGGTCGGCCAGGGGGGCGGTGCGCAGGATCAGCGGCCGCGTTCCCGAGCCGGTGACCGCGTCGAAGGCATAGGTGGAACGGCTGGCACCGCCGGTCAGCAGTCGCACGTTCTGCACCGCCACGTCGTCGCCCAGGAGCGGTGAAAGGATCTGAACCAGTTCGTCGTTCATCTGCTTCCGAACTTGAACATCCGCTGGGCCACCCGGCGCATCTGGATCTCCTCGGCGCCCTCGGTGATCCGGTAGCGGCGGTGGTGGCGGTAGATGTGCTCGAAGGGTTCATGGCGGCTGTAGCCGATGCCGCCGTGGATCTGCATCGCCCGGTCGGCGGCCTCGCACACCAGCCGGTTGGCCCGGTAATTGGCCATCGACACCTTGTCGGACACCTCGATGTGGTGGTTGCGGTCCAATTCCCAGGCCGCATAGCGCACCAGCAACCGCACCATCTGGGCCTCGGTCTGCAACTCCACCAGCGGCCACTGCACGGCCTGGTTGACCGCCAGCGGCTTGCCGAAGGTGACCCGTTCCTTGGCGTAGCCGACGGCCCGGTCGATGCAGTACTGCGCCGCGCCGAGACTGCTTGCAGCCTGCCGGATCCTGTTCTCGTGCAGGAAGGTCTGGGCCACCTCCAGGCCGCGGTCCACCTCGCCGAGCACCGCGTCGGCCGGGATGCGGACGTTGCGCAGTTCAACCTCGGCATGGTCGCTGGGCATGTTGAAGGTCCACCAGTAGTACGGCACCTCGAAACCGGGGGCGTCGCACGGGACCAGGAACGCGGTGATGCCGAGTGCCTGCCCCGGTTCCCCGGAGGTGCGGGCGAACACCAGGTCGTGGGTGGCCCGGTGCACGCCGGTGTTCCAGCGTTTGGAGCCGTTGATCAGCCAGTGTTGATTTCCTGGGTCGCCCTCGAGGCGGGCGGTGGTCTCCAGCCAGGTCGCATCCGAGCCGTGGTCGGGTTCGGTGAGACCGAACGCCATCGACCGGGTGCCGGTCAGCATGGCCTCGATCCACTCCTTCTTCTGTTCCTCGGTGCCGAACCGGTCCATCATGATCACCTGCGGGAAGTTGCCGACGATCGAGGACTCGTCCTGCAGGTCGTTGTGCAGTCCGAGTCCCCTGTGCGCCAGGTGTTCCCGGATCACCGCCATGTCCAGGTTGGTGCCGTCCCGACCGCCGAACTTCGACGGCAGCCCGTAGCGCAGCCAGCCGGCTTCATCTGCGCGGCGGCGCATCTCGTCGAGCAGGTCCTCCCAGTCCCGGTTCGGGACACCGCCGTTGTCGAGGTCGGTGCGGGCGAACTCCCGTCGGCGGTCGAAGTACTGCATGTGCTCGCGCTCGAGCGGTTTGATCTCCGTCTCGATGAAGGCGTCCATCTCGGCCAGCAGGGGCGGAAGGTGCTCGGGGACAGAAAAATCAGTCACAGTGAAGTTCACCTATTCTTTCTTGAGGGTGCCGTAGATCGTCTTTTTCCAGATGGTGGACAGGGTGGTGACGGCCGCGTCGTCGGACAGGCCCTGCGACAGGCTGACGCTGGTGAACCGTTCGAACAGCAGCGCGATCGCCAGCGCGATGTGATCGGCGTCGAGTTCGGTGCCGTAACCCTGCTGCTGGGCGGTGCGCACCGAGGCGCCGACGATACCCATACCAAAGCGGCGAAACTGGTTCTGCAGCAACGCGAAACGCGGCTCGGTGGCGGCAAGCTGGTCGATGGCGACCATGATGCCGATATTGGGTTTGAACTTCTGCCAGTAGACGCCGACCGCCGAAACGAAGAAGTCGTTGTCGTCGCTGAACTTCGGAAGCTCGACCACGTCGCGCAGGAAGTCCTGGGCCAGCGCGGCCAGCAGCTCCTCCTTGTCGGCGAAGTACCGGTAGAACGACGCCGGAGACCGGCCGGCCGCAGCCGTGATGTCAGACAGCGTGGTGCCGTGGAAACCGCGCTGGGCGAACAGCATTCGGGCCGCTTCCTCCAGGGCCTGGCGGGTGGCCAGGCCCTTGGTGGTCAGAGTCCGAGCGGTCAACCGCGCGTCCGATCACCCGCGCGCAGCAGCGCGCTGGGCAGATCATGGCCGACCACCTCGCGGGCCACCCGTGCCGCCTCGATCGCCGCGGCGAGGTCGATGTCGACGCCGATACCGCTGTCGGCCAGCAGGTACACCAGGTCCTCGGTGGCGATGTTGCCGCTGGCGCCCGGGGCGAACGGGCAGCCGCCGAGTCCGCCGATCGAGGAGTCCAGCCGGGTGACACCGGCGGTGACCGCGGCCCAGGCGCAGGCCAGGCCGACACCGCGGGTGTTGTGGAAGTGCGCACCGAGCGGCCGTGCGCCGACCCGCGGACGCACCAGATTCACCAGTTCGGTGACCCGTCCGGGCGTCGCGGTGCCGATGGTGTCGGCGATGGCGATCCGGTCCGCGCCGCGCTCGCAGGCCGCGTCGACGACGTCGAGCACCCGTCCGGGTGGGGTGGGACCGTCGAACGGGCAGTCCCAGGAGGTCGAGATGATCACCTCGACGGCCGCGCCCGCATCATGGGCGATCGCGGCGATGTCGGCGATCTGCGCGGCGGCCTCGGCACTGCTGCGCCCGACGTTGGCGCGGCTGTGCCCGTCGGAGGCCGACACCACGTACTCCAGCGACCGGAATCCCGCCGCGATGGCGCGGTGCGCGCCGTTGGGACTGGCTACCAGTGCGGAGAACTCGATGTCGGGATAGTCGCCCAGTGCGGCGGCGAGTTCGGGCGCATCGGCCATCGCCGGCACCTTGGAGGGGGAGACGAACGCGGTGGCCTCTACCTCGCGCACTCCGGTGGCGGCGATGGCGGCCAGCAGTTCGAGCTTGGCGGACAACGGGATCGGGTTCTCGATCTGCAGCCCGTCGCGCAGCGCGACTTCGCGGATGGTCACATGCTCGGGCAGCGTGCTCACAGCACTCCTCGTTCAGTCAGTTCGGTGATGTCGGTGTCGCTGAGGCCCAGCAGGTCGCCGTATACCTCGGAGTTGTGCTGGCCGGGCCGGGCCGATCCCGCGGAGCGCACCCCGCCGGGACTCTCGGAGAGCACCGGAACCACGCCGGGCCCCAGGACGTTTCGCCCGATTCGCTCGTCGAAGTGCTCGACGAGCATGCCGCGGGCAAGGAACTGCGGATCGCGAACCACCTCGGCGACGGTGTTGATCGGGCCGGCGATCACCCCTGCGGCGCCGAGGGTTTCGATGATGTCGCCGGGCTGACGTACCGCCGCCCATTCGCCGATGATGGCGTCGAGTTCGTCCTGATTGCGACCGCGGGCCTTGTGGTCGATGAACCGTTCATCGGTGGCCAGCTCGGGCCGGCCCATCACCTCGCACAGCCGGCGGAAGACGGTGTCCTGATTGGCGGCGATCACCACCCAGCTGCCGTCAGCGCTGCGGTAGATGTTCGACGGCGCAATGCCTTCCAGCCGGGTGCCCGACGGGCCGCGCACCACACCGCCCATGTCGTAGTCGGGGATGGTGGACTCCTGCACCGCCAGGCAGGCCTCGGTCAGTGCGGCGTCGACCACCTGACCTTCACCGGTGACGGTGCGCCGGTACAGCGCGGCCAGTGCGCCCTGGGCGGCGAACATGCCGGCCAGGGTGTCGCCGAGGGACAGCGCCAGCCGCGGCGGCGGGCCGCCGGGGAAGCCGTTCATATGCCGCAGTCCGCTGACCGCCTCGGCCACCGAGGCGTAGCCGGCCTTGCCGGCGTCCGGCCCGGTCTGGCCGTAACCGGACACCCGCACCAGGATGATTCCCTTATTCCGTTGGCGCAGAACGTCATAGCCGAGGTCCCAGCGCTCCAGGGTTCCGGGGCGGAAGTTCTCCACCACGATGTCGGCGCGCTCGACGAGGTCGAGGAACAGTTCGCGGCCGCGCGGCTCGCGCAGGTTGAGCGTGACGGCCTTCTTGTTGCGGGCGTGCACCGTCCAGAAGAAGCGATGTCCGTCGACCTCGGCCTGGCCCCAGGTTCGGATCGGGTCGGGGGAGCCGGGCGGTTCGATCTTGATGACCTCGGCGCCCATGTCGCCGAGCAGCCGGCCGCAGAACGGTCCGGAGATCAGCGTGCCGACCTCCAGGACCCGGATGCCATCCAGCGCGCCGGTCACGAGAAGCCATGCCTTGCAGTCCAGTCGGTGACGATGGCAACCGCCTGCGCCAGCGTCTCGCGCTGGTCGGGCCCGGAGTAGTAGTGGTTGGCGCCGGGAATCTCGTGCATCTCCTTGTCGGGGTGGCCGATCGCCTCATAGAGCCGCCGGGTGTGGCTGGGTGTGCAGGCGTCGTCGGCGAGGTTTCCGATCACCAGCGTAGGCACCGCGATCTCGCGTCCGCAGGCGACACCGTCACCGCGGGCGTCGTCGTAGCTCCACTGCGACAGCCAGCTGCGCAACGTGGCGAATCGGGCCAGTCCGATCGGGGAGTTGTTGACGATCCGCGGGTCGCCGAGATAGCAGGTGCCGGGCTTGCGTTCGTTGGGGTCGACGGTGGGATCCAGCCAGCGCGGGTCGGCCATGGTTCCGTGCACGACGAAACAGAACTCCTCGTCGCCCCGGCCGTCAGCCTCGAGTTCGGCGAGTTTCCCCTTGACCCACTTGGTGATTCGCCGATTGCGGGCGATCTGCGCCTGCCGGTAGCGATCCAGGAACTCTGGCGAGTACGGCGGCTGGTTGGGATTGGCGGGGTTGTACAGATCGAGTTCCGGGTCGCGGTCGGACGGGTCGGACTCATCCCGGATCGAGGCGTCCAGCCATTCGGTGAGGGTGCCGTGCCGGCTGATGTGGGCGGCCAGCAGCATGATGCCGTCGGCGGGGATCAGGCCGTTGGCGGGGTCCTGGGCCTGCTGTTGGTAATAGAGCGAGAGCGAACCGCCGCCGCTCCAACCGGCCAGCACCACCTTGGAATAGCCCAGCCGGTTCCTGGCGTCGGCGACGGCCTCGCCGAGGTCCTCGACCACCTTCTCCATCAGCAACGCCGAATCGGTGCCGCGGTAGCGGCTGTTGGCGTAGATGACGTGATGCCCGGCACGGGCGAGGGCGTTGACCATCGGCAGGTAGGCGCCGCCGCCGATCGGGTGCATGAAGACCAGCACGGTTTCTGACGGGGTCTCGGGTTTGAGCTGATAGCACTCCAGTACCACGATCTCGGCCAGCCCGCCGTAGACGTCGCGGACTCCCGACTTGTTCTGGTAGGCAACCAGATACGGGATGCGCTGGTATTTCACTGGTGCTGCCCCAGATCCGCCGCCAGCACCTCAGCCGACGGCGTCAGCCGTCGCGCGGTGTCGATCGCGATCACCTTCCACTCGATGGTGTCGTAGTCGTCGAACTTGCGTCGGGCCCGTTCCCTTGCCCGCTCCGGGGCGCCGTGGTGCACGCCCTGCGGGGCATGGCTGATCAGCCCGGGTGGCATCGGCTGGCCGTAGAGCGATCCGCCGTGGAAGAACGCGATCTCGTCGAAGTCGACGTTGCGGTGGTACCAGGGTGTGCGTTCGGTGCCCGGCACCGTCTCGGCCGGCTTGGGCAGAAAGTTGCACACCAGCACACCGGTCGCCTGCATGAACAGGTGCACGGTCGGTGGCAGATGCATGCTGTCGGAGGTGATGACGTTGTAGTCGTCGATGTTGAAGGTGAACGCGAAGTTGTCGCCGCGCCAGCCCTCCACGTCGAACGGATGGTGTTGATAGAACAACGACGTCGGCCCGCCCTCGTGCATGAGGCGTACCTCGTATTCGCCATCCCCGTCGAGTGCCTGGGCTTCCGGGATGACGGCCTGCGCCGGGTCGAACGGCCAGTGCCGCCCGAGTGGACCGGCCGGCGGGGTGCGGAACTCGTCGGCCTCGATCATCAGCCAGGTGCTCGGGCTGGACGGCAGTTGCCGCCAGGTGCACGCCTTGGGCAGGTAGATCCAGTCGCCGGTCCGGTAGTCCAGCGGCCCGAACTCGGTCTCCAGCCTTCCGTCGCCCTGATGGACGAAGCACAGCAGGTCCCCGTCGACGTACCGGAGGTAGTGCGGAGTGGGTTCGGACCGTCCGCTCAGCGAGATGCGGCAGTCGGCGTTGGAGAAGAGCAGCAGGGGAGTGTCACCGATCGGCAACTGGTCGGCCAGGACGTCGACCGGCCGCAGTGGGCCGACGGCGCGGTATTGGGTGGGGTCATTTCGGCGATACATGTTGGCGGTGCGGCCGGTGAACCCGTTACGGCCGAGTTCGTCGTCCTTGAGGCCGTCGAGGTCGGCGTGAACGCGCCGCGGTGTGGCGCCTTTTCGCAGGTGGATGAAGGATTCCATGAAACTCCCACGGCCCGTCGGGGTAGAAAACTGAAACTGACTTTAGTTTTCTGCCGACGCCCCGACAAGGGCTTTTGCACGTTCAAAACGACTCGCGAACGCCGGTAAAGTTTCATCGGCCCACCAACGCGTGTTTTACTTTTCTCTTAATCCAACAATTTGGGGCAAGAGAAAGCTGGGTGGATTGGTGATGTCCGTCTTCGAGAAGGTGCGCGGCCTGTCGCGTCGCATCGCTGTTGCGGCGGTCGCCGCTGCGGCTCTGCCGGCCCTGGTGGGTGTGGCGGGCGGTTCGGCCACGGCGAGCGCGTTCTCGCGGCCCGGCCTGCCGGTCGAGTACCTGGACGTGCCGTCGGCCGCCATGGGCAAGACCATTCGCGTGCAGTTCCAGAGCGGTGGACCGAACTCCCCGAACGTCTGGCTGCTCGACGGCCTGCGTGCTCAGGACGACTACAACGGCTGGGACATCAACACCCAGGCGTTCGAGTGGTACGACGGCTCCGGCCTGTCGGTCTCGATGCCGGTCGGCGGTCAGTCCAGCTTCTACGCTGACTGGTACCGCCCCGCCTGCGGCAAGGCCGGCTGCTCGACCTACAAGTGGGAGACCTTCCTGACCCAGGAGGCCCCGGCGTGGCTGCAGGCCAACCGGAACGTCCGGCCCACCAACAACGCCGCTATCGGTCTGTCGATGGCCGGCTCCGCGTCGCTGACCCTGGCGGCCTGGCACCCGAACCAGTTCACCTACGCCTCGTCGCTTTCCGGCTTCCTGAACCCGTCCGAGGGTTGGTGGCCCGGCCTGATCAACGTCTCGATGGGTGACGCCGGCGGCTACAAGTCCGACGACATGTGGGGCCCGTCCAGCGATCCGGCGTGGCAGCGTAACGATCCGATGGTTCAGATCCCGCGTCTGGTTGCCAACAACACCCGCATCTGGATCTACTGCGGCAACGGCCAGCCCAACGAGCTCGGCGGCGGCGACGTGCCGGCCACCTTCCTCGAGGGTCTGACCATCCGCACCAACCGCACCTTCAAGGACGTCTACCTGGCGGCCGGCGGTACCAACGGTGTGTTCAACTTCCCGAACAACGGCACGCACAACTGGGCCTACTGGGGCCGCGAACTGCAGGCGATGAAGCCCGACCTGCAGCGCGTGCTCAACGGCGGCTAAGAACTGACGAAAAGCGGGCCCTCAGCTTCGGCTGGGGGCCCGCTTTCGTCGTGCGCCACTTCAGCGCACACTGACCGCGGGGGTGATCACCGTGACGGAGAATCTGACAGCTCTCGGTGTTGCCTGGGATGCCTGGCGGGCCACCCGGGGTGGTCCGCCAGGCATCCACGCACGCCAGGCGGCACGACTCGACGCACTGGTGCGGCATGCCCGACAGGCTTCGCCGTTCTATGCCGGTCTTTATGCCGGTCTGGCGACGGACGGTTTACGCCCGGAGGATCTGGTTCGGCTCCCCGTCGTTCGTAAGCCCACTCTGATGAGCCATTTCGATGACTGGCTCTGCGACGCCGCTGTGAATCGGACCGCAGTGCAGGCGTTCCTGGCCGATCCGGAATCGGTTGGTGAGGACTTCCTCGGCAGATACGTCGTGTTCACCACGTCGGGGTCTACCGCTGAACCCGCCATTCTTGTTCAGGACAGGCGTGCCATGGCCGTCATGAACGGGCTGGCGTACGGCCGGTCTGCCGGGGTGCTGCCATCGAAAATGATGCCGCGCATCCTGTCGCGCGGCATCCGGCAGGCTGCTGTGTTCGCCGGCAAGGGGCACTTTCTGACGGCAACGCTGTTCGAACGACGTCTGCGCGAACACCCGATCCGGCGTCGGTACTCCAGGTACTTCTCCATCCTCGACCCACTCCCTGAACTCGTGGCAGCCCTCAATGACTTTCAACCGGTCATGCTGAGCACCTATGCCAGCGCCTTGAGCGTGCTTGCCGCGGAACAGGAAGCTGGACGCCTGCGCATCCAGCCGTTGGTAATCAGCAGCGGTGGGGAGTCGCTGCTGCCCAGCGCGCGGCAGCGAGTGGAACGGGTGTTCGGTGCGGTCGTGGTCCAGACCTACAACGCGTCGGAGGTGACACCGCTGTCGTTGCCATGCCGGCTCGGACAGTTGCACGTCAACGTCGACTGGTTCCTCGTCGAGCCGGTCGACTCCGAGGGCAGGTCCGTCGAACTGGGTCGGCGGTCGGACACCGTGCTGGTGACGAATCTGGCCAACTATGTCCAGCCGCTGATCCGCTACGAACTGGGGGACAGCGTCGTGATGGCAGAGCAGACCTGTCCGTGTGGAAGTGCGCTTCCGACCATCGCCGTCGAGGGTCGTACCGATGAGGTCCTGCAGGTGCCGGGTGCAGACGGCGGGCTGGTTGCGTTGTTACCGCTTGCCATTTCAGAAGTGGTCGAGGAGACGCCGGGTGTCTTGAGTTACCAAATCGTGCAGACCGGCTCGGCGACGCTGGTCATACGTCTCACTGTCGTTGCCGGGAGCGAGCGGTCGGAGGTCTGGCAACGTGTGCGATCTCGTGCGCTCGATTTCCTTCGTCGGCAACGCGTCTCGGCCACTGTCACCATCGAACTCTCGGCTGAGCCACCGGCTGTCAACAAGCGCAGCGGAAAGCTGCGTCATGTTCTCGCCCTGCCCGGTTGAGCCGCTACTTCAGTTCGGCAGAGCTGAGCCCCAGCAGGCGCCGCGCCACCACCAGCAGCTGGATCTGCTGAGTGCCTTCGAAGATGTCCAGGATCTTGGAGTCCCGGGCCCACTTCTCCAGCAGGGTCTGCTCGGAATAGCCTGTGGTGCCTGCCATTTCGACCGCCTTGAGGGTGATGTCGCTGGCCACCCGGGCTGCCTTGGCCTTGCCCATCGAGGCTTCCTTGGAGTTCGGGATGCCGTTGTCGGCCTGCCAGGCCGAGCGCAGCGTCAGCAGATAGCCGGCCTCCCAGTCGGCCTCCATCCGGAGGAACTCCGCAGCCGCCGCACTCTGGGCGTGAGCGGGCTTGTCGTAGGAGATCTCCACCCCGGCGTCGTCGAGGATGGTCCGTAGTTCCTCGAGGGCTGCCCGGGCCACCCCGACGGCCATCGCCGCCACGATCGGGCGGGTGCTGTCGAAGGTCTCCATCACCCCGGCGAAGCCCTTCTCCACCTGGATCTCGGGGCTGCCGAGCAGATTCGTCTTGGGGATGCGGGCGTTGTCGAAGCGGATCGCCGCGGTGTCGGAGGCCTTGATGCCGAGTTTGTGCTCGAGGCGTTCCACGGTGACGCCGGGATGTTCGCGCGGCACGATGAACGACTTGATCGCCGCGCGACCCTTGGACTTGTCCAGGGTGGCCCACACCACGATGTGCGACGCGCGGGCGCCGGCGGTCACGTAGATCTTCTCGCCGTTGATGACGTACTCGTCGCCGTCGAGCACCGCGGTGGTCGACACCGCCGCCGAGTCCGACCCGAACGACGGTTCGGTGATCGCCATCGACGCCCAGATATTGCCGCCGAGTGCGGCCAGTTGCTCGTCGGTGGCCACCCCGGAGATGGCGGCGTTGCCCAGCCCCTGGCGTGGGATCGACAGCAGCAGCGCGATGTCGCCCCAGGCGATCTCGAGGGCGTTCACCAAGGCGGACATGTTGGCGCCGTTGACATTTCCCTTCGCGCCCTCGGTATCCCGGAACGCATCGGTGCCGGCAAAGGAGATGGTCTTCGACGACGTCATGCCCTCGAACAGCGTGGCGATGGTGTCCAGCTCGACCGGATAGGCGTGCTCGGCGAGGTCGTACTTGCGGGATATCGGGCGCAGGATCTCCGCGGCGCCCTTGTGCGCCATGTCGATGACGGCCTCGAGCTTGCGGGGCAGTTCCAGGTTGATCGACATTTAGAGAACCACCACTCCCTCAGCGACGCCGATGGCCCGCAGGTCGCGGTACCAGCGTTCGACCGGATGTTCCTTGGTGAAGCCGTGACCGCCGAGCAGTTGCACACCGTCCAGGCCGATCCGCATTCCTTTGTCGGCAGCCAGCTTTCGGGCCAGGGCGGCCTCCCGCGCGAACGGCAGGCCCTGATCGGCCCGCGCCGCGCCGCGCCAGGTGACCAGCCGCAGGCCGTCGAACTCGATGGCCATGTCGGCGCACATGAACGCCACGGCCTGGCGTCGCGCAATCGGTTCGCCGAAGGCTTCGCGTTCCTTGACGTAGGGGATGACGTAGTCCATCACCGCATGGCAGGTGCCGACCGCCAGTGCGGCCCAGCCCAGCCGGGACAGCGCGATGGCTTCGGAGTAGTCCTGGGCGGAGGCACCGTCTTCGCCGAGGCGCGCATCGTCGGGCACCGAGACCTTGTTGAGTTCGATCCGGCCCAGTGCGGCGGCCCGGATTCCCATGCTGCGGTCGGGTGTGACGGTCAGGCCCGGGCTGGAGGCCTCGACGATGAACATGGCGGGGCGGCCGTTGAGTTGTGCTGCGACGACGAACAATTCGGCGTCGGCGGCGGCCGGCACCAGCGACTTGACGCCGTCGAGGCGGTAGCCGCTCGGGGTGCGCACCGCGGTGGTCTTCAACGAGGTCGGGTCGAAGAGCGCATGCGGTTCGGCGATGACGAGGCAGGCCTGCGGGACGTGCTCGCCGGCGAACTCCTTGAGGTAGGTGGCCTGCTGATCGGCGGTGCCCCAGTGGGTGAGCGCGGAGGCCACCCCGCCCGGCGCCAGGATCGGCAACGCCAGGCCCATGTCGCCGTAGGCCAGCGCCTCGGCGACCAGAGCATTGGTCACCGTGCTGCGCTGCTCGGCGATGCCGTCGAAGGCCTCGGGCACCTTGATCGCGGTGACGCCGAGTTCGGCTGCCTTGGTGGTCAGGTCCTTCGGATAGCCGGCGGCGTCGTCGGCCTCGCGGGCGGCCGGGCGCAGGATCTCGGCGGCGAACTCGTTGACCGTCTCAACGATCATCTTCTGGTCGTCGTCGGGGGTGAGGTCGAAGTAGTCGGCCTTGCTCGGCTCCAGGCGGGTGGCCGGCTTGCCGAGGGCCTGGACCTTCTTGAACTGGCGGGTGGTGGCGCCGGCGGCCGTGAAGCCTTTCTGCACGCCGAACTTCAGCAACCGGTTGAGGGGATCGCGCAGACCGCGCCGATCCAGGAACTCGCTGCTGATCAGCGGGGTGAGCAGCCCCATTCCGACGTCGAGGATGTCGCGCTTGTGTTTACGGTTGCCGACGCCGCTGTCACGGTCCATGCACTTACCTTACTCCAGAGTAAGATAGGCCAACGCGGCCGACTGCAACTGCCCGTTGGAGGCCACGGCGCTGCCGCCGTGCGGTCCGGGTTCCCCGGCCAGATTGGTGAACGACCCACCGGCTTCGCGGACCAGAATGTCCAGCGGAGCCAGGTCCCAGAGCTTGACCTCCGGTTCGGCGGCCACGTCGACCGCACCCTCGGCCACCAGGCAGTAGGAGAAGAAGTCGCCGTAGCCGCGCACCCGCCACACCGCGTCGGTGAGCGCGACAAAGCGCTCGCGCAAGCCGAGGTCGGCCCAGCCGGACAGGCTCGAGAACGACAGGCTGGCCTCGCCGAGATCGGCCACCCCGGAGACCGACAGTCGCCGGGCGGGGCCGTCGCCGAACCGGGTGTGCGCACCGAGTCCGGATGCGGCCCACCACCGTCGGCTAAGGGCCGGGGCGCTGACGACACCCACCACCGGCACGCCGTCGTCGAGAAGCGCAATCAGGCTGGCCCACACCGGAACTCCGCGGACGAAGTTCTTGGTGCCGTCGATCGGGTCGATCACCCACTGACGGCCTTCGTGCGACGGTTCGCCGCCGTGCTCCTCGCCGAAGATCGCATCCCCGGGGCGTTCGCGGGCGAGCACCTCGCGCAGGGCGGACTCGACGGCGACGTCGGCGTCGCTGACCGGGGTCAGGTCGGGCTTGTGCTCGACGTGCAGATCCAGCGCGCCGTACCGGGCCAGGGTGATGACGTCGGCCCGGGCCGCGAGGTCCAACGCCAAGTCCAGGTCGGCCTGCAGGTCGCTCATGGCTGCAGTCCTACCATGAGCAGCATGTGGGAGTTCGCGGTGCTGTTGCTGATCCTCGGTTCACTGGCGCTGATTCTGGGGCCGCGGCTGATGGCCCGGCGCGGCCCGCAGGGGGAGATGGCGCAGGGAACCCTGCTGGTCACCGGTGTGAGCCCCCGCCCCGAGGTGCCCGGCGAACAGTTCGTCACGATCACCGGGGTGATCACCGGCCCGACGGTGGCCGAGCATGTGGTCTACCAGCGGATGGCCGTCGACGCCGCCAACTGGCCTGTCATGGGCCAGCTGATCCCGGTGGTCTACTCGCCGAAGAACCCGGACAAGTGGTTCTTCGCGCCGGCCGGGCCGCCGCCCGCGCCGGCAGCGCATCAGCCCTAGCCTCCGCGACTGTGCGGTTTTCCACGGGACACGCCGACGCTGTGGAGAAATGCGCACAGTCGAAGTGACGACAACGGCTGGCGGTGACACCGTCAGCCCGCATGTCGCTCGATTGGCCGTTTCGCGGCGCTGAGGCCGTCGACCGCGGTGAGCTGTCGGCACGTCAGCTCACGCAGATCTACACCGCCGTCTACCCGGGCGTGTACGCACCACGCTGGGTGGAGTTATCGGCAACGCAGCGCGCCCGGGCCGCGTGGCTGTGGTCGCGGCGCAATGGCGTCATCGCCGGTCTGTCCGCGTCAGCCTTGTTGGGCGCCAAGTGGATTGAGCCGAGCATGCCGGCGGAGCTCATCCATACGAACCGCCGCGCACCCGGCATGCTCATCGTCCACACAGATGCTTGTCTGGCTGGGGAGGCGTTGCTCATCGACGGAATGTCGGTGACGACCGCGCCGCGGACGGCTTTCGACCTCGGCCGTAGGTTGCCGCTCACTGAAGGCGTTCAGCGGATCGACGCGCTGATGAATGCCGTGGGTCTACGGGCCGCCGAGATCGAACGCGTGGCGGACGGGCACCCCGGTGTCCGCGGACTCAAGGCGCTGCGCCGGACCCTGCGGCTGGTCGACGCCGGGGCCGAATCGCCGTACGAGACGCTGACCCGGCTGATGCTGGTGAACGCCGGCCTGCCCCCGCCTGAAACCCAGATTCGCGTGGCGGATGAGTATGGCCAGGTGGTGGCCCGCCTCGACATGGGCTACCGGGAACAGCGCGTCGGCGTCGAGTACGACGGCGTTCAGCACTGGACCGATCCACGGCAGCGTCGTCGGGACATCGAGCGGCTTGCTGATCTTGAGGCGCTGGGATGGATCGTCCTCAGAGTCAGCAGCGACATGCTCCGAACGCCTGCTGCCGTCGCCGCGCGGGTCCGAGCCGCGCTGGAGAGTCGCGCGACTGTGCGGATTTCTACGCCGCGACGGCGTGTCTCGTAGAAAACCGCACAGTCGGGGAGGGAAGGCAGGGGGAGGGAAGGCAGGGGGAGGGAAGGCAGGGGGGAGGGAAGGCAGGTGGAGGGCGGGTAGGGGGCAGGCCCTAGCCGTGCGCGATGCGCAGCATGTCGGCCACCGAGATCAGCTTGACCCGCGGCCGGCCGTGCGGCTCGCCGGCTGACCGCTCGTGGGCGTCGAGCACCTGCCAGTGCTCGTTGGTGACCAGCTGCGGCGAACGCTCGGAAAGCCAGGCCGCCAGTGCATCCAGGGATGGCGCGTCCTCGCGCACCGGGGACGCCGCCAGGTCGGCCACCAGGGTGTCGACGGTCTCCTGCGAGTCGCTCTTGTTGGTGCCGATCACCCCGGACGGCCCGCGCTTGATCCACCCCGTGACGTAATCCCGCGCGCGACCGGAGATGCGGCCTGCGGCGTTCGGGATGGTGCACGCGCGCTCGTCGAACGGCAGGCCCGGCACCTCAACACCGCGGTAGCCGACCGCGCGCACCACCAGATGCACGGGCAGCGTCTCCCGCGACCCGGTGTCGCGGGCGACGACGCGTCCACCATCGGAGACCAGCTCGTTGTGACCGAGCACGATCTCCTCGACGTGATCGGAGCCGTGAATCTCGATGGGAGAGGTGTTGAACCGCAACACGATCCGGCGATTCCCGGGGCGCGGCGAACGAAGGGCGTAGTCGCGCATCACCTTCATATTGCCGATGGCGATCTTGCCGGCCGCCTCGACGTCCTCGTCGGTGATGCCCTCGATGTCGGCCGGGTCGATGATGACGTCGACGCCGTCGAGTTCGCCGAGTTCGCGCAACTCCAGCGTGGTGAACGCCGCCTGCAACGGCCCCCGCCGGCCGGCGATGACGACCTCGGAAATCCCACGAGCGCGCAACGCGTCGAGCGCGTGGTCGGCGATGTCCGTCGCGGCCAGCACGTCGGGATCGGTCACCAGGATGCGCGCGACGTCGACAGCCACATTGCCGTTGCCGATCACCACCGCCCGCCCCGTCGAGATGTCGGGCGCCATCGAGGCGAAGTGCGGGTGGGCGTTGTACCAGCCGACGAAGTCCACCGCGGCGACGCTGCCGGGCAGGTCCTCGCCGGGGATTCCCATCGGCCGGTCGGACTGGGCGCCGACGGCGTACACCACCGCGTCGTACCGATCGGCGAGCTCGTCGGCGGAGATGTCGCGGCCCACCGCGACGTTGCCGAAGAACCGGAACCGGGGGTCGGTGGCGGTCTTCTCGAAGGTCCGGCTGATCGACTTGATCTTCGGATGGTCGGGGGCCACGCCGGAACGCACCAAACCCCAGGGGGTGGGGAGCATTTCAATCATGTCCACACAGACGTCGCGCCCGCCCGCGGCAGCCGACTCGGTGGCGAACTTCAACAGCGATGCCGCGGCGAAGAATCCGGACGGCCCGGCACCGACGATCGCGACGTGAAAGGGGCGCATTCGAGGATGGTAGCGGTGGCAGGTTCGGGCGCCGCCGGTAACGTGAC
>Ga0075471_10000318_pt1 | contig 28153 bp, 28 predicted proteins | sample DEB19_08_DNA_2_FD_74787 | JGI IMG/M metagenome (GOLD analysis project Ga0075471, IMG submission 74787) | Aqueous microbial communities from the Delaware River and Bay under freshwater to marine salinity gradient to study organic matter... | ecosystem: Environmental > Aquatic > Marine > Coastal ...
GGATTGTCGGGTGAGCCGAAGAACGTGCCGCCGGTGGAACCGGCCTTGTCGCTGCCGGTGAAGGCTTGCACATGCAGCCACTCGTGGAAGGTGACGGGTTCGTTGGAACGCTTTTCTTCCACGGTGAGGCCGACGCTCGCCGCGATGCTGCGGGCGTTGACGTTGTTGATGTCCTTGTTGCCGGAGAGCGACATGAAACCGACGATGATGGCCCGTGTGATGGGATCAATGTTGGGCAATTCCTGCGCCTTACCACCATAGGTGATGTGCAAACGGTCCACGCTGGCCGGGGTGATCTGGGCCAGCATCTTGCCGAGCTTCTCGCCCAGCGCCAGATAAGGCTTCACCAGCTCGTAAGTCTTGGCGTCGAGGTAGGGCAGGTTGACGGCGTTGCGCACTTCACCGGTGAGCAAATAGGACGTGATGACTTCGGCCACTTCGATGCCGCATTTCTCCTGCGCTTCCTTGGTGCTTGCGCCCAGGTGCGGCGTGAGAATGACGCCGGGGTGTTTGCGGAACGGATCTTCCGCAGGCAGCGGTTCCTCGCGGAAGACGTCCAGTGCGGCGGCGGATACTTTGCCGGAGTCCAGCGCGGCGACCAGGTCGGCGTCCACGATGATCTCACCGCGCGCGCAGTTCACAATGCGGACATTCGGCTTCATCTTGGCAAACGCGGCGGCGTTCAACATGCCCTTCGTCTGCTCCGTCACCGGCATGTGCACCGTGATGAAATCGGCCACCTTGTAAATGGCGTCGAGATCGGCGGCGAGCTGCACGCCCATCGCTTGTGCCCGGCTCTCGCCCAGGAAGGGATCATACGCGACCACCTTCATGCCGAAGGCAAGGGCGCGTTTGGCCACTTCACCACCGATGCGGCCCATGCCGAGCACGCCGAGCGTTTTGCCGGCGAGCTCGATGCCCGAGAAGGCTTTGCGGTCCCACTTGCCCGCGGTCATCGAGGCGTGCGCCTGCGGCACCTTGCGGGCGAGATTCAAAATCATGGCGAAGGAAAGTTCCGCCGTGGTCACGGTGTTGCCGCCCGGGGTATTCATCACCACCACGCCGCGTGCAGTGGCGGCTTCGACGTCGATATTATCCACGCCGACGCCGGCGCGGCCCACGACGCGCAATTGGGGCGCGGCTTCGAGCACCTTCTGCGTCACCTGCGTTTCGGAGCGTACGATGATCGCCACCGCGTCGGACACGAGGGGGATCAGTTCCGCCTCGGACAGTTTCTTCGGCAGCACGACGACATTGAACTCAGGACGTTCCTGCAACAGGGCAATTCCCTTGGGGGAGATGGGGTCACAAACCAGAACTTTCATAAAGGACGGCGAGTCTAGGTCAGCCCAAAAAGCAGGTCAAACAATCCCCGGGCGGCCAAGAGCCGGGCTGGAAATTTCAAGGGGAGCCGTTTTCGGGCGGCTTGGCTTTTGGTTCGGGGCTTCGTGGTCACGGGCGTCACAGCCCGGTGCGGGGAGGCTCCGCCCGTTCCGCCCCGCCCCCAACCAAAATCCCCAGCCGCGGCAACCCTTGCAATTCCCGGACACGCGCCAATGGTTTAGGCAAGGAAGCCGGCCAAATTGGGCCAAAAATCGCTTGCTGATCGGGACATATCGCCCTTCACTGGCCATAGGTCCCGCAAGTGTCCCGATGATGAAGGCAAAACCCACCCTCAAACGGCGCGGCCTGCTGGCTGGCGGCAACTGGCTGACGGACCATGTGAAGATGATCGATGCGCTGCCGCAGCCGGAGCGGCTCGCACAGATTCGCGCCCATCAACAGGGCGGTGGCGGCGCGCCCTGCAATGTCCTCTTCAGTCTCGCTGCGTGCGGGGTTTCCTTTCCGCTGTATGCCGCCGGACTGGTCGGCCATGACGCGCCCGGCAACTGGCTGCTCGCGGAGTGCAAGCGCCGCAAGATTGACACGAAGAATTTGGGCACAACCAAGGACTCCGCGACCGGCTTCACTGATGTCATGACCGAGCAACCGGGCGGGCGCCGGACTTTTTTCCATCATCAAGGCGCCAGCGCGAAATGGACGGGCGAGGATCTCGACTTCACCAAGATCAAAGCGAAGCAATTTCACCTCGGTCACCTCCTGGCACTGGCGGCGTTGGATGCGCCCGACAGACAATTTGAAACCAAAGCCGCGCGGCTGCTCGCCCGTGCGGTGGAAGCCGGAATGGTCACCAGTCTGGATGTGGTGACCGAAGAGGGCGGCCGCTTGGCCGAGCTGGTGCCGCCCGCGTTAAAATTCACCGACTACCTCATCATCAACGAGCACGAGGCCGGACGCATCACGGGTTTCAAAGTGCGCGAGCCTGATGGCAAGCTCGACACGGTGACGCTTCGCCATGCAGCGGGAGCGCTGTTGCAGAAAGGGGTTCGCGAACAGGTGGTGCTCCATTTTCCCGAGGGCGCCTTCGCCCGCAGCCGAAAAGGCGATGACGTCTGGCACGCCTCTGTGAAGCTGCCTGCAAAGCTGATCGCCGGGTCGGTGGGTGCCGGCGATGCGTTCTGCGCGGGCTTCCTGATCGGGATTCACGAGGGCTGGGAAACGAAGCGCGGTCTGGAAGCGGGCGTTTGTGTGGCGGCGGCCAGCCTGCTGGCCCCCGACAGCAGCAGCGGCGTCCAGTCGCTCAACGCCGCGCTCGCACTTGGGAAGAAATACAAGTTCCACCCGCCTCTTGAGCGGGCGGATGAATTTTAGGCGCCCCGATCAACTGATTTCGCGCGCCCGGAGGCAGGCCACCTCGCGCCCCGTCTGAAATTCCTCCAGCGGCGGCGTCACCCGTGAACAGTCGGCGTTGGCGTCCGGGCATCGTGGATGAAAAGCGCAGCCCGAGGGCGGCCGCAACGGGGAGGGCGGATCACCGGAGAGAATGATTCGCTGGCGCTTCTTTTCCCGTTCCGGGTCGGGAATGGCAACGGCACTGATCAAGGCTTTGGTGTAGGGATGGAGCGGCTTCTCAAACACCCCGGCCGCCGGCCCCGATTCCACAATCTTGCCCAGGTACATCACCGCGATGCGGTCGGAGATGTGTTTCACCACCGACAAGTCGTGCGAAATGAAGATGAGCGTGAGCCGCATCTCGCGGGACAGCCCGGCCAGCAGGTTGATGATCTGCGCCTGAATGGAAACGTCCAGTGCGCTGACCGGTTCGTCCGCCACGATCAACTTCGGTTCGACCGCGAGAGCCCGGGCGATGGCGATGCGTTGGCGCTGGCCACCCGAGAACTCATGCGGATATTTTTTCACGAAGCGCCGCGACAGGCCGACCTTCTCCATCAAGGCCGCCACGCGCGCGGGCATTTCTGCGCTGGGAACCTGTTTGTGCGCGCCAATCGCTTCCGCCAGGGTGTCGAACACCGTCATGCGCGGATTCAGCGAGGCATAGGGGTCCTGAAAAACCATCTGAAAATCTGCCCTGGCCTCGCGCAGCGCACCGCCGCGCAGCTCCGCCAGATTCTTCCCGGCCAGAATCACCGCGCCTTCCGTGGGCGGAAGCAGTTGCAGGATGGTGCGTCCCAGCGTGGACTTGCCGCAGCCCGATTCACCCACCAAGCCGAGCACTTCGCCGCGCTGCAAACGCAAGGACACGCCGTCCACGGCCCGGACGGTGCCCACGCGATGCCGGAACAGAATACCGTGCTCCACGGGGAAGTGGGTCCTCACCTCCTTCAATTCGAGGAATGGTTCAGACATGGGCACCTTCCCACTGTAATTGTTTCTCCTGCACGCGCAGGCAGGCGGAGCGATGACCGGGTTCGACTTCCTTCAATGGCACCTCGCGCACACGGCAGGCTTCGACGGCAAACTCACAGCGTGGTGCGAACGCACACCCCTGAACCGGGCGCGACATGTCCGGCGGCATTCCTGAAATGGTGTAGAGCGCCGCGCCCTTGGGTTGCAGCGCGGGAATGGATTTCTGCAGCGCACGATTGTAGGGATGCCGTGGGGAGCGGAACAGATGTTCTGTGCGCGCACTTTCCACAATGCGGCCCGCATACATCACCTGCACGCGGTCACAAAAGCCGGAAACCACGCCGAGATCATGGGAGATGAAAATCACGGCCATGCCGAGCTGCTGCTGGCTGCGCTTGATGAGTTCCAGGATCTGCGCCTGCACGGTCACGTCCAGCGCGGTGGTGGGCTCGTCCGCGATCAGCAGGTCCGGCTTGGTGACCAGCGCCATGGCGATCATCACGCGCTGCCGCATGCCGCCGGAAAACTCGTGCGGATAACTGCGAATGCGATGAGCGGCATCCGGCACGCCGACCAGCTCGAGCATTTCAATCGCGCGCTTCACGGCTTCATCCCGCCTGGCAAGTTTGTGGGTCAACAGCGGCTCGATGAGCTGATCCAGGATGCGCATGAATGGATTCAGCGATGTCATCGGGTCTTGGAAAATCATCGCCACGCGGCGTCCGCGAATGACGTTCAACTCTCGGGCTGAACATGCCAGCAGATCGGTTTTGCCATCAAACATCGCGGTTCCGCTTTCAATCCGGCCGGGAGGTTGGGGCACCAGGCCCATCAACGAATGGCAGGTGACGGATTTGCCGGAGCCGGATTCGCCCACAATTCCAAGTGTCTCGCCGCGTTCCAGCGAGAACGAGACGCCATTCACCGCCCGCACAATGCCGTTGCGCGTATGAAAGCTGGTCTGGAGGTCATTGACTTCGAGCAGTGGCATTTAATCCTTTGAAGCGCGGACATCGAGGGCATCGCGCAAGCCGTCGCCAACAAAGTTGAGAGAGAACAGGGTGGATGAAAAGGCCAGCCCCGGAAAAATGAGCAACCACGGAAACTCTTCCATGCTGCGTGCGCCCTCACTGATCAGCGTGCCCCACGAACTCATCGGCGGCTGCACGCCAAAGCCGAGGAAGCTGAGGAACGCCTCGGTCAACATCACGCGCGGGACGATCAACGTGCCGTAGATGATGACGATGCCGAGCACATTGGGAATCATGTGGCGCAGGATGATACGGCGCCTGCGCAATCCCAGCGCCTGAGCGGCCTCGATGAACTCCTGCTTCTTGAGCGACAGGACTTGTCCACGAACAATGCGGGACATGTCGAGCCATTCCACGGCGCCAATGGCCAGGAACAGCAGATAGATGTTCCTGCCGTAGATGACCATCAGAAGGATCACGAAGATGATGAATGGCAGCGAAAAGAGGATGTCCACGATACGCATCATCAGCACATCCACGCGGCCCCCGAAATAGCCGGAGATGGTGCCGTAAAGCACGCCAATAACCACCGCCACCAACGTAGCCGCCAAGCCCACCGACAGCGAGATGCGTCCGCCGTAAAGAATGCGCGAAAGCAGATCACGCCCCAAATCATCCGTGCCCAGCCAGTGCTGCCCGCTCGGCGATGTGGCCCCCAACGCCAGATTCTGCGTGTCGTAGGAATGCGGGGCAATCAGGGGCGACAGGAATGAGGCCAGCGCCAGCACGAGAATGAAAACACCCCCGCCCACGGCCAGCTTGTTTTTGCGCAGCCGCAGCCACGCGTCCTGCCAAAGGGAATGTCCCGCTTCCAGCTCCTCGGCGCCGGTGATGGCAACAGGTTGAGCGGGGGCGGCCATGCTATTCAAAGCGGAGTTTCGGGTTAAGCCACACTTGCACGATGTCCACGAGCAGGTTCATCAAGATGATCAGGGTGGCGTAGAACAGCACGGTGCCCATCACCATGGTGTAATCGCGATTGAAGCCGGCCATGACGAAGAAGCGGCCCAAGCCCGGAATGTGGAAAATGGTTTCAACCACCAAGGAGCCAGTCACCAAACCCGCAATCGCGGGACCGATGAACGTCACCACCGACAGCAATCCGCCACGCAGGGAATGGCGCCAGATGATCCGCCATTTCGAGACACCCTTGGCCCGCGCCGTGCGGATGTAATCTTGGTTGAACACCTCCAGCATGCCGGCCCGGGAAAGGCGCGCCACGTAAGCGGTGTAATAAAGCCCCAGCGTGATGGCAGGCAACACCCGGTCGCTTGCAAAATCCCAACCGGACGGGTTGAACCAGCCGAGCATGATGCCAAAAACCATGATCAGCAGCGGCCCGGTGACGAACGTCGGAAGGCAGATGCCCAGCGTGGCAAACATCATTGGCACGTAGTCGGTGACGGTGTTCTTGCGCAGCGAGGCGACGATGCCGGCGAGGGTCCCCACGGTGAGGGCAATGGCCAGTGCGTAGCAGCCCAGTTCCAGCGAAACCGGAAATGCGCTCCACAACAATTCCCCCACTGACCATCCGGCATATTTGAAGGAAGGCCCCAAGTCACCGCGCACCAGCTGGCCGAGATAGTTGAAATACTGCTCATGCACCGGCTGGTTGAGACCATACTGCGCCTCCAACTGCGCCTTGATCTCCGGCGTGGTGGCCTTGTCGGTATCGAACGGGCCGCCGGGCGCCAGCTTCATCATGAAGAACGTCAGGGTGGCCACGATCAAAAGCACGGGGATCGTTTCCAGCAATCGTTTTGCGATGAAGCGCAACATGGCTCAATGACCCGTCCCCGCAGTGGCGCTGGCTTTGGTGCCCCCCGGGGAATCCTCCAGGTAAACGTATTTGTAGGGATGGCTGTCCAGAATGTTCGGATGCCAGCCCTTGGCCTCTGGCCGCCGCAGATTCACGCGGGTGTAGAAATAAATCGGGATGACCGGCATCTCATCAAGCAGCAACGCCTCGGCGCGCTGGAAGATTTCCATTCGCTTCGCCGGATGCGCTTCGCGTGAGGCGGCCGCGATCAAGCCGTCATATTCCGCGTTGGACCAACCGGTGTCGTTGTTGCCGCCACCGGTCAGGAACATGTCGAGGAACGAATTCGGGTCCACATAATCCGCAATCCAGGCCGCGCGGCAGATTTGGTAGTTCAGCGCGTGTTGCGAATCGAGATAGACCTTCCACTCCTGGTTCACCAATTGGACCTCGACGCCGAGGTTGACCTTCCACATCTGCTGGATGGCTTCCGCAATCGCGCGATGCGCCTCCGACGTGTTGAACAGCAACTCCACTTTGGGGAATCCCTTGCCCTCGGGATATCCTGCCTCGGCGAGCAATTTCCTGGCGGCAGCGAGATCACCGCTGACCTTCGCGCGCGAATAATAGCCCGCCGTGCCGGGCGGAGTGAAATGATAGGCGGGCCTCTGTCCGCCACGCGCAACCTTCTCGACGAGCGCTGTGCGATCCATGGCCGCTGACAGCGCTTGCCGCACACGCTTGTCGTTGAGCGGCGGCTTGGTGACGTTAAGGCGGTAGAAATAAACACCGAGATAGGGGTCAACCCGCAGCACCTCAGGCTGACGGTTCCGATAAACTTCTATCTTCGACAAAGGCAGGGTCTCGGTGACGTGGAGTTGGCCGGAACGAAACGCGCGTTCCTCGGTGTCCGCACTGTCGATGGGGTAAAACCGGATTTCGTTCAACCGCACGGTGTCGCGGCCCCAGTAGGTGGGGCTTTTCTTGGCGACAATCACCGTGTTGACCCTCCATTCATCCAGCACGAATGGCCCGTTGCCGACGTGGTGACCGGGCCGGGTCCACTTGTTGCCGCGCACGTAGGGCAGGCCGTGTTTGCGCACCGTGGGCAGGTGAACGGGAAACCATGAAGTGTGGTTCAGCAACGACAGAAAATACGGCGTCGGGCTGGCGAGCCTGATTTGAAAGGTGTGATCGCCGAGGACCTTGTAACCAACTTGATCGAAGTCGGTGATCCTCCCCTGGTTGAACGCCTCCGCATTGGTCACCACGAAATGCATGTAGGCATACTCTGAAGCGAGGGTCGGCGTCAGGATGCGCCGGTAGGATTCCCAGAAGTCCTGCGCGGTCACGGGATCACCATTGGACCATTTCGCGTCTTTGCGCAGGTGAAAGGTGTACACGCGCCCGTCCTCCGAAACATCCCAACGCTCGGCCACGCCCGGGACCGGATGCAAATCCACCGGGTCCTCGGTCACCAAACCTTCGAGGAAAGCCATGATCGTGTGGTGCTCGGTGACGCCGGTGACAATTTGCGGGTCGAGTTCAGCCGGCTCCGCGCCGTTGCCCTTGAAGAGGATCTGCTCGCGGTTGCCATACTCAACGCGGGTTTCACGCCTGCCGCAGCCCGCGTGAAGAGTCAACGCGAGCAGGCAGAGGGCGTAACACAACCGTTGCATGGCGCGCCAGTGTCCTTTTTTCCCCGCTGGTGTCAAAGGTGGAGGAGCCTTGAGCCGAAGAAATCTGCTGCCGTGAAGGCATCCAGAGGTTCTGGTCATGACAGCTTGGTGCGGAATCGCGCCGCGGCCATGGCAAAGACGCCCACACCCATCCCGGCAAGGATGACGTAGTAATGCCAATAGTCTGCAATGGTCGCCCCGCGCAGCATCGTTGCCCGCATCAGCTCAATGAAGTAGGTCGCCGGTATGACCGTGCTGATCCAGTAGAAAAATTGCGGCATCGTCTCCCGCGGAAACAGAAAGCCCGAAAAGAACACCGACGGCAGAATCAAGGCCATCGTCATCTGCAGCGCCTGCATGTGATTCTGTGCCCGGGTGGAAATCAGCAGGCCGATGCTCAGCAATGCGAACACGAACAGGAACGTTGCCAGGAAGAGTGCGGAGAGGTCGCCGCGAATGGGAATCTGAAACACCCAGCGTGCCACGAGGAAGATCAGCGTGGCCATCGTCATGGACATCAGCAGATACGGCGTGAGTTTCCCGAGCATCAGTCCGGAGCGCGACAAAGGTGCGACCAGCAGGTTTTCCAGCGTGCCTTTCTCTCGTTCACGCACCAGCGCCAGCGCCGTGGCGAAGACGGTGGCGATCTGCAGCGCCAGTCCCATCACGCCCGGCACGAAGAAGTTCGCGCTTTTCATCGAGGGATTGTAGAGCACCTGCGGCCGCACCTCGACCGGTTGCTCGCGTTGACCGGTGGCTGCGCCGAGCATGACCAACGACTCACGCATGGCAATGCCCATGGACGTTTGGAGCGCCTGTAATGCAATGGTTGAGCTGGAGCCGTCGATCAGCACCTGCACCTGGGCGTTGCGCCCGGCGCGCAGGTTGCGCGTGAAGTCCGGCGGAATTTGCAACCCAACGTAAGCTTTGCCCTGGCGGATCGCGGCCTCCAAATCCCCCACGCTCCGCACCTCGCCGATGATGCGGAAGGAACCGGTATTCGCAAACTTCTCCACCAACTGGCGGCTTTCGACGGTGCGATCTTCATTCAACAGCACCGTCGCCATGTGCTTCACGTCATTGTCCAGCGCGTAGCCAAACGCGATGATCTGTACGACTGGGGGGAAGAACATGAAGAACAGGGTCGTCGGATCACGAAACATCGTCGTGAATTCCTTGAGGAGAATCGCCGTGTAGCCGCGGAACAATTTCATGGGCGGACGCCCTCCAGCTGCTCCGCCGTCAGCGTCACAAACACATCCTCCAACGACGGTGCAATGGGTCGGATGTCCGCCTGTTGGATGCTCACCTTGGCAAGCTGCTCATGAATCTGCTGCTCCGTGATGCGCTGCTCGACCAATAAATGCATGGATTGGCCAAACACCGTCGCGCTGCGCACCCCCGGCAGCCGGCGCACCGCCTGCAGACCCACCGTGACGTGATCACACGTAACATCAAGGCGCCGCGCTCCTGCTGGATTCACTTCCGGCAACTGTTTCAAGTGATCCGGCTCCCCGCAGACGATGAGCTTGGAAAGATAGATATAACCAACGTGCGAGCAGCGCTCGGCTTCGTCCATGTAATGGGTGGTGACAAACAGCGTGATGCCCTGGCTGGAGAACTCGAACAACAAATCCCACAGCTCCCGTCGCGCCACCGGATCGATGCCCGCCGTCGGTTCGTCGAGAAACAGCACGGCCGGCTTGTGCATCAAGCAGCACGCCATCGCGAGCCGTTGACGCCATCCGCCGGAGAGCAGCGCTGCCCGGCGCCCGACATACGGCGCGAGATGGGTCAGGGAGATCAATTCATCCATGCGCTGCCGCAGCGTTTCCCCCTTGATTCCGTAGAGGCGGCCGTAAAACAAAAGGTTCTCCGTCACGGTCAGTTCGTCGTAGAGCGAGAACTTCTGGGACATGTAACCGATGGTGCCCTTGAGCTGGTCGGAGTCCGCCACCACATCGTGTCCGCCGATGCTTGCCTTGCCTCCGCTGGGCGACAGGATGCCGCACAACATCCGGATCACCGTGGATTTGCCGGAACCGTTCGGCCCGAGAAACCCAAAGATTGCGCCCTTGCCCACCGAAAAGCTCGCGCCATCCACGGCCGTGAAGTTGCCGAATCGCTTGGTGAGGTTTTGGACTTCGATCATGAGTGCGGTCACCTACCGAACGTTACATCCGCCGCCATGCCGGCGCGGAGGTCGCCGTCCGTATTATCCAGGCGGACTTTGACGCCGAAGACTTGTTTCACCCGTTCTTCGGTGGTTTGCACGTTTCGCGGGGTAAACTCGGCGGCGCGGGCGATTTGCTCGATGGTGCCCTTGAAACTGCGGTTGGCAAAAGCATCCACGCGAACGGTGGCGCTATCGCCCAGCTTCACGTGGCCCAGCATGGGTTCCGGAATGAAGACGCGCACCCACAGATGATCCGTCAGCAGCAATGTCGCTACCTCACGGTTGGGCGCGACCACGTCTCCCACTTTGACGCTCATGGTTTCGAGGACGGAGTTAGTGGGAGCAACGAGGTTGAGTTCTGCGAGGTGGGCTTCCAATTCAGCAAGTTGCGCCCGCGCGCCGGCAATGCGTTCGGGGCGGGTGCCGATGACAAGTAAGTTGTAACGACTCTTAGCCGAGGCGGCGGCCCTTTCCAGAGTATCGAGGGAAGCGCGCGCACGGTCACGCTCGGTGGCTGAGACGGCCCGGTCAGTGAACAGCTCATCGGCTCGCTTGGCCTCCACGCGGGCAAGGTCCAGTTGCGCCACCTGAGCTTCCCATTCGGCTTTGGCGGCGTCGATTTCGCCGGGGCGAGGGCCTGCTTCAAGTTCGGCCAACTGTGCGGCCATGACCTCGCGTCGGGCGACGAGTTCAGGCGCCTCCAAAATGACAATGCATTGTCGATTTGTCAGGGCCTCGCCTTCGTTGGCCAGCAAAGCGCCCACGCGTCCGCCGGAGCGGGGGGCGAGGCGGACTTCGTCCACTTCGATGGTGCCAGAAAAGCTGGAAGGGTTGGCCGGGGGGTGGCAGGACGTGGCCAAGGTAACAAGCCCCAAGGCGCCCACGAAAAGGAAGAATGAATTCTTCACGAGGCATCACCCTAGCAACCCGCCGGGTTGGATTCAATCAGGCAGAAAAAAACCGCGCCCGGTGAAGGCGCGGTTGAGAGAGTCGTTCGAGGGCTACTCGAAATTCAGAGTGGCGCCCGACTTGGAGGCTTGCCACCTCTTGAAGTCTTCCTGGCTTTCGACCACGAGGCGGCCACCAGCCATCTGCGCATGACCACCGCCGCAGAGCTGGGCGCAAAAGATTTGGAACGTGCCGGTCTTGTTGGGCACGAACCACAGGGGGATCCGCATGCCGGGGATGGCGTCTTGGGTGGCGCGCATTTCGCGGACACGGAACGAATGGATCACGTCCTTGGAGCTGACGTAACACAGCACGGGCTTGTCCACGGGGACATGGATTTCATTCAGCACCTGAACGTCGTCCTTGCCGGCGGTATCCGCGGGATCGATGCCGAACAGGTTATCGTTGTTCACGAATTCCATGTCCTGTGCGCCGAACTTTCCGTCCGGTCCGCCATAGCGGGCATTCCAAGCAAATTGCTGCGCTACGACTTGGATCACTGTGGAGTCGCTTTCCTTGGGGAGTTTGCCGACGACTTCACCCCACAACGGCACGGCGAGGAACAAAAGCAGGATCGTCTCAAACCCAACCACCGCCAGTTCAATGTAGGTGGAGAAGTGATTGCGCACGCCAAAGTAGTTGGCTTTTTTGGTGCGGCGGGCATTGAACTTGTAGAGCGTGTAAACGAAATACACCAGCCAGCCGAAGAACAGCGCGATCATCAGCCAGTGGATGTAAACGATGAACTCGTCCACCTTGTGCCCGTGGGTGGAGGCCACTTCTGGCAGGCCGAGTATTTTGTAGAAGAATTCCATCATGGTCAAAAATCAGTTGGCGTTGGGAACGGTCTGGGATTGCGCCTGCACACGCGCGGCGCGGCGAAGGATAAACACAAAGAAAGCACTCACGCCCAACAGGATCAGGCCGATGAAGCCGAGCAGCACGAAGATGCCGTTGTTCATGCCTTGGGCGAGGGCGGAGTCCGATTTGCCATAGCACGCCGAGCAGGCCAGCGCGGTCGGAGCAGAATGCAGGAGCAACGCTGCCAGAAACAGGGTGAGCAGGTTACGCAGCTTCATAGGTAGCTCAGGCCTTTCGTCTTCTTGATGAAGCTGCGACCGTAAATCATGAGGCCCACAGAGATCACCAAGGAGCCGATGCCGAACCAGAGCTGCCAGGCTTCCGGCGTGGGCGAGGAATAGGTCTTCAACGCCCAGATGCCACAACCCAGCGTCATCAGGCTCGCGAGCGAGACGAAAAAGATGTGAAAGGCTTTCAGGGACATAATCAGTGAGGAGTGGATTGTTCAGCGACCGGTTTGGTCACGTGTTGTGTCCGGGCGCGGTCCGGCACTTCGCCGTAGGCCCAGAGGATGAGAAACATCAGGAACACCAGAAAGAACCCGGTGAACCCGAGCACGGAATAGATGAGCTTCTTTTCCGAGAACAGATGCATCATGAACCCCAGCACCAACGCCGCCTGCACCGCAATGACTACAAGCGAGAGGCCGATGTTGATGCGATGGTTGCCGAAATCCATCAAGGAAATGCCGACTACCAGCAGAGCTGCGACGGCGATGGTAACGGACACCATCACGTAACGGCGCACATTCAAGTCAACGGTGGAGTCACTCATAAGCCTAGAACAGATATAACACGGGGAACACAAAGACCCAAACGAGGTCAACAAAGTGCCAGTAAAGACCGGCGATTTCGATGCGGTTGGTGAAACGTTCGCGATCGCGGTTCCACATGCTGCTGCCCGGGCCCCAGAGGTAGCCGAACACCAGGATGCCGCCGATCAAGTGCAGCGCATGCAGACCAGTGATGCACCAGTAGAGGCTGAGGTAGATGTTCAGCTTAGGCTGGTAGTTGCTGATCTTCTTGATGTCTGCGGTGGGGATGGTGATTTCCTCGTGGTGCAGTTTCTTGTAATCGGCGCTTGTCCGGTCGTAGAGCACTGCCGCGTCGGAGGTTCTCACACCGTGCAAGACCACTTCGGTGTCTGTCTTCTTCACGAGATGGCCGTCAGCGACGACGCCCGACTTGGTCTCCACCCAGTAGTGCGTGAGCTTGTCGCGGTACTCGAAGGACTTCACGCCCAAGAAGAGAATCGCCAGCAACAACGTGATGCCGTGGAACATTTTGAACCGGTTGAACTGGCCCATTTTGCAGGCCGCCCAAGCCATCGTGGCGCTGATGCTCGAGGAGATAAGCACCATGGTGTTGAAGGTGCCGATCGGCACGCTCAGCCAGCCGCGCGGCCAAGGGCCTTCATGTCCGGTGCGCAGGAGAATGTAGGCGGAGAACAAGCCGCCGAACAACATCACTTCCGACGCCAGGAACAGCCACAGGCCGACCTTGGCGTTGTAAAGGCCCGTGTCCGGGCGCGGTTTCGAGGTATAGGGAATCTGCATGTGGATCAGGCTTTGGGCTTCTCGTTCTGAGGGGTGAAATCCGTCTGGTGACCGGGCACGCTGTATTCATACGGGCCGCGGAATACTTCCATGGGGCGATCAAAGTTGCCGTGTCCGGGAGGCGTGGGTGTTTGCCAGTCGAGGGTGGTGGCTTCCCAAGGATTGTCGGAAGTCACCTTCTTGCCGCCGCTGATGCTCTGGAAGAAATTAATGATGAACGGAATCTGCGCCAGCGCGAGACCGATGGCGCCATAAAGGATGACCTTGTTCATGTAGAGCAACTCGGGGCGGAGCAGGTAATTGATGCCGCCGTCCGACATGCGGCGGAGCATGCCGCCCATGCCTTGCGAGAACATCGGCATGAAGATGACGTTCATGAATACGAGCGAGCCCCAGAAATGAACCTTGCCCCAGAACTCATTCATGTGGCGTCCGGTGACTTTGGGGAACCAGAAGTAAATCCCCGCGAACAACGCGAAGATGGTTCCCGGCGCCACGACGTAGTGGAAGTGGCCAATCACGTAATAGGTATCGTGCAGATGGATGTCGGAGTAATTGAAACCGAGCGGCAGGCCCGTCAAACCGCCGATGGCGAACATCGGCAGGAACGCCGTGGCGAACAGCATGGGTGTATTGAAACGAATCGAGCCGCCCCACAGCGAGAGCAGCAGGCACGTCAGGATGATCACGGACGGAATCGAGATGATCATCGTCGTGGTCTGGAAGAATGTGGCGATCTTGGTGCTCATCCCCGTCATATACATGTGATGTGCCCAAACGATGAAAGAGATGAAGCCGAGCATGAGCGCCGAGTAAACCAGCGTCTTGTAACCCCACAGCGGCTTGCGGGTGTTGCAGGCGATGATTTCCGAAATGATCCCAAGGGCGGGGAGAATCAGAACGTAAACCTCAGGATGCGCGAGGAACCAGAACAAGTGCTGCCACAGCAACGGGCTGCCGCCGCCGGAGATGTTCGCCAAATCACCGCCCACCGCAAGGCCGGTAGGGAGGAAGAAGCTCGTGCCAAAAACTTTATCCATGAGCTGCATCACACCGGCGGCTTCGAGCGGCGGGAACGCGAGCAACAACAGGAACGCCGCAACGAACTGAGACCACACAAAGAATGGCATCCGCATCCACGTCATGCCTGGCGCGCGCAACTGGATGATGGTCGCGATGATGTTTGCCGAGCCCAGCAGCGACGAGCTGATCAAGAACACCATGCCGATGAGCCAGTAAGTCTGACCATCGGTGGGAATTGCATTTGCCAGCGGAGGGTAGGAAGTCCAGCCGGCTTGTGCGGCGCCGCCCGGCACGAAGAAGCTTGTGAACATGACCACACCGCCCCAGAAGTAGAGTTGGAAGCTGGCCATGTTCAGCTTGGGAAAAGCCATGTCGATCGCACCGATTTGAATCGGGACGAGGTAGTTGCCGAATGCGCCTGTCGCGAGCGGCACAATCGCCAAAAACACCATGATCGTGCCGTGCATCGCGCCGAACGAGTTGTAGAGGTCCGGCGAAATGATGCCCTTGCCGGCCATGTTGCTGCCGAGCAGCTTTTCGAGGAGCGGTCCCAGCACCGGCAAGGCTTCGCCGGGATGGGCGATCTGCCAGCGCATCATCATCATCAGGCCGAAGCCGAACAGCATGAAGAACAGCGCCGTCACGCCGTATTGGATGCCAACGACTTTGTGGTCGGTGGAGAAAATGTAATTCGTCCAGAAGCCCGTCGGCGCGTGATGATCATCATGCGCGTGGGCGTGGTCGTGAGCGTGCGAGTGCGTCGCGGCGTTACTTGATGCCATGGCTAAATTTGGTTGTCGGTCGTTCCGTGCGTGATGGTTACTTCGCCTTGTCTGCTACCAACAGGATCAACAGCAGCGGCAGGTAGATGATCGAACTGAAAAACAACTGTTTTGCGGAGCGCAACGTGAGCTGGCGCGAGAAATTGAACGCGCACCACAGATAAGCGGCCCCTAACATTATGGCCCCGGTCAGATAAACCGGTCCAGCCACCTTGAAGAGGAAGGGCAGCACGCTCAAGGGCAACAGCAACAACGTGTGCCCAACCGACTGCTGGCCCGTGCGCGAGCCGTCGGCGTCCACGGCGGGCAACATGACGAAGCCAGCCTTGGCGTATTCGTCGCGGTAAATCCAAGCGATGGCGAAGAAGTGCGGCATCTGCCAGAGCGCCAGAATACCAAACAACGCCCAGCCTTCAGGGCTCATTTCGCCGCGCGCGGCGGTCCAGCCCATCAGCGGAGGGATCGCCCCGGGGATCGCGCCCACGGCGGTGTTCAGCCACGTCACACGCTTGAGCGGAGTGTAGATGAACAGGTAGGTGAGCAGCGTGACCGCACCCAGCACGGCCGTGAGGAGATTTACCGCCATTGCGAGATAAACCAATCCCGCGACGGAGCTCAATCCGCCGAACAGCAAAACCACTTCTGGTGAGAGCCGGCCCGCGGGAAGCGGGCGACTTTGAGTCCGCCGCATGCGCGCGTCGAAATCGCGCTCCAAAAGTTGGTTCAGTGCCGCGGCTCCGCTGGCCAGCAAAGCCGTGCCCAGCACGGCGTGGAGCATGAGCAGATAGTTCGTTGCGCCTGTGGTTCCCAAGTAGAAACCCACCAATGTCGTCAACAATACGAGCAGCGTGAGCCTGGCTTTGGTCAGGTCACAAATAACCGCGACCCAGCCCTTCTCAACGGTGGCTGTGTTTGCGAGCGACGAATAGGACGCCTTCATTCGATGGACGACAGAGTTCAGTTCCTCTCCGGCCACGAGCCGAAAAAGGAGGGCATCAAATGCCAAAAATTGTGGTGCTCCGCAACAACGGAAGTAACAACGTTGGTTCATGCGAGGCATTAGAAGACAGTCTGACCATGTGGTGTGACGACATTGTTGCGGAGCCGTCGGCCATGCGTCACACAACTCACGCTGACTCCCCACGGTCAAATGAGGGCACTCACCAAACCTGTACGATTCGGTCCCGGAGCGGCCTTTGCTGATTCAGCAGATCTATGCTTGGTGGTTGGCTGCCAGAGTTTGGCACTGCTGGCCTTGGATGCCGTTTCATCGTTGCCGGATGCGGCGAAATCGCCGCGCGCTGGTGGCATCCAACTGCTGACCCTGATTACCCACGTCTGCGCGGCGAACATATTGAGCAGTGACAATCTGGAACTCGCCACAATCCAGCAGCCCGTCCTAGCCTACCCGGCTCTTTGGATTATCGTTACCGCAAACGGAATCATAGAATTTGGGTAAGAAAAACGTAATAATCGAGATTTGTCTTGGGAGACTTCGAGCGCTTGGCGAATTCAGACAACCACCCGGCTTTGCCAACTGACGCGTATGTTTGGCCGTCCTTTTCGATACGGGAATGGCAGAGTGATCAATCTCTCGTAGGGGAGAGTTTGCCTGAAATCAGGCAAATGACGGCGCCCGTCACCAAAGACAGTGCACCGGTAATCACGTGAAGCGTAGCCACATCTGCCGCCTTATTTGACCAGATTGTCCACATGCCTAGCCCGGCTTGGATTATGATGAGAATGAACCAAGCGGAGCAAAGCCTTCGCAATGCCCCCTTGGCTCGCCAAAGACAGGCTCCAACCAACATCGCTATCGTTAATGCTACTAGGCGATGGACCATTTGCAGCCCAATTTGGAAAGCAGTAATGGGATTATGCGCGGAAAGCTCGACCCGGTTGGCATTGTATTGAGTCACGGCCGATTCGCTCAGGTCCGGCCACCACGCGCCGTAAGCTTTCGGGAAATCCGGAATGGCCAACCCAGCATGCTGGTGCCGCATGGTCGCCCCAATGATGAGTTGCAGGAAAATCAGGCCGGTTGTGAACAGCAGCACTTTGCTCCGCGCAGTTCCCGGCGCTGCCGTGGCACGTTCCACCCACCAGCGACTGCTCATCACCGCAATGACCACCACCAAGACCAGGAAGGCTTGCGCCAGACAGCCATGAAACACGCCAAACCACACGCCCAATCGCGTTCCAGCGAAGAGGTGTGCATCCAGCACCACTCTTAATCCACCCAGCAACCCTTGCAGTTGCACGCCCCAGAAGGCGAGCCATGCCAGTGTGGGGAGCGGACGACTAGACCGCTCATTAGGCGCCCAAACCAGCGCGGCCAGCAAAACCACCCCGCCGATGCCCGAAAGAAAATGCCCCGCCCCTTTCCACTCGCCGCCCAACAAGATCAGTGCCTGGCCCGCAACGACCTCCACCCCCCCGATGATCGCCAACGGTAGACGCGATTGACGTCCGCCAATCCAGCGCGTCAGCGCGATCACCAACACGCCCAGCGCAGACGCCCAAAGCCGATGCGTGTGCTCGTGAAACACGCCCCCGGTCAGCCACATCGAGATTGGCAGCGCGAACATGTTGTAGCCATAGCTCGTCGGCCAATCGGGCACCGCCATTCCCACACCGTGACTGGTGACCAATCCACCCATGCCGATCAGCCCCAGCGCGCAAAGCGCTACCAGGATGGCAAACCAGTGCAAACCGTGGCTATATGGAGATTTGAGCATTTGAAACCTGGTAAAAAAGAAGCCGCTGCGATGGTGCATCACCGCAGCGGCTGAGATCCAAAACGAATTACTTCGCCTCAAGGGAGAAGTCCGCCTTGCCGCCCGCGTCGGTGATTTCCACTTCCTGCGAGACCGTGCCCGCCTTGCGGTGTGAAACCTCTACCGTGTATTTGCCGGCAGGGAGTCCGCTGATCTTGAAAGAGCCATCGGCACCGGTCAGCGCGAAGTAAGGATGATCCACCACGCACGCGTAGGCAAACATCCATGGATGCACGTCGCACTTGAAGCGGAGGAACTGCTCCGCTTTGTCGAAGGACAGATGGATGTCTGCACCATTCGCCAACTGGGCATTGTTCGATTCCTTGTTCCCAGCCACCGTGGGGGTGGTGTGGACGTTATGAAGGACGGGATCGGAGTTCTTGACGGTAATCTTTTGGCCGGTCTGCACTGCAAAAACATGCGGATGATAAATGCACGCCTTCTGGTCCACGATGACCGGAGCGGCGCTCGCGCCGGTGGATTTGGCGCCAGGCACGCCCTTCACAATGACGATGGCGTTGGCCAATTCACCCTTGGGTCCCACGACATAATGCGTGGTGGTGGGGGTGCCCGTGACCAGTTTGCCGCAGCTCGGGTCGCTCTTCAGCGGATCAATCGGCTTTTCCGGGGGCGGAGAGCCTTTGAGAGTGACAGTTCCAGTGAAATCACCGGCCAACAGCGGAGCTGCTGAGCCGATCATGGCAATGAGGGCAATGATGCGTTTCATACTTCGGTTTGGACATCGCCTTGAGGCGAGCAGTGCGAAAGTAACAGTCACCCCGGGGGCGGGCAAGTCAACCGGGCCAGCTTTCTGAATCGCTAATCTTTCGCATTACCGCCGCCATTTCGAGGGCGGTGTGCGCCGCTTCCGTGCCGCGATTGTGGGTCTTGCCGAGGCAACGAACCTTGGCGTGTTCTTCCTTCGTGAACACAAACACTCCGTGAATCACCGGAATCTTGTGCTCCACTTGGATCCCCGCCAGTGCATGGGTTACGCCCCAGCCAATGTGGTCGGCATGGCTCGTCTGGCCTTGAAAAATAACCCCGAGACAGATGATGGCGGCTGTACGTTTTGCCGGTTGCGGGTTGCATGCGGCCAGCGCGGCGGCAGCTGCGGGGATCTCGAACGCGCCAGGCACCCGCAGTACTTGGACTTTGGCGCCCGCTTTCTTCAGTTCATGTTGCGCCGCCTTCAACATCGCGTCCACGTAACGGCCGTTATACTTGGAAGCCACGATGGCAAACGTCGCGCCTTTGGCGCGGGCAGATGGTTTGGCGATTTTCTTGAGCATGGCGAAGGATATTTACGATTTACGACATTTGATTTGCGAGCTTGATGGCAAAAACAGCGCCCCTTTCAAGGCTGAGCATAATACGCAAATCCAAAATCGCAAATCACAGCAAGTGCCCCATCTTCTTCCGCTTCGTTGCCAGATAGCGCTCATTGTGCGGGTTGGACTTCACCTTGATGGGAACCTGTTCAGTGATTTCCAAGCCATAACCCGCGAGACCCACGATCTTGCGCGGGTTGTTCGTGAGCAGCTTGATTTTCTTCAACCCAATATCCGTCAGAATTTGCGCGCCCAAGCCGTATTCACGCAGGTCCATCGGGAAGCCGAGTTTCTCGTTGGCCTGCACGGTGTCGAGTCCGCCTTCCTGTAACTTGTAAGCTTTGATCTTTGCCGGCAGGCCGATGCCGCGCCCTTCCTGCCGCATGTAAACCAAAACGCCACGCCCGGCTTCGGCGATCTGCTTCATTGCCTGATGCAATTGCGGACCGCAATCGCACCGGCGCGAGCCGAACACATCGCCCGTGAGACACTCGCTATGCACGCGCACCAGGACGTCTTTCTTGCCTGCCACGTCACCACGCACCAACGCCATGTGATGATTGCCGTCGATCCGCGAGCGGTAGAGGTGCAAATCAAAATCGCCGTAGTCCGTGGGCATCTTGATGGTCTCGATGTGCTCCACCAATTTCTCCCGCGTGCGACGGTATTCAATCAGGTCCGCGATGGTCGCGATCTTGATCTTGTGCTTCGTCGCAAAACGTCGCAACTGCGGCAGGCGCGCCATCGTGCCGTCGTCGTTCATGATTTCGCAGATGACGGCCATCGGGCGGCAACCCGCCAGCATCGCGAGATCAACGGCGGCTTCCGTATGCCCGGCGCGTTGCAACACTCCGCCGGCTTTGGCCCGCAACGGAAACACATGGCCCGGTTGCACCAGGTCATTCGGCACCGCGGTCGGGTCCGCCATTACGGCAATGGTGTGCGCGCGGTCGGCGGCGCTGATGCCCGTGGATACACCCTTCGCGGCGTCCACGCTCACCTGGAAATCCGTTTTGAACGAATCACGGTTTTGTTTGACCATCTGTTCGATGCCCAATTGCGCGAGCCGCTCCGAAGTGGTGGGCACACAAATCAGGCCGCGGCCGTGCTTCGCCATGAAGTTGATGGCCTTGGGCGTGACAAACTCCGCCGCCATGATGACATCGCCCTCGTTCTCGCGGTCGGCGTCGTCCACCAGAATCACCATCCGCCCGCGCCGGATGTCGGCGATGACGGATTCAACGGTGTCGAATTGTTTGCCCATATTGCGGCGGGCAGCTTAATGCAGAAACCGCCGAATACCAGCCGCAACGTGAAAGCGCCCTTGGCTCCGACATGCCATGCGGCCCCTACTGTTTCTTCAAGAACGGCGCAAACAGGTCGACCGGGATGGGCACAAAAGTCGTCGTGTTATGCTCGCTGGAGATTTCGCGCATGGTCTGGAGATAGCGCAATTGCAGCGCGATGGGTTCTTTGCTGATCAGTGCAGCGGCCTGCACCATCTTCTCCGCAGCCTGGAATTCGCCCTCGGCGTTAACAATCTTCGCGCGGCGTTCGCGCTCGGCCTCGGCTTGCTTGGCCATCGCGCGCTTCATGCTGTCGGGCAATGCGACGTCCTTCACCTCCACGGCGGTCACCTTGATGCCCCACGGGTCGGTCTGTCGGTCAATGATCTCCTGCAGGGTGTGATTGATCTTGTCGCGTTGTGAAAGTAATTCGTCCAGTTCGGCCTGGCCCAGCACACTCCGCAAAGTGGTCTGGGCAATCAACGAGGTGGCTTTCCAAAAGTTTTCCACTTTCACAACCGCTGCCGTCGGGTCAACAACCCGGAAATACAGGACCGCGTCCACTGTCACGGGAACGTTGTCCCGAGTCATGACCTCCTGGCGCGCCACGTCAATGGTCACCACGCGCAAATCCATCTTCACCATGCGGTCCACCACAGGAATCAGGAAGATGAGCCCCGGGCCTTTTGCGCCCAGCAGTTTGCCAAGCCGGAAAATGACCCCGCGCTCGTATTCGCGCAGGATGCGTATCATCTGCGGCAACACGATGCCGGCAATGATGACCGCGGGAATGATCCAAGCGGTCAGGTTTAACAGTTTTGTGATCAGGTCCATGGTTTTCCTTTCTCTTGATATGCCGACACTCGGCGCTCCCCAAGGGCTGCGCGCTTCATGCCTTTCGTTTCACTTTCAACGTCAATCCTTCCACGGCGACAACTTCCACCGTGCTTCCTTTCTCGATGGGTTCCTCCGCTACTGCCCGCCAGAGTTCGCCTTCGATGAACACCATTCCGGCGTCGGCCGAGATGGCGTTCTCGACGGGCACCGCCTTGCCGATCATCGTTTCGCGTCCTGCCGCTACGGGTAGCGACTGGGCACGCAAGCCCTTGCCCACAACAAACACAAAGAACAACGCCGTCAGAATCACGCCGGGCAAAATATAACTTAGCGGCAGCCGGAACGCCGGGTTGTCCCGGTCGAACAGCATGAGTGCGCCCAGCAGCAACGCGAGGATGCCGCCGCCCGTGAGCACACCATGGGTGGGCGCGAAGATGTCTATGACGAACAGAATCACCGCGAGTCCGATGAGTGCGAGTCCGGCCACATTCACCGGCAGGATGGCAGACATATACAGCGCGAGAATCAGCGCCACGGCCCCCAGCGTTCCCGGCAGAATCGCGCCCGGGTTGCTTAGTTCACCGATGATGCCGTAGATCGCAATCAGCATGAGGACGAACATCACCTCGGGCCGCCACAGCCGTTGAAACACTTTCTCCCGAAGAATCATCGGAATATTCACCACCTTTGCCTCCGCCGTGTTCAGCGTGTTGTCGCCCAACTTGCGACCATCCAGCTTTTGCAGCAGTTCGGGCAGGTCCACGGCAATCAGATCAATGGCGTTCGTTGCGAGTGCGGCTTCAGCGGTGATGGCGGCGCTTTCCTTCACGGAGGCCCGCGCCCATTCCACGTTGCGGCCGCGTTTTTGCGCGATGGATTCGATGAAGCTCACTGCGTAGTTCTCCATCTTGGACTTCATCACATCGTCGGGCTTCTCGGCGTCTCCGGCCCCGCCGATGGCCACCGGGTGTGCCGCGCCAATGCTGGTGTTGGGTGCCATGGCCGCCACGTCCGCCGCGAGCGTGATGAAGCAGCCCGCGCTGCCGGCGCTCGCTCCGGATGGCGCCACATAGACCACCACAGGCACTTCCGATGCGTAGAAGCTTTGGACAATGTCTTTGGTGGAATCGAGCAGTCCGCCGGGGGTGTCAAGTTGAATGACAAGGCACTCGTCGTTGCGCTCGCCGGAAATTTGTATTGCCCGGTGGATGTAACTTGCCGTCGCGGGGCCAATTGCGCCATCAACGCTAATGCGTCCCACCTGCGACGCCGGGGCCGTCGCAATGGAACTTAGGAACAACCCGAAGAAGATGGTCGCCAAGTGTTTCATGGCTGCCTTACGCCCGAAGCATAACCCACATCGGGCTTCGCGTAAACTGATTGGATGGCAAAGTTGCCGCCACTTCACTTCGCGCAAGTGTGCTCAGGAGGAGAAGCGGGGCGATTTGATCGGACGAGGGCTTGCCAAGGTTGGGGCTTCGCCGCAGTTTGCGCCGATGCCGTTGGTGCGCGTGCTTGTGGATGGATACAGTTTGTTGCACAGCTGGCCGGAGCTCGCGCCGGGTCAGGCGCGTCATTCTGCCGCCGCGCGGGAAGCGCTGGTGGAACGGCTCACGCACTATCGCGACGCCACGGGCACACCCATCACCATTTTCTTCGATGGCGCGTTGCCGCGCGGAGTCGGACCCAAAATACATTCCACTCCCGAAGTGGAGGTGTTGTTCTCCACAAGCGGGCAGACGGCGGACGACTTGATCGAACGGGCGGCGGCGCGGTTTCAACCCTACGGCGAAGTGCTCGTTGTGACCGACGACATGGCTGAGCGCGAGACGGTGACTGCTTTCGGTGCGTCAGCGGCCAGCTGCGAGAACTTCATTCGTATGGTGGAATCCACCCTTGCGGAACTCGCCGAAGCCCTCAAACATCACAATCGAAATGAACGCAAACGCTTCCACCAGCGGCACTGATCCCATCCCTTCTGTTCGCGCAAGATGGATTCACGCTGCTGTGCCGGCCGTCTTGGTCGCTGCAACCTTGTGGCTGGGTGCGTTGCCGCTGGTCGCAGCGACCAACGAAGTCACCCGCAAGTTGCAACCCGCGCGCTGGCTGTTAGTCGTGGACGTGTCGGACAAGCTGGGCGACCGCTCGAAGGTGATTGCTGGCGTTATCGGCGAACTGGTGGTTTCCGGCGTGAACGGGCAACTCAAGGAGGGAGACCAGATTGGACTGTGGACGTTCGACAAGAAGCTGAACGCGGGCATCGCACCGCTGCAGACCTGGCAAACGGGGCAATCCAATTTGATCGCTGGTCGCACCGCGAAGTTTGTGGCCGAGCAAAAATTCGGGGGAAAATCCAAGCTGAGCACGGTAGTTCCGGAATTGACACGGGTGGTCAAAGATTCGCGCCGGCTTACCGTGCTGATTTTTTCCGATGCATCGCAAACGATCAGCGGCACGCCCTACGACCAGGAATTGAACGCCGCCTACGCGGCGAAGAGGGCGGAGGGATCCGAAACGCGCATGCCCTTGGTGACCGTGCTGCGATCCGAGATGGGCAAGTTCATCGGCCAGAGTGTGTCTTTCGCGCCGTGGCTGGAGTATCCCGCGTTCACGCCCGATCCCCAAGAACTGAAGGCCAAGGCAGCGGTCAAGCCCGCGCCTGAACTGAAGAAGGCTATTATCATCGGTTCCGGCCCCAAGCCCACGCAACCTACAACAAACGTGCTCGTGGTGTCGCCGCAACCGGTGACGCCTGCGGTTGAGACACCAGCCACCCCCGTCCCGGAAATCCAGCCCGTGCAGCCAGCCCCCCGCCCTGCCGTTCAGCCGGCCGCAGTTGTGCAGGCAACCTTGGCTACCCAAGCGCAGCTGGCCACCAACCCTCCTGTTGCTGATTCTGCTGCACCCACCGCTGCACCCGCTGCCGAAGCAAGTGTTGCCCCGGCGGCTCAAGCATCTGCCGCAGTCAGCGAGCCTGACAGCGATGGCGGCATCCTCTCCCGCAAATGGCTGCTCCTTCTGGGACTGGGATGCATGTGGATAGCCATCGTGATGGCTTTGTTGCTGGTGCGGCGCTCAAAACGTTCCGCGCGGGCCAGCCTCATCACGCGCTCGTTCGATCGCAATCAGCGCTGACGAGCTTTGCGCTTGCGCGAGTCGCGCATGAGGCGAAAACTGCGCGGGTATGTTTTCACACGTTGTCATCTTCTGGACTGATCCTGCGCAACCCCAAGCCGCCGATGAATTGCTGGCGGGCTGTCATCAATATCTGAAGGCCATCCCGGGCGTGCTGCATTATCACGCGGGTAAAATGGTGGGGAGCCATCGCCCCGTCGTGGAACAATCCTATCAGGTCGCGCTGAATGTGGTGTTCGCGGATAAGGCGGCCCAAGACGCGTATCAAGCGCATCCGCTGCACGTGGAGTTTTTGGAAAAGGTGTTCAAGCGCTTGTGCAAGAAGGTGTTGGTTTACGACTTCGAGTGAAGTCGCCCGAATAATTCCCTGCCGCAGCAAGTCGGAAACAAAGCCCATGTCCAATCCACTCGAACGAAGCCGCGGACGCTCTCGCCGCGACTTTCTGAAGACTGCAGCCCTGGCCGCAGCGGGCGTTGCTGGGCTCGGTCATCGTGCCTTTGCGCAGTCGATGGGTGCCAATGAGAAGATTGTGCTCGGGGCCATCGGCACAGGCGGGATGGGGCGTTCCAACCTGAATTCATTTCTCGAACTGCCCGGCGTGGAGGTCGCGGCCATTTGTGATGTGGACCAAACCCACGCCAACGAGGCGGCGGCGGGCGTCGCGAGGAACCAGGCGCGCGCGCCGAAAGTTTACAGCGACTTCCGTCAGGTGCTGGAGCGCAAGGACATTGATGCCGTGGTGATCAGCACCCCCGATCACTGGCACGCCATTCCGCTCATCGCGGCGTGTGAGGCAGGCAAGGACATCTATTGCGAAAAGCCAGTATCACACAGCTTCGTCGAGGCCAAGGTGATGATGGCGGCGGCGAAGCACTTCAAACGCGTGGTCCAAATCGGTGCATGGCAGCGCAGCGTGCCGCACTTTCAGCAGGCGATCGATTTTGTGCGTTCTGGCAAGCTGGGAAAGATCCAGCTTTGCCGCGCGTGGAACGTGGCTCGGCCCAATCCGATTGGCCGCCAAAGGCCCCAGCCTGTGCCTGCCGGACTGGATTGGGAATTCTGGTTGGGTCCGGTGAAGAAGTTCGATTATCAGCTGAACCGTTGCCACTACAACTGGCGTTGGTTCTTCGAGACCGGCGGCGGCAAGATGGCCGACTGGGGCGCACACATGATCGACATAGTGTTGCTCGCGATGAACGAATCTGACCCCATCAGCGTGCACAGCGAGGGGGGGATTTTCATCGCGGACGACGACCGGACCACTCCTGACACGATGCAGACCTTGTATCGCTTTCCGAAGTGGCAGCTCCAATGGGAACAGCGGCAGGCCAACAATTACGGTTTGGACGGCGGCAAAGATCATGGCTCCGAGTTCATCGGTGAACGCGGGACGCTCATCGTGGACCGCAGCGCGGTGCGCTGGTTTCCCAAGGATGATGACGAAGAAGCGCATCCCGGTCCCGGTGATTCCGTCCGCGGGCCAAACACACACTGGCAAAACTTTCTCGATTGCATCAAGACACGCGAAACGCCGCGTTCTGACATTGCGTCCCACGGCAAGACCACGATGCTCTGCCACCTCGGCAATATTTCCTACCAGACCGGCAGCACGGTGGAGTGGGACGCCACCAAGCAAGACGTGGCCAGTTCCGCTGCCCGCAAGGCGATTTCCTACGAGCGCGAATATCGCAGGCCCTGGAAGCTGAAGCATTACAAGGCCTGAGCGTCCCGGCTGAATTATAATTACGCGCCCTTTTGCTGCTTGCCCACGGCAACGCGTTTAGCATGATTGCGCCCCTATGGAATGGTTCAACCAACCAGAAATCTGGATTCCCTCACTGCTCACGCTGACTGCCCTCGAGATTGTGCTCGGCATCGACAACGTCATCTTCATCTCAATTCTGGCCAGCAAGCTGCCCAAGGAGCGTCAGGCCAAAGCCCGTCAAACCGGCCTTATGCTGGCGCTGGTCACGCGCATCATTCTCCTTTGTAGCATCAGCTGGGTGATGAGTCTCACCAAAGTGCTGTTCACGCTGCCCGTCCTTAAAGCGGACGTCACAGGCAAGAGCCTGATCTTGTTGGGCGGCGGCCTATTCCTGATCGGCAAAAGTGTTATGGAGATCCACGAAAAGCTGGAAGGTGCCGACGGGCATGCCACCAGCAACCTCAAGGTGGTGTCATTTCAGAGCGTGATCATCCAAATCCTGTTGCTCGACATCGTCTTCTCACTCGACTCGGTGATCACCGCCGTCGGCATGGCAAATGATCTTTGGGTGATGGTCACGGCCGTCATCATTGCGCTCGGTGTGATGCTGGCGTTCGCGGGTGCCATCAGCGACTTCGTGAACAAGCATCCCACGCTCAAGATGCTCGCGCTGAGCTTTCTCATCTTGATCGGCGTCATGCTCGTGGGCGATTCGCTCGGCCATCACATTCCGAAGGGCTACATTTACTTCTCGATGGCGTTCGCGTTTGCGGTCGAGATGCTCAACCTGAAGTTGCGCGCCAAGGCCAAGCCCGTCGAACTGCATCAACCGTATCGCTGAGATGGCTTTCCCCCCCCATCGCTCGCATCGTCCGGCCGCGCCGCGTTTTGTCCGTGAGGACGCGCCACCGCCAGGCAGCGAGACGTGGTCCAGTCCGTGGGTGCAGTTAAAGACGATTACGTTCAGTCCCGCCGTGTATCCGGCCATGATTCGCGCCGCCGCGGCGGAGGCAAAAGCCGGTTCATGGGTCACCGTTTACAAGAAGGACGGCAGCGTGTTCGGGTCAGGACTTTACAATCCCAAGGCGCGCGTGCCGTTGCGAATCCTGACCCACGGAGATCAACCTGCAGGCGAAGAACATTTTGAAAAGGCTATCCAGCGGGCGGTGGAATGGCGGGTTAACACCCTCACGCTCGACGCCAATATGGATTGTTACCGCGTGGTCAATTCCGACGCGGATGGGTTAAGCGGCCTCACGGTGGATCGCTACGGGGACACGCTCAGTGTCGAGGTGCACAGCCTGGGCATCCACCAACGCCTGCCTCAGTTGCTTGCCGCGTTGCATAGCCGCCTTGGGACAAAGCGCGAAGTGGTGAATGTGGACGACCACATCGCGCGCATCGAGGGCATCTCGGTGAAGCGACAGGCGGAGCCGCCGCCGAAGCAGGTGCGCGTGCGCGAATATGGCGTGCGCTACGAAGTGGATTTTACGAAGGGCCACAAGACCGGTTTCTTCTGTGACCAGCGCGAGAATCGGCTGTTGTTCTCCAAGCTCGTC
>Ga0075471_10000319_pt1 | contig 28136 bp, 22 predicted proteins | sample DEB19_08_DNA_2_FD_74787 | JGI IMG/M metagenome (GOLD analysis project Ga0075471, IMG submission 74787) | Aqueous microbial communities from the Delaware River and Bay under freshwater to marine salinity gradient to study organic matter... | ecosystem: Environmental > Aquatic > Marine > Coastal ...
GTGTCCCGGGAGCCGGCGTATTTGACCAGCGAAGCCATGGATGGCGCAGCGCAGGCAAATCCGAGTGAGCCGTAGCCTGGAGGGCGAAGGCGAACGTCCGGCGATGGGATATGGGGAGCCCGAAGCCGGCTTGGGCACATGCGGGCATGGGCGTGTAGAGGCCGATGGTTGGCAGCGTTCATGGCATTTCGTACAACGCCCCCATGGCGACCGCCGCTCCCTCGACCACCGACTCCGTCGACGCCCTCCGGGCGATCGGGCGGGAGTTTCACGGGCGGTCGTGGTCGCTCGGCACGAGCAGCAATTACAGTGTCGTGGTCGAGCGTGAGCCGCTCGAGTTGCTGATCACGGCGAGCGGCAAAGACAAGTCGGCCCTCGGACGCGATGACTTCGTACGGGTCGACGCCACGGGCCGGCTGCTTGATGGCGGGGCCGGCCGCAAGTCGTCGGCCGAGACGCTCCTGCACTGTCTGATCGCCGACCTCGTGCCCAGCCTCGGCGGACTGCCGGTGGGCGCCGTGCTGCACACGCATTCCGTGTGGAGCACGATTCTGTCGCGGGCCGATCTCGCCCGGGGCTGCGTGCGGATCGAGGGGTTCGAGATGCTCAAGGGTCTCGAGGGTATCGGCACGCACGACACGCACGAAGACGTGCCGATCTTCGCCAATAGTCAGGACATGGTGGAACTCTCAGGCCGGATTCGCGAGCGTTTGTCCGGAGCCGACTGGAGCGACCCGCGTCGGCCGCCGGTCCATGGCTTCCTGCTCTCGGGGCATGGTCTCTACACGTGGGGCCGTGATCTGGCCGAGGCCAGACGGCACATCGAGATTCACGAATTCTTGTTCGAGGTGGTCGCCCGCAGCCGGATGCTTGCGGCGGCCCACACCCACTGACGCCGAGAACTTTTCCCATGGCCATCGTCACCGTGCCTTCCGAAGGCCGCCGGATCACCGAGCCGGCCGAAATCACGTCGTTCCTCGCATCGCACGGCATCGCCTACGATGTCTGGCCGCTCGCCGACCGCGTGGATCCGGCCGCACCGGCCGAGACGATCCTCGCCGCCTATGCTCCCGAGATCGAGGAGCTGAAGCGGCGCGGCGGGTTCGTCACGGCCGACGTCGTCGACGTCTATCCCGACACGCCGAACCTCGACGCCATGCTCGCCAAGTTCAACAAGGAGCACACGCACACCGAAGACGAGGTGCGGTTCATCCTCCAGGGCAGGGGGGTGTTTCACATCAATCCGGTTTCGCGACCGGTGTTCGCGATCGAAGTCTGGGCGGGCGACATGATCAGCGTGCCCTTGGGCACGCGGCACTGGTTCGACCTCTGCACCGATCGGAGGATTCGCGCGATCAGGCTGTTCCAGGACATGAGCGGCTGGACGCCCCACTATCTCGACGACGGCGTGCACACCGGCTTCGAGCCGCTCTGCTTCGGGCCGGCCTGGATCCCGCCAGCCGGAAGGATCGCAACGTGATCGTGTTCGACGGGCGCGGGATCCTCCTCGACGTCGAGGGCACGACGTCGTCGATCTCGTTCGTGTACGACGTCCTCTTCGAGTTCGCGAAGCGGCACGTGGGTGACTTCCTCGCCACGGAGCGCGACGACGCCGTGGTCAGCGGCATCGCCGCCCAACTCGCCGCCGAAACCGGCACGGATCCCCAGGCCGGCCCGGAGCGGTTGGCCCTCGCCGCGATCGACCTCATGAATCGCGACGTGAAGAGCACGCCGCTCAAGGCCCTGCAGGGGCTGATCTGGCGGAGCGGATTCGAGTCGGGCGAACTCGTCGCTCACGTGTTTCCCGACGTGCCCCCGGCGCTCGAGCAATGGGCCGCGTCGGGGCTCGATGTCCGTATTTATTCGTCCGGATCGGTCGAAGCACAGAAACTGTTTTTCGGCCATACGGGCGCCGGGAATCTCCTGCCCACCCTTCGCGGCCATTACGACACGACCACGGGGCCGAAGCGCGAGGCGTCAAGCTACGCAAAGATTGCCGCCGACATGGGGGTCGAGCCCCGGCAGATTTTGTTCGTGAGCGACGTGGGCGCGGAACTCGATGCGGCCCGCACCGCCGGCATGGCAACCGCTCTGGCCGTTCGGCCGGGCAACCGTGACTCCGGCGGGCTGTTTGACCACGAGCCGATCGAGTCGTTCACGGAAATCGTCGTCTGACGCCGATACTCCCCCGACGATGGCCACGCAGGAACGATCTCGCATGACCGACACCACCGTCCGCTGTGCCATGGGGGTGTCGACCGACACCGACATCGCCGCGGCGCTCCAGGCGGCGGCGACCGAAGCCCGCGCGGGGCTGGGGCCAGCGGCGGCCGATCTTGCGGTCGTGTTCGTGTCTGGCGGGCACGACACGCCGGTGCGGCCCGCGCTCGAAGGTCTCTCCGACCTTCTCGGCGTTCCTCATGTGCTCGCGGCGACGGCCGAGGCTGTGCTCGCCGGCGGGCATGAATACGAGTCGGGGCCCGCGGTGGTCGTGTGGCTCGCGCGGCTGCCTGGGGCCACGATCGTGCCCTTGTCGCTCGAATACTCGCAGTCGGTCGACGGCGGCGTGTTTCTCGGCTGGCCCGAGGAGCTCGACGGCGAATGGCCGGCCGATGCCACGCTCCTCCTGCTCGCCGATCCGTTTTCATTTGACATCGAGCGGCTCATGCGCCGCATGGACGACGATCATCCTGGCGTGCCCGTGATCGGCGGCTTCGCCAGCGGCGGCTCCCGCCCCGGCAGCAACACGCTCGTCGTGGGGCCTGCGTCATACGATTCCGGGGCCGTCGGGGTGGTGATCGGCGGGGCGGCGATTCGCCCCGTCGTCTCGCAGGGCTGCCGGCCGATCGGGGACCCGCTCGTGATCACGAGGGCGGAGGAAAATCTGATCGTGGAACTTGGCGGACGCCCGGCGCTGGAGCGGCTCCGCGAAATCTACGGCGGGCTCGATCCGGCCACACAGCAGCTCGTGAAGACGTCGCTCCATGTGGGCCGCGCCGCGAGCGAATACCAGGATCACCGGCAACGTGGCACGTTTCTCGTGCGGAACGTCGTCGGTGCCGATCCCGAGATGGGCGTGCTCGCGATCGGCGACGCCGTGCGGGTCGGGCAGACCGTGCAGTTTCACGTGCGCGACGCCGAGTCGGCCCACGACGACCTCGTGGCGTTGCTCGCGGAGCGTCGAATCGAGCGTGCGGCTGCGCCGGCCGGAGCCCTCGTGTTCACGTGCAACGGCCGTGGCTCGCGGCTCTTCGATGCCCCGCACCACGATGCCGCGTGCCTCCAGTCCTCCGTGGGGCCGGTGCCGGCAGCCGGGTTCTTTGCGCAGGGCGAATTCGGCCCCATCGGCCGCCGCAATTGCCTGCACGGGTTCACGGCGAGCATCGCCCTCTTCGAGCAGGGCTGAACGCGGCAAATCGCCGCGAGGTTTGCGGTTGCCCTGCGTTTCTCGGCCGCCTACCCTCCCTCCCGGTATCGCCCCCGGGAGGTCTGCGACATGATGCGGCTGACGTGGTTCGGCAGTGGTCTGTGCCTTCTCGGGCTGGCCTCTGGCTGCGCGCACAATCACGGCAACAACTACGCCTATGCGCCGCCCTATGCGCCGCCGGTCTATCCGCAGCCGCCGGGCGCCGCCCAGCCGGTGTCGTATGCCGCGCCTGTGGCCGGTGTGCCGGTCGTGGGCGTACCAGTTGTCGGAGCCCCGGGGCCGGCGCCCGCCGGGGTCGTCGCTGCCGGTCAATCGGTACCATGCCCGCAGGGATGCCCGGAGGGCACGGTGATCGCCACCTCGGCTGTCGTCGACGGCGGCGGCCAGACGCCGCCGTGCCCGCCCGGGCCGTGAGCCACGAGCGTGGTCGCCCGGGTATAGTGATGGGCGTATGTCACGTCCATGGTCTCTCGAACAGTCACGTGCTCCTGAGCTGATGGACGACCCGGCGCTCGATGCCGGCGAACATCTCGAGGCCCTCAGGGCGCTCGCCCGGATCAACGCAGTCTCGCGGACGGCAGCGCAGCTCGCATTGGGCGTGCGCCGGCTCGTCGCCGCGAAGCGGACCGCCGCGGCGCCGATCCACGTCGTCGACGTCGCATGTGGCGGCGGAGATGTCACGGTCGATCTCGCCCGGAGGCTGGGATCGGGCTATCGCGTGACGGGCATCGACGTCAGCCCCCGGGCCATCGCGCGAGCCACGGAACACGCGGCTCGCGTGAACGTCCCAACCGCGCACTTTCAGGCGTGCGACGTGCTCGCATCCACGTGTCCCGGCTGCGATGTCGTCGTGAGTTCGCTGTTTCTGCATCATCTCGACGACGGCCCGGCTGGTGCCGTGCTGCGCGGCATGGCCGCTGCCGCGTCGCTGGGAGGGGTCGTGTCGGACCTGGTGCGCAGCGGGCGCGGGCTCGCGCTCGCCTACCTCGCCACGTATGCCCTCACCGCGTCACGGGTGGCGCGGGTGGACGGACCGCGCTCGGTGCGGGCCGCCCGCACCCTGGACGAATATCGAGCGCTCGTCGTCGATGCGGGGCTCCGTGAGGGGACCGTGCGCCGCACGTGGCCGGAACGCGTCGTGATCGAGTGGTCGGCCGCGGCGCCGGAAGCCCAGCCATGACCGACGCCACGATCACGACCGAGGCGGCTGTCGCGCTCACGTGGGACGTGCTCGTGATCGGGGCCGGGCCTGCCGGTGCGGCCGCGGCTCTCCGCCTCGCGTGGCTCGGCCGGCGCGTGCTGCTCACGGATCGCAACTTGTTTCCCCGTCCAAAGGTGTGCGGCTGCTGCCTGTCGCCGGCGGCGCTGCGTGAGCTCGCCCTGCTCGATCTGCGTGCTGGAAGCGTGTCGCCCGGCGTGCCGCTCGAGGCCGTGTGGATCGGAAGTGCAGGCAGCGAAGCGCGGATCGATGCCACGGGCGGAGCGACGCTCTCGCGCGAGAAGCTCGACTCCGAGCTCGTGCGGGCCGCGATCGCCGCCGGCGCGGCGTGGCTGCCGGGAACGACCGTCGCCGAGATCGAGGAACACCATGCCGGTGCTGTGGCGTCCGTTCGCGGGGCGAGGAATGCCCCGTTTGCGATCCACGCGAAGCTCATCGTGATCGCTGCCGGCCTCGCGGATGCGATTCGGGTCCGCCGGACGAGCGCCGGTCAGGATCGCTCCATGCAGCCGCGCTCCCGGCAGATCGCCCGGGCGAGCCTCATCGGACTCGGCACCACGCTGCCGGCCGATGTCGGCACCCTCTCGGGTGGTGAGCTCGTGATGGCGGTCGGCCGCCCGGGCTACGCCGGCATCGTGCGGCTCGAGGACGGCCGGATCGACGTGGCGGCGGCGATCGATGCTGCCGCCGTGTCCGCGGCCGGATCGCCGGCGCTCGCGATCGACATGATCCTCGCCGAGGTCGGCGGCATCGCACGCAGGAGCGTGCCCCACGACGCCCTCGCCACCGCGGCCATCAGGGCGACGCCGCCGCTCACCCACACGACGCCGCTCACCAGCGGCACGCACGGCTCGATCGTCCGGATCGGCGACGCGGCCGCCTATGTCGAGCCGTTCACGGGCGAGGGCATCGGCTGGGCGTTGGCCAGCGCCCGCGTTCTCGCCAGCACGCTCGAATGCAGTGCGTCGTCAGCCGATTTCAGCAGCCGCTTTGCGGCGGCGCATGCCAGCGTGTTCGCCGCGCACCATGCACGTTGTCGGCGGATCGCACGTGCGGTGCGACGGCCGTGGCTGCTCGCCGGCGCGGTGCAGGCCGCCCGCCTCGTGCCCGCCCTTGCGGCGCGGGCCATTCCCTGGGTCGTTGGCGGCGGGAGGCTCGCATGAGTTTCACCCTGCTCGGCCTGGGCACGGCGACGCCGGAGCGCAGCATCACGCAGGCCGATGCCGCCACGCTCGCGGCTGCGTTTCACAACGCGGTGCCAGGGCGCGAGCGGACGCTTGCGGCGATCTACCGCCAGACCCGCATCCAGAGCCGGGGCTCGGTGCTCCTCGAAGAGCCCGCCCGCGAGCCGTTCGCGCAGACCTTCTATCCACCCGCGAGCGACGATCATGCCACCGGCCCCACGACGGCGGCCCGCATGGATCGCTATCGGCAGGCGGCTGGGGCCCTGGCATGCACCGCTGCGGAGCGGGCGCTCGAGGCCGCCGCCGTGGCGCCGGCCGACGTCACGCACATCGTCACCTGTTCGTGCACGGGATTTGCGAACCCGGGCGTCGATCTCGAAGCTGTTTCCGGGCTCGGACTGCCAGCCACCGTGCAACGCACGCATGTCGGCTTCATGGGCTGCCACGGAGCATTCAACGCGCTGCGGGTGGCCGATGCCTTCGCCACGGCCGATCCCCGGGCCATGGTGCTCGTGATCTGTGTCGAACTCTGCAGTCTGCACTTTCAATACGGCCCCCGCGCCGACCACGTCGTGGCCAATAGCATCTTCGCCGACGGAGCAGGGGCGGCCGTCGGGGTGGGGGCCGGGCACGTGCGGGGCACAGAGCAGGGCTCCTGGCGGATCATCGGGCAAGCCTCGCGCATCCTGCCCGATTCGGTCGATCAGATGGCCTGGCTGATCGGCGACCATGGCTTCGAGATGTCGCTCTCCGCCCAGGTGCCGGCGGCGATCGCCGAGCACATCTCGCCACTTGTCGCCGCCTGCCTCGCTGCCCACGGACTCGCATTGGCCGACGTACGCTCGTGGGCCGTGCACCCTGGTGGCCCCCGCGTGCTGGCGAGTGTGGCAGAGGCCTTGTCGCTCGATGCCGGAGCGCTCGACATCTCGCACCACGTGCTCACCTGGCACGGCAACATGTCGAGCGCGACGATTCTCTTCATCCTCGAGCGGCTGATCGCCACCGGCGCCGCCACGCCATGCGTCGCCATGGCTTTCGGCCCCGGCCTCACCGCCGAACTCGCCGTGCTCACGTAACGACAGGCCGGTGGCGCAGGCCTCCAGGCCTGTCGATTTCGGCCGAATTTTCTACACTGCCGCTCGGTGAAGGGTGTTTCGAGCCCACGACGGAGCGACGAGGTGACGGACCGACAGCACGACTTTCCGGCCGCATGGCGGCGGCGGATTGCGATCGACCGGGTGGGCCCCGAGGTCGACGGTGGACGATTTGCCGTGAAGCGGGTCCGGGGCGACGTCGTCACCGTGGAGGCGGACATCGTCTGCGACGGCCACGAGGAGCTGGAATGCCGCCTGCTCGTGCGGCATGGGGAGACGGGGCAGTGGGCTGCGATCCCGATGGAATGCCAGGGCAACGACCGCTGGACGGGCGCGTTCGTGGCCGACCGGATCGGACCCTGGCACTACGCGGTGACCGCGCGGGTCGACGCTTTCGCCACGTGGCTGCGCGACCTCGGCCGCCGCGACGCGGCCGGTGAGCCGCTCGATGTGGAACTCGCCGGCGGGGCGAAGCTCGTGTCGGCGGCCGCCCACCTGGCGCCACCGGCTGCGGCCCGCGAAGTCGAGGCACTTGCGATCGCGTTGCGGTCACCCGACTGGCGCACAGCGGCCGCGAGTCCCCGGCTGCGGGAACTCATGTCGCTCTACGCCGACCGGCGCGACGAGACACGGCTCGATCCGCCCCGCCCCGTGTGGGTCGACCGCGAGAAAGCGCGGTTCAGCGCCTGGTATGAGGTATTTCCACGATCGTGGGGGCCGTCCGGAGAGCATGGCACGCTCGCGACGCTCGCCGACCGGCTCGACTACGTCGCCGGGCAGGGATTCGACGTGCTCTATCTGACGCCCATCCATCCGATCGGCCGATCGTTCCGCAAGGGCCGCAACAACGCCCTCGAGGCGGGGCCCGACGACGTGGGCAGCCCGTGGGGCATCGGCAGCCCGGAGGGGGGCCACACGGCGATCCATCCCTCCCTCGGAACCTTCGACGACTTCGAACGGCTGCGGCAGCGGGCTGATGCCCTCGGCATGGAGATCGCCCTCGACATCGCCGTGCAGTGTTCGCCCGACCATCCCTGGGTGCATGAGCACCCAGAATGGTTTCGGCACCGCGCCGACGGCACGATCGCCTACGCCGAGAATCCTCCCAAGAAATACCAAGACATCGTCCCTTTCGACTTCCAGTGCGAGTCATGGCGGCCGCTGTGGGAGGCGCTCGCCGGCGTGTTTCGCTTCTGGGCGGAGAAGGGCGTGCGGATCTTTCGCGTCGACAATCCCCATACGAAACCGTTTGCGTTCTGGGAGTGGCTGATCAGCGACATCCATCGCACCCATCCCGACGTGCTCTTTCTGGCCGAGGCGTTCACGCGGCCGAAGACGATGTATCGGCTCGCGAAGCTCGGCTTCACGCAGTCGTACACCTACTTCACGTGGCGCACCGAAAAACAGGAGACAGCCGACTATTTCCGCGAGGTCACCACGCCTCCGGTGGCCGATTTCTTCCGGCCCAACTTCTGGCCCAACACGCCCGACATCCTCCACGAGACGCTCCAGCGCGGCGGGCCGGCGATGTTCGAGGTCCGGCTCACGCTCGCAGCGCTCTCCGTGGGCAATTGGGGCATCTACGGCCCGGCGATGGAGCTGCTCGAGCACGCGCCGATCAAGCCCGGCAGCGAGGAGTATCTCGCCTCCGAAAAATACGAGATCAAGGCCTGGAATTTCGATGCTCCCGAGAGCCTGGCGCCGTTCGTCCGCCGGCTCAACCAGATTCGCCGGTCGGAGCCGGCAATCGCCCGCGTCCGGCCCCCGCTCATCCAGCCGATCGACGACGACCACCTGCTCGCCTGGTGCCGGCACGACCCTGCGACCATGAACACCGTGCTCGTCGTCGTGAACATGGAGCCCGCCGCGGCCCGTTCAGGCCGGCTCGTGCTCGATGCACGAGCCCTCGGGCTCGGCACTGCGGCGACCGTGGCCGTGCACGATCTCCTCACGGGGGCCGACGCGGTGTGGCCACTCGACGCGATCACGATCGAGTGCACCCCGGAGCACCCCGTGCAGATCTATCGGCTTGCAGCAGAGGGGCGCGCAGCGGCCGCGCCAGCCGCGTCGTGACGGCGGCCGCGGCGATCGCCGCCTGGCTCCCGGAAGCCCGCTGGTTTTCCGGTAAGGACGGTGCGGCGGCGAGCGTCTCGATCCATGCTGCGGCCCCGATCCCCGGCACGCCCGTCACGCTCGCGCTCGTCGATGTTGTGGCAGACAACGAACGCAGTCGCTATGCCGTGCCGCTGGTCGGAAATGCCGATGCGGCCCTGTCGCCTGAGTTCGCCGGCTGGCTCGTCGAGGCCGTGATGAACGGCGCTATCCTCGCCGCCGACGGAGGGGCGTTTCGTGGACACTCCCTGCCCACGAGGGGCGATGAGCGGCCGTTTATCCGCTGCAGCGCGGACGTCGCGCCCCTGGGCGGCGATGCGTCCAACACATCGCTGCTCGTCACGAGCGGGCAACGGCAGTTCGCAGTCAAGCTGCTGCGTCGCTGCAGGGAGGGAATTCAGCCCGAGGTTGAAGTGGGAGAGTTTCTGAGCCGGGATGCACGTTGGCCGGGGACGCCCCGCCTGCGCGGCTGGCTCGACTTCACGCCTTCCACAGGCGAGCCGATCACGCTCGCCACCGTGCATGACTTTGCGTCGGGCTGCACGAGCGCGTGGGAGCACCTCGGCGCGCTCGTGGCTCCAGGGGGCCTCACGGGGCCTGCCCGTGATGACATTCTCGAGCTGGTGGCCGCCCTCGGGCGGCTGACGGCCGACATGCATCGGGCCCTTGCGTCGCGCAGCGACGTGCCGGCATTCGCACCGGTGCCTCCGACCACGGCCGAGATGCAGGCCGAGGCGCGGCGGATGACGGAGCACGCCGAGATCGTCTTCGATCGCGCAGTCGCGCGGGCTGATGCATTGCCTGTGGAGGTCGCGGCAAATCTTCAAGCGGTGGGTGCGCGGCGCCACGAGATCGTGGCGGGACTGGGTCGGATCGCCGCGATCGCACCGGCCCCGGCACTCATCCGCGTCCACGGCGACTACCATCTGGGCCAGGTGCTCATTCGGACGCCGGGGCCAGAAGCCTTGGTGATCGACTTCGAAGGAGAGCCGGGCCGGTCGCTCGCGGACCGGCGCCGCAAGACGACCGTGTTCAAGGACATCGCGGGCATGTGCCGATCGCTCGATTACCTGCTCTGGCACGCCGCCCGCCGCGGCGGCGAGCCATACCATGCCGAAAACCTCCGGCTGCTCGAAGCGACGTTTCTCGATGCCTACCGCGCCGTAGCCAGCGGGCAGGCGTGGTGGCCCGTCGATGCCGCCGTCGCCGAGGCCCTGCTTGCCGTCTACAAGCTCGACAAGGCCGTGTACGAACTGGCCTACGAACTCGCGAACCGACCGGACTGGGTCGAGGTGCCACTCGCCGCACTGCTTCCGTAGGACAGGCTTCAGCCTGTCGGACTCCGATGTGGCAACAGGCTTGAGTCTGTCGGTGGCGGTGACAGGCTGAAGCCTGTCCTACACGGGCGGTGCCTCGAACACCTCGTTCAGCCGATCCACGTGCCGCGCAGTCTCCGTCGGCTCGAGAAAGCTCGATTCAAGGCTGTTGCGGAGCAGTGTGTAGGCGTCGGCGGTCGTAAGCCCGAGCGTCGTGCATGAGTCGACGAGGTTATCGTTCACGTAGCCGCCGAAGTAGGCCGGATCGTCGGAATGCACCGATGCTCGCAGCCCGGCGGCGAGCAGCCGCGGCAACGGGTGGTGACCGAGCGTATCGACCACGCGCAGTTTGACGTTCGAGAATGGGCACACGGTGAGGGGAATCCTGTCCCGTACGAGTCGCTTCACGACGGCCTCGTCATCGAGGCAACGAACCCCGTGGTCGATCCGTTCGGCGCCGAGAGCGTCGAGCGCTCCCGAGATCGAGGCCGGGGGCCCTTCCTCGCCCGCGTGGGCCACGACATGGAGCCCGAGCTTCCGGCACCGGGCGAAAACGTCGCGGAATTTTTCGGGTGGGTTGCCCCGCTCACCGGAATCGAGCCCCACTCCCAAGAACGCATCGCGGAAGGGCTCGGCCTGCGCGAGCGTCTCGAACGCCTCGCGCTCGGAGAGATGCCGCAAAAAGCAGAGGATGAGGGCCGCCGAAATGCCGAGTTCCCGCCGTGCCCGCTCGAGCGCTCGGCTGAGCCCGCGCACGACCGTCTCAAACGGCACCCCACGGACCGTGTGGGTCTGGGGATCGAAGAAGATCTCCGTCCGCACCACGTTGTCCGCCCGGGCCTTTTGCAGGTAGGCCCAGGCCATGTCGAAGAAGTCCTCCTCGGTGCGGAGGACCGTGGCGGCCGCGTAGTAGATATCGAGAAAGCTCTGCAGATCGCTGAATGCATACGCCCGCCGCATCGCCTCGGGAGAGACATATGGCAAGGTGATGCCATTATGCCGGCCGATGGCAAACGCCAATTCAGGCTCCAGCGTGCCCTCGATATGCACGTGCAACTCGGCCTTCGGTGCGGCGGCGACGCGTCGCACCAGTTCAGCCGGGGACCATTCAGGAAGCGACGGCGTCGATGACATCGCACTCACCCCGCCGATTGCACGTGGACGCTCGTCGTGAGCAAGAGCGGCAGCGGCTCACGAGGATACCGGCACTCGATCAGTGCTGCGGCGTAGCCCCGAGTGGGCTTGGCGACATCGGCCCGCCACGCGCCGTTGACGGCTGCGAGCGGCTGCGAGGCCCACCGCGCCTTGCGAAAATCGCGCGAGTCAGCCGCGGCCTGCCAGAGATGCACTTCGTCGGGCGGGGTGTCCGACGTGATGCTGCAGGCCACACCAGCCGGAGCCTCGGCGAACGACCACTCGAGGGCCGGGAGCCGACGTCCCCCGCTCACGTGCTGCCCGAGGGCAGCGACCAGCCCGCCCACCCGCATCAGCGGCAGCCCATGCCCTGCATTCGGCGCATACGACACCCAGCGCGGCCCCTCGAGACCGTCGAGATACAGGTTCAGGGCCTCGAGCGGCCAATAGGGATCGTTCGTGCCGAGGGCGATCACCTTGGGCTGCACGAGCCGCTCACGGTAGGCGTAGGGATCGACGATCCCGACGAGTTCCTGTCCCCGGGGAGACGAAAACAGCCGCTCCACGCCCCGCGAGGTGTAGGGCTGCAGTTGCTCCGACATTCCGCCAAAGCTCTCACGCTGCAGGGCGACGTGCCGATCGAGTGAGAGCATGTCGATCACCATCGGCATCGCCCCGGCGACGCGCTCGTCGACGGCCGCAGTGAGCCATGTGGTCCAGCCGCGTTTGCTGGCACCGGTGAGCACGAACCGCTCGATCCCGAGCTGCCAGGCTTCCCGGGCGCCGGCCCCGGCAGCGGTCATCGCCTCCACGGCCGCCTTCACCATCGGCAGGAGCAGCGGCCACGAGGCGTCTCCCGTGCGGGCGAACTCCACGAACGTGTGCGCGATCAGGTCGTCTTCCTTGAGTCCGTCGAACATCGGCTGAAACGGCACCTGCCGCACGACTGCCGCGGGAAGCCCCGCCGCGTTTGCCGCGAGCGCGAGCGTCTTCACTGCATCACTCGGCCCGCTGCCTCGGCCGGGGAGCTTCCCGGCACTGCCGCCATCGATCCACAAGAGCATGGTATCGCAGTCGGCAGCCAGCCCATCCGGCAGGAACATCGACAGCTCGTGGGTCCATTCGACGCCCCGCCACGCCTGGCTCACGAGCCGGCACGTGCGATAGCGGCCGCCGGCAACGTCGCCTTCGGCCATCGGCTCCACGCGCGTGGCCGGATCGGAGCGGTGGGCGTACTCAGCCAGCACTGTCGAGTCTGCCGAGACCGTCTCTTGCGCAGCCAGCCTGCCCATCGTCGAGGCCCCGACCGTGGCCAGCGTCCCCGCGCCGAACTGCCGCCTCGTCAACGAACGCCTCACGTCACTGCTCGACATACGATTCCTCGAACGACCGCAGATGGTGGCACATGTACTTGGCGGCGATCCGGCGGGCGGCCTCCAGGAGCCTCTCCCGCATGTCGTCCGGTTCGAGCACCTCGACATGCTCGCCGAGGGCGAGGAGCTGTGGGAGCATCTCGTCGTCCCAGGCCCGTTCGATCTCGACGATGATCGCACCGTCGCCTGCGTCTTCGACCTGTTGCCGCGGGTGAAACGGTTTTTCCCTGGCCCATCGTGCCCGGGCGGCATCGATGCGCAGCCGATAGCGCCGGGGCGGATCCGCCGAGCGAAACAGCGTGATGCTGTCGGCCAGGAGCGCGTCGACCGGCACGCCGCGCCGGGCAAACCGCCGGGCCGAAGGCTTCGCGTCGACGACGCGGTCGAGTTTGAAGAAGCGGATGCCGCCGTCGCCCGCCGCCTCGGCCCGGCGCCCCGGCACCCGATAGCCGGCGATGTAGACGCTGCCGTCGTACACCACGAGCGCCTCCGGCTCGATGAGAATCCGCTTCGGCCCGTCATCAGCGAGCCCCCGGTAGCGGATCGCCAGTTCGAGCGAGCCGAGGATCGCGCGATTGATCGCCGTGAGCATGCGGGCCCCGTATTTCGCGGCGCCGCGCTGCGGATGCACCACGAGCCCTTCCTTGTGCTCCTCGACATAGGCGAGGAGCTGCGGCGTGGCGATCGCCTCGACCTTCGCGAGCAGTTGGCCGATGCCACGCCAGTAAAACGTGCCGGCCAGCGGGGCGAGGAACTCCCGGGCCACGACGAGCGACAACAGTTCCGGCAGCGACACGGCCGGCGACGAAAGCTCTCCCTTGCCGCGGCCCGGTTCGATCGACCACGCCTGGCAGGTCGTGCCTCTCGGCGTCCGCTGCTTCGACTGCTTCACGGCGTAGCCGAACTTGGCCAGGAAGTCGACGTCGCGGCGAATGCTCTTGTCGGACATCTCGTCGATCACGCCGCGGTCCCGGAGTGAACGCTTGATCTCCGCGATGGTGAGCGGCCGGCGGGCTCCAAAGAGCAGGTCGACGAGGTGGAAGACCCTGAGCAGCTGTTCGTGGCGGCTGATCGAGTCCATGCGGAAATCCGCTGTAGGCGAAGTGTCCCACGGCCGGGGGGCACCCTAGGCGCTGCAGAATACCCTCTCGGGCCCGTCTCTGGCCTCCAGCCCCTGGAAAACCAAGTATTCTGCCTGTTCGGCACGCATTTTTGAGATCTCCGCGTCCGGTTCTGCCCGGCGATCCGCCTTCTAGGACGAGGGGTTTCCACACCACCGTTCCAGCGAGGCCGCCGATGGGTCAGCCGACTGTCGCAAAGCCGCACCTCGTTCGTCTTCTTGCCCGGCAACGGGGGTGCATGCGGCGCCGCACGCTGCGGCCGCTCGTGCTCGGCCCCGCGATCCTCCACCGGCAGGCAGACACGCAGGGGCCATGGCGCATCGATCTGGCCGACGACCAAGCGCTCATTCCGCATGTGCCCGAATGCCCGCACGGCTTACGTCGGGTGATCGCACTCCACGAGGCCCTCGGCCATACGGCGCGGGTCGCGCTCGCCCTCGCATCGCCCGGAGATGCCAGCGGCCATCGGCGGCTGGCTGGAGTCGAGGCGGCACCTGGCCGAGCTCCGTCCACGGTGCCCGAAATCTATGGCTGGTCGATCATGTATCGGCTGCCTCATCAGCGATTCGAGGCGTTCATCGACCCACATGACGACCACGCCGATCTGCCGGCGTTCTACGAGAGCCCTCTCGAACTGCTCGACCGCACGGCATTCCTCGCCGCGAAGCGGATCGCGCACCGTGTGCTCGCCCTCGTCACCCAACCCGAAGACTTCGAACAGGCTGCGCGACGCAAACCAGGGCGCAACCGCTTCTACCCGGATTCACGCTTCGGGCGTCCGGCTGACCTCACGCATCTGGCGTAGAATCTTCATGCACGAGAGCCAGACGACGAACGACGCCACACACGCCAAAGTCCCCGGCTCGGGCACGGGAATGGCTCCGCCCGCCGGGCCGCCGAGGCCGAGTACGGCCTCCGGTGACAGGGCATCATCGCGAAACTGCACGTTGGCGACGTACAGTTCCCCGTACTCGTTGGATTGGTCGTTGAACAGGAAAAACCCCGACTGGTTCGCGGGCAGCACCGCCGCACTGTCGGCCAGCGTGCCGATCGACCAGGCGCCGTCGGGGATGAGATCGCGGCTCTTGAGGTCCGCATCGCGTTGGTTTTCGACGACGATCGAGTCCCAGATGATCGATCCCACGGGTGAACCATTGATGAAATACGTGCATCGCGGTGCCGACGTCGCGGCGTCGAGGTCCATCACCTGGGCGATTCGGTACCACGTGTCGGGTAGAAACGAATTGACGGCCGAGTAGGCGACCGTTGACCCGATGTTGCGGCTGGGCTCGCGGACAAACCATGAGCCATCGCCGTTCGCCCGCGGCTGGAACAGCGCGATGTAATCAGGCGCTCCGCCGAAGCTCGCTGCAGGCACGAGGACATCCATCACGACGGAATAGCGGTTGAGCTTGGAGGCCGCCCCACCGCCGGCGAGTTGCCCATTGCTCATCACCGGCATCTGCGCCATGAGACCCGCTGCGGCACCGCGGCCCGACATGTTGGGCACCCGCATCACGTTGCCCGCGTAGCCTCCGAGCGACGGAATGCCAAAGGTGGCCGTCGTGTCAAACGCGAGCGCCGGTGGATTGGGCGTTCCACCGTACGCGCCGTAATAGGGCGTGGTGGTGAGCGCCGTCAACTGAGCGCCCGGCACAAGCGCAGCCGCCGCGAGCGAGCCCGCACCGAAGTCCCAGTTACCGACCACGCCGGCGAGGCTGCTCGTCGCGCCTATCCCGACGATCGTGGTCACGATCGTCGCGCTCAACGCACATCTCGGATGAACAAAACGCATGCGTGCGTCCTTTGGTCCGAAGCCCACAACCCGTCCAGAGTACCTCCCCCACGCGTGGCGTACCTGCCCCCGTCGTGAGGATTCCGTGAAAACCGCGGCCATCTGCCAATATTGCGTCGCACCTTGGCATTGACCCCCTATGACAGGGTACTCTCGGGTGGGGCGGCAAGCCAGGGTGGCGTCGCCTGGCTGCGATCCCTGTGGGACGACACGCATGGCCTCCTCTCCCGATGGAACGGCGACGATCGGCGGCGACGCCGAGTTGCTCGAGATGGCGCGCCGCGGCTGCCCTACCGCGCTCGGCAGGCTCTTCGAACTGGCCCGCGGCCATCTGACGATTCTCGCCGAAAACGATCTCCCGTCGGCGATTCGTGCCAAGGTTGCAGCATCGGACATCGTGCAGGAGACCGCCTGCGACGTCCATCAGGCCTTCAGCGGATTTACGGGCTCGACGCCGGAGGAGTTTCTCGGCTGGCTGCGCGCGATCCTCCAACACAACGTCATCGATGCGGTGCGCCGGTTCGAGGGGTCGCTCAAACGCGACGTGCGACGGGAAACGCCGTTGCGTATGGGGGACGACCTGCCCGCGCCGCCTCGGGGATCCGAAGGAGCGTCGGCATCCGGCAGGCCCGTAGAGAAATCGGCGATCCGTCGTGAAGATGCCTCGTCGATCGCCGCCGCGGTGGAACGGCTCCCCGACGACTATCGCCTCGTGCTTCAGCTGCGCTACTGGGATGGCCTCACATTTCAGCAGATCGGCAAACGCGTGGGACGCAGCGCCGAGGCGGTCCGCAAGGTGTGGTATCGCGCCGTCCAGCGACTCCAGGCCGACCTCCGTGAGCCCTCTGCATGCGACACACCGACGGCACGGCCGACGACCAGGTGACCGACGGCCTCGTCGCCCGACTGGCTGCGCTCGACGACTGTCTGCACGGCGTCGATCCAGACACCACGACCCTGTCCGATGGCACGCATGCCGCGGTGGGGCTGAGCCATCCGCAGCTCGGCGATGCGATCGATGCGATCCTCAAGCTCCGGCAGGCTGCTGCCGCGAGCCGTCGCACCGCCCGCGACGACGAAACGCCGCTGCCTGCCCAGATCGGTCGCTTCGAAGTCGTCCGCCTCGCCGGGAGCGGTGGGTTTGCCTGCGTCGCCGAGGCGATCGATCCCACGCTCAACCGCCGCGTGGCGCTCAAGGTGCCACGGCCCGAGGCAATTCTTACGCCCGGCCTTCGGAGGCGATTCCTGCGCGAGGCCGAGATCGCCGCCCGGCTTTCGCATCCACACATCGTCACGATCCACGAAGTGGGCGAGGCTGACGGGCTGGCCTACATCGCCCAGGAGTTCTGTGCGGGCGGAAGCCTGGCCGACTGGCTCGAGGACCATCCGGGGCCGCTTCCGCCACGAATCGCCGTGCAGCTCGTGATCACGCTTGCTCGGGCCATCGCCTACGCCCACGGCGAGGGCGTGATCCACCGCGATATCAAACCGGCCAACATCCTGCTCGTACCCGCAAGGCCCGGCGATCCAGCCGATCTGCCCCCCGACCTGATCGTGAAGCTCGGCGACTTCGGCCTCGGCAAGGCGTCGGGCGCCGCCGAGGAGCAGGGCGTCACGCAACTCACGCAAACAGGCGCCCGGGTGGGTACGCCCACCTGGATGGCGCCCGAGCAGGTCGACACCACGATCGGCCCTGTCGGCCCGTGGTCCGACATCCACGCCCTCGGCATCCTGCTCGATCGGCTCCTTACCGGGCGGTGTCTGCGCGGGGGCCGAACAGACGCCGAGACATTCCGACAGATCCTGCTCGAAGAGCCAGTGGCCTGCGATCGGGTGCAGCCTGGCGTCTCGCGCGACCTGGGCGCTGTATGCCTCAAGTGCCTCGCGCACAATCCACGCGACCGCTATGCCTCGGCCGGCGATCTGGCAGGTGATCTGCAGCGGTTTCTCGAAGGCCAGCCCACGGTGGCCAGGCCACTCTCGCCGGCAGCCCGGATCGCGCGCGGAATCCGGCGCCGCCCGCTGGCAGCTTCGCTGGCGGGGCTCGCGCTCGCAGCGATCGCATTCGCAGGGTGGGCATCAGGCGAACGCACTCGTGAGTTTGCCCGTCACGCCGCCACGGCAGCCGACATGCGCCGCCACGAGGCGGCGACCGCACTGCGCCGTGGATTTGATGCGCTCCGCACTGGCAACGCCGCTGCCGCCCTCGGGCACCTCGAGGCCTGCCGCAGGATCGACTCCGGGCTGGCCGACTCGCTTGCCGGGCGCTGGCTGGAGCGGCGGCTGCATGGCGAGGAGACGTTGCTCCTGCCGCAGGGCGGCTCCACGGATGCATCACTCCACGATGTGAGCATCTCGCCGGATGGCCCCCTGTTTGCGGCTGGCGCCGCCGATGGCACGCTCCTGATCGGATCGCTCGACGAGGCGTCGCCCACGCAGCGCGTGCGGTCCGCCCGCGCCCATGACGAGATCAACGGCGTCGCGTTCTCACCGGATGGTGGCACCGTGGCCACGGTCGGCGAGGACGGGATGCTCCGGCTGTGGCACGCAGATGACGCCGCCCCCAAGGGAGGCATGCCATCCGTCGGTTCCGCGCTCTACGGCGTCGCGTTCGCGGTGGATGGAAGCTTCGTCGCCTACGGCGGAGCCGATCGCGCCCTCCGCGTGCTGCCCCTGGATGCCGGGCGGCTCGGTTCAGCGGAGCCACGGGTGATCCCACTACCGGAAGCCCAAGGCGCCGAGATCGAGTCGATCTGCGCGGTCGATGACACGCGGCTGGCCGTCGCGGTCGGCCCACTCGTGCTCGTAGTGGATGTGAAGGAGGGCGGCGGAGCACGCGTGCTCGCGAAATATCCGGAAGTGATTGCGCGGCTGGCGGTCTCCGCAGACGGTCGACTGCTCGCGATCGTCGGGCATGTGCGAACCCCGATGGTGGTACGCGTGGAAGACGGGATCCCCGTCCGAATCCTCCCGCAGCACCCCTCGTGGACCGACGGCTGCGGATTCTCGCCCGATGGAGCGAAGCTCGTCACAGCCGGCAAGGATGGCGTCGCACGCCTCTACGACATCGCGAGCGGAACACTCGAGCAGCGGTTCGTCGGCCACGTGGGCCGCGTCTGGGATGCTCAGTTCGATCACGAGGGCCGGGTACTGACGGCCGGCGCCGATGGCACGCTGCGCCGCTGGGATGCCCGCACGCCGCCGGACCTGGCTGGCGTGGTCGTGATCCCTCATGCGGCGACACGGGACACGGCTGTGACCGCCACGGTCGTCGACGGTGATCGCCACGTGCTTCTGATCGGATACGACAGCGTGGGCACGATCCCCACGCGATCACCTGAAACGGTCTCAAGGATCGACATGCTCGACCCCGGCCGCGGCGAAGTACGCACTCTCCCCATCGTCTTGCCGGGGTCGCCGCGGGATCTCGTGATCGACCGCCGCTGCGATCTCCTCGTGGCACTGCCGGCGAAGCTCCCTCTCGTCACGTTTGCCGGATGCTCGGCCACCACGGGACCTCTCCCCCTCATTGCCGGCGAGCCCAGCCTCGTCGGCTGCAGTGTTGCCGCCGCTGCGAACGGTCTCATTGCCATCGGTTGCCAGGGCGGGCGGCTCGTCTGCTGGAGCCCGGCTGCATCACGGGCCGTCGTGATCGACCGGTTCGAGAAGAATGTCGACTGCCTCGCGGTCGCTCCTTCATCGCCCGCACTCCTCGCGGCCGGGAGCCGGCGTCTGGTGAAGCTCTACGACCTCGGCAACCTCCGGCATGACCTACGGGCATCTGGCCTGCGGGGCGTGCGCACGCTTCCCGCCCTGCCGGGCGATGCGCAGGCGCTCGTGTGGTCGCCCGATGGCACCCGTCTCGTGTGCGGAATGAACGATGGCCTCGTGATGGTTTTCGACGCCGCCACCGGCACGACCGTGGGCACGTTGGCCGCCCACGAGCGGGATCTGATCGGTGTCGCCTATCTCGCCGACGGTCGCACGCTCGTCACGGCGGACAACGAGACTGTCCGCATCTCCGACGCCGCCACGCTCGCCACGCTCGATGAGATCCGCCCCGGCTGGCGTCTGTTCGACCTGAGCGCCATGGAAGACGGATCGGGGGTCGCGATCGTGGGGGGCGTCCATGACTCGGCAAACGATGGCTCTCCTGAAGCCGGGCGGATCGGCCTGATCCGCGTCGACCCGCGTCCTGCGCAGGTTCCGCGATGAGCCGACGCAGGCCCCAGCCTCCCACAGACGGCGGCTTCACGATCGTGGAACTCCTCGTCGTGGTCGCCGTGATCGGTCTGCTCGCGGCGCTCCTGCTCCCCGCGGTGCAGTCGGCGCGGGAGGCCGCCCGGCGCAGCACCTGCCAGGCCAACCTTCGTCAGCTCGCGCTGGCGTGCCTCCAGCATGCCGACGTGATCGGGCATCTGCCGACCGGGGGCTGGGGAAGGGTATGGGTGGGCGATCCCGACCGTGGGTATGGCGCCCGGCAGCCGGGCGGATGGGCCTTCAATATCCTGCCCCATGTCGAGCAAGCCGCCGTGCGCGACCTCGGCGCCGGCGTCACCGACGTCGCGCTGAAGCAGGATCTGGCGGTGAAGCGGCTCCAGACCCCGCAGCCGCTCTTCGTCTGCCCGTCCCGCCGCGGGGCCGGCCTCGCCCGCTACGCGAAGCCGGAGCGACTGATCGTCACGGCCGTACCCACGACGACCGACTACGCGCCGTCTCCACCGTTTGTCGCACGTGGCGACTATGCCGCCAACATGGGCAGCGGCTCGCTTCCCGACAACAACTACCGGGGTGGTGGCTCCCCCGGGCCGGCAACCGCTGCCGACGCGCTCAGCGACGCCGAATGGACAACGCAATTCGGCCCGCCGACCGATGGCCTCATCTATCGCCGCAGCCGCACGCGACTCCGAGACGTGATCGACGGCCTGTCTTCGACGTACCTGCTCGGCGAGAAGTTCGTCGATCCGGCAACGCTCGCCACCGGACTGTCGGACGACGACGACAACTCGCTCTATTCCGGACACGACCGCGATGTCGTGCGCACGGGCGTCGTGCCACCGTATCAGGACCAAGCGGGCTTCGACCCGAGGCAGGTGCACGGCTCCTATCCCACACCGATCGCATTCGGCAGCCCGCATCCTCAGGCCTGCGGCATGGCGATGGCCGACGGGTCGGTCCGGAGCGTTGGGTATGCCATCGACCAGGCCACCCACCGCCGCCTCGCCTCGCGAAATGACGGTACACCGACCCGCGCGCCGTGACTCACGCGGATGCCTGGCCGAGTTGTTCCTGGAGGGCGAGCCAGCGCTCCTCCGCCGCAGCCAGTTTGTCGGCGACAGCGGTCATGTCGCCGTGGAGCCGCAGGGCGTCGTCCGGGTCGGTCGCGGCCAGGAGGGCCGCCTGATGCTCGCGCTTCTCTAAGTCGAGCCGCTGGATCGTGCGCTCGAGCGTGGCGATCTCCTTGCGCAGAGCCCGGTCACCTTTTTCCGCGGGCCGCTGCGTCGAGCTCGGCGAGGCCGGTGGCCTCCCTGGAGCCTTCGCGCGCCGGCCGTCTGCCGCCTCGGCATCGTCGATCTCCCGGGTGACGGCCGCCACATATGCCGCGTAGTCACCGAGCGAGTTCACAACACGGCGATCCTTCACCTCGATCACGGTCGTGGCCACCGTGCGCATGAATGAGCGATCGTGGCTCGTGAAAACCACGGTGCCCTGGTAGTCGACGAGCGCGCGGGCAAGGGCATCGACCGTCTCGACATCGAGATGATTGCCCGGCTCATCGAGCACGAGCACGTTGTACGGGCCAAGCAGGAGCCCGGCCATGCAGAGCCGGGCCCGCTCGCCGCCGGAGAGCACGCCAATTCGCTTCTCGACCGCCTTGCCGCGAAACAGCATCGCCCCGGCGAGGTCGAGAATCTGCTGCTGCTTCGTACCTGTCCGGGCGGCCCGTTCGAGGTGCCCGAGCACGGTGTCTTCGCCAGGCAGGCTCGTGTACACATGCTGGGCGTAGACGCCGATCTCGCACCCGTAGCCCCACTTGACCTGGCCGGCGAGTGGCGGGAGCGAACCGACCAGCGTGCGCAGAAATGTCGTCTTCCCCTGACCATTGTCGCCCACGATCGCCGCCCGCGAGCCATGGACGATCTCGAGTTCGACGCCGGCGGCGATCGTGCGGGCTGGCGCATCCACCGTGGCCGCATAGCCGATCGCGAGATCCCGGCAGCGGACGGCCGGGCCTTGGCGAGGAGCGACCGCCGGGCAGCGGATCGCCGCCGTCGGTGCGGCCATCTCGACCTCTTCGAGCTCGAGCTTCTCGAGCTGCTTGCTCTTCGACTTCGCCCGCGATGCCGTCGATGCCCGGGCCTTGTTGCGGGCGATGAAATCCTCGAGCTGCCGGCGTTTGGCGAGCACGGCTGCGTTCGTGCGCTCCACATGCTCGAGCTTCTCCCGTTGGTGGAGCAGAAACGCATCGACCTTCCCTGGAAACACCGTGAGCCGCCCCTGCGAGAGGTCGAGCGTCTGGTCGCAGGTGGCGCCCAGAAATGCCCGATCGTGCGACACGATCAGGGCCGCCTCGCGGTAACCCCGCAGAAAGTGCTCGAGCAGGATCTGGGTGCGCAGGTCGAGGAAGTTCGTCGGCTCGTCGAGCAACAGGAGGGTGGGCTCGTGGAGGAGCAGGGCGGCGAGCTTGACCCGCGTTTGCCAGCCGCCAGAAAGTTCCTGCACGGGCCCGGCAAGCTGCGTCTTGAGTTCGAATTGCCCCGCCACCTCCCCGCACTTCCAGTCGGGCTGGCCGCTGTCGCGCATCAGGAAGTCGAGGGCCGTCTCACCGGGCAGAAACGGATCGTGCTGGCGGAGGTAGCCGAGTTTGAGCCGCGGGTGACGGATGATCTCGCCGGAATCGAGTTCCTCCTCGCCGAGAATGATCCGGAGGAGCGTGCTCTTGCCGGCCCCATTCCGGCCGATGAACCCGATCTTGCCGTCGTCGGTGATCGTGGCCGACGCGTCGTCGAGGAGCACCTGATCGCCGTAACGCTTCGCAGCGTTCTTGATATCGAGCAAAACGGCCATCGAGCGAGTCAGGTCACCACGACAACACGGTCAAAACAAGGCGGAGGGCATGGGACTCGAACCCACAACCGGTTTCCCGGCACGACATTTCCAGTGTCGCCGCTAGCCATTCGCTTACCCTCCGGAACGAAGCGGCAAGTATACTCCGCCGGCGACGCATCGAAATGCCGCGCAGCCGTTTCAGCGGACGCGGCCGGCTTAGCGCGCGGCGGGCTGGCGCTTGCGGTCGCGCTCGGTGGCCCGCCACTCCCAGGGCGCCACCGCCTCGTCGTCGGCCCACACGCCGCGCTTGGCCTCGCGGGCCTCGCGCTCGGCCGAGGCCAACTCCGGGCTCTTGTCGTAGCGGACGTAGTGCCAGGCCAGCCCGTCTTTCACGAGTTCGAGATTTACGTCGCGGCCATCGACCTCCACGCGGGCCAGGTCGCGCCCGTAGCGGTCGCGGCCGTGGAGGTGCAGCGTGGCCATCTTCTTCATGGCAAGCCGGCCAAGAGCCTCGCGCGACTTCGTGCCGAAGGGCTGGCCGATCTCCGGAGCGTCGATCCCATGAAGCCGCACCTTGTGCTGCTTGTTGTCGTCGTCGAGGGCCGTCAGCGTGTCGCCGTCGCTCACACCCACGACCTTCCAGGTCACCGGCGGCTCAGGCGACGCAGCGACTGCGACCCCGACTCCGACTCCGACTATCGCGGCACACACGATTCCTGACACGGCTGCAATCATCACATATGTAATTCTTTTCATAGGATCATCGTAGGCCAACGCCAGCGATCGAGCCAAGGGCGTGCCCACGCTCGGATGCCCATCGCGATCAGCCGATCGTGCCGCTGTCGAGCAGTCCGTCGATGAGCGCGGAGCGGGTGTCGAGCGCCGTGGTCCGCAGGTTCGCCTCGGGCTGCTGCAGAATCTCTCGCAGCTTCATGAGCCGGCGGCCGCCAGACTGGGCGTCGTAGCTGTTGAATGCGATCGTGAGCCGCCGATCGGGGTCCACCTCGGCCCCCTCGCGTGTGATCGCCGTGGGCCGGCCGCCGTCGCCCCGCACCACCTCGAACGGCCACAGCGTGCGGTCGGATTTTTTGTCGCCAGCATCCTCGGCCACGATCGTGAGCAGATCGCGGGCCGCCACGTCTGCCGTGGCCAGCATGTTTTCGTAGGGGATGATCTTCCAGCAGTCGGCGACGGTGAGCTCACCGGGCGCAAGATCGCCCGTGGCGAACGTCCCGTGAAACACGCCTTCCACCGGCATCTTATTTTTGCCCAGGGCCGCGGCAAACGTCTCGCAGAGCAGCTTCGCGACATCGTTGCCGCGCCCCTTGCCGTCGATCGTCTTCGCCACGGTGGCCACCCGCCGCGCGAGCTGTTCGTCGGCCTTGGCAAGATCGGGCCGGGCCCGCTCCATCACCGCCGGGTCGAGCTCGAACCGGTCGTCCATGAGCACGGTGAAGGCCCGTCGCTCCACAAGCCGACGGCTGTCGACGTCGAACGTGAGGTCGATGCGGCCGCAGTGGATGCCGTGGTAGCTCGCCTGCGAGCAGAGCACGTCGTGGAGCGTCCAGGCGGGCTGGTTTTGATGCGAGTGGCCGGCCAGGTAGATGTCGACGTCTTTCGCGTCGCGCAGCAATTCCCGCACCGGATTGGCGTAGTCGTCTTGAAACCGCCAGCCCATGTGGCCCATCACCACGATCGCGTCGGGCTTCTCCGCGCGCACCTCCTGCAGGCTCGCGGCGAGCGCCACCGCAGGATCGGTCGCCGCCGCGCCGCCGAGCGTCTCGGGGGCGAGCCAGTAGGGCAGGCCCGGCGTGATCAGGCCGATGAGGCCGATCTTGAAGCCGCCCACCTCCTTCACGACCCACGGCTTCACGCAGCCCCAAGCCCCCGTGAAGGCGCCGGGCGCGGCCCCGGCCCGTTCGAGGTTGCCGGTCAGCACCGGCGACTTCGAAAGCACGAGGTTGGCCTCGAGCTTCTCGGGTCCCCAGTCGAAATCGTGGTTGCCGAGCGTCCAGGCGTCGTAACCGAGGCGGTTGAAGAGATCGATCATGATTCCGCCGCCGCTGTCGAGGCTCACGGCCGTGCCCTGCACGACGTCGCCGACGTCGACCGTGAGCGAATGGGGCGACTCGCGCCGCCACTGGCGGATGCAGGTGGCACAGCGGGCGAACCCGCCCACGTCGTCGAGCCCTTCATACGTGCTGGTGGGCAGGATGCGTCCGTGGAGGTCGGTCGTGTGGAAGATCGAGACCGTACGGGCTTTCCCCAGCTCACGCGCCTCGGCCAGCGAACCGCCGGCGATCCACGCCGCTCCCGCACCGGCGGCGCCGGCCAGAAAATCACGGCGGGTCTGCTCCCATGGCTTCGCGCGGCTCAGGCCCATCTCGCACCTCCCCATGCGGCCCTCCCGGAAACCGCCGGCCTGGCCGACGCGGCCCGCGTGCCCGTGGCCAGCCACCGGGCAAATTGATCCCATCCGGTCGCCTGGCAAAACGCCTGCGCGTCGCGGGCATACGTGGAAAGGTAGCCGTCCGACGCCGCGGTGGGCAGATAGATCGCCACGCCCGAGCTTCCCCGTTGGTCGGCGGTCTTCGCGATCACGGCGCTTGAGAGGGCCGCCGTGACGCCCATCGCGGCCGACCTGAGCGCGGCAGGCAGGCTCGTCGCCGCCGTCACCCGGCCCATGAAACTGCCAAGATCGCGAAACGAGGCCGTGTCGTAGGTGATGCTCGCCCGGGCCGCCGTCCGGAGCGTCGTGCGGTCTGTCGTCGTGAGCGCCGCCGTCGCGTCGACGAACTGCCGCAACGCGGCCTGGAGCGCGGCCTGCCCTGCCGTGGAGACGGCCGAAAACGTGTCGCACTTGTCGCGGTCGTTGCGATACTGCACGCCATAACTCGCGACCATGCCGGCGGCGACCTGCGCGGCCGTCACCGCCGCCGGATCGGCCACGGCAAGCGCCGAGTAGGCCGTCGTGTAGTTCTGCCCGGGGCCGTTGACGAGTTCTTGCGAGGCCACAAACACGCCGCCCACGCTCGGCGGGATCGCGGCGCTGACCTCCGCCATCGCCATCAGGCAGTTGTCAAACGCCACGAGCCCGATCGCGGGCATTCCCGGGCTGGCGAGCGCCGTGCCGAGTTCGCTGATCGTGAGCGCGTCGCCGCGCGACTCGCTGTCGAACTGCGAGCCGTCGAGGCCGCCGCCGTGGCCCCAGAGCTGCAGCAGGTAGTTTTCCGCCGGGGCCCGGGCGGCCCCCCACGTCACGAAATCGACGAGCGTGACCGGATCGCCTGTGTTGCGCTCGCCGAACGACACGTCGAACGACGACGCGATCCGGCTCATGTCGGCATCGGCCGAGAGCACCGAGCGGCCGTAGGTCCGCCATGCGGCCTGCGCGCCGTTGCCGGTGGCATACGCCCGATCGACGCCAGCCTTGGGCTGATCCCACGATACGACGATCCGCACGCTGCCGGGCAGCGTGGCGAGGGCCTTCTCCATCTCATTGATGTCGTCGGCCGCATAGTTGTTGAGGTCTTCGCCCGTCATGTAGACGAGCACGGTCCACGAGCCGGTCGTCGGCGGAACGGGGGGCGGTGCGGGGGGCTGATCGTCGTTGCGAATCGTGCCCGTGGCCGTCGACCTTGCCAGCGTGGCGCCGGTCGGCCTGCCAAGCATCACCTGCAGCGTTTCATCCCCCTCGATGCGTAGGTCACCGCGCACGGGCACCGTGATCGTGGCCGAACGCTGCCCCACGCGAAACGAAACGCTGCCCGACGTCGCCGTGTAATCGGCGTCCGCGACGGTCGCCGAACCGTCGACTGTGCGGAAGGGCACGGAGGTCGGCCGCCGGGCCGCCGCCGACAACGACACCGTGAACGTGAGACTTGCGGTGCCTTCGGCGCCTTCGAGCACCGCGGCATCGGCGATGGATACCGATGGCAGGGACGTCGCCGAGAGAAGCGCGCGTCGCTCCAACACCTCGCACGTCAGTCGTCGGGGCCTGACATGTTTCATCGCCGTATCGTATCGGCTGAAGAGAGGGTGGGAAACCTCTTTTTCGCCGGCACGTTAGGGCTCGGATCGGAGTGGAACTGGAAGCCGAATCACCCACAGGCACGATCGGCACGTGGCTCCCGGCTTCACGTTCACGCCAAAGTCGTTGTCGTTGCAGAGGGCGACCCGATCGGGCCCCAGAATCACCATGCCTTCCAGCTTGAGAGGGGCATCGCCCGCCGCACCTTCCTCGCCATACACGTCGCGGCGCATGGCCGGCACGAGCGACGCGAGGTCAGCCACGAGCGTCTTCGCCACGGGCTTGATCCCGGCGGCAGCCAAATCCCGAATCGCGTCGAGCGGGGCCTCGCTCGCAGGGGGCGTGCGCACGAGCGTGTTGGTCGCGCCCGCGAGATCGATTCTGTAGAGTTGGGCGAGTCCGCCGTCGGTGCTCTCGATCGTGAGCAGCGAATCGGCATCGATCATGGCGAGGGCGCAAAGCTTGCCGTCGTCGGGCGCCGCCCCCTTCGTGAGATAGTCGGGCGCGGCGGGATCGCCCAGCCGATAGAGATGCTCGGCCACAGGCTTGACGGCGGCGGGATCAAACGCGAGCAGTCGCACGTTCCCCGCCTTGGCGACCTCCTTCGGCTCCCCGTTTTCGAGTGGGCTCTGCAGCAGCGTCCAAAGACGGGAGCCGTCGGGCGAGAGGGCGATCGATTCAAAGCCACGGTTATCGCGCCGCGAGCCATAGGCTGCAGGAAGGGAATCGTGGACCTCGGCATCGGCCCCGGGAAGACTCACTCCCTCAGGCACGATCCGCTCGAGCACGCGGCCCTCGGCAGACACGTGCAGCAGCGACGGCCGATATTCCTCGACCATCCAGAACGAACCGTCCTTCATCTGGACGATCCCCTCCGTGTCGACGCCATTGGGATCGCCGGCGACGGGGCTGCCAGAGGAGGCGTCGAGGATCGGCTCGTCGCGGCCGACGCCGTTCGGCCTGCCCGAGAGGGGCGTGCCGCTGCGGCCGGCGAGTTTCATCTGGCGAACCACCGTGAGCGTGCCAGGCTTCCCAGGCGACCCCGCCGGCTGCAGGTGCCATTCGACGATCGTAGGCACGAACGCCGGGTCGAGGAGCGTGCGCAGTTTCTTGCCACCGACCTTCGTCGAGCCGTTCGGCCCGCGATCGGTCGTGGCCCATAACCGGCCGCTACCGTCGGCCGCCAGCGCGAGATCGCTCGCCCCGCCGGCGAACGCATCGGGAGCCACCTGGGCGACCGTCTCGATCGTCGCTTCCGCGCCGACCGAGACGGCCGTGATC
>Ga0075471_10000320_pt1 | contig 28114 bp, 23 predicted proteins | sample DEB19_08_DNA_2_FD_74787 | JGI IMG/M metagenome (GOLD analysis project Ga0075471, IMG submission 74787) | Aqueous microbial communities from the Delaware River and Bay under freshwater to marine salinity gradient to study organic matter... | ecosystem: Environmental > Aquatic > Marine > Coastal ...
GCCTCGTGGTCCTCGGATGAAAAGTTTGAAGGCGGCAACCTGGGCCACCGCCCGGCAGTAAAGGGCGGCTACTTCCCGGTCCCCCCGGTCGACCAGTTGCAGGACATCCGCTCCGCGATGTGCATTGCCCTGGAAGAGCAGGGCGTGCCGGTCGAGGTGCATCACCACGAAGTGGCAGGGCCGGGCCAGTGCGAGATTGGCACCAAGTTCGCCCCGCTCGTCCAGCGCGCTGACTGGCTGCAGATCCTCAAGTACACCGTGTGGAACGTGGCGCGCAGCTACGGCAAGACCGCGACCTTCATGCCCAAGCCCGTGGTCGGTGACAACGGCTCGGGCATGCACGTGCACCAGTCGGTCTGGAAGGACGGCAAGAACCTCTTCGCCGGCAAGGGCTACGCGGGGCTTTCCGAGTTCGCGCTCTACTACATCGGCGGCATCATCAAGCACGCCCGGGCACTCAACGCCATCACCAACCCGGGCACCAACTCCTACAAGCGCCTGGTGCCGGGCTTCGAAGCGCCGGTGAAGCTCGCCTACTCGGCGCGCAACCGCTCGGCCTCGATCCGCATCCCGTTCGTGGCGAGCGACAAGGCGCGCCGCATCGAGGTGCGGTTCCCCGATCCCACGGCGAACCCATACCTCGCCTTTTCGGCGCTGATGATGGCGGGCCTGGACGGCGTGCAGAACAAGATCCACCCCGGCGATCCGGCTGACAAGAACCTCTACGACCTGCCGCCGGAAGAGGACGCGAAGATCCCGACCGTGTGCCACTCGCTCGACCAGGCACTCGAGGCCCTCGACCGCGATCGCGAGTTCCTCACCCGCGGTGGTGTGTTCTCCAACGACCTGATCGATGCCTACATCGCGCTCAAGATGGAGGAGGTCACGCGCTTCCGCATGACCACCCACCCGCTCGAGTACGAGATGTACTACTCCCTCTGACCGGCGGTAGCGCCCGGGTGCCGCAGGCACCCGGGCCTTCTGCGATCTTCACGCAACCGAACCCTCCCCCGTGACCTCTCCCGCCGGGCTCGACTGGCTGGCAACCGCCGTCCTGTTGCTCGACGACCACCTGATTGTGGCCTCCGTGAACCCTGCCGCCGAATCGCTGCTCGCCCAGGGGCGAAAGCAGCTCGTGGGAAGCCCCGTCGCCCGGCTCTTCACCGGCAACGACCGCTTCCTTGCGCGGCTGGGCGGCGCCGTGTCGAGCGAGTCGGGCTTCACCGAGAACGAGCTCGCCCTCGAGCTGGCTGGCCGCACGGTGCCGCTATCGTGCGCAGTCTCTCCCGTGCGGGAAAACGGGTTCGCCTTGCTGGTCGAGCTGCGGGAACTCGACCAGCCGCTTCGTATCATCCGGGAGGCCAAGCAGCTGGGCCTCGAGCAGGCGCACCGCGAACTGCTCCGGAACCTCGCCCACGAAATCAAGAACCCGTTGGGAGGCATCCGCGGCGCAGCCCAGCTGCTCGAGCGGGAGCTTCCAGCCCCGGAGTTGCGCGAATTCACCCAGGTGATCGTCAAGGAAGCCGACCGGCTGCAGGCGCTCATGAACCGGTTGCTCACACCCCATCGACTGCCGCGCATCGAGATGGTCAACATCCACGAGGTGATGGAGCGCGTTCGCATGCTGCTCGCCGCGGAGCACCCCGACGGCCTCGAGATCCGGCGAGAGTACGACGTGAGCCTGCCGGAGTTCCCCGCCGACCGCGAGAGCCTGATCCAGGCCATCCTCAACGTCGCTCGCAACGCCGCGCAGGCCCTGGACGGCCAGGGCGAGATCCGGTTCCGCACGCGCGTGGTGCGCCAGCTCACGGTGGCGCGGCAGCGCTATCGGCTGGCCATCGGCATCGATATCGAGGACAACGGGCCGGGCGTGCCCGCCGACATCGCCGACAAGATCTTCCTGCCCCTGGTGAGCGGGCGCGAGGGCGGGACGGGGCTCGGCCTGTCCCTCTCCCAGAGCTACGTCCGGCAACACAATGGCCTCATCGAGTTCGAGAGCGCGCAGGGCTTGACCCGCTTCACGGTCCTGCTGCCCGTGCGCACGGCCGAGCAAGCGGGCCTCGCTACGAAGGCGGCCTCGTGAAGCCCGTCTGGATCATCGACGATGACCAGTCGATCCGCTGGGTGTTCGAGAAAGCGCTCGAGCGCGAGGGCATCGACTACCGCAGCTTTGCGTCCGCACAGCCGGCCCTGGAGCGCCTGAAGACCGAGCCCCCCCAGGTCGTGGTGAGCGACATTCGGATGCCCGGCACCTCCGGCCTGGCCTTCATGGAGGCACTGAAGTCCGAGGTGCCCACGACCCCCATCATCATCATGACCGCCTACTCAGACCTCGACAGCGCCGTGTCGGCTTTCCAGGGAGGCGCCTTCGAGTACCTGCCCAAGCCGTTCGATGTCGACCACGCCGTCGAGCTGATCAGGCGGGCCCTGGAGGAGAGCCGCCGACAGGTGGCCACCCCCTCCGACGCAGCGGACGCGCCGGAAATTCTCGGCCAGGCCCCGGCCATGCAGGAGGTCTTCCGCGCCATCGGTCGCCTCGCCAATTCAAACGCGACCGTGCTCATCACGGGCGAGTCGGGGACAGGCAAGGAGCTTGTCGCGCGCGCCCTGCACCGGCACAGCCTGCGAGGCGCTCGGGAGTTCGTGGCCATCAACACCGCTGCCATCCCGAAGGAGCTCCTGGAGAGCGAGCTCTTCGGGCACGAGCGCGGCGCCTTCACTGGCGCCCAGGCCACGCGCCGCGGCCGCTTCGAGCAGGCCGAGGCCGGCACGCTGTTCCTCGATGAAATCGGCGACATGCCTGCGGACCTTCAGACGCGATTGCTTCGCGTGCTCTCCGATGGGCAGTTCTACCGCGTTGGCGGCCATACGCCGCTGACCGCCAACGTCCGCGTCATCGCCGCCACCCACCAGGACCTCGAGGCGCGCGTGCGCCAGGGGCTGTTCCGGGAGGACCTCTTCCACCGGCTGAACGTGATCCGGCTCCGGCTGCCAAGCCTTCGCGAGCGTCGCGAGGACATCCCGGTGCTCGCCCGCCACTTTCTCGCGCGCAGCGCCCGCACCCTCGGGGTGGAGGCCAAGTCGCTCACGGACGCTGCCATGCAGTTCTTGTCGGCACACGACTTTCCCGGCAACGTTCGGCAACTGGAGAACCTCTGCCACTGGGTGACGGTGATGGCCCCGGGGCAGGCTGTCGATGTCGCCGACCTGCCGCCCGACATCCGGAGCGGGGAGTGGTCCCCCGCGGTGGCGACTGACGAGGATTGGCGGCAGTCGCTCGCGCGCGAGGTTGCCTTGCGGCTCGCCCGCGGCGAGCGGGGCATCGCCGAGTCGCTGACTCGCGACTTTGAGTCTGCCCTGATCGGCCGGGCGCTGGCCCACACGGCCGGCCGCCGCCTCGAGGCCGCCTCCCTGCTGGGAATCGGCCGCAACACCCTCACCCGCAAGGTGCAGGACCTGCAGATCGACGGGAAAGCCTGAGCCGGGTCAGTCGGCGAGCCGGCAACGTACCGGGGCGTGGTCGGAGGGACGCTCGAGCTTTCGCGGCGCCACGTCGACGACGCACTCGCGGCATCGTGCCGCCAGGGCGGGCGAGAGCAGCACATGGTCGATACGAAGACCCCGGTTGCGACGAAACGCCGCCATGCGGTAATCCCACCACGTGAAGGATTGCGCCGGCTGCTCGAACAGCCGGAAGGCATCTTCGAACCCCAATGCGCGCAATGCACCGAACGCGGCGCGCTCGGGCTCGCTCACCAGCACCTGGCCGCGCCAGGCCTCGGGGTCATGCACGTCGCGGTCGTCGGGCGCCACGTTGTAGTCACCCAGCACGGCAAGCGAGGGATGACGCCCCAGCTCCCCCTGCAACCAGCGCGCGAGCGCCGCGAACCAGTCGAGCTTGTACGCGTACTTGTCCGATCCAACACTCTGCCCGTTTGGGCAGTAAACGCTCACCACGCGAATGCCATTCACCGTCACGGCCAGCACGCGTTTCTGCGGGTCGTCGAAGCCCGGGATGCCACGGGAGACGTCCTCGCCCGGCATTCGAGAGACGATCGCCACTCCGTTGTACGTTTTCTGCCCGTCGTGGGCCCAGTGGTAGCCCGCGGCCTCGAACGCTCCCCCGGGGAAGGCGGCATCCTCGCACTTCGTCTCCTGCAGGCAGAGGGCGTCCGGCGCCTGCTCCTCCAGGTACGCGAGCACGTGAGGCAGGCGGACCTTCAGGGAATTGACGTTCCAGGTGGCGAGCTTCACCGGGGTGGGGCGCTGCTGCCAGGGTAGCCGGCCGTGTCGAGCACCGTGCGCCAGGCCGACTCTTCATAGCCTCGCAGGGTATTGCTGCCAACGCCGAGCGAGGGCACGTAGAGCCCGCCGGCGCGCTTGATCAGCTCGTCGGCAACCTCGGGCCCCGACTGGGCATTGCGCTCGGAAAAGGGGATCCCGCGCTTGAGCAACAACTCGCGAGCCATTCGGCACGGCTCGCCACATTCGGCACTGGTGTAGAGAACGACGGGAAACTTCTGAACGACGGCCTGCAGGTCGACCGACGAAGCCCGGGCGTCCGCCGAAAAATTGCCCCCCACCACGCGCTGCGTGAGGCTGCTGTGCGCCTCGGTCGGGGGCTGGTCGGTGAAATGCACGCGACCCTCGCGATCGACCCAGCGGTAGACCGTCGTTTGGGCAACGGCACTCGCGCCTGCAAGCCCGGCCGCCAGCGCGAGCGACGCCGCGCCGAGGCGGCCTGGTCTCATGCCGCCTCTGCCATGCCTTGGTGGCGCAGCAGCGCATCCAGCGAGGGCTTGCGGCCCCGGAAGGCGACGAAGGAATCCATGGCTGGCCGGCTGCCCCCCACCCCCAGGACCTCGTCCCGGAAACGGGCGCCCGTACGGGCATTGAGCACGCCCTCCTCCTCGAACGCGGCGTAGGCATCGGCCGACAGGACTTCCGCCCACTTGTAGCTGTAATAGCCCGCGGCGTAGCCGCCCGCGAAGATGTGGGCGAACTGGTGCGGGAACCGATTCCACGAGGGTGGGTGCACAACCGCGACCTGCTGCCGCACCTGCTCAAGCAGGCCCATCACCGACTGCGCCGCCGGATCGGAGCCCGAATGCAGGCGCATGTCAAAGAGCGCGAACTCGATCTGGCGCAGGCACTGCATGCCGCTCTGGAAATTTCGGGCGGCAACGATCCGATCGTAGAGCGCGCGCGGCAGCGCCTCGCCGGTTTCAACGTGGTGCGTCATCCGCGTGAGGACGTCCCATTCCCAGCAAAAGTTCTCCATGAACTGCGAGGGGAGCTCAACGGCGTCCCACTCGACGCCGGTGATGCCCGACACGCCGAGATCGTCCACGCGCGTGAGCAGCTGGTGCAGCCCGTGGCCGAACTCGTGAAAGAGCGTGATCACCTCGCGATGGGTGAAGAGAGCCGGCCGCCCGCCGATGGGCGCAGAAAAGTTGCAGGTGAGATAGGCCACTGGCGTCTGAACGCCGCCCGCCACTCGGCGGCGGTTGCGGGCGTCGTCCATCCAGGCGCCGCCACGCTTGGCCTCCCGTGCGTAGAGGTCAACGTAGAACTGGCCCAGAAGGCCGCCCCCGGCATCCTCCAGCGCGAAGAAGCGCACGTCCGGGTGCCAGGTGGCGCCCTGGTCGGGGCGAATTCGGACGTCGTAGAGGGACTCGATCAGGCTGAAGAGCCCGGCGAGAACCGCATCCTCGGGAAAGTACTGCTTCACTTCCTCGTCCGAGAACGCGTACGCGTTCTGGCGCAGCTTCTCGCTCGCCCAGGTGACGTCCCACGCCTCCAGGCGATCCAGGCCCAGCCGGGACTGCGTGAAGGCCTCGAGCGCGCGCCAGTCGCGCTCGGCGTGCGGTCGGGCACGATCGGCGAGGTTCTCGAGGAACGCGATCACCTCGGCGGGCGAGGCGGCCATCTTGGTGGCAAGCGACACCTCGGCGTAATTGGCGAAACCAAGCAGGCCCGCCACCTCTGCGCGCAGGCCGAGCGTTCGGGCGATCACGCCCGTGTTGTCCCATTGCGACGGGCCGAATTCGGCTGCTCGCGTCACATAAGCACGGTAAATGCGCTCCCGCAGGCCCCGATGGTCCGCGTACTGCATCACCGCCAGGTAAGAGGGCGCCTGCAACGTGAGCTTGCACCCTTCGCGGCCATCCTTGGCGGCCGCCGCGCGGGCTGCCTCCTGGAAATCCTGAGGCAGGCCCGCCAATTCCGCTGCGTCGCTCACGTACTCCGCGAACGCGTTGGTGGCATCGAGGACGTTTTCCTGGAAGCGGGAGCCCAGCGCGGCAAGCTCTTCCTGCAGCGCCTGGAACCTCGCCTTGTCGCCGGCCGAGAGCTCGGCGCCGCCCAGGCGGAAGTCGCGCAGGCGGTTGTCGATGAGGCGCCGGCGCGCAGGGCCGAGCGTGGCGTAGGCCGGGGAGGCGCGCAGCGACTTGAATCGCTGGTAGAGCCGCTGGTCCTGGCCCTGCTCGGTGAAATATTGCGTCACGCGCGGCAAAGCCGCGTTGTACGCGTCGCGAAGCGCTGGCGAGTTGACCACGTTGTTGAGGTGCGCAACCTGTCCCCAGGCGCGCGCCAAGCGCTCGTTGGCATCCTCGATCGGCTGCACGAGCGTGTCCCAGGTTGGCTCGCTGCCACTCACGGCCACGCGGTCGATGGCCGAGCGGCCCTCGGCCACCAGGGCGTCGACAGCGGGCAGGACGTGCTCCGGCGCGAAGGCCTCGAAGCGAGGCAGGCCAGAAAAATCGAGCAGCGGATTGGTCATGGTTGGCTCGGCAGGAAAATCCGGGTCAGGCAGCGTGCACCACGCGGCCGTTCACCAAGGTGCGCACAGCGCGGCCGACGAGTTCGAGCCCAAGGAACGGCGTGTTACGGCCCTGGCTTGCGAGCGTCGCGCTGGACACCACCCACGCCGCCTGGGGATCGAGAAGGCAAAGGTCTGCGGCCATGCCTACCGCGATGCGCCCCGCCGGGGCGTCGAGGATTGCAGCGGGCCGGGACGTGACGGCGCCCAGGGTGGCCGGCAGGGCAAGGCCCGCTTCGCGGCCCCACTGCAGCACGAGCGGCAGCAAGAGCTCGAGGCCCGTGGCACCGGGCTCGGCTTCCCCGAACGGCACCTGCTTCGCGTCGTCGTCGACGGGCGCGTGATCCGAGCAGACGGCGTCGATGGTGCCCTCTGCCAGCCCTCGCCGGAGGGCATCCCGGTCGCGCACGTCCCGCAGCGGTGGCGTAAGGCGCGCGTTGGGGTCGAAGTCGCCCACGTCGCGGTCACACAGGTGGAGGTGATGCACGCCCACGTCGCAAGTCACGGGCAGGCCCTGGGCCTTAGCGTCGCGCATCAGCGCTACACCTCGCGCAGTCGACAGCCGCGCCACGTGCACGCGCGCGCCGGTTTCCTCGACCAGCGTGAGAATGGTCTTGAGTGCCACGGTCTCGGCCACTTCGGGTATCGGTGACAGGCCCAGGCGCGTGGCCACTTCGCCCTCGTGGGCGACACCCCCATGCGCGAGCGTCGAGTCCTGCGGCCGCAGCCACACGGAAAAACCGAACGTCGACGCGTAGCGCAACGCCTGGCGCAACACGTGCGGGTCCGAGAGCAGCGCGTCGGCCTGCGAGAAACCTACGCAACCGGCTTCAGCGAGCTCGCCCATCTCGGCCAGCCGCTCGCCACCGAGGCCAAGCGTGAGCGCTCCGATGGGGTAGACACGAGCGAGGGCGAGGCTGGTCGCACGTCGCTTGAGCATTTCCACCAGGCCCGGCTCATCGAGCGGCGGCTCAGTGTCGGGCGGGCACGCAAGCGACGTCACACCGCCGGCAACCGCGGCGCGCATCTCGGATTCCAGCGTTGCCCGGTACTCGAACCCGGGCTCGCGAAGGCGTGCTGCGAGGTCCACGAGCCCCGGGCAAGCCACGAGGCCCTTCGCGTCGATGACGGCATCCGCACGGAAGCCGTCCGGTGCCTTTCCCAGGCCAGCGATGGCGCCGTCCGCCACATAAATGGCCGTGACCGCGTCATGGCCCGATGCCGGGTCGACGACACGCGCGCCCTCGATGGTGAGCCGCCCGCTCATGCGTTCCCCGCGAGAATGGCCATAACCGCCATGCGCACGGCGATGCCGAAGGTCACCTGCGGCATGATCACGCTCTGGCCGCCGTCGGCGACCGACGAGTCGATTTCCACGCCACGATTCATCGGGCCCGGGTGCATGACGATGGCATCCGGGCTTGCCTGGGCGAGCTTCTCGGGCGTGAGCCCGTAGGCTTTGTTGAATTCACCCGCGGAGGGCAGGAGCGGCCCGCTCATGCGCTCGCTCTGGAGCCTCAGGGTCATCACCACGTCGCAACCACGAAGGCCTGCCGCCATGTCGTGGAAGACCCGAACGCCCAGGCGTTCGACGTCAGCTGGCAGCAGCGTGCGAGGGCCAATGACGCGCACCTCGGGCACGCCCAACGTCTTCAATGCGTGGATCTGCGAGCGCGCCACCCGCGAGTGCAGTATGTCGCCCACGATGGCCACCACCAGCCGCGAGAAATCTTTCTTGTAGTGGCGAATGGTGTAGACGTCGAGCAGGCCCTGCGTGGGGTGCGCGTGGCGGCCGTCGCCGGCGTTGATCACGTGCACGCCCGGCTTCACGTGCCGCGCCACCAGGTGGGGCGCTCCGGCCTCCTTGTGCCGCACCACGAACATGTCTGCGTCCATCGCCTGCAGGTTCCAGACCGTGTCGAGCAGCGATTCCCCCTTTGCCGTGGAGGACGCCCCGATGTTCAGGTTCACGACGTCGGCCGACAGCCGCTTGGCGGCGATCTCGAAGGTGGTGCGGGTTCGCGTGGAGTTCTCGAAGAAGACGTTGAAGAGCGACCGGCCGCGTAGCAGCGGCACCTTCTTCACTTCGCGCTCGTTCACGCTCACGAACTGGTCTGCGGTGTCGAGGATGTGGCGCAGCGTCTCTGCGGGCAGGCCCTCGGTCGAGAGCAGGTGAACGAGGCGCCCGTCCGGGCCCAGTTGCAGGCTGCGGCTCATGGCGAGGCCTTCACGGCCGTCAGGCGCAGCCGGCCGTTTTCTTCCGAGAGCACGAGGGACTCGCCAGCGTCCACGTCCACCTTCGCGCCCGTGAAATCCGCAGCGATGGGAAGCTCACGCCCGCCCCGGTCGACCAGGGCCACGAGGCGAACCGACTTTGGACGGCCGAAATCCCATAGCTCGTTGAGCGCAGCGCGAATGGTTCGCCCGGTGTGCAGCACGTCGTCGACGAGCAGGATGTCACGGCCCTCCACGGGGAACGGCAGGTGGCTGCGGCGCTGCTCGCGGTGCAGGCCGATGCGGTCGAAGTCATCCCGATGCAAGGTGATGGCCAGTTGGCCGACGGGTAGCTGGAGGCCCAGAGCGCGGTGCAGCCGCTGGGCAACCCACGCCCCGCCCGAGTAGATGCCCACGAGGCCCGTCTCCGAATTGACCGAGCCGCGCAGCGCCTGCGCGAGTGAGTCGATGAGGGCCTCGGCCTCAGGCAGGCGAGCGGCCATGTCCGGGCTCATTCAGGTAGGTCTGCAGAATGACGACGGCGGCCTCGGCATCGACATCCCCTTCGCGACGCCCCCCTTCCCGAAGCCGGTGCCCAGCCTCCACTGAGGAGAGTGTTTCGTCCACCACCGTCACCGGCAGTTGGAAGCGCGCCGCCAGCCGGCGCGCGAACTTGCCCGCGAGCTGGGCGACGGGGTGCACGCTGCCGTCCGCATGCTGGGGAGCCCCCACCACCAGGCCCACGGGCTTCCACTCGGAAACCAGGCGCTCGATGGCCGCCAGGCGCGCAGCGGTGGCCGGCTCGGCGATGGTGGCTACCGGGTGGGCAAGCCCCGTCTCCATCTCGCCCACAGCGACGCCGATCCGGCGCTCACCGAAGTCGAAGCCGAGAAGCGTGCCGGCCTTCATGCATGCCCCGCCTGGCCGGAAAGCGACGGAAGCGACACGCCGAGCGCGCCCAGTGCTGCGTCGTAGCGGCCCTCGGGAGGCAGGTGAAAGACCACGTCGAGGTCGGCGCTGACCGTCAGCCAGCCATTCCGACGAATCTCGTCCTCCAACTGGCCCGGAGCCCAACCCGCGTATCCCGTAGCCACCAGCCAATCGCATGGGCCGTCTCCCCGGGACATGGCCTCGAGGATGTCCTTCGATGTGGTGAGGCCCGCGTCGCCTACCGGCAGCGTGGAGCGCCAGTCCCCCAGGGGCCGGTGAAGGACAAACCCGTGCTCGGGTTGCACCGGCCCGCCGAAATACACCGGCCGGGCGGCAAGCGAGGCGTCGGGCGGCGGCAGGTCGACCTTGGCAAACAGGGCCCCGAGGGTGACGTCCGTAGGCCGGTTCACCACCAGGCCGAGCGCTCCGCGCTCGTTGTGCTCGCAGATGAACGTGAGGGAGCGGGAAAAATGCGGGTCCACCATGCCCGGCATGGCGATGAGGAAGTGGCGCGTGAGATTGATCGTTTGCATTTGCCACCGGCCCTCTATTCTAATTCGTCCCACCCTCACCCGCCACGGTGCCGCCCCTGGCGCGCCCTGGAGCCCCGCCCCGTGACCTCCTACGACCGCAGCCTCTTCTGGTTCCGCCGTGACCTCCGAAACGAGGACAACGCCGGCCTCTACTACGCGCTCACCCACTCCCGGTCCGTGCACTGCGTGTTCGTCTTCGACCGGGAAATCCTCGATCGGTTGCCACGCGGCCACGACCGGCGAGTGGCCTTCATCCGGGACAGCCTTGTCGAATTGCGCGCTGCGCTGCGGGCGCAGGGTGGTGAGCTGACCGTGTTGCACGACCTGGCGCGCGAAGCGATCCCGAGGCTCGCCGCCGAGCTTCATGCCGACGCTGTCTTTGCCAACGAAGATTACGAGCCGGCAGCCCGGGACCGCGATGCCGCTGTCGAGAAGGCTCTCGCCACCGCAGGCCGGCGTTTGCACCTCGCCAAGGACCAGGTGGTCTTCGCCAAGGATGAGGTGCTCACCCAGGCCGGAGGCCGGTTTGTCGTCTTCACCCCCTACAAGCGCGCCTGGCTTGCGAAGGTGAATGACGACTACCTGCGCGCCTACCCCGTGGCCAAGCACGCTGCGCGCCTGGCGCCGCCCGCCACCGACCACGGGATTCCGAGCCTTGCCGAGCTTGGGTTCGACGAAGGGCCCGCACCGCTGATTGCGCCGGGCATGTCGGGCGCTCGGCAGCTGTTCGACGCCTTTGCCGGGCGCATGACGGGTTACCGGGACGCCCGGGACTTCCCGGCTGTGAAGGGGGTTTCCTACCTGTCGACACACAACCGGTTCGGCACCGTTTCGATTCGTGCCTTGGCGCGGGCCGCGCGCGAGCAGCGGGGCTCAGGCGCCGAGACCTGGCTCTCCGAGCTCATCTGGCGTGATTTCTACTTCCAGATTCTCTGGCACCACCCGCACGCCGCCACGGGCAACTTCCGTCGGGAGTACGACGCCATCCGCTGGCCCGGCGAGGACGCGCACTTCCAGGCGTGGTGCGAGGCGCGCACAGGGTTCCCTATCGTCGACGCCGCCATGCGCCAGATCAACACCACTGGCTACATGCACAACCGCCTGCGCATGATCGTGGCCTCCTTCCTGGTGAAGGACCTGCTGGTCGACTGGCGGCAGGGCGAGCGCTATTTCGCCGATCAGCTGATCGACTTCGACCTCGCCGCCAACAATGGTGGCTGGCAATGGGCGGCTTCCACCGGCTGCGACGCGCAGCCCTACTTCCGCATCTTCAACCCCGTGTCGCAGTCGGAGCGCTTCGACCCCGAGGGCAAGTTCATCCGCCGCTACCTGCCGGAGTTAGCCAAGGTGCCGGCGCGCTACCTGCACGCGCCGTGGACCATGCCGCCCCTCGAGCAGCAGGCAGCCGGCATCACCCTGGGGCGGGACTACCCGATGCCGATCGTCGACCACGCCGTCCAGCGCGAGCGGGCGCTCGCGCTCTTCAAGTCGGCTCGGGCAGCCTGAAGGCTTGCCTGCGCTTCAGCGCGCCGATACGGCCTCATCGCGCGAAAAGGTCCACGTCCGGGTGATGGAGATGAAGTCCGTGTCGCGCGCAATGGCCTCGGGAAAGCGGTCGTACGGGCCTGCCATCCGCACGACCTGCATGGCCGCCTCATCCAGAACGCGGTGGCCGGACGAGCGGTTGAGCGTCACCGAGTCGACCTCGCCGTCGGCGCGCAGGACCACCGTCAGCTGGAGCGAACCGTACAGCCGCTGGCGGCGCGCCTCGGCGGGATAGTTGAGATTGCCCACCCGCTCGACCTTGTGGCGCCAGTTGTCGACGTAGGCGGCGAAGCGGTACTCGGCGGCGCGCGCGCCCACGAACTCCGTGCGCCGCCATGTCGGGTGGGCCTCGACGTCCCGCGGAGCGTGCGCCACCTGCCGCGCCAGCTCCTGTAACTGATGGGGCGTCGGACGCATCAGTAGCGCCTCGCGACTCGCGGGGAGCTGCTGCAGCACGGGAGGCTCCGAAGGAAGCGGGGGGGCGCTCGCCACCGGTGGCGGGCTGGAGGCACGCCGGTCCGGTTTTGCGCTCCCGCCGTCGTCAAGATTGGCCTGGGCCAGCACTTCCGGGCGGCTCGGCGCAACCGTGCTGCGCGCGTTGACCAGCACCACCTCGAGGAGGTCGTGAGGGGTAGCGGCCGGGCGCGGGCCAGACGGGCCCCAGCCGAGGGCGACGATTGCGGCCCCGTGCACGAGCACGGATGCAGCGACCGCAGCACGCAACGGCTGCTGCAACACCTATACGCCCTCCGCCCGCCCCGCATACCGGCACGGGAGGTGCGTTTCCCAGTAGTCCGCCTCACCGAAGGCCACACGAACCCGATCGCCGGGCGCGAGGGAGGGCATGCCGGTCACCCGGCAGACGAGCGGCAGGTTGGCGAGGCGGACAAGCTCGTCGCGAATGACGGTTGCATCCGATTCGCCAAGCCTCTCTTGCGCAATGAATCGCAGGCACCAGTACCGCTCGAGCTGACGCTGAAACTCGCCATATGCTTCATAGGCCTCCTCAAAACGACCCGCCACGGCCTCCAACGCCTCGCGGGTATGGGGCGGCGCCTCGCCAAGCGCCAGCGCGATGATCTGCCGCTGGTTGGCGAGATCGGCGAAGCGACGGATGGGCGAGCTGGACCAGGCGTAGTGGGTCACACCCAGCCCTTCGTGGGCACCGGGCTCGGCCTCCATTCGCGTCTTGGCGCCACGCTGGTTTCGGTACAGGCCGGGTACACCCGCCTCCGCCAGCACCCTGCCCCAGGTTGCATTGACGTGAATCATCAACTCGGCAACCAGCGTGTCGACGGGCGAGCCCCGGGGTCGAACCTCGATCGACACGCGACCGCCTTCGACCCGAAAGGTGTAGTCCACCCGGTCGGCCCGCTCTTCTTGCGCCCCGCGAGCGGCACGCAGCTTGCGCGCCAAGTGCCACAGCAGCGCCAGCTCCGCGCCGAAGGGGCCAGGCGGGCTGCCCGCGGCGAGCGCCTCTCCGGTTAGCCGCGACTCGAGCTCGCCCGTGCGCAGGTTGGCTGCGATCGGCACGCGCTCCACGCGCGTCTCGTGAGACCGGACGTCGAGCGTATCGGGGTCGATGACAACATAGAGCGAGACAGCGGCCACCGCGCGGCCCGCCGCGAGCGTCGAGCCGGCAACGGCGGACTCGGGAAGCATGGTGATCTTGCCGCCCGGGTAGTAGACGGTGGACAGGCGCTCCCGCGCCAGCGCCTCCAGCGGGTGGCCGTCACCGAACAGCAGAGCGGGGGCCGCGATGTGAATTCCGACGCGCCAACTCCCGTCGGACTGCCGCGTGACCGAGAACGCATCATCGATCTCCGTGGTGTCCTGATCGTCGATGGAAAAGGCTTCGACCGCCGCCTGCGCAAGGTCGGGCGGGCTGCCTGTCGAGGGCGCCTTGGGGAAGCCCAAGCCCCCCGGATAGCGATCGAAGGCAAGCTTGCGAAGCCAGTAATCCTGCGGGCCCTGGAGCAAGCCGACGCTCGCCAGAAACTGCGCCGGCGGGTTCCCGGAGGCTGCAGCGGCCTGCTCCAGCGCCCGCCAGGGAAGGCTCATCTTGTCGGGCTTGAAGAGCAGGGTATCCAGATGGGTCGCGATCTCCTCGGGCGTCTCACCCCGGGCGAGTGAGGCCGCCCATGCATCCACCTGTTCCTGCTGCCGTCGCTTCTTCTCTGCGCCCGCGAGCGCTGCGCGCAGGTTCTCCGCCGGTGCGGCCTGATAGCGGCCACGGCCGCGCCGGTAGAAGTACATCGGGTTGGCGTGCAGGGCGAGCGCTACAGCCGTGGCCTGCACTGGCGACGGCGACTGCCCGAAGTAATCGGCCGCCAGGTCGGCGAAGCCGAACTCCTGGGCGCTGCAAACCTCCCAGAGAAACTGGCGGTCGATCGCCTCCGACTGCGCCTGGGCATCACCCATGAAGCTCGAGAGCGGCTGCCCGTCGAAGCGCAGGAGAATGGCAGTGGCCTTCACTTTGGAGCGCTTGCCGTGCGCCGCCTCCACCTGGAGCGCGCCGCCCGCCTCCGAAAGGACGGTGCCCACCCGAAACGCGCCATCCTCCTCGAAGAGCACTTGCTTCACGAGAGGCCCTCTTGGCGTGGCTCGCGCGCCCACGCGACGATGCCGGGAAGGTGGCCCGCGAAGCCCTGGAGCGAGTGATCACCCCCCTGGGCGACGTCCTGGCGAGCGCCAGCGTAGTACGCCACCGCCTCCCGATAATCGAGCACGTCGTCGCCCGTCTCGGCGAGCAGCCAGTAGCGGTCAGGCCGGGTGATGCGCGGCGGGTCGAGGGCGCGCAACTCGACCAGGTGATCGCCCGACAGCTGGAACGCTTCCCCCGTGTAGGGATTGCGCTGCGGCCCTTGAAGGCGGCTCAAGAGGCGCTGCGGATGCACTGCCGGGTTAATCACGACCGCGCGGCACCCGAGGCGCTCGGCGAGCACGGTGGCATAGAAGCCACCCAGCGAGCTGCCCACCAGCAGGGGCTCCCCACCCAAGGCGCCCACTTCCGCTGCGGCCCTATCGACGGCACGAGCCGGGCGATGAGGCAGCGCCGGAACCCGATAGGCTACGTCTGGTGCATGGCGGCGCAGGTATTCGCCCAGCTGCGAGGCCTTGGCGGAAGCGGGCGAGCTGAGGAAGCCGTGCAGGTAGACGATCGCGCTCACCGGGTGGCGCTGGCTGCTGCGCCGAGGCGCTCGAGCAATCGCCCGTGAATGGCGCCGAAGCCACCGTTGGACATGACGAGGACATGGTCGCCCGGCTGCAATGTCACCGCAAGAAAATCGAGCAGCGCCTCGACGCTTGCGTGCACGGTCGCCTTGGAACCCAAGGACGCGAGCGCAGCGCCGGCATCCCAGCCAAGCCCGCTCGCATGGCAACAAACGAGGTCTGCGCCGGCGAGGCTTGCGGCAAGGCGGGACTGCATGGTGCCCTGCTTCATCGTGTTGGAACGGGGCTCGAACACCGCCACGATCCGCGCCCTGCCGACACGCCGTCGCAGGCCGGACACCGTGGCCTCGAAGGCTGTCGGATGGTGGGCGAAGTCGTCATAGACGGTCACGCCACCGGCCACGCCGCGCACTTCCAGGCGACGCTTCACGCCCTCGAAGCGGGCGAGCGCACCGATCGCTGCGTCGACTGGAACTCCCGCGTGTCGCGCTGCGGCAATGGCCGCCAGCGCGTTGTGTCGATTGAATGCCCCGGGGACATCCCATTCGACACGCCCGACGACGCGCCCGGCGTGCATCACCTCGAAGGATTCACCGGGCCCTTCGGCGCCCACGGACCAGTCGCCACCCGCGCCAAATCGCTCGACGGGCGTCCAGCAGCCGCGCTGAAGCACGCGGGCGAGCGGCTGGTCTGCAGCATTCACCACCAGGCGGCCGCCCGAGGGCACGGTACGCACGAGGTGGTGAAATTGCGTCTCGATGGCCGCCAGGTCGGGAAAGATATCCGCGTGGTCGAACTCGAGGTTATTCAGAATTGCCGTGCGCGGCCGGTACCAGACGAACTTCGAGCGCTTGTCGAAAAAGGCCGTGTCGTACTCATCGGCCTCGACCACGAAAAACGCCGAGTTCGTGAGCCGCGCCGAAACACCAAAGTTGCGCGGCACGCCGCCGATGAGGAACCCCGGGTTGAGCCCAGCCGACTCCAGAATCCACGCGAGCATCGCCGAGGTTGTGGTCTTCCCATGGGTGCCGGCTACGGCAAGCACCCACTTGCCCGCAAGCACGTTTTCGGCGAGCCACTGCGGCCCGGAGGTGTAGCGCAGGCCTCGGTCGAGCATGGCCTCGACCACGGGCTTGCCGCGCGTCATGGCGTTGCCGACAACGCAGACGTCCGCCGGGTAGCGGTCCAGCTGCCCGGCATCGTAGCCCTCGTGTACCGCCACGCCCAATTCGCGGAGCTGGTCGCTCATCGGCGGATAGACCTGCGCATCACAGCCGGTGACGATGTGGCCCGCCTCGCGGGCGATCTTGGCCAGTCCGCCCATGAAGGTGCCGGCAATGCCAAGAATGTGCAGTTTCACGGGCGGAAAATGAAGTACACGGCGCCCACCAGGCACAGCGAGGCCCACAGGTAGTTCCACGACAGCCGCTCGCCCATGTAGAACATCGCGAAGGGTGCGAATACGGCGAGTGTCACCACCTCCTGCAGGATCTTCAATTGCGCGAGGCTCAAGCCGCTGCCGAAGCCGATGCGATTGGCCGGCACCTGAAGCAGGTACTCGAAGAGCGCGATCCCCCAGCTTGCGAGGGCTGCCCACCACCACGGGCTCGACTGCAGATGCTTGAGGTGCCCGTACCACGCAAATGTCATGAAGAGGTTCGAAGCGGCCAACAGGGTGACCGTGGCTGCGATCGTCTGCAGGGGCGTCATGGGCGAAGCGCGGGCCTGCGCGAAGGAGAATGTAAGGGGTCAAAATCTTATCACCCGACCGCGTTACACTCGCCGGGCTGCACCACTCAATCGGCCCGTCACAGCACCCCATGGTTCCCCACCTCACCACGTCGCTTACCGGCCCCCTCAACGAGCTCGAGCGCCTGGTGCTGGGGAAGCGCCCGGAAATCGAGCATTGGTTGCGTGCCCAGTTCGCGGAGCACGAGGTGCCGTTCTACGCCTCCGTGGACTTGCGCAACGCGGGCTTCAAGCTGGCGCCCGTGGACACGAACCTGTTCCCCGGCGGCTTCAACAACCTCAACCCGGATTTCTGGCCGCTTTGCGTGCATGCCGCCATGTCGGCCATCCAGAAGCTCTGCCCCGACGCGCAGCGCTTTGTGCTCGTGCCGGAGAACCACACCCGCAACCTCCATTACCTGCATAACGTCGCCGTCCTCAAGCGCATCCTCGAGGGAGCAGGACTCGAGGTGCGGATCGGCAGCCTGATCCCGGACCTTCCAGGGCCGACGACGCTCGAGACTTCGGGTGGCGAGAGCATCCTGCTGGAGCCGCTGCGACGCTCGGCCAACCGAGTGGAGCTTGATGGATTCGACCCCTGCGCAGTCGTGCTGAACAATGACCTGTCGGCCGGCATCCCCCCCCTGCTCCAGGGCCTCGAGCAGGTGGTCGTGCCACCCCTCAAGGCAGGGTGGTCCACCCGTCGCAAATCGCAACACTTCGCAGCCTTCAACACGGTTGCGGAAGATTTTTCCCGGCTCCTCGGCATCGACTCGTGGTTCGTGAACCCGGCGTTCGCCACCTGCGGCGAAGTGAATTTCGCCGAAAAGGCGGGTGAGGAATGCCTGGCAGCAGCGGTGGCACAGGTGCTCGACGGGACACGGGTGAAGTACGCTCAGTACGGGATCACTGAAGCGCCTTTTGCCATCGTCAAGGCCGATGCCGGGACCTACGGCATGGGCATCATGACGGCTCGCAGCCCCGACGATGTGAGGAACCTCAATCGCAAGGCCCGCAACAAGATGGCCGTGGTGAAGGAGGGCCTCGAAGTCTCGCAGGTGATCATCCAGGAAGGCGTTCCCACCTTCGAGCAAGTGGGGGAGGCGATCGCCGAACCTGTGGTCTATATGATCGACCAGTTCGTGGTGGGCGGCTTCTACCGTGTGCATACGGAGCGCGGCAAGGACCAGAACCTGAACGCGCCGGGAATGGAATTCCGTCCCCTCGCCTTCGAGACCGATTGCCACCTTCCGGACTGCACAGGCGCCCCCGGCGCGCCGCCCAACCGCTTCTACACCTACGGCGTCGTCGCCCGGCTCGCCCTGCTCGCCGCCGCGCTCGAGATTGAGGCGCTATCCCCGGAGGCCCCATGAAGATCGCGTTTCTCGTCGACCCGATGGCCAGCCTGAATCCCAAGAAGGATTCCTCCATCGCCATGATGCGCGAGGCTGCGCGCCGCGGGCACGAGGTGTTCGCCTTCGAGCTGCGCGATCTCTTCGTGCGCGCGGGCGAGGTGCTCGCCAGCGCGAAGGCCATTGCCTTGCCGGGCGGAGATGGGCGCTGGTGCGATGCGGGCGAAGCCCGGGAGCAACCCCTGTGCAATTTCGACTGGGTGCTGATGCGCAAGGACCCGCCCTTCGATGCCGAGTACTACTACGCAACCCTGCTTCTCGAGCGGGCCGAGGCGCAGGGCGCTCGGGTGATGAATGCCGCTCGGGGGCTGCGCGACTGGAGCGAAAAGCTCTCGATTTTGAGATTCCCCCAGTTCACGCCACCGACATTGGTGTCCCGTGAGCCGGCGCGCATCCAGGCCTTCATCGATGAGCAGCGCGACGTCATCCTCAAGAAGCTCGACGGCATGGGGGGCACGATGATCTTCCGCGTACGCCACGACGACCCCAATCGAAACGTCATCGTGGAAACCATGGCCGGAGCGGCCGAGCGAACCATCATGGCGCAACGCTACGTGCCGGAGATAGTCAAAGGTGACAAGCGCGTGCTGGTGATCGACGGGAACCCGTTCCCGCAGTGCCTGGCACGAATCCCAAAGTCGGGTGAGACCCGCGGGAACCTCGCTGCGGGCGGCACCGGTATCGCGCAGCCGCTGAGCGCGCGGGACCGCGAGATTGCGCGGACGGTGGGCGCCGTGCTTGCGCAAGAGGGGATGCTTTTGGGCGGTCTGGACGTGATCGGGGACTGGCTTACCGAAATCAACGTCACCAGCCCCACCTGCATGGTGGAAATCGGTGAGCAGACCGGCGAGCGCGCCGAGCGCGCCGTGCTGGATGCGCTCGAGCAGCGGCTAGCCGCGGGCAAGCGCTGCGTCGAGTAGCGCCCCGAAATTCGCGATCATCCTATCGGCGGCCTCTCTCCGGGCCGGCGGAACGTGTGCAGAGCGCACAGCTGGCGCCCAGATGGGCTGCGGAAACCAGGGGTCATCTCGCCAACGGGGGATCACGTGCCAATGAAGGTGGGGCACCACGTTGCCGAGGCTCGCGAGGTTGATCTTGTCTGGGCGGAGTTCCCGGCGGATGACCGTTTCGACAGCCCATACCACTTGCATCAGCTGCTGGCGATCGCTGGTGGGGAGGTCGGTCATCTCTGCCGCGTGGCGGTTGAGCACGACCCGGATGAAGCCTGGCAGCGCAGGGTCGTCGACCGATACCACGACGCACAGGACGTCGTGCCACAAAACCCGCTCCACTGCACCTTCACACAGCTCGCATTGTCGGGTGTTCACGACATTTAGGCTCGGGGCTCTGGCGCGACAACGATGTGGTCCGGCGATAGGCCAGCCCTGTACCTCACCATCATGGACTCATAGGCCCGCTCGAGGTGCCGCGTGTAACGCTCGCTATCAAATAGCGGCTTTGTCAGCCGATGTTGGGCGAGCTTCGCACGTAATCCTGCGAGTTCCGCCGGATGGTGCGCCAGATGCACCGCCCGATCTTCGTATTCGTTCAGGCTCTCCACAATGAGCTCGGGCAGCGCAATCGCCTCGAGAAGGCTAGCCCCCACACGCCCAGGGAAAGTCGACCCCTTGCAAGTCAGCACAGGTAACCCAGCCCAGAGGGCATCGCTCCCGGTCGTGTGCGCATTGTAGGGCAGCGTGTCGAGAAACAAGTCTGCGGCCCGCAAGCGGGCGAGGTGCTCTGCCGATTGCATAGGGGCACCGAAAACCAACCTCGATGGGTCAACCTCACGTACTAAGGCTTCGCGACGCAGATTGGCAATAGTCGCCTCATTTGCCGCGAAGAGCCACAGCACGCTGCCTGGCGTACGCTTGAGAATCCGCATCCAGACATCAAACATGGCCGGCAGAATCTTGTAGGTATTATTGAAGCAACAAAAAACAAAGCCGTCCTCCGGAAGGGCGACTTCAGCACGCTCAAAAGTACGATCCGCTATTGGCCTGGATCGGTCGTTTGGCTGATAAGTCTCCGGCAACCAGACTACCTTTTCATCATAGAAAGGCAGGTGTTCGGGGGGGATAACTATCCGGTCCGCAATTACGTAGTCCATGTAAGGTGCACCGAGCGTCCCCGGGAACCCGAGGTAATTGACCTGCAGGGGCGCCGCCCTCATGGAGAATAACTCCTGACGCCGCCGCCCAAAGTAACCATTGAGATTGACTAAGATGTCGATGCCGCGCTCGCACACGGCACGCAGAGCCTGCTCATCAGTCAGGTTGCGAATGGTAACGAGCGAATCGACACTCGCCTCGATGCGCCGGCGAAGGTTGCTGCCGTCATCTGGACCATTATCAAAGGCAAAGATCTCAAATCGTGTCTTGTCATGTAGCTCCAGCACCCCGGCCAAGAGCATGGAGGTAGCTTGGTGAAAGAACTCTCCGGAAACGTAACCAATTCGGATTTTGCTGCCAAGCGGCAGCCGCTGAGGGGGGGCTGCGAATCGAGGGGGGTAGTAGCGCTGCGCGTAGCGCCGCGCACACTTTTGCAGCTGGGCTGGGGAAACTGACGCTGCTTGCAGACTGAAAGGCTCGGCCACCTCCTCGTCGTGCTCTACCCCTCGGCTGCAGCATTCGATCAACCTGTCGACATCACGCCAGTCACCACTGAGCAAGCGTGCATACAACAAGAGGCCCTGGCCATGGCGAGCGCCAGGGTCGATGGCAAGCAATTGTGCAAACGCCTCCGCAGCTTCATCGTAGCGACGAAGGGACATCAGACTTTCAGCGAGGCTGGATAACGCAAAGCGCTGCCCAGGCTCCTGATTCAACACGCGTTTGAAGGCGCTGGCCGCCTCAGCGTCGCGGCCAAGTAAACGCCAAGCGACGCCAAGACCCAGCCAAGCAGGCCAGTAGGAGGGGTCCACTGCGAGCGCCCTACCAAAGCTATCCGCAGCGGGCTCAAGGGCCTGTGCGCGCAACTCGTCATTACCCTGGTTATAAAGGGTGCGAACAGCGTCAGCGGTCACGCGCCACCTAAGTCATGATGGCTTGTTGCAACCCCTTGCGCCAAACCAATTATGGCGTTGCTCAGGGCGGCCAAGGGTCCCGCGTCGTCGAAAAGCATTGAGTGCGCCGAGATCAGATCGCGCTGACAGTCCATCCGCCGCGCTCGGTCCGTACCGAGCTGCACGGCGATCTTCACATAGTGATCGCGGTCGCTGGCAATTAGGCTACCCAGGCCCATGAGTCGAAGCATGGCACTGCTTTGTCGACCCCGCATAAGCGGTCCCGCGAGGGTCACGATCGGCAAACCAACCGATAGCGCATCGAGCGCGGTGTTCCCCCCGGACCAGTGAACCGTGTCTAGCATTACATCGCACTGCCGGTTTACAGCGAGGTAGGCCTCGTGGGTCAATGCGGGGAGGAAATGCAAGTATTTTTGTGTTGAAAGTCCGCGGCGGTGGAAAACAGGCTTCAAGCGACGAACAAGCGCATCGACAATGACGCGTGATTCACTTGCAAATAACACTGCGAGGCCATTGGGGTCTGCAGCCAGAACATCCGCAATCAGCTCGTCGTTGTCGGGATGGATCTTGAACAGGGACTGCGGCACCAGGTAGAGAGTCCGGCCATCGGGCAATCCGAGCTCGGTGCGCGAGACGGAAGCAGGAGTCCCAGGGTGGGCATACCGGGTGCCCAGCCCTGGCAGCAAAAAGAGCTGCTCGCGATAGTGCGCCCGGGCGTCCTCGGGCTCCATCGATGCGCAACTAATGAATGCATCGATGGCCGTCAAGCCTGTTGTTGTAGGGTGGCCCCATGCAGCGCATTGGACGGGCGCGAGGCGAAGGTGGGCGAGCGCGAAGGTATCCGGATGCATTCCCAACTCCGGGTATATGAGGACGTCGAGTTCATCGTTCCGGATGCGCTGCGCCACCGTTTGAATTGGCAAGCCTCCGTGATGCCGGAATACGGAGGCTCGTGCTCTCAGCTCATGCGTGTTCGGCGTAACGTGAGTGTTCGAGTAATAGACGTAAACCTCGAATGCTGCGGGGTCGAGTCCCAGAATCCACGGCGAAAAATACCGCCCGACAGTGCAGTCGTAGAAGAAATGACTTGCAAAGCCCACCCGTATACGGCTCCGGCTGGATCTCGGCCTTACGGGTAACTCCAGCCATTCGGGGGCAGAGCCTCTGAGAACTGCCTGTACGAAATCTCCAAACACGGACTGGAGTAGCACATCATTTTTACCTTGGTAGGCCAGCAGAAAATTACACCAGCGAAGATCTTGCAGGATGTCACGGGGCGGCTTTGCGAACCGCCTGACAGGAAGCTGGGCCAGGGTCGCGAGTGCCTTCGCGTAAGTTTCACGGCTCTCATCCAGGTGGGCTTGGCTTCCGTAAACATGTGGGAGGGTTAGGGCTGCACCGAAGGCGGCCCGGAGACTGCTTGGGTTTCGCATGGCAAGATCGACGTAGGCGCCACGGGCGTCATCCCAACGCCCCCGCTCCCAAAGAAGGGTCGCCGCAGCAATGCCCGACTGGGCGTTGTCGGGAGCTGCTTCCTGCGCCCGTTGATAAGCCTGAAGCGCCTTGATCGGCTCACCTTGGCGTTTATAAATGTCGCCAAGCAATAGGAGCGCATCAGCAGCGCCACCGGGTGTACCCAGGGCCTCTTTCGCACAGGCCTCGGCCTCCTCAAGGCGCCCGCTCGCAAGCATCACACGAGCGATGTCATACAAGACCCCTGCCGAGGCTGCACCGAGGCTAACTGCGCGCTCCAAGGCGTCGAGCGCCGCATCGGTTCTTCCTGCCGCCAACAGGGATGATCCAAGGCCCGCCCAGGCTAGGCCGAGCGTGGCGTCCTTTTCAAGCGCCGCCCTAAACCAGGAAATGGCTTCGTGATGCGACTCCTGCTGCGCAGCGACTCGCGCAGCCTGCAACCGAAAATATGCGGGCTCACCATCCACGAGACGCATTGCTGTCGCGATACTGTGCTGCGCATCAGAGAGGTTTCCCTGCTGCTGTGATGCCAAGGAGCGTAGGTACCAAAGCTCCGCAGCGCCCGAGTCGTCATCAGAGAGATCTTGTAGCGCAGACCATGCCTTGGCAATGTCGCCAGCACGCAGCATTTGCTTGACTGCGGCGATGAGTGGTTCGTTCACGCGATCCCCGGGGCTGGCTTTTCGCACCATCGCTTCCACTCATGCCGATAGAGGGCTTCGAGGTCTCGGGTAAAGCGCGGCACAGCGGTTGCAGCAGAGTCGCGCATCCGTCGCCTGAGGCCCGCAGACACCTGCGCGAGTTGCTCTGGATGCTCGACGAGAGTGCACGCGATATGCACATATGCATCGGTATTAGTTGCCACCAACTCCGGCATCCCGATCGCCGAGAGAATCGCCAGGGACTGCCTGCTGATCATAGTCTCGCCACGAAGCGCGACAACGGGCCGCCCCATCCACAGGGCTTCCAGAGTTGTCAGCCCGCCGTTGTACGGAAATGTATCAAGTGCCACATCGATTTCGAGGTACTCATCAAGCATAGTGGCATGGCTCGAGGCACCCCTGAGATCGATCCTGCTCGGGTCGATCCCGCGACACTTGAACCACGAACGCACGTGGGCGCGCTCCGGCTCTCCCCCTAACGCGGAATTCTTCACGATTAGGCGGGCCTCCGGCAGCTGCCTCAGCAAGCGGCACCAGACGTCCAGCGTCTCACCGGACAGTTTCGCTAGACGATTGAAAGAGCCAAAAACCGGCGAGGCACCGGTGCACGCTGCCGGCTGCCGAACCTCTGGCGCATAGGTGGGTGGCGTCCAGCAGTAGCGCAGAGCCGGCAACCGGGTCACGCGCTCTACAAAAGGCTGTAGCGCCTCGGGTGGTGAGTGCACGGGATCCGAGATGATGAAGTTGACCGCGTCGATGCCCGTGGTGTTGAAGTAATCCAGCCACGTAGCTTGAACCGGCGCAGCCCGCCAAGCGAGCACCGGCAGGCGGTGCCCCGGGGTGTGCCCCGCAAGGTCGACAAGGATATCGATACCATCCGCACGAATCTGGTTGGCCACGGCTTCATCAGATTGGCCTGCTGTTGTGCGCCAACCTGAGCTTGAATTGCGAAAAAGTCTCGTCACATCGTCTTCGAACGATTGCTCGGCATAGCAATAGACCTGAAATTGGGTCTTGTCGTGATTCAACAGCACAGAAAGCGACAACGATGCAGCCGATGACCGATGAAAGCGCGGTGATAGATAACCGATGCGAAGCTTCTTCCCGGGGTCCTGGTTTGGGCGAAACCCGGAAGTTTTTCCCCGGGCTGGAGCGTAGCGCCGCGCCCAATCAAGATGGGCCTCGAACACCGCACGAGTGCTCTTCGCGGTCGTGTAGTGCATCGCGATGAGCCGCTGGCTTGCAATCTGGGCGGCATCAGCTGGCTTCAGGGCCTCGGCCCGATCGAGGTTAGTCAGGACTTCGCGGGTGTTACCGAGATGCGTATCGCAATTGGCCAGGCCCAACCACGCACCGGGGAGGCTCACATCGATACGAGTCGCTTGGCAGAACGCATCACGAGCGGCCATCACCTCGCCACAGCGAAGCCGCACGGCACCCAAAAGTTCCCACGCACGGGCGTGCTCGGGAGACAGGCGCACCGTTTCCTCGAGCGCGTCAAGGGCCAGGCGATCAGCGCCAGCGCGGGATAGCATTGCGCCCAGATTCCACCAGCTTCGCTTATCCCTCGGCGCAAACGAGACCGCCCTGCGGAAAGCCAAGATTGCTTCGTCCGGCCGATTGTCGTCCGCAAGGGCAAGACCCAATCTGGCATGGGCGTTCGCGAACTCGGGCCGCAGCCTCACCGCCCTTTGCCAAGCGCTCACTGCTTCCGCCCGATGTCCGGCGCGCTCGTAGACGTCACCCAACGCGTAGAGGTAATGCGGTTGCTCCTCGAGCGCAATGGCCTGTCTCAGCGCCGACTCAGCGAGTTCCAGCTTGCCCTTTTGGGCGTGTACCAGCCCCAACCGAAACAGCGGTTCGGGCTCGGCCGGGAACAAAATTGCGGATTTTTCGTAGGCGGCGAGCGCTCCATCCAAGTCACCCGCTCGATGGAGTAACTCCGCTGCGGCAAGTGCTGCCTCGAGGTTAGCCTCGCCCCGCCTCATCGCGCATGCGGCAAAAGCACCAACCCATGTGGAACGACTCGACGAGCAGCCAGCTAGGGCGCCCTCGATGAGCTCCGAGTCGCGCCTGAAGCAAGGGGCTCTTTCACGAGGTCCAATATGTTGGCTTCGTGGATCTTGGTTTGCGGGGTGTTCTTGAGCTCGCCAATCAGCCGTTCAGTCTCCAGCCCCTTGAAGCGAGCGACCTCATCGGCGATGAGCCCTTCCTTCACTTCATCGAAAGAGCGCATGCGGGATGGCGTTTTATGCTCTAGGCGCACCAAGTGCAAGGCCGCGCCCGATTCCACGGGCTGCGAGATCTCACCGGGCTTCGACAAAGAAAAGGCTACCTCAGAAATGGCCTTTTCCAAGTCGCGCGGCGCGACCTGCTGAAACCGACCCCGAGTCTTGGGAAACAACGCATCGTCGTTGTACTCGGTCGCGATCCGAGAGAATGACTCCCCCGCAAGCCACTTATCACGTGCCTCGCGGGCTCGAGCCATCGCCATCTCCCGCGTACGACCAACGAGGGAGATCTGGAGGTATTCGCCTGTTAAGCGTTCGGGCTCTCGGAATCTGTCGGGGTTCAGGCGATAGACATCGCGAGCGCGCTCAACCATATCTGGGGTCGCCATCTCCGCCTGATGCCGACTTTGCCATACCTGAGCGAGGAATCCCTCCTCAAGCTGCTTGGCTCGTAACGCGACGAGCGGGTCCTTATCGTAACCCTTTACCCGCGCCTCATTGGCCAGCGTGCGGTTTGTGTAAATTAACTCCACCGCCTTCGACACGCGCTCGAGGGAAGCCCGAAATTCTGGGCGCTGGCCCTCCGGGACGCGGAGAAGAAACGCCTCAAAGTCCCTTGCGAGAACCTCAAGGCTGCCTTGCGTGATCAAGGGCTTGTCGCCCGCCGCGCCCGGTACGCTCAAGCCGATCAGGCACACGAAAGCGAAGAAGGAAAAAGCGGTGTTACGGGTATACATGTTCGGGAGCGCCCTACGCGATACCTCCCGCGCAGGGCGTGCGTATTCAATTTCAGTCTTGGTAGGAAAGATCAACGTATGCGCTGCACGCTCCAGTCGGACACGTCGCAGCATTCGTGGCTGGATTCAGCCAACGAATGTTAAGAAAATAATTTTTGTCGGGGTCCAGGCGGCACGTCCAAAAGTAGAAAGGGTCTGCAGCCCGGGTCTTGATATTTCCTGAGGAGCTTGTATCGAAGTACCCGCAATTGGCAGGTCGCGTGTTTCCCGCGGGCGGAGCATTAAAGGCTCCCTGACATTCAGACACCGCCATCTCCCAACCATCGGAAGGGTAGGCGTAACCCGGGACGGGCATCGTTAGACCGATGTTGATGCCAAAGCGACTCCCGAACTCCGAGACGCGCTTAGCCGGGAATCGAACGCTCGCCGTTTGACCGTTACGCAGGTCGATGATCTTCGCCCGGCTGCCGGCTTGGCCAACAAGGTCATAGAACTGTGCTGTCGCAGCGCCAGTGCAATTGGCCCCTCCCCCACCACCCCCGCCACCACCTGAAGCGGTAACAACGAGTGAAAACGACGTCGGGCTCGCCAAATTCGCTCCCTGAGCGTTGGATAGCGCGCAGGAAATCGTGGAAGAAGTGACCCCGGTTGGGAGTGCGGTAGGGGTTATGGTGAACGATTGAGTGCCGTTACCCGTAATGGACACGGTTCCCGATGAACCGCTGGAGTATTGAGGAACATAACCGCCTGTTGCGCTGCACGAAAATGAAACGGTGGCTGTGGTAGCAGTTCCGCTGTTGCCAAAGCGCGTCACGGTCACCGCTACGCCAGAGGCAGTGTCGGCAACTGTTGCACCACCAGATGAGGAAAAGCTGATGGAGCCAGGGTCACTCGGGCTGTTCGTGACGCACTGAACCTCAATGCTTCGGTCGGCTGCCAAGGACAACGAAGTGTACTGGCACGTGTTGGCCGTAGCGTTTCGCAGGGTAATGGTCTGACCGTGCGCGCCGGAAACGGCAGCAAACACAAGACAGGCAAGCGCGAACCATTTCCCGAAAGTGAAGCGATAGGCCATTTTTCTCTCCCCAGGACCGAAAAAAGTTACCACCATCCTAACAGGTTGAATGTAGCGGCGGCGCCCCTACGAGCGGCGTATTTTGCTCGCCTGTCAGCTCTTACCGCATAAAAAAACGGGGGCCAAGGCCCCCGTTTTCTGATGACAAACCCGACCAATATTACGGGTTGGGAGTGATGCTCTGACGATACTTGTGCTCGAAAGCCGAACCGTAGTTCGCCTGGAAGTTGCCGAGCGTACCGTTATTGAACGTTCGGACCATGAAGCCGACGACCGGCAATCCGATAAAGGTCGGGGCGGCTTGCGACGTTGCGTTGGTTGCGAGGTTGGTGGTCGTGCCCGAGGCAGCGCCGATTCCGAGGATCGAGTTGGCGCCGGTGAACGTCAACGCAGCCCAACCATTCTGGAAGGCCGCGTTCACCGACACGGCGGTGGAGTTGGCCGAACCCAGAACGCCAGAGGCGGTACCCGACGCGGTGGTATGGGCCACCCCGTTGCGAATCGACAGCACGGTGGACTCCCAGCACACGGAGGAGCCGGCAGCACCCGGGGGCA
>Ga0075471_10000323_pt1 | contig 28047 bp, 29 predicted proteins | sample DEB19_08_DNA_2_FD_74787 | JGI IMG/M metagenome (GOLD analysis project Ga0075471, IMG submission 74787) | Aqueous microbial communities from the Delaware River and Bay under freshwater to marine salinity gradient to study organic matter... | ecosystem: Environmental > Aquatic > Marine > Coastal ...
ACAGATGGCTATTTCTTGAGAGCAAATTCTTCAGCAGCTGCTGGCATTGAGTGGGGTTCAATTCCAACAATTAACGACATTGATGATGTTGGTGGAGTAACAATAACTTCTCTTACATCTGGTCAATTTTTAAAGTATAATGGTTCAGCTTGGGTTAACGCTGGACTTGCTGAAACAATTGGCGTATCAGAGCTTTCAGATGTAACAATTACTTCAGCCGTCGCAAACCAAGTTCTCCTTTATAATGGATCAGCCTGGGTCAATACTTCTAACCCAACAGTTGCTGGAAACTTGACTGTTTCTGGTAACTTGACAGTTTCTGGGACAACAACAACCATTAATACAGAAACTTTAACAATAAATGACAACATTATTATATTGAATAATAATGAAGCTGGAACACCTTCAGAAAACGCTGGAATTGAAGTTGAGCGTGGAACATCAACAAATGTTGTTCTTCGTTGGAATGAAACAGATGACTGTTGGGAGTTCACAAATGATGGAACTACCTACCAAAGAATATTTGGTGACACTGTAACCAATGCCCAAACAGCAGCATACACTTTAGTATTAGCTGATAGAGGCAAAATGATTGAAATGAACGTAGGTTCAGGAAATAACCTTACAGTTCCAAGTAACGCAAACGTAGCTTATCCAGTAGGAACTACGATCACAGTTCTCCAAACTGGAGCTGGTCAAACTACAATAGCTGCCCAAGCAGGCGTAACTGTTAACGCTACTCCAGGTCTTAAATTGCGTACTCAGTGGTCATCTGCTACACTTATTAAGAGGGCTACTGATACATGGGTGGCATTAGGAGACTTGGCAGCATAATATGACAACGAACAGAATACCAGAGCCAGGTAAAGGTTCTAAAAGAAAAAACGCTAAACCAACAGTAGCAGCACGGAACTGCTGACTCAGTAGCTAATACCGCGATTACCAATGCAGGCTTTGTTGTTGGAACGCCAACAAATACTAGCACAGGTGTTCCAGCAGAACTCAATACGGTTAAAACCGCACTAACAGATACAACTGTTACTCCTTTAGGTACGACGATTTCGTATGAAAGATATGCACCATTTTTTCCGCCATACTTTCCGCCATATTTTCCTCCGTACTTTCCTCCGTACTTCCCACCATGGTTCCCACCGTTCTTCCCACCATTTTTCCCACCGTTCTTCCCACCATTTTTCCCACCGTTCTTCCCACCATATTTCCCACCAGCATTTAAGTAAACTTAAGTGTTGGTGTGGTAATATATTGATGATTAATTTTAATTAGTTATCAATATGGAGAATTAAAATGTTTGTGAATCCTTTTATATCAGAAAATATTATTCCAATATTTTTTCTTATACTTAGTTTTGTTTTTTTTAATTACTTATATAACAGTGAAAAATTTAGATCAATACTTAGACCAGATGGAAAAAAGCACTATGGCGAAACCAGTGCAACCTCCAATTTAATTAAAACTATCCAGTGCGCTATTGCAGTAATTGGTTTAATTTACTACTACATAACCGATATAAGATATGGTAATTATCCTAATGTAGCTATGAAGTCATTAACAATGAATTTATTAGCTGTAGAAACATTAAGTTTGATCAAAGCTAAAAAATACTATCTTAGAAAAGACATCGCCTATCACCATTATGGGGTGATTTTCTTTAGCATATTAGCTCTTGGTGTTGACTTTAATAAAAATAAACCAGCTCAAATGCTGATAATAATGTTATTTACAGTTAGTTTATGTATCCCTTACATGATATATAATACGTTAAAAGCATATTATAATTTAGAATGGTTAAGATCATGGGCGATAATGAGTTATATTATACCTTTTCCTATTTTTGTTATTTATTCAATATTTCAATGGAGATTTTATTCGTCTGAAATATGGAAATGGTTTGCTATTTACTGGGTGCCAATAACCCCAATGCTTTACACTAATTATGTATCAATTAAATTTATCTTAAAAAGACAAGAAAGTTTTACACAAAGACATGGAAAAAAAGAATATTAAAATAGAAAATCCTGCCTTAGGCGTCTATATATATAAAAACGCTATTCCAAATGGTCTTCAATTAATAGAAAGATTAGAGTCAGTATTAGGTAATAGCTCTGATGAGCTGTTTAAGTGGACAGATTCAACCCGCGTAAACGGAAAAGATCTTTCAGACTATAGAACATGTTTTGATTTTAAAATACATTCAGATTACTGGAAGTTTTTAACCCCAGAATTTGAAGAAATAAAATTATGTTATGAAGAAATTGAAAAAGTATTTGATGAGACTATTGAGCATTATAAGGAAATATTTAATTTAAAACTTGGCTGGAGAGCTGGATTAAATTTTATTAAATATGGACAAGGGCATCATTTTGTTAGTCATGTGGACGATGGTTCAAGCGAATCCTGTACAGTTTCTGCCTTAGCATATCTAAATGATGATTATGAAGGTGGAGAATTAGGTTTTCCATTATTGGATTTAGAGTTTACTCCTGAAGCAGGAGATCTTGTATTTTTTCCATCTGGTTTTACGCACGCTCATAAAGTCAATCCAGTAAAATCAGGAATAAGATACTCTGTATTAACTTGGTGGGACTATACCGATAAACTTCATCCAAAAATAGAGCCAACACGATCAGGTGTTCCAAGAATATACAACAATGATAATGATTGGGTTGATGGTGAAGGGTTTGTTTACAGCTGATTACAATAGTTCAGTTATAGTGTAAAAAGATGGAGTGGTAAAACGCTCTCCAGAAGTAACCATTTTTACTCCATGAAGATAGTTAATATCTCCAGGGTGAGCGACACCAAGACCTGGCTCTGGCTTAATAACCAAATCATGTTGCGGGTAATATAATTCCCCACCAGTAAAATCATCGTTATAATAAATAAGTGAATTAAGATCATAAGTAGGAAATGGATTAGGCGATCCATCATTTAATTGTTTATCAGCATGCGGCTGCTGCTCTAGTCCTGGAAACCATCTTATGATTACTGGAGGTCTTGGATGAAGTTTAACTTTAAACTTATCTTCTAGACAAGATTTCATTTTTAAAATATATTTATCTATTAAGTCATATATTTCTAAATTAATTCTTTTAAGAATATCGCAACTGCATTGCCTATTTTGCCAGTACGAAGCATCGTATGTGCAGGTTCCATCTTCTGAATATTGATTTTCTCCAGCATCCATCCATTCGTTTATTGTAGGAAGAAATTTTTGTATTGTTTTAAGATCTTCTAAATCAACAAAATTCTTTACTATAAGAATATTATCTTTTGAAGAACCAAAATGACCAGGCTCTATTAAAGATTTTTCTTTTTGTGGGGAATTCACATTCTACTCCTTGGGCATATATTTATATGGTATAGTATATCACTAAACAAATTTATTGATTGAAGGAAATAAAAATGGAATATTTTCACGTAGGTTCCTGTAATAACATAGAGGATAACCGCAAGTTTGGAATTTTTCTTTATAGAAACGCTATACCAAAAGAGCTAAATATACCAGAAAGATTAGAAGCCACCATAGGCAACAGTAATCATGAACTCTTTAAATGGTCAGAAGCTTTGGTTGGATATAATACAAAAATGCCAGAGTATAGAGATTGTGTTGACCTAAAAATGCACCCAGACCACTGGAAGTTTTTAACACCGGAGTTTGAAGAAGTGAAAAGATGCTATGAAGACGTAGAAACAAATTTAAAAAAATGTTTAACACACTATGAATCTTTATATAATTTTAAAATGGATTATATGGAAGCTATTAACTTCGTAAGATATAAACCAGGCCAACACTTCGCAGTCCACGCAGATCATGGATTCTCATATACGTGTACTGTGTCTTCTGTCATGTATTTGAATGATGATTACGAGGGTGGGGAACTTTGGTTTCCATATTTAAATATTAATTTTAAACCACAAGCCGGAGATATAATTTTATTTCCATCAACCTTTATCTATGCACATGCATCACTAAAGGTTACTAGTGGGGTGAAATACTCCGCAGTGACCATGTTTGATTATAATGATAATAATCATAAGCATAGCTTAGGCCATGCGGTAGATGGTACTAAAGCAGATCCAACAAAGGGTATCTCAAAAGGCACAAACGAGCCACTATCATACCCAATGCCCTCATAGGAGAAAAAATGCCAGATAACATAGAGCAAAACGCAAACACTTTCTCGCTTGAAGAGTTACCTACACTTCAAAAATTTGAAACATCTCTGTATGATATCCCCATTAAATCCTTAGACGGGGAAGAAAATTTACTTTCAAAATATAAAGGCAAAGTAACAATGATCACGAATGTTACTGGAGAATGTGCCAATTCTGCTCAATACCCAATTATTGAGTCTTTATATCACGAATATAAAGATAAAGGCTTTGAAGTGCTGGCAATTCCCAGTACAGATTTTTGCGAATTTGCCTACGGAGAGTTTGCTGATACCAGTGCAACTCCCGAAAAAATGAGAGATCACATGCGTGATTATTACAACACAGAATTACCGTATGCTGAGATGGTAACTATCAAAAAAGACGAAGAAATAGGTTCTACTCCTCATAAGTTATATGACATTCTTCAGTATGGAGGGTTCCCAGCTAATGGAGGACCAGTCCAGGGAAACTTTGAAAAGTTTATTATCTCTAGAGATGGTAAAAAAATGTACAGATTCTGCAATTCAGATCTATTGGATTTAGCTTTTGATGCAGGAAATAGAAAAACAAATTCACAACAGGCTTTAGTTAATATTAAAGCAGCTATTGAAGTAATGTTAGAAGAGCTAGTTTGATATATGACTAAGGTTACCCTAACTAAAACACATCAAAATCCACCTGAAATTATTCAATCTAGAATAAAAAGAGATTGGATGGACAACACATACAAAAAACACGCCTATCAATGCTTGCCCGTAACAACAGCGAATATAAGTGGCTGGGAGCTAATTCTTCCTCAAGATGTTGTTGTTCAGTGGGATGGGGGAAACAGTGTTCCAAAAATTTTAGAAGGAGAAATGTATAAAGATAGACAATTAGCTTACGGTGGCATTGTCGGCATGGTTTCCTTCTCTGTTGGATGGGCATTTGGTACTGAAGACGGATATGATACAATGATAAGCGGTTCACCAAACTATTATATGGACGGAGCATTTGCCCTGTCCGCAATAATACCAAGTAGTTGGTGGCCAGATGAATTTCAAATGAATTGGATGATAACAAAAGTTGGTGAACCAATCACATTTCCAGCAGGAATGCCTTTTATGTTTTTTAATATTTTTAAAAGCGATCTATTAGAATCAGTTGAATTTGAAGTAGATAACTTATGGGATAAACCAGATTTAATGAAATCTAGACAAGAATACGGCGATGCAAAAATGAAAAAGAACAGAGAAGAACCATGGACTTGGATGAAAGGAATTAAAACTGGATTAAATGAAAAGGGCGAAAGAATAGGTCCAGCAAATTTAGGATTATTAAAGTTAAATAATCCTTCAGTATAATTACTATTAAGTCGTAGAAATCATCTTAAAAAGCGAGGAAAAATGCTACTACAATCAATATCAAACGCTGAGAAAAAAGTCATTTTAAACACAGCTAAAAAAGAAGTTGAAGCTGAAGTCTATAAAAGCTTAGTTAAATTAGGGTACGATGCAGAAGTTTTCCAACTTAGTGACTGGAGTTTTGACGCTGACTCAGAAGAAACGCAATTAGCACCAGATTTTTCTCTTAGAAAGTACACTGATTCAGCAATTCAATCATTAAACAAAATAAACACAAAATTGTCACAACTATAAAATAAGGAAAAAAAATGGCTATATCCAATGAAGAAAAAACCCGAGCTAAGCAAAAAGCAACTGAGTATTTAGAAAAATCAATATATGTTCTTTCTTTAACTCTTGGTATTCTTCCAGAAGACGCTCTTTCGGCAAGTTCAGTTGATGATTTAGTAGCAAATTACGCAGAATTACCTGAACAAAAACAAAAATCAGTTCAGTCTTTATTGAATCAGGTACAAGCTCTAAATAAATTGGTATAATAGAAATATGTCAGATATTAATAACCACTCTATAGATGAAGAAATTTTTTTGGACGAACCTCCAATTTTTCTTCCAAATAAAGGAACATATCAGTTTGCTGACGGTAAAGAAATATACTGCAAGATATTATGGGATAAAAACCACTTCCAAAATAAACTTGATTTTATAGATATAGATGACGAGGAATTATTATGAGCTATGATGCACAAAAAGACCTAGATTATATAGAATACAATATTTCATATTTTATGAATATAATTGGAATGAATCCAGAAAATCTAAACTCAACAACTATTGATGAGTTGGTTGAGTCTGCAAGAACTATGGCAATAGTTACTTCAGCAAGACCTTCTGAAGTAAATACATTTACCTCAGGCGATAACTCACAAGATGCCGTTCTCTCATACCATTCTGAACCAGATTATCTCTATTTAAGATCTCAAAGAATCCATCTCTTGTCAAGCATAAGAAGATTTTGGTACTTACGTCAAGTAGCATTAGGAGCATTAAATCGTGGATAATCTAATTCAAACAAATAGATACTTTTCTTATATTAACAACCTAACCAAGTACAGTGTTGGAAATTCTGATCAACAAATACTCGATAGGTATTCAAAAGTAAAAACATACCTAGATACACTTTCATTAGATAAAAGAAAAAATGCAGTCGGTTTTGACATATATATATGGCTTTTTGAGATGTTTGGTACAGAATCTTCAAAGTGGTCACAAGCTCTATCTTCAAATTATGGAGATGGATTTCAAGAGCAAGTATTCTTGTTAAAGAATCCCAGCACTGCATTAATCACTAACACGGCATTTAACGTCAATTTTTCCAAACTTGTCAACGATAGAGCATCTTTAAGTGTTTTAAATGGAATACAGCTTGATCTTTTTGAACATCTTTTAAAAGATGAGTTTACAGGATGGGACTATAACGTTGTCACAAAACAGCAAGCAGAAGCAGCAGAAGCTGGTCCATTTGATTTCATTAGTCTGTATTCTTTTGATGTTGTTCATAATCCAGAAGTCGTAAAGTCGTACTACCAAATGCTAAATCCAGGTGGTGTGCTTTTGATATCGTTTATGAACGATAATGGAAACGTTTATGAAAATGGAGCAGAATATTCTCCATATACTGAAATCTGCGAACAGCTAAAGAGTATTGATGGATCTCTTCTTTATCACGACTATACGACCATAGGTACTTCAGTAGCCATAAAAATGTAGTATAATAGCAACTATGCTTGTTATAGATGACGCTATTAAAGATCCTAGTCTTTTGACTGAAATAGAGTCAAGCGAGACTCTATTTCCAGCTTCAATGGGTGATGAAACGCGAATTGCTACTGAACTAAACTCATACCATTACGAGCAGGCAAGCTGCTTTGCCCCATATATGTTTTGGGATGGGTGGTGGAAAAGCCCAACAAATACACTGGCTAAAAAAATAATAAAAGATTTATGGCAAGAAAATCTGCCGTTTAGCCTAGAAGAAGTATGTGGATTTGAGTACTGGACAAGAACATTTAATCCTGGTCAGTATCTTGATGTTCATGTTGATGAAGATACTTTTTTATACGCAGAGGACAGAACTTTTAGGGGGCCAATTATTGGTTCTGTTTATTATCCCCATACGAATAATGTTGTTGGTGGATTTTTAGAATTACATCCAATAACAGTATCTGAAAATACAACAAATGCCCTAGAGCGAGAAAATATAGATCCTTTGATAGCTCCTTTAGAGTTAAGAGAAAGAATAGCTTGTAAGCCAAACAGATTGATCATCTTTGATGCGGGTCATACTATTCATAACACAACCCCCCCAATAACTGGGAAAAGACAAGTTATGGTCATTAACGTTTGGCATAAAGATAGCCCACCTTCTGGTTTAGCTGCAAACAAATTTTACTATGAATAGTATAGAATATATTGATCTGCTCTCAATACAAATTATCAAAACTTCAATAGAGGGCATTGATAATGATTTGTTTTTAAAAGAAATGAATGAAACAGATCTTTCTATAGATGAAAAATTTTTAGATAATAAAAATCATACATACTATGAAGATCAAAGATATCCATTTGGTAAAAGTGAATCAGAAAAATTAATAAAAAAAATAACAGAAAAAGTTGTATCTATCTTAAATAAACCAATGAGTCTTTCCGAAATATGGACATTGACTCTTGAATATGGTCAATCAGTTTCAATTCACTCTCATAAGTCAAATCGTTTCTTAGACCAAACTGAATATTATTCTATAGCGTATTACCCAAAAGCTCCAGAGGGTAGTGCGGATTTAATATTTGATATTACAGCATGTAATACTATTGAAAAGAGTGTTTCTATTAAACCAGAAAGTGGATCTTTAATAATTTTTAATTCTTTTTTGAATCATAAAACAAACCGCCATAGTAATAAAGAAGAAAAAAGAGTTGTAGTAAGTGCTAATTTTCATCCAGAAAATCCAAGAATAAGCTTTGATCAAGACTGGTCTGCATATCACAGAAAATAATATATCTGTGATATAATTTTTTATATGAATAAAAATATTGTTGTCCAAAATTTGGGGAGCGGAATTGTTTGTTTTAAAAACGCCGTTTCGATAGACAATTTTAAGTTTATTGATTATATAAAAAATCTAAAAGAAAAAGCAATAAAAGAAGACTATAACATAGTCTATGATGACTCTAATAACCCTTTATATGCGATAAATAGGAGCGGTCATAGGTACACCATAGAGGAAGTCAATAAAAGTTCTAGTCATATTATGAATTTTATTGACTCAAATACTGATGATGATATAGTCCAACTTTTTACTTCATGCGAACAAGCAATGTATGATTGCGCTATTTTGTACGCAGATATATACCCAATGATTCTTCCTAGCCTATGGTGGAGAATGCAGGGCCATGTTCTAGCTTATGGGCCAGGCAGTTTAATGGGTCTACACAGTGACAATGATGTAAATTATCAACCAGGTTTTGAGCCAGATCTTCAAGTCGCAACAAGAAATGTTGTTGGCTCAATTATCTACTTAAATTCTTCAGTTGAATCAGAAAATCTTTTAGATGGAAAAAATTATGTAGGTGGAGAAATAAGTTTTCCATACGCTAATATAGTTTACAGACCTCAAGCCGGTGACCTACTCATGTTCCCGTCCAACTACCTAGGTACTCATGAAGTTCTACAGTGTAAGGCAGGAGAAAGATACGCATACATAGGCTATTATTGTCATGGCTCAGAAGACCCAAGTAGGGGTATAAATATATCCCACGAGCAAATACCAGTTGGATTACAGGGGCAAATATGGCTAAAAGACTTAGTCAAAGACTATATTAATTTTATTAACGAGAAATATTCTGGTGACCAAGAAAAAATAGAAGAAAAACTTTTTCCTACGTATAGATTGCACAACAGTGCAAATACAATGAAAGAAATTCACAATGATTAATAATTTTGTAGAAGGCACTGACTTTGGCGGTGGGGTAGTACATTTCAAAAACGCTTTTACAATAGACTGGGATTATGTTTTTGATTTATGCGAAAAAGTAATTGCCAGAGAAAAAGCTGACATGTATACTCTTGGTACTGATCCAGAAACTGGAGAAGAAATATACATAAATAGAAGTGGCTATTTTTTTGGCAAAGATGGCGTAGACATGATGCCAGGAAGAGGCGCTAGCATACATAGAGATCAAACGCCAGAGGTCAAAAATCTTCTAACATTTTTAGAAAAAACAAAAGATGAGTATCTTTACAGATATCTAGAATACTATCCGTTAGCTTTTAAGTGTATTTGGTGGAAAGTAAAAAGTCACATAGTTGGCTATAAAGAATCAGCGTTTCTTGGATCGCATTCTGACATTAGCACCGACTACATCTATGGAGTATGGACACCAACAGACCAACTGGCTATGCGCAGTACGGTAACAAATTTAATGTATTTTAATGATTCGGTAGATTCAGAAGAAGAATTAAACGGAAAAAACTTTTTAGGTGGACATCACTATTTTAATTATATGGACCTAGATATAAAGCCGGAAAAAGGTGATTTGATATTTTTTCCCGCATCTTATACTGCTGCACATGAAGTTTTGCCAGTTAAAAAAGGGATCAGATACTCTTATTTAGGTTGGTATAGTCAAGGAACACCAAATCCAGAAGTAAATGAAAATGTAGCAGATCCTAATTTAAATCCAGAAATTGCAGAGTATGCAACAAATGTGTACATGCCAAATTTCGTAAAAGATTATCAAAATCACTTGATTCAAAGAGGTTATAATGAATCATCAACTCAATATTCAGTAACTAAATCATCCTATTATTAAAATACTAAAGTAGAGAACAATGCCTAGCAATATAAACATGGTTAACAAAGGAAGCGGCGTCTGCCTAGTAGAGAACGCCATTGATATAGACCAAACTTTTCTTTTTAATTATATTAATTATTTAAAGCAGGCAGAAGAAGAGACATTTACTTATGTTGAGGAAAATGGCGTTAAGTACGCTATAAATAAAACTGGCTTTAAATTTGATATAGATCAGGTTTCTTTAGCTCCAGAAAGATTTGTTGACACACTTTGCCTTTCTAATGGTAGGGGTGTCAAGCCAGAAGAAAAAGTTTTTATTCAAACTTTAGAAAATTTGATGTACCAAATACTTGTTGAATATTGCAAAATGTACCCTGAAGCAGCAACAGTTTGCTGGTGGAGAATGGCTGGACACATAGCCACATATTCTAATGGGCAACATATAGGCCCTCATTGTGATGATCAAATGGCATACGAGTATGGTAAACCACTCAGAAACGAATACGCTAAGCATTCAAATGTAAGTGTTAATATTTATTTGAATGATAGTGTAGATGATGAAGAGGATTTAAACAACTTTAACTATATCGGTGGAAAAATAAAGTTTAAATACGCAAATTTCATACACTCCCCAAAAGCTGGTTCTGCAGTTATATACCCAACAAATTATATTGGAACCCATGAGGTTAGTCCAGTGACACACGGAAAACGAGTAGCATATTTGGGCGCATTTTTATATGGGACACCCGATAATGCATCTGAAAATGATGGAAGAATATGGTTACCCAATCTAAAAAAAGACGCTGGATTAGAGTTTTAAATTAATTACTATAACGACATAATCCAAAGGAAAACACATGCTCTATAACCAGCCAGTCGCGTATAGTTCAAATTACACCTATAACGGAACTCTGGTTATAAACGCACCAAGTATTTTAAATCCGATTATTGTAAATAATGTAACCTTTTTTTATCCAACAAATCAAGATTTTTCTAATTTTACAACTATAGCTGTTGTCAGCATAGACAGGTCAGTAGATGGGATTATTACAGTTCAGGCTTTAGATGAGCAAGTCAGTGCACTGTCAAGTGCGACTGTTATAGCTTTAACGGGTGAAGCTGAGATTACGATAGTTGCGTAAAGAACTTACTATAAATAAGTATAATTATTTTAAATGGAGACAAAATGTCCGTTAGCAATGTTTTAGTCAATGATAGCGTAAGACTTAAGGTTAAGTTCCTTGATCAGGACGAAGGTGGCGCTCAGGTAGAAGCCGACATAGTTTCTGTACAGGTAGTAGTTAAAAACTCTGATGCAGAGACGATAGTAAATACTTCAGCGACACTTCTTTCTGGATCAGAATATTATTACGACTTTACTCCCACTGAAGCAGATACATATACCGTAACTTTTACTGGCACAACAGACACCGGAAGCAGCATAGTATCTAAGTTAACGCTTTACGCAAACACTACAACTACTGAATATAAGCCTACAGTAACCTTAAGAGCAGATGAAACTATTATATTTGCTCCAGATCTATCTCCTCTTTATCTAGACCCAGAAGAATTAGTTTCTATTTTTCCTGACGCATCTTTGATTGAAATAGGAGAAATGATTTATCGTTATTCTTTAGAAGTAAAAGAGATTTATGGTTTAAGTGGAAATGAAGATGGTTCAACTCTTCCTTTTGTAATTTTGGAATATATCAAAGCTGCTTCTGCTTGCGAACTAAGTAGAACTTATGGTTTTGGTGGGGATGATGAACTTTCAATCAAACTTGCTGATCTCGAAATTACTAATAGATCTGCACCGAGAACAATTGCAACTAGATCTAACGCAACAACCTGGTGTCAAATAGCTGCTTCTTTGAGAAGAGAAGTTTTAGCAAAGAAAGTTTCAATGAGGGGTGTACAACCTAAAAATCTACCAAATAAAAGAATTGCAACTTCAGGTAAAACACTTGACCCACAAACTGGCCAATTAATTTACTTGTCTGACAAAGAACTGTATGGACCAGGCAAAAAACCATTACAACAAGATGACCCAATGCCAGACAGAAGACTGCGCCAGTATGATTAATACAAAAAGAGTTTTTAGAAACATCCTAAAAGAATGGGGTCATGACGTTCTCCTGCAAAGAAGATTGTCTGATGATAATTTATATTCTGATGTATTACAAAGAGTTACTACAAGACACGTAACTGCAGCATCAAGATATCTCGCTTCTTCAAAAGAAGAAGAAAATGAAGGAGTAATTATAAATTCAGATAGAGTATACTATTTTGAAGCAGAAATTAATCCAAAATCCGGTGATAGAATTTATGAGGGTTCTCTTTCATTTTTAGAAGACTACGTACTCTATGTTCTTGAGGAATGTTATCCAGTAAGAGGAAGATATGGAAAAATTGAATACTGGATGTGTGGAGCAACAAAGGAAGAACCAGCGAGTTAAAAATGTTAATAGTATCACCTGGACAATTCGTAGAAATACCATTTACATATAAATCTGGTTATGAATTTGTCGATCCGGAAACAAATATTACAGTCTTTTTAAGAAGAGGTTTTGCTGGAGTTGGACCAGTTATTTTAGGCCCTTATATTTATGATATAGAATCAGCCACTTCAGCAAGTCCAGGATATACACAAAATTTTAGCTCAACAGATTATTTAGAAAGATTGTCTGAAGGATCATTTTATCTAAAAATAAAAATTCCAGACAATTTGTTTGATGGAACTTATGTTGTTGAAATAAGTTCAAAACTAAATGGAGTAGCAAATATTAAAGAACATGCGCTGCAAGCCAAAGCAGTTGTCGCTACTTCTGAAACAGATTACTCTATGTTTGGAAAAAGTTTATCAGTAAATTCAAAATCAATTTATAAACCCGTAGATCAGTTTGACACCAATAACATCGTACTAATCGGTCATACAAATGCAATAGAACCTTATGGAATAAAAAAAATAACATCTATTCAAGAAGCAGTAAATATATTGCGAGCTGATGTTAATTCCCCTTTACTTAGGGGAGTATTTGACGCATACACTTGTGGGGCAAGAGATATTTATATTATGTCCGCTGGTTATATGAATGAATATGAAGAAAAAGTTTCTGAAAGAAATACTGCAAAATATAAGGATACTGTAAATGATACATTTACTTTTTATGAACTGTATTATAATAGTTTATCGATATGCTATAACCTACTACAGCAGTACGATTTTATAGACTTTGTTGTGCCCCTAGAAGCTAGTATGATTAATACTGGCACAGTCAACTTTGCTAAACAGCTCGCTAATTTTTGCAACAAAGTGCAGCAAGATAGTGGAGAGGTTGTAATAGGAGTGCTGGGATCAAGAAATGACGGCATAAATTCAGCAGATGTAACAACGTTATTAACTAAAGATTTTGAGCTAGAAACTACTATTGATTCAAATGGATTTATAACTAAAGATACTGGTAAGTATTTGGTTTTAATTTATGGTGAAGCTATATTTTCGCACAAGCAAATGCAACTAAGCTATAGCTCTTCTTTAGCCGCAGCAACAGCTGGTATGTTAGCATCAACTCAGGTAAATTTTGGTATAAGCAATCAAAAAATTTCTTCAGCACTTTCTGCATTCGGAACAGATTTAACAACATCACAAGTAAAATCCTTAAATGATAAAGGGATAAATTGTGCGACTAAAGGCGGTAGATCAAGAAGATTTGCTGGCCCATATGATGTTTATATAAGCGGAGATTTTACTCAATCAATAAGTGAGTCATTTAAAGATTCATCCAACGTAAGATTAGCTGCTATGGTCATATCTGAGGTTCAAGCAATAGGTAAAAATTCAATAGGAAAATTTGGATATTCAAAAATTAATACAAAAGTAGAAGCTTTATTAAATTTTCTTAAAATTAATGATATAATTAGAAACTACAGTCTAGATATGTACGCAGACAAAAAAGAAAAAGGAAAGATATATTTCAATATAACCCTAGTATCATCTAGAACCTTGAGAGAAATATCTTTTAACGTAGCTTCAGGAAGAGGCGCATAATGCCACAAAATTATCCAATATTTCCAACACCAGGAATAAACGAAGCAAGTTTTGATAGATTATCTGGCAATCTTCCTCCACTTCAAGCCCAAGGAAATTTAACATACATTGAATTTATTTCTGCTGTTAAAGCATTGTGGGAAAACGCATATCCAAATATTAAAATAAAGCCAGTTCAAAATGGAGACTACGCAGAATACCCAGTGATCGCTTATGGTCTTGAGCTTAGAAGGGCGCATTCAGTAGAGCCAAAACCTAGAAGTAGAGTATCGCCTGCAAAAGACATAGTTATTTTTGGTCAAAGATTTCAAAATATAGTATCTTTTACAGTGATAACTAAGGCAGATTCCGCAGAATTAAAAGGTTCATCAAGTAGATATTCTGGCCCAGAAGTAGCAGAAAAGATAATTGAAACATTCGAAGACTTTATGCTCGAGTATACCCCAGTTTTTAAAAGATTAGGGGCTTCTGAATTAGTATATGCCAGAAGATTATCCGATTCAGAGGAAAACCGAGACGCTACAGATGTTAATAAAAGAACTGTAACCTACATGCTAACAACCGAAAAGCTTATAGGTATGGAAGTGGGAACAATTGAAAAGATCGTCATTGACGTACGTAGATATATGGCTGTTGAAAAAGAGATTTGGGACGATTTTTACCTTGGATCTACACCAACATATGATGGGACTGAATTAAACATTATTGATTTAAATCAATCAGCTACACCAGATTCATAAGTATTGTGCTTTGTTTTGAAATTAGACCCATTACTATATACATGAAGTAAACATAAGTATGCTGCAAGCGGAGGTCTAAAAGCTAATGGCTCTACCAGGTGTAAAAACAGTAATTAAAGATAGATTTTACAGCATCTCGCGCCAAGATATTCCAGTTGGCCCAAGAATTGTTCTTATCGCACAAAGAGGAACTGCTGATGGAACAGGTAATGTAAAAGATCTTGATGTGGTTCAGGCTACAAGTGAACAAGATGTTATCACCGCTTTTGGTGAAGATTCTGATGTCCACAGAGGTTATTTTGAACTTCTCGTAGGAGGAGCAGAAAGAATATTCATTGTTCCTCTCCCATCTGATTCTTCATTCAATCATTCAACAGGTGCGATTACAAGTTCGTCATATGCAGCAGCCGGTGGTGGTGATGTTTTTGAAGCCGCTTTTGAAGCAGCTGAAGCAGCACAGCCAGACATTATTGTTCCTTGGGGACGTGGTAGCCATCCAGACGAATGGGAAAATCCAGCAACTCCTGGTAATGACCCAGCATTTGGTTTTTATGCAAACAACGGAACAGGTTCAGCTAGCTGGGCTTACAAAGTTGCGTTAAAGGTAAAAGATATTTCAGAAAATTCACACGCATGCTTTGCAGTAATGGGAACAAAGCCATACGTTGGAACATCTGAATTCATGACACCTTCACAAGTTTCTTCACACCTATACAACTCAGGTGCTGGTCCTGCTAACCTAATTAGCAGAGATTCAGGTTCAATGGAAGAAGTTGGCAGACACGTCGTAGTTATTGCTTCAGAGCTTAAGCCAGTCAACTATCCATCTGATTGGGGATATTCAAATGGTGCAACAACATTTGCAGCAGCAATTAGCAGAATGTCTTCATTCACTTCACCAGTTAACAAGACAGCTTATAATGTCGCCGCTCTTAGATATAACCCAACAAGAACACAACAAACAGCTCTTTCAGATCTTGGAGTTAACTTTATAGCTCTCAATTTCAATAAGATACCAGTGTTTGTTGAAGGACTAACAATGGCAGCATCAACTTCAGACTACACAAGAATCTCAACAATGAGAATTGTAACTGAAGCAGCTCTTCTAGTTAGACAAGTTTGCACGAAGTTTGTTGGCGAGGCATCCACATTGCAGACACGCAATTCAATGGAAACCGCTATAACTTCTGCACTACGTGGCATGCAACAAGTAGGTGCCTTGCTGGACAGTGACTTCACCGTAAGTTACTTGCCAGCTGAAAACAAGGCGTTTGTTGACCTCGTGCTCACACCAGCGTTTGAACTCAAGAACATTGAAGTTCAAGTCGCAATAACACTATAAACATATAATAATATACCGAATTAGGAGGGTATAATATGGCTGGTTCAGACTATTACGATAGTCCCGTAAATAAGTATCTCAATACTTATACTACATTTTCTGGTGCTGATATCGTTGCTACATTTGGTGGCATTGAAATAGGCGCTCTTTCTGGAATCACATTCTCTGTAACAAGAGAAAAGGCTCCAATCTACACAATGGGTTCACCAAACCCAAGATCGTTCTCAAGAGGAAAGCGTGGTATTGCTGGCTCATTGATCTTCACAGTATTTGATCGCCCAGCTCTTTACCAAATGTTGGAATCTAATCACCAAAAAGATAACCCACAGCTTTTCTACACTAGAAGACATAACACTCTTCCAGGAGACGTTGGGCACAAGCGCGGCATTGCAGAGTTCTCATCACAGGATTCTGACATTGTTTCTCAAGTCCCATTTTACGCAGACCAAATTCCTCCATTTGACATTACAATAACTTTTGCAAACGAATATGGTCAAGGAGCTGTACGTTCAATTTATGGCGTAGAACTTCTTAACGAAGGATCAGGTGCTTCAATGGATGACATCGTCATTGAAGAAACTATGACCTATGTTGCAAGAGAAATTGGTCCAATGTACAGAATCACAACAGACCAACTCGCAAACGGTAAGTTTAACACCGGTGACCTCAGAGACATTATCAATAGAGATGCTGTTTCTGAAGCTGGCTTAAATCCAAAGATCATCAGACCTTAATTTAAGTTAAACTTTTAGTAGCAAGTGAATATGGAGGACGGGGGAAGCTCCGATCCTCCATATTACTTTATATACAAAGATAGGATAAGATGGAAAGAATTGATTCTAAAGTAGCAAAGTATGACTTTGGTCCATATCACAGAAGATCAAGTCTTTACGAAAATGATCCAATATCACAAATAAGAGCAGAAAAAGGTCTGCCAGATCCTTTTTCAAATATGTCTTTTGCAGGCACAGATATCTCTGCAACAATGGTTATACCTTCTATAGATAGAGTTAATGGGACAATCCAGTCTATGGATGTTTTAGAATTAGCTGAAATTCAAACGATATCTTATTCAATACATAGAGAAAATTCACCAGTAAGAACACTTGGACATGTCAACCCAAGAGGGTTTGTTAAGGGCGGCAGAACAATAGCAGGGTCTATAATTTTTACCGTATTTAACGAGTACGCCTTCTATAGAATAAAAGAATATAGACACATAATGGCTGAGACTGGTTTATTTTTTGCACCTTTAGCAGACATGCTGCCACCTTTTGACATTGTTTTAACATTTTTTAATGAGTATGGTCTTGGCGCAAAAATGAAGATATATGGTGTTACTATAGTTGATGAAGGCCAAACAATGTCTGTAGATGACCTTATAACTGAACAGACGTATACTTTTATGGCTAGAGGAATTCAGCCAATGATTTCGATGGATTATGATCCAATGTTGTTGGGTAGTGAAGAAAGCGCAGTCTATAAAGATAGACAAAATAATTATTATACTGAAGAAAAAATGTTAGAATATACTAGATTCATAGACAAAATAAGAAAGCCCGAATAATATGGCAGGTGTTTCAGACCCAAACGGCAGACTTATAGGAAAGCCATTTAGACCATTTAGCTCCTATCTTCCGCCAGAATTTAAGTTAGCTAAAGACGGTGACTCATATTCGTTGATAATGCCAGATTCTTTTGATCCGCTGCATCCAGATATAGACCTAAAGTGGGCTGGCAAAACAGACGATACAAATAAATTTAATAATTATTATGATTATTTTTTTACTGGAGAAGATGTTAAAGTCTACATAGATGGGCTATTTGATCCAGGAGATGAGCTTGAGATAGCTTCATTTGCTTTTAATATAACTCAACAAAAAGCGCCATTGTACGGGTTTTGGTCTTATAATTATGATGTTATGATGACCGGCACACGAATTGTTAGTGGTGAAATGATAGTCTATACAAGATACCCTGGAAGAATGAGAGACTTGCTTTCTAAAGCAGCCGACGTAAGAGCTTCGTTTTATTCTAATCAACCAGCATCTCAAATGCAATCATATTTAAGAAGCGACAAAGAGGGTGAAGAAGATGATAAGAATATCCAAAAATACTGGGCTAATAGCCAGCTAGATAGATTAAGTTCTGATCAATCAAAAGGATCTGATGATAGGAATATATTCAGCGCTCACCCACCATTTAATCTTGTTGTTAAGTATGGATCTCAAGAAGGTTCTTTAACTACAGTAGCAAGAAATAAAGGGACTTCAAGTGATCAAAATTATGATATGTTAGATAGATTGATGTCTTTAGATTTTAATGATAGATTAAGTCAAAAAAATATTACACCAATGGATATTATTTTACAAAGTATCCATTTAACTTCTATGAGTACAGCTTATCAACCCGGTGGAAACCCATTGCTTGAATCATATCAATTCATAGCTAGAGATATGTATATTTCTGATGGCACAAGAAAGAATCCGCCAAACGCACAAGTTGCAATCAATGAAGAAGAGCAAATTAAAAAGACACCCACAAATACAGTTCCAGATGAATTAACTGAATTAGAACTTACTACAAGAAAAGATTTAGCTAGACTATATGATTTGTAAAAATGTGGTATAATTGTTAAATAAAATGTTCCAATGAGGAGACTATATGACTGAAAATAGAAAAGTTGTAGTTAAAGATGCACCAGAAATAGCAGAAGAAGTACAAGCAGATTATGCAGCTGTAGTAGAAGCAAGTGAACCAGTGCAGCAAGAAGAATCAGTCGGAATCGAAGATATTCCAGATGATGAGCTTGTTTGGCCAAATGGACCAACTGCAGGTCAAATAAAAGCTTGGAAAAAAGAACATGGCGATGTTTATGTAACTTCTATTAGTTATGATAAACACATCGCATGGAGAACTCTAACTCGTTTAGAGTATAAAAATCTATTTAAGAAAATGGAACAGCTTATGCAAGCTGGACAACTCACACAATCAGAGGCCAATCTCTGGAACGAAGAAGCAATAGCGGAAGTATGCATACTGTACCCATCATATGATAAACAGTCCTTGATATCAGAAATGGCAGGTCTGCCCTCGCTTATTTCCCAAGAAGTTCTTGAAGCTTCTGGATTCTTGGCACTAGAAGTAAGACAGCTCTAATGATATGCTTGAGCCCGAAAAACTTTATGAATTAAAAAATAAACACGGTTCTATTTTTCAGACAAATCTGAGAAAAGAAGTAGTTGTATTTCGCGAACTTACATTTTCAGAGTTTGACAAAATAGCAGAATATGAATCTTCGGGCGAAAGCAGAACAGAAATTGAAGATTTAATAATTAAGTCAGCTGTAATTTATCCAGAAAATATGGATCTGGATAAATATCCGGCTGGCTTAATTTCATCTTTAGCTGATGAAATTTTAGAAGAATCTGGGTTTTCTTCTCCATCAAGAGCAAAAAGAATCCTAGAAGAAAAAAGGCAACAAGCCTCTGAGGTAAGAAGCCTCATGAAAGCGTTTGTACTCAGTACTATAACTACGTATTCTCCAGAAGATTTAGATAATTTAACTTATTCAAAGTTAGCAGAAAAAGTAGCTTTATCTGAAAAAATAATAGAAATTAAACAAAGCATTTTAGCGATAGAGCCAACTAATGTAATACTTCAGTTAATTGATCCAGAAGAGGAACAGAGAAAACTTGAAGATAAAGCTCAAAGATATAATAAATCTAGAAAAGATGGCGAAGCAACTTATGAAGACCCAATTGCACAAAAGCTTTGGGGGGCCAGATAGTAGAAGGGTAAACAGTTTTGTTTAGAGATAAAACGTCTCTCACGAATATAGGCTATGGCTTGACATCTCGTGATATACCCACTTCCGCTTCTGAAGAAAAAAGGGCAAACCCAAATAGTGGGGCTATTGCTCGTGCGCTTGATGATAAGCCTATTATCAAATTTGTTTCAACAATGGCAGCAACTCTTGCTGCAAGCTATGCTACCTCAAAACTTTTTGCTAAAGGTGGAGTCAAGTTAGCTAAAACGATACAAAAAACCGCAGATAGCGGTTCTCAGCTGGGAAGAAGATTTGTAGAAACAGCTGGGCAAATAAGAAAAACGCTTGATGAGCTAGAAGGAATAAATCGTTATATTGACGACGGCGTTGATCCCTATGCAAGACTAATATATGAAAATGCCGATAGAGGAGTAATTAAGCCACAACTGACTCGATTAGTTGGACCAGAATATGTTTCTGATGGTTCAATGTGGATGACAAGAAATGAATTTAGAGCGATTGCCGCAGGTCGTCAACCCGTTGCAGAGTGGGCCTATAAAGATCAACTACAATCAAATCTTGTAAGGCACACAAGAAGTTTGGGGTTGATGTTACCATCAACCTATGTTGTACAAAGGGGTTTAACAGATCCACTATTTGGTAATTCTGATGATAGGCCAAAAGTAAATTGGTATAATCCAGTAGATGTTATAACAGACTTTGTTAAACAGTCTACAATAAATATAACAACTTTTATTGGCCCGCAAGCCGCAGCAGGTGCTTCTTTTAGTAGATTAAAACAGTTAGCTAGCGCTCCTTACCAAGATTTTCCATTACCACTAAGTTCAAACCAATTAAAAACAGCAAATAAAATAGCTGATATAAAAACAATCCTTACTTCTTTTGGTCAAGACGCTGAAAAAATAGTAAACCAAGCAACAAGAATAAGTACTTCTGCTAGTTACGCATTTAACACGTCTTTCCAAGAAGCGCAGAGGCAAGAAAGTGGTGTTGTTTTTGCGTTACATCAAGCTAGAAGAGGAGCATCTGCAGCAAGAGCGGCCTCAGAGCTTTCTTCTGAAGGAAAACTTAGATCTGCGGCTAAGGCAGCAAGAAGTTATTTATTTGGTTTTAAAAATACCACAGGCGCAGAAATTGATCTTGGAACCACCAGGCGTGGGGTAAGAAATATATTAGGAGTGGATGAAGCTACCAAGGGATTTGTAGACACAATACCATCTTTAAGAGGCTTGACAGTACGGAGCTAGACAGTTCCAAAAAGAATTTAAAAATGCAAGAAACGCATACGATGTTGTATCTGGAGCAATTTCTTTTGACGAGGCACTAAGAAGCTCTGGAGGAAGTACAACTAGGGCAGCAGAAATACTATCATCAACAATACAAAATCTTAAAAGACAACACACTGGAAGATTTGCATCTTTAGTACAAGACTCTCTGGATTCTAGGTCATTAGTTGACCCAACAGGTAGAGTCTTAAAACCAGGAGATTTTACAAAGGCCTATGAAAACAATGCCTACCTAAACACTGTACAACAGGCATTAGTTAGAAGAGGATTAGACCGAGAAACAGCTGCTGATTTTGTCGGACAAATAGAAGTCAAAGGTCTTCTTAACCCATTTAGCAGAAGCAAAAATATTTCAGAAAGAATCACTTATGGAATTAGAAAAATCAATGTAGAAACAGACGAAGATTTTTTTGACGCCGTAACAAGAAGAGCTAGAAAAGATTTAGGAAGAAAAGCAGAAAATTTCACAGCAGAAAAATTACGAGGAGCTTTTGGTGAAGCAGATGCCCAATTCACTAATGAAGCTTATCGACAAGTTCTTACTGAACGCGGTTCTTTAGCGTTTAAAGAATTTGAAAAAAAGGTAATTATTCCTCACGCTAATGCAATTGGTAAGCCACAAAAAGCTAGATATGAAGACTTTAGAGGTCCATTAGGCGCAGATAGAATGAGCTTTCTTTCTAGAAAAGTAGCTCAAACTTATAATATAAAACTTGTAGAGGCAGATGGTTCATATACTTCTGATAACTTTATTGCAAGAGAACTTGCTAAAAGAGGTGTAAACGCAAGAGACGCTTCGCAATTAAAAGGTTTATTAGTAGATAAAAAATTGATGACACCAGCTTCTAGCCCTGGTGGATTTAATATTTTTGGTTTAAGACAAATATCTATAGATGAAGCCTTTGACAAAGGCGTTTTTAATGCATTCCCAACAGAGACTCAAGCTGAAGCAAGAAGAATATTTGGTCAGGTTGCTCGTCAAGACCCAGTATCTAGAACAATAGGATATTCGGGATTAACTGGAGTTTACTCTACTGCAAGTGGAAGAGTTGTAGATACAACAAGAATGAGATCTGGTTTCAGTAACCTTATTGATTCATTGACTGAAGGCTATGGAATACCAGTTGTTAAATTTAATCCTCTCCAAATGATGGGCTTTGGTGGTCCAAGAGGAATAAATAAACTAAAAGAAATACAGTACATGCCAGGGACTTCAAGACAAGACTTCTTGTCTGGAGTTATGGATAGACCAGACGTCTATGCCTGGGTAAACCAAAGAAATGGTTTATTTGGAAATGTTGGAAAACTATTTGGTGTTACATCAGAAGAATTTGGCGCAACAAGTATAAAGCAAACGCCTGGATTATATAAGAGATTTTCCTCAACTGAAACAGACATATTTTCTTCTGCAGCTAGATTAGCCACTGGTCGTGAGCAAGATAGAACTAGCGCTATAACTGGAGAAAGAAGAAGTTTTTTTGAAAAGTTTAAAGCAGCTTTTGATATAGACGAAGAACAACCAAGTTCACTGATTAGAAAATTTGGTAGATTTACAAGAAGAAAATCAGATATAAAAAATCCAACTGTTTTTTCAGAATTATTAGCAAAAGGATCTGTCAGAACTGATAGAAGAGGTGGAACACTAAGTGTTGATTTATCTTCTGGCGAAGCAAGAGTAATTGATCAAACAGGCGCAATTAAGTACTCTAATAAAGAGCTTAGGGAAGCATTTGATGCGTTTAGAGTTCAAACCGGTAGGCGTGGAACTCCATTAAGAGTAATGAAGGCTCTAGAAGAAGACCTTGACTTAAGAAGATTAAATATTAGAGGGACTGATGTAAGACTTAGTGAGATTTCAAATACCGATTTACCAGAAGCAGTAACAAGTCTAGAAAATATATACAGTGCCACTACAAGTCGCTTAAGAGCATCTGGTAGAGATACCTCAAGTCTAACAAGGGCAATGAACTTTGTTAGAAACATGATGGAGGAATCTGGAAGACTTGCAGATGATGTTGTAAGGCATAGATCGCCAACAATTAATACAAGACAAGATTATTTAAAAAACGCAATTAATAAAGTATTAATTGAAATTAAGGCGTATGATGATTATGCTGGACAACCAGGTCAAATAGCGGCGAAGATAGAAGAAGTACTATCCAAACTTAAATCAACTGGACAAATATCGGCAGAACAATTATCAGAAGCTAGAGCCGCTGCTCTTGAAAATGTTTTTGATTTAATATCTTTTCAAACTTATAATCCAACACTGCAATTTGGCTATAATCAAGGCCAAGCAATCAATTCACTGTTTAGAATGCAAGGCAGTGATCCCGTTTTCTCTGGGGCAATGCAAAGGTTATTAACACCTTTTAGAACACAAACAATTGCAAACGTAGGAGCTGCTGGAACTGGTCGTTTCACTTCATTGGTAAGACCTTTATTCAGAAAAAATTTCGGAGCTGCACCATATGAGCTTTCAGATGATGCAGTAAACCCACTTGGAAACGCCGGACAAACGTTTGTTCCTACATTTGGAACTTTGCTAGACAGAGCAGTATCTGGACAAGCAAGTATGAAAGGTATTTTGGGGAATGTTTTAGGCGCAACAAGTTATAATTCTCCAAGCACTTTTAGTGCGGCGTCAATTCCAGCAATACATTTATCAAGCAGACTAAATAGATACTTTGGAACAGTTGGTTTAGGTTTAGACGCAGATAAATATAGTAGTCCGCTATCATTCTTTACAGCAGGCATCGTTGGGAAACGAGCCCTCCCAATATATGCCTTGGGAGTCACAGCAGTAACTGCAGATAGAACAATCGGTGGATACACGCAACCCAAAGATGAAAGAGGAGAAAGAGTATACTCTCCATACTTTTTGACTAAAGCAGCAAGAGGAGCAGTAGAAGTACAGTCAGCTATTTCTGGCGCAGTGCCAGGAGGAATGGGGTATCAAGAAAAGAAACAACAGCTACTTGAGGGCGAAGTACCCATAAGGCAGGGAAGATTTTGGCCACTTGGAACTACTCCGTTTGGTGGTGGCAAAGTCCAGTATTACAGACCATCATATTATAGAAGACTCCAATCCGGAAGCGTCTATACTCCAGATGCCTACGGTGCTCCTCTTGAAAGATTGGCTTATGGATATGATTTTTCTCCATTAAGACCTTTAGATCCCTATAGATTTGAAAGAGAACATTATTTTGATAGGCCATATCCAGTAACAGGTGAATATTTTACTGGACCATTTGGGCCACTAACTCCAGCACTTAATATGACAGTTGGGCGTCTGTTAAAGCCGTCAGTCAAAATGCATCAAGAAGAGACTTCTAATGCCCTAGCCCAATATGTTCCAGCAGGAGATCAAGGAGCTTTTGACCCAACTGGACTATTATCCTCCGGTAGAGTTAGCTATGCCTCAGGCGCTGGTTTAACTGCAGGCTATGGCGGTAGAGGCCCAGCAGGCGCATCAATTGGTAATTTCAGCTCAGGTGCAGTAGGAATGCAAATGGGCTCTTATAACTCAAGTATGGCCTCTGATATAGCACCATTAAATACTGCAAGAAATATTTCTTTTAATACAATAGCAAAAAATAATCAAGGGTATTTAAACGCAGTTCAATATGGTCCTCCACCAGTACCAGGATTTATACCTCCAGCTATTGTTCCTTCTGGATCCCCAATTATGGGCAACAGCCTACAAATGCAGAAGTCTGAACTTGGGTACAGAATGCAAGAAATGGCTGGTATTTATGGATTTGGATTTTCCTCTCTTCGAGAAACATTTGGATTTGGCAGTGGAGATTTGCAACCAAATAAAGCAGTTCTACAATCATCCGCAAAAGCATATGGAAGCACTAGATCATTTTGGGATCTAAATCTTGGTGGTCTTGGTGACGTACCAGCTTCTGATTCTTCTTTGGAATTATCTGAAATAGTTAGAAGATTTGTACCCAAAGAAAGAACAGATATTTCTTATCTAAACCCAATAAGAAATACAATGGGCATGAAATACCCATTCTTGCCTGGTTCAGATTATTTTACTAATTTTCAAACAGGAGATCCATTTACAAAAGTCCAAGAAGGTGAACTAAGACTTCCAGGTGTTGCTTACGAAAGACTTAATCCATTAAGAACAGATTATTCAAATCAAGTAACCCAATTGGATATCTTAGGAGACGTAGCGCCATACTCTAGACAGTTTAGACAGTTAAATAGAACTTTAAACTTAGGTAATCTTCAACCAGCTGAAAGAGTTGCAGTTCAAGACATAAGAGGTCAAATAGAAGAAACTACAAAAAGAAATAATTTTACTCCGTATAAGTATAAGTATTCAACAGCAGAAGAATTAGGAATAAGCAGATCTGCAAAAGCAGTTGGTCAAATGGGAGAGTATCTCGCACACAGAGATACATTTATAAACACAAAATTTTTCCCAAATAGAACAGCGCAAGAGGATTGGGAAAGAAGAAACGTTTATGGAAACTCTTTTCCCGAATGGAGCAGCCCAATTGAAGGCTTCATAAAACCAATTTATTATAAATCTACTCAAAGAAATCCTATAACAGGTGGGTTAGTTGTAGCTGGAATTGGAGCAATGTTTGGTAAGGGCCCTAAAGAAAGGGCATTTGCTGCAGTAGCTGGTTTGACCACTGGTATGGCATATTCTGGATATCAAAATACAAAAGAGATGTTTACTGGTGAAAGATTTATACCAAAAGAACGAAAAAAACAGATGGCTCTTGAAGAATATACAGATATATTAACATATGTTAAGAATAGATCTTTAGCCACAGAAGCTGCTCAAGCTGGTGATATGGCTGCAGCAAATCAATTTAGTCAAGCGGCAAAAAGAACAATGTATGGTGCAGACTTATATGGAAGTTCTGTTGATACACTATCGCTAGCAATACCTAAAAGAAAACGCGAGCACTTCAAAGAGATGATTAATGCTCCAGTGCAGGAAAGAGAAAGAATCCTATCCACTGCACCAAGACTTGAAAGAAGAATATACCAAGCAGCATGGGGAATGCCAGTCGAGGAAAAGCCTGATTTAGCAGAATATTTTACAAGACATGAATTACCAGATTTAAGCTGGGAGGGTTGGCACCCAAATACTAATATGGATCATGTTAAAATAAAAATAGGCCAATCTATGGGAATTAACATGTCTCAAATGGGTTACTATCCACAACAGGTTCGTGAAGCGAATTTAACCAATCCAAGCTACCCAATGTTTGGAGCAGGAGAAAGCCAGCAGTCTGTAGCAGCTAGACTAAGGATGATCATGTCTAGATCTAATATAAGCGGATCAGTTACACCGGTACCAAGTTATGGCAACCAATCATCAATTAACATTTCAGCAGGAATATTTTAGTATATGATTAACGATAGGGTAAGAGCATTAAGAACGGTTCTATCAAGAAACCCAGCATACTCAATGCTGACCGTTAACGATGATGGGACTATAGTTAATAAACTTAGTGGCGAAACCTATAGCAACCTCAATGCAGCAACTGATGAGATATACGCAAGTAATATTTCTGAATTCAGAAGAGTAGGGCCAACTGCAACAAGATTAGAAAGACGCACAGGCGCATCTGCTTTAGAAAGCGAAGTTACTGCTATAAATAGATTCATTGGAAGATCGTCTTCTGCACAACTAGAAAGATTAGGGCTTGGTAGATTAGCTGGAAAACAAATAGATGGAACATTTTTATTATATAACTGGAAAGGTAAACCGCAAGTTCTTGAATCAATATTAAATCCAAGTAGCGTATACCGAACAAGATTCCCTGGTTTTACAAATATTACCGACGAAGGAGTCCAGGTATTTTCTTATGGTATTGCTGGAGATGATGTCCCATTAAGTGCGCTCGAACAATCAATGTTAAAAACAGCAGCAGGGGTACAAACTTTTAGAGCTGGTTTTGTTGAAAAGTTTTTAAAAGCAGTAGCTACTGGAGATAATGAAAAAGTCGGCACTTATCTTTCGAAGCTTCCAAAAAGAGTTGCGTCACAACTTTCTCCAAGAACTGTCTCATTTGAAGCAGATGAAATATCAGAAGCTATTTCAAAAATGCCTGCAGGAGCAAAAGTAGAAAGAGTATATGATCCAAGTGATTTAATTTTGCGAATAGCAGGGGGAGAAAAATTAGAAGGCCTTGACGCTTTATTAATGTCTAAAACAGGCGGACGAATGAGAGGAAGCTTACTTCTTGGCCAGGAAGAAGCACTTGAGATAATAGCAAGAACTTCTGGAATTATGGGAGGAACTCCAACTGATTCAGTAGAAAATCCATTTAATTTAAACACTCTTTTAAAGAGAGAACTTGAATTAGCAAGACGAGATATTGGTTCCTCTGGTGGTAATATGTTGGACGCTCTTAAAGCAAGAGTGGGTAGCATTGCTTATGAAAGCGCTGATCAACGTAAATATTATACTGAGTTAATTGAAAGAATGGGAGA